>Ga0210060_1000483_pt1 | contig 12708 bp, 10 predicted proteins | sample Joice_CattailNLB_FD_184871 | JGI IMG/M metagenome (GOLD analysis project Ga0210060, IMG submission 184871) | Wetland microbial communities from San Francisco Bay, California, USA, that impact long-term carbon sequestration - Joice_CattailNLB_D2... | ecosystem: Environmental > Aquatic > Marine >...
CCCAGGGCAACGGACAGAACCTGGACACGCTGCTCGGTTCCATCCTCCGGATCGATGTGGACGGGGGCGATCCGTACGCGATTCCGGAGGACAACCCGTTCGCGTCGGGCGGGGGCCGACCGGAAATCTGGGCCTATGGCGTGCGAAATCCCTGGCGCAGCGACATCGACGCCGAGGGAGGCCTGATCTTCATCGCCGACGTGGGCCAGAACGATTGGGAGGAAGTCAACGTCGCCCCGATGGCCGAGGCCGGAATCAACTACGGCTGGAACACCGTGGAGGGGCCTGAGTGCTACCGGACCCCCGGCTGCGACGGGACGGGCCTCCGGTACCCGGTCCTGTGGTACGATCACGACGAGGGCTGCTCGATCACGGGTGGATACGTGTATCGCGGCGAGGCGATCCCCGATCTCGCGGGAACCTACTTCTATTCGGACTACTGTTCCGGGTGGCTGCGGAGCTTCCGGTGGGACCCGGCGGGCGGCGAGGTGATCGAGCAACGCGAATGGTCGATTCCGGACATCGGAAGCGTGTATTCGTTCGGAAAGGACCCTGCGGGCGAGCTTTACGTCCTGGCGGGAAGCAAGGTCTGGCGCATCGATCCGGCGCCCTGAGAGAAGCGACGCGCGGTCCCGGCCCGGAATTCGAGGATCAACAGCCTCTCACCCCGAGGTCAAGCGCCTTGAGGGCGGCCGGCAGGCTGTCGCCTGGCACGTAGAGCGTGACACCGCGCACCGAAGAGCCGGAATGGCCCGGCCCGAAGATACCGACCGCGTCGTGCCGGTCGATCCGTGACGGGATCCCGACGGACTCGAGCCGCCCTGCCGCGATTTCCGCCTCGTAACCGGCCGCGTACTCCGCGAGCGCAACCCAATCGGCGGTCGAACGGTCCGCCACGGGGCTCAGGCGACCTCGGAATTCGGTTCCGACGCCGATCGCGGCCCATCCGCCGGCCTCGGCTCGCCGTTGGCGCCACCATCGGTGAGCATTCGGGTCACCGGTGCGGTCGTCCCGCGCGTGAGAACCTCGTCGATGCCGTCGATCGTGATGGCGTACTGTCCGCTCTGCAGGATCTCTATCCAGCCCCGCTTCTTCATGTACCAAAAGGGGAATTCGAGATGCTCACGGGGGACGCCGAGCTTCCTCTCGAGATCGATCGAGCCGACCCCGCCGGATTCCGGGTTTCGCCGGCGCGCCGCGTACAGGAGTGCCAGCACTCCGCTGAAGATCCGCTGATCCTCCTCGTGTCCGCCGCGCGTCGTGTCCTGGTCGAATACCTGCCACTGCATGCTCTTGTGCTTGTCGTACTGGACATCGTACGCCGCCCGGCGGGTCGGATCCGTCAAAATTTCGTAGGCCTCGTGGACTTCACGGAAGCTCGCCTCGTTTCCCGACTCCGGGTTGTCCGGGTGATAGCGCTTGGCGAGCAGCCGGAAGACACGCTCCAGAGTCTCCTGGTCGGCGCCCTGGCTGAGCTGCAGGATCTCGTAATGGTCGACAAACGGTTCGTCTTTCACCGCTGGACCCCCTCGGCGGTCGGTGTGCATTCCCCCAGAACCCGCAGTCCTGTGGGCAGATGCCGTGCCACTATGACTCGAAGGCCGGGAACGGTGCAAGGTGGGGTCCGCCCGGCCGTCACTCCACGAGTCGCATTCGAACCTGCTGAATGCGGGGCTCCCGTTCCGGCGTGAGCGTGAAGAACACGGCCATATCGCGCCGCTCTCCGTGCAGCACGAACGTGCCGCGCAACTGATTCAGGGCTTGCATTTCGCCCACCGACTGGATCGGCCCGGCCTCGGCGTACATCTCGCGCGTTTGCCGCACTAGATCGCTCAGCCGGTTGTCGAGAAAGAAGTTCTCGGCGAACACGTCCGAATCCTCTGCACCCGCCCAGTCCGGGAAGAACGAGACCAGGTCGTCCCGTCTCCGTTCGAGAATGGCTGAAGGCGGCAGGCGACGCGGCTCGAGGCCGGCGAGCACGATGATCGTGTCGAGCACCGCGGTGTTGAGCTCGCTGGTCCCACCGTAGGTGATGTTGTCGAACGACATCACGGCGAGCCCGTACTCCGGCATCATCGTCCAATTGCTGCCGAAGCCGGGGAGTCCGCCGCTGTGCCCGACCATCACTCTCCCGTCGCAATCCTCCACCCAGCGCAGGCCGTAGGCATAAGCCCGCGCTGATGGACACTCCCGACCATTCGGGTAGCGGAAATCGGGCATGACGCCCGCGAACCGCCACGGTTGGTGCATTTCACGCAGCGAGCTGCGCCTGAGGGGACCGGTGTCAGGTCCGCTGCGCGGGGGCCAGGCGGAAAGGTGCAACGCGACGTACGCCGTGAAGTCCTCGATCGAGGTGATCAGGCCGCCCATCGCCCCGAAAGCGCCGTGATGCTCGAGCGGAATGTCCACCCAGCCATCGTCCATCCAGCCGTAACCAAGCGCGAGCCTGTCCCGCGGAGCGTTCTCGTACTCGTACAGGGTGTGGCTCATGCCGAGCGGGGCGAAGACGTGAGTCCTCATGTAGTCCCGGAACTCCATTCCGGAGACGACCTGGACGACCTGCCCGAGCAGTGCGAACCCGAGGTTGCTGTACTCGTACTCGATGCCGGGCACGTTCGAGAACGACACGCCGTCCGCGATCAGCTCCCGCAGTTCCTCGTCGGAGTCGGCCAGCTGGCGATCTCCCCACGGATTGTCCTCGGGGAAGCCGGCCGAGTGGGTCAACAGGTGCCGGATCGTAATCACGGGAGCGTCCGTCGTGAGGAGCTCCAGCCCATCGGCCTCCGGCACATAGTCCGATATGGGGTCGTCCAGGCTGAGCCGGCCATCGTCCCGCAGCTGCAGGATGGCCATGGCGGTGAAGCTCTTGCTCATCGACGCGATGCGGAACAGGGACCTCGGGTCCGCCGGAATGTCCCTCTCCAGGTCGGCGAACCCGAAGCCGCCGGAATACAGCAGGTTCCCGTCGAGCACGACGCCGTATGACATCCCGGGCATGTGCTCCCTCTCCGCGTAGTCCCGGAACATCTGCTCGACGGCGCCTTCCGTCGCGCCGACCTTCTCCGCCCGGTCGGGATCGGTGAACTGCGGGGTGGTCTGTGCTTGAACGGGTACGGCCAGGAGCAGGCTCAGGACGAAGAAGCGCATCGGGAAGACCTCCGCTCAGTCGATCCGCGGGAACAGGCACGAAGGCTCATACTGCACCCTCGATGCCCTCCTCGCCAACCGACTGAACGGAATCAGGCGACCCGCCTCAGCGGGCGCGGCGCCGGCTCCCGGGCCGAAAGCCCGCGTTGCGCCGACCTGGCCTCGACGGCTGTTCGCTGCGCTGCGTTCCGTCGGTCTGGGGGTGTCCGTCCCTCCGCGATCTTCCGTTTCCTCCGTTGCCCCGCGGCTTGCCTCCGTTCCGCGGGTTGCCGTTTCCGCGGGACGAACGCCCGGCAACGTGGTAGCCCGGCTGCTCGTCGTGGTCCGAGTCGAAGCCGCTGACCTTACGACGCGGAATGGGCGATCCGATCATGCGTTCGGTCGACTGCACCCAGGCGCGATCGTCGCTCGTGACGAACGTGCAGGCCACGCCCTCCAGCTCCGCCCGGCCCGTGCGGCCGATGCGGTGCGTGTAGGCCTCGGGCGTGTTCGGCACGTCGAAGTTGATCACGTGCGAGACCCCACTCACGTCGATTCCGCGTGCCGCGATGTCCGTGGCGACCAGAATGTCGTACGAGCGTGATCGAAAACCGCGCATGGCCCGATCTCTCTGGCTCTGCGACATGTTACCCTGCAGCCCGATGGCTCGATGACCGGCCCGGCTCAGCTGGTCCGCCAGCCGTTTGGCCCGCCGCTTCGTGCGGGTGAACACGATCGCCGAGTCACAGTCGGCGCCGGACAGCAGGTGCTCGAGCAGCGCCCACTTGCGCGGCTCCGAGACCATGTACAGCGCGTGGTCGATCGTGCCCGCGGGTGCGGCATCAGCCAGCTCGACGACGTGCGGATCGTTCAGCAGATCGTCGGCCAGTCGACGGATGTCTTTCGGCATGGTCGCCGAGAACAGCAGGTTCTGGCGGCGCGCCGGAAGCGCGGCGAGGATCCTGCGAATGTCGGGCAGGAATCCCATGTCGAACATGTGGTCGGCCTCGTCGAGCACGAGCGTCTCCACCTGTCCGAGGCGAAGCAGCCCACGGTTCAGCAGGTCGAGTATGCGGCCCGGGCAACCGACCACGATCTCCGGACCCCGCGCCAGCGTGTTGACCTGGCCCTGGATCGAGACTCCTCCGTAGATCGTGACGGATTTCACGCCGGTGAATTTCGAGAGCGTCCGTATTTCGGCCGCGATCTGGGTGGCCAGCTCCCGCGTGGGTGCGATCACCAGTGCACGAGGGCCCTTGCGGCGTACCTCGAGCAGCCGGTCGAGCAGGGGCAGCGCGTACGCCGCCGTCTTGCCGGTACCGGTCTGAGCCAGTCCCAGGACGTCGCGGCCGGCGAGGCCGGCCGGAATGGTTTCGAGCTGGATCTGTCGGGGGTTCGCGAAGCCGGCGGCCCGTACTCCGCGCACGAGGGCTTCTTTGAGCCCGAACCGGTCGAATCCGGTCGAGTTCTTGGATACTGCTGCTATCATTTAGGTGCATCTTTCCTGGACGTACGTGCAGGCTGGGCCTGTACGGCACGGCCGTACTCTCAGACCCACACAACAGTGAAGGGCAAGAATGGTGTTGGGAGGCGCGACCTCGGAGGGATGAACCTGAGGACCTGTTGTTCGCCGGTGTCGGGAACACCCCGACTGGTATTAGCTCAATAGTATAATGCGATTACTGAAGTTACGCCACCCCTTCACGCTCGGTCGCGTAGAATGGACTGGATCACCTGGTCCAGCGCCTGGAGAAAGCGCGATCGGTCTCGCTTCTCGAGCGGGGCGGGACCGCCGGTGATTTCTCCTGCGCCGCGCAGGACGGCCGAGGGTAACGGGCAGCCTGTACCGACGTGCCACCCGGTACACTTCCTGCTTGACCGGACAGGCGTCGGCATCGACGTAGATGTGGAACACGAGGCCCTCACCCACCTTCAACGGAACTATCGTCCACGAACGAGCCATCCCGCAGAAAATGAAGCACCTGATCGGCGACATCGCGCCGGTTCATGATGAACGTGTGCGTCGCCGGCACGACCAGGAAGTCTGCCGCCCCGTCGAGGCGCGCACGCGCGACACTCACCTTGCCGTCATCCGGTCCCGGGATGAGCCAGGAGCCAATCGGATTGATGCTCCGATTTTATGATCCCGAGGTCGAAATCGACGGGCTCAAGCTCGGTGCGTACCTTCGATGCCGGCCGGGCGCGAGGCATCGCGTCCCCGGGGGGAACTCCGCGTCCGGCAGTCTGGTAGACCCGTAGATGAGCGCGCATGATGCGCCGCCCGGCAGACCCGGGATCGAGCCCCGCTGGACGTCCAGCGCGAAGAGCGGCGTCGGGACGGCGCTCGCGGCCCGGAGCCGCGTCTGGTTTACTCTCTCACACGGCATCGTCAACGAGGTCTACTACCCCCGCGTGGATCAGGCCAACACGCGGGACCTGGGCCTGCTGGTCACGGCATCCGACGGCTTCTTTTCCGAAGAGAAGCGTCACGCCTCGCACGAGGTCGAGCTCCTGGGCCCGGGCGTGCCCGGGTACCGTCTCACCAGTCGCTGCGACCGGGGTCGCTACCGGATCGTGAAAACGGTCGTCACGGATCCGAGCCGCGACGTGTTGCTGCAGCGCGTCCTCTTCGAGCCCGGATCCGACGGCCTCAGCGGATTGCGCCTCTTCGTCCTCCTCGCCCCCCATATCGGCAACCAGGGGTGTGAGAACCACGGTTGGGTCGGTTCGTTCAAGGGCGACCCGATGCTGTTCGCCTCCCGGGGCTCCCGGGCGCTCGCGCTCGCCTGCTCGATCCCCTTCGGCGACATGAGCTGCGGTTACGTCGGACCAGGGGACTCCTGGCACGACATCAAGCGGCATGGACGCCTCACGCGGTGCTTCACGGACGCACCGGACGGCAACGTGGCGCTGGCCGCGGAGATTCCGTTGCAGGAGTCAAAGGGACGGTGCGTGTTGGCGCTCGGATTCGGCGAGACACCCGAGGAAGCCGGGGAAGGCGCTCGCGCTTCGCTGCTCGAGCCGTTCGACGAGCTCTGCGCGGAGTACGTGCGAGCCTGGACGGCCTACCACGAGGAGTGTCGCGAGGCCTCGGACCGGAGCGACGGGCTGGACCTGTACCGGGTGAGCATCGCGGTACTGAAGACCCACCAGGACAAGACGCACGCCGGGGCCGCGATCGCGAGCCTTTCGGTGCCGTGGGGTTTTGCGCGCGGGGACCACGACCTGGGTGGATATCACCTCGTCTGGCCCCGCGACCTGGTGGAAGCCGCAGGCGCTCTGCTGGCCGCCGGACGGGCGAACTCCGCACGCGATACGCTGACCTTCCTCGCCGCCACGCAGGAGGAGGACGGTCACTGGCCGCAGAACATGTGGCTCGACGGGAGCCCCTACTGGAGCGGCATACAGCTCGACGAGACGGGCTTTCCGATCCTGCTGGCCGATCTTCTTCGGCGCTTCGATGCGCTCGCCGGCTTTGATCCGTGGCCCATGGTGCGCCGGGCCGCTGCCTACCTCGCCCTCACCGGTCCGGTGACGCCGCAGGATCGCTGGGAGGAAGACGCGGGCTATTCGCCGTTCACGCTCGCCGTCACGGTGGCGGCGCTGCTCGCGGCTGCCGATTTCGCGGACGAAGCGGGAGAGAAGACGGCGGCCGAGTACCTGCTGGACACGGCGGACTCGTGGCACGACGGGATCGATCGGTGGACCTACGTGACCGACTCGACGCTCGCCCGACGGCTGGGCGTGCAGGGATACTACGCGCGGATCGCTCCCCCCGACGTGGCGGATGGGGCGTCTCCGTTCACCGGATTCGTGCCCGTCAAGAACAGGCCGGTGGATCAGAGCCGTGCGCCCTACGCGGAACTGGTCAGCGCCGACGCGCTCGCCCTCGTGCGGTTCGGACTGCGGCAAGCGGACGACCCGCGCATCCTGAACACGATTCGGGCCATCGACGCTCTCCTGCGGACGGAGACAGCGACAGGCCCGGTCTGGCACCGGTACAACGAAGATGGATACGGAGAGCACGAGGACGGGGCTCCGTTCGACGGGACCGGGATCGGGCGAGGCTGGCCTCTGCTCACCGGGGAGAGAGCGCACTACGAGCTGGCGGCCGGCGAAATCGAAGCCGCCTGGGGATTGCTCGGTGTCATGCGGGCCCAGGCAAGCCCCGGCGGCTTCCTGCCCGAGCAGGTGTGGGACGCCCCGGACGTCCCCGGACGCGAGTTGCGCAACGGCCGTCCATCCGGCTCTGCCATGCCGCTCGTATGGGCCCACGCCGAGTACGTGAAGCTCGTGCGATCGCTGGCCGACGGGCGTGTGTTCGACGCGCCGCCGCAGCCCGCTCGCAGATACCTGGAGGAAGGACGAAGATCACGTCTCTCGGTCTGGCGGTTCAACAACAAGATCCGCACGATGGCCCGGGGGCGGATCCTGCGCATCGAGGTCCTGGCGCCCGCCGTCGTCCGCTGGAGCACGGATGGCTGGACGACGGTCCGGGACACCGGGACGGTTGACACGGGTCTCGGCGTGCATCGTGCGGATCTGCCGACGAGCGAGCTCGCCGTCGGTTCGGTGGTGCGGTTCACGCTCCGGTGGCCCGGGTCGGACCGATGGGAAGATACGGACTTCGAGGTCACCGTCGGCGCGGACTGACGGAGAGGGAGCTGACTCGGGCGAGGATCGCCAGGAGAGATATGCCATGCAGATCGGAATGATCGGACTGGGGAGGATGGGCGGGAACATGGTGCGGCGGCTGCTCGATGCCGGACACGAGGTCGTCGCCTACGACCTCGACGCGGCACAGGTGCGAGAGGCCGCCGCGGCCGGAGCGAAGCCAGCGGAATCGCTGGACCGGCTCGTCGGCACGCTGGCTGCGCCCCGCGCCGTGTGGGTGATGGTGCCGCACGGCGACCCGACGCGGCGCACGATCGACGCGCTGCTGCCCCTGCTGGAGGAGAACGACATCCTGGTTGACGGCGGCAACTCCCGGTATCTCGATTCGATCGAGGCGGGAGAACGTGCTGCCGCCCGAGGGGTGCACTTCCTCGATGCCGGAGTGAGCGGCGGCGTGTGGGGGCTGGCCGAGGGCTACTGCATCATGGTCGGAGGACCGGGCCCGGCGGTCGACCGACTGTCGTCGATCTGGGAAGCGCTCGCCCCGCCCGACGGGTTCGCCCACGTAGGTCCCGGTGGTGCCGGTCACTTCGTCAAGATGGTCCACAACGCGATCGAATACGGGATGCTCGAGGCCGTTGGAGAGGGTTTCGCCTGCCTGCAGCGATCGGACTTCGACCTCGATCTGACGCAGGTCGCGGACCTGTGGCAGCACGGGTCCGTGATCCGGTCGTGGCTCATCGAGTTGCTCGTCCGCGCCTTCCGGGAAGAAGGGCAGGGCCTCGAGCGGATCGCCGGCTACATCGACGACTCCGGTACCGGACGCTGGACCATCGAATACGCGGTCGAGAAGGGACTGCCGCTGCCCGCGATCACCGACGCCGTTTACGCCCGGTTCGCTTCCCGCGCCGAGGATCCCTTCGCGGCACGCGTCATCGCGGCACTGCGTAACCAGTTCGGAGGGCACGCGGTGCGTTCCGAGGGGGACACGTGAGTCACTCTCTCACCGCCGATGCGCAGGGCCTGCACGGTGGGACGCCGCCCGAGCCGTGCGTCGTGGTCATCTTCGGCGCCTCGGGGGACCTGGCCGGCCGTGAGCTGATCCCGGCGCTGTTCGAGCTGGAGCGATACGGGCTGCTGCCCGAACAGTTCGCGGTGGTCGGGTTCTCCAACGCCGATTGGGACGACGACGGCTTCCGAGACGAGATGCGCGAGAAGGTGAAGCGGCACTGCGCGTTCGACGAAGCGCTGTGGCGGAGCTTCGGGCCGCGGCTCTACTACTTGCAGGGCGATTTCCGCTCACCCCCCGACCAGGACTACGCAAGGCTGAGCCGGAAGCTCGTCGACGTGCGCACCGAGAATCGGATTGGACACAACGCCCTGTTTCACCTCGCCACGCCTCCCTCCTTCTTCGGGGTGATCACGGCGCGGCTGGCCGGTGCCGAGCTTGCGAGGTCCGACGATGGATGGCGTCGCATAGTGATCGAGAAGCCGTTCGGCGTCGACGAGCGATCGAGCCGCGAGCTCAATGCCGAGATCGCTCGGGTGTTCGACGAAGACCAGGTGTACAGGATCGATCACTTCCTGGGCAAGGAGACGGTGCAGAACATGCTCGTGTTCCGGTTCGCCAATCCGAGCTTCGAGCCGATCTGGAACCGAAACTACATCGATCACGTGCAGGTCACGGTGGCCGAGGACATCGGGATCGGTACCCGTGCCCGATTCTACGAGGCCACCGGTGTGGTGCGGGACATGTTGCAGAACCACCTGCTTCAGCTGGTCAGCATGACGGCCATCGAGCCGCCGGGCCGGTTCGAGGGCACCTCGCTGCGCAACGAGACCGCGAAGGTGCTGGAGGCGATCTGTGCCGTCGATGTCGATGCCGACTGCGTCAGCGGACAGTACGGAGCGGGACGGATAGGCGGGTCCCGGGTTCCGGCGTACCGCTCGGAGGACGGCGTGGCCGACGGTTCGATCACGCCGACCTACGCCGCGGTGCGGCTGACGATCGACAACTGGCGCTGGGCCGGCGTTCCGTTCTACCTGCGGACCGGCAAGCGTCTGGCATCGCGCCTCACCGAAGTCGCCATTCAGTTCAAGCCGACCCCTCACCTGATGTTTCCGGTGGATCACTCGTCGCTCGCCAGCAACACGCTGGTGTTCCGCCTGCAGCCACGCGAGGGGATCGTGCAGCGGTTTCTGGCCAAGCAGCCCGGGCCGGGGCTCGAGATGCGCTCGGTGGACATGAGCTTCGGCTACGCGACGACCTTCGGCATGACGGAGCTGCCGCCGGCCTACGCCTGGCTGCTCCTCGACGCGATGCAGGGCGACCAGACCCTGTTCGCGCGCGCGGACTGGATCGATCGCGCGTGGCAGATCGTGGACCCGATCGTGAGCCGATGGGAGGAAGACGCGGGCGGCGATCCATCCTTCTACCCGGCGGGCAGCGAGGGACCGGAGGCGGCCGCCGCCCTTCTGGCGCGCGACGGAAGGACTTGGCGCACCATCGCTCAGGCCGAAGAGTGAGCTCACCCCTCATCACCATCGTCGACACCGAACGGGTCCCGGAAGCGGCGGCGGCCACGATCGAGGAGATCCTGCGCGATGCTGTCCGGCGACGTGGCCGGGCCAGCCTGGCGCTCGCCGGAGGCCGGACGCCGCAGCCGGTGTACAGACGTCTGGCCGAGCTGCCCGTGCCCTGGGAGCGGGTGTCGCTGTACTTCGGGGACGAGCGTGCCGTGCCTCCGGACGATCCGCGAAGCAACTTCCGGATGGTCCGCGAGACATTGCTGGATCGGCTCCCCTCTCCCCCGGAAGCCGTCCACCGCATGGAAGCAGAGCGCGGGGACCGGGACCGAGCCGCCGAAGACTACGCCGTCCTGCTTCCGGAGAAGCTGGACCTCCTGTTGCTCGGCATCGGAGAGGACGGGCATACGGCCTCCCTCTTCCCGGGCAGTCCTGCGCTCGGCGAGCGCGCCCGGAGGGTCGTGCCCGCTCTCGCCCCGACTCCGCCGCATCGACTCACCATTACCCCGCCGGTGATCGCGCAGGCCCGAGAGACGCTCGTGATCGCGATCGGAGCCCCGAAGTCGGCTCCCCTGCGATGCGCGCTGGCTGAAGCGGGAGACGAGCACGTCTGCCCGGCCCGCCTGGCGCGAAGCGGGCGCTGGTTTCTGGACCGGGAGGCAGCCGGCGGGCTCTAACCTCCACCGGTCACCGCGAGCCCCGACCCGAACCGGGTTCTCCTACCTGCGCTTGAACCTGTCGAACACCGTGATCACGGGCCTGGCGTTGCAGTCGGGTGGCGATTCTGTCCGCCAATCGTTCGCCAAACGACCACTTCTGCTCGAACTCGGCCTCGATGTTCGATGACAGGAGTTCGTGTTCCTGAAGGCTGCGCACGACGTCGTGCTCGAGCGTGGAAAGTTCGCCCTTTTCAGATTCCAGCAATGAGTGAACGTACTTGCCGCGAAAGTCGTTCAGGTCCTCCCTGCATATGAATTTGTCCGAGGACCACTCCGGGTGCGCCTTCCGGATCACGCTTGCGACTTCCAGTCGCACCAGCTCCCCCGACACGGCGCTGTGTGAAGGGAATGCTCTGCCACAAATGGCGCAGGTAATCAACGAAGTGTCCGGGATTGTCATCGGGGCGTAATCCTCCGCTGATACCTGAGGGTCGACCGCTCGTCAGAACGACGGCTAGTTGTACGTGACCGCGATCCCGAGGTCGAAGACATGATAGCGGCGGTTTTGAATTGTCACCGCCGCGTTCACGACGTCACCAAGACTTCCCTGGCCGTAACTCAGGATCGGCGTCAGCGAGAATCTCCCACCAACTCGCTGTTCGTAGCCCACCGCGACCGTCTGTCCCCAGCCGCTGCTTTCCCACTCATTGGGATCGCGGTTGGAGTAGATGGCTCGCCCCAGCCCGGCCCTTACGAAAGCTCCCGCACTGGACCATGGATAGACATCTGCGATAATGAAGATCTGGCTCAGGCTCTCTCCCCTGGCCGGGTCGCTGAAGTCATACGCCTCGAGCAGCCATCCGTTGACCTGCGCACCAAGGCGCAGGTGGCGATTCAGAGTGCCGCCCAGCATGAACGACAGAGCGAAGGCGTCTTGCTCGTCGTGCGATTCCTGATCCGAGAACCTGTCGAGCCGCCCGTAGCCGACCTGCATGCTCGCCCAGAACCCGCCGGGCTCAGGCTTGTCCTGCGCGGAGGCCGGCGCGGCTGCCAGTAGCATGGAGATGATGATGACCGGGGCACGGGCATCGCGCATCTGCGGTCGTTCACCTTGCCGCTTCGGATCTGTCACTTCGTCACCATCCCGGTCAAGCCGCCCGAGATGAGCGCTCCGAGGTCGGTGAGCACCCGAGGGAGCGCGAGACCACCCGGTGCCGCCAGATACCTGGGGCCCCACACCGGATCGAACTTCTCCTTGTACTGTCGGAGTCCCTGGAAATTGTAGAAGTGCTCAGCGTGCCGGAACACGAGAGCGTTGACCCGGTTCCAGAGGGGGCCGAGCGCGTGCGCCTCCATGCCGGACAGGGGCGCCATGCCCAGGTTGAACCACTCGTATCCCTGTTGTGCCCCCCACAACATCAGCTCGATGAACAGGTATTCCATGGCCCCGTCCGGCGCGTCCGAACTGTACCGCATGAGATCGACGGACAGCTCTGCCTTGCCGCCGCTGGTCCATACGTTCGCGAACGCGACGATGCGTCCGCCCACGCGCACGATTCCAGCGGGAAACCGGGATAGGTACCGCGGGTCGAAGCGGCCGAGCGAGAAGCCCTTTTCCCGCGTCTGTCTCTCTTCGAGCCACGCATCCGAGATGGACTGCAGTTCATCCATCGCCGCGGTTGTCTCGGCGGGCGACAATAGCTCGAACGTTCCCCCGTCCTTCTCGACCTGACGCTTCACCCGCCGCAGCGATCTCCTCGAGCCCCCGTCCAGAGAGCATTCG
>Ga0210060_1000488_pt1 | contig 12592 bp, 10 predicted proteins | sample Joice_CattailNLB_FD_184871 | JGI IMG/M metagenome (GOLD analysis project Ga0210060, IMG submission 184871) | Wetland microbial communities from San Francisco Bay, California, USA, that impact long-term carbon sequestration - Joice_CattailNLB_D2... | ecosystem: Environmental > Aquatic > Marine >...
TATTGGCGATAACGCAATTATTGATGACAATGTAATGATAGATGCAAAAGGGTTAGATAATACCGGAATTATATTGGAAGATGAAGTATTTGTAGGAAGAAATTCTATTTTAAGCTGCAAAGGCGGGGATATTATTTTAAGAGAAAGGGTAAATATCGGTTTTAATTGTGAAGTATATTCTTCCAGTAAAGTAGAAATAGGAGCCGATACATTGTTAGCAGCTTATACATATATCGTTGGGGGGGGCAGTTATAACTTGGATAGGAAAGATATCCCTATTAGCAAACAGCCCGATTTTGAAGGAAAAGGTGGAATTCTTATCGAAGAAGGAACGTGGATTGGAGCTCATTGCGTCATTCTTGATGGGGTTAAAGTTGGCACCGGTTCTGTTATTGCTGCCGGGGCTGTGGTGAATAAAGAAATACCCCCAATGTCTATTGCTGCTGGTATTCCCGCAAAAGTTATTAAAGAAAGATAGAATTATAACTCTCTACAAATTTTTTTATATATTATTATATATTGAAAAATTATGAATAGCTGTTTTTCTTTTAAAGAAGAATAATAGTTTACTTTAGAGAGGTGGGCATAATTTTTAAGAGAAAAGTCGATGGGGAATTTTACAACAAAGCGAAGGATTTCTTCTTAAGAATTCCTTTTAGCGTTTGGGTGATTGTGGGCATACAAGCCGGTTTCATTCTCATATCAAAAAATAAAGATTTTGCTTCAACCAGCAGTTTATTATTCTATGCGCAGTTAGTAATATCAATTCTAAATATTGCCGTAATCTTTTACCTGATTGCAATTTTGTTGAGCAGATTCAGAAAAATTTCGGGTTTAATTATCATACTAGCTATTTATATATATACATTTCTAATATTGTATCACTATTTTACAGGGGTAAGTTTAGAATTCAAGTTATTATGGGACTTTAAAAGCGATCTAATCAATGTAGAAGTTTTTCAGATGATGAGAAATTTTATAGGCTCAAACATTACTCTGTTTCTCATTATCCTAACCTTGGTAGTGGTAATTGGTCAGATAAAATGGAATCTCTTTTCGAGCTACAATAAGTTTAAAAAACCATACTTAAAATTTTTCATTCTCGTATCTGTTTTAGTAATAATTAATATCTTTCATATCAAATCAAAAGATGAGCTAGCCGGTTTCTCAAGGTCAATCAAAGAGTGGTACAGAATTCAATCATTCAAATTAGATAGTGAATCTAAAATATTAAAACAGTATCCATATATCAAAGCCACGGATAGTATTAGGTTCACTAAAAATATTATAGAATTACCCAATATCTTTTTTATTGTAATCGAATCCTTTAACTATTCATTTGTTGAGAAAAAAACGGATGATGGAAAGGAGATCACTCCCTTTTTTAATTCTTTAATACCACAAGGAATATACATAGAACATTTTTATGGAAACTCTGTTATTACAATCAAAGGGCATGTATCAATTTTGCTTTCGATTCTTCCCAGTTATCGCGGTTTAGAATCCGAAGACTTTTATACTAATAATTTTCAGTCTCTTGCAGAAATATACAAATCGATAGGATATAAAACTATATTTTTTCTGGGAAGTGATCCACAGGCACTGAACTTTCAAAAAGAAGGTCCATTTTGGGTCAAGAATGGTTTTGAAATATGTAAAGGAGTCAATAATCCGAATAAGAATTACATTAAGAATAATGAAAAACCTTTTGATTATAATAACCCCAAGAATGAAAGTGGATTTGGCGGCTATAAAGACTATGTCCTTTATCAACAATTTTTTAGTTTTTTAGATTCTTTGCATAATAGAAATAGTAAACAAAAATATTTTGGGTTTTTGTCTACGTATTCAAGTCATATTCCCTGGTTAAGAGAAAAAGCAATCTCAACTATTCCTTTCCCTAATTCTAATTCACAAAGAGAAGATTTTGCAAATTCACTTTTTCATGTTGACTCTTACTTGAAGACTTTTTTTAATGAATTAAGAAGTAGAAAATATTTGGGGAATTCAATAATCATAATTACCGGCGATCATTCATCGCCTTCAGGGGAACGTGGTAATTTTTATAAAGGCAAAGGTTTTTATGAAGAAAACTTCCGAATCCCTTTTTTATTATTATGGAAAAATAATATTGAACCGATGAGAATAAAAGAGCAAGCCTGGTCACAAATTGATATCGCTCCAACAATTCTTGATCTGCTCGATATAAATGTTATTACTCATTTTATCGGGAAGTCATTTCTTGGAAAAAAAATGATTAATGATAATATTGTCTTTCTCAGTCAATCTTTTGGAGGGTTAAATTTTGATGTTATAGATTATCCATGTAAATATATTTATGATGTCCCGGCAAATGAAGAATATTTTTTTAATTTGAAAGAAGATCCAAATGAGACAAATAATATTATCGATCAAAGTTCTGAAAAGTTGAATTTACTTAGAGATAAAATTTTGTTATTCGAGCTGAATCAATATTTGCTGGAACAAAACCGAATTTGGCCTGAGAATACGGTGGAAGCATTGCAATATTTAAAAGGCAAAGAAATTAATCAAGCTGAAATAAGGTAGTATATACTTAATAGGCAAAATTTTCTTTCAATAAAGTTATGGTTGGTAAAGAAGGACTCGGTGCAAAATTAATTTAAGAAAAACACCTATATTAGCCCCCAAGGTATTGCCTTATTTAGTGTCGAACTTGGCACGCGTTCTGTTATAAAGTATTTGTGAAAAAGAAAGAAATTGCCCGGTCTGTTAAAGCAGGGAGAGAAATAACTCAAACAGGGGTGTTAATAAATGAAATCATAAGGATTTAATTATAATGTTGAAAAAACCTTTATTATTAATTGGCTTCTTTGGAGTGCTGCTCGTAATTGGAGGATTCATTTTTAATCCTTCTTTCGTAGGGCATTTTACCCATGATGGTTCTGTAAATTCATCAATGGCATTAATAGGAATTTTTTTAATTCAGTTTTATATGATTACGATTGGTGGGCTTATAATAGTTGAGTCCATAATCTTCAAATTCCTTCCTTCTGAGAAAAGAACTGTACAGTACTTGTTTGGCATTTGTGCAATTGGGTTAGTAATTGTAATTACAGGGGTTTTACTGCACCCTTCTTTCATTGAACATCACTTAAATATATTTAAAGTAGATGAGGAAAGGTTTGATAAGTTATGTAACATACAACTTGGGATCATAACACTTGGTTTTTTAATAGCTTTTATCTCTGTTTTTTTGTATCGTGGAAAATTAGCTGTCAAAAAACTTGCAACAATATCTTTGGTATTAGTTATTTTAATATATCTTGTTGTGGTGGACTTTAGCTATGTTAATGCAAAGTATCCTCGTAACATTATCTTAAAACCCGGGGAATACAGCAAAGTACTTGACCTTTTCTTGGGAAGAGACATTTTGCTTTCAGATTTTTCACCTCGTTCAACATTAAAAGTAGAACGGAGACAAATATTGAAAGCAAAGTATCCTGTTATTGATATTCACTTTCACTTTCATTCTCCATTTATGACGGCAGAAGATAAAAGGATCTTAAAACCTGCAAATTTGATTAAAGTAATGGATTCACTCGGGGTAAAAACAATTGTAGGTTTTGATGCTGTAGAAACCGATTTAGATAGTTTACTTGGATTATACCAAAGGGAATATCCAGACAAATTTTTTGTTTATAGTGATATGATCAGTGGTGATCAGGGAAGAATATTGACAGATGAATTTATGGCAAGTTTGTCATCAAAATTAGAAAAGTTTCATGAGTTAGGAATGCAAGGAATAGGCGAATTTCCTAAAGATATCGGATTGAAAATAAAAGATACTTCTGGTAAAATAATTCCACTTGATGATAAACGATTAGCTCCTTTATTTGAAAAGGCCGGGGAATTGGGTATGCCAGTTATTATGCATACGGCAGATCCTACAGCTTTTTTTGATCCTATCAATAAATACAACGAAAGATATATAGAACTGAGCAAATATCCGGCATGGAGTTATTTTGGTCCCCAATTTCCTAGTAAAGAAAAACTGATAAAAGAAAGAGAACACATTATTAAGGAACATCCTAAAACTATTTTTATTGGATGTCATATGGGAATGAACCCGGAGGATCTAAGTTATGTGGGTTACATGTTAGATACTTATCTTAATTATTATGTTGACATTAGTGCTGTGTTATCTGATTTAGGCAGGCAGCCTTATACCGCCAGAAAGTTTTTCATTAAGTATCAGGATAGAATTCTTTTTGGTACTGATGGCGGCGTCCTTTTTGGTCAAGAAGGATGGACAATAGAAAGATTCTATAGATCCTATTTTGAATTCTTAGAAACAGAAAATGAATATATAGATTATCCGGAACAACAAGCTCATAACCAAGGGAACTGGTATATCTATGGGATTAACTTGCCGGATGATGTATTACAAAAAATTTATTATAAAAATGCAGAGAAAATTCTATTTGGAAACGAAAGTAATTAATAATTGGACGATGTTTTCTACTCGTTATGATTTTTTATGAAGTTATTAAAGTGAAAAACTTATGTCGAAAAAAAAAACACTCATTTTTACATTAAAAATTATTGTTAGTGGTACACTTCTTTATTATATCATTACTAAAATTAACTGGACAGAGGCACTACAAAATTTTAACCATGCAAATTACTTCCTTATTTTTTTAGTATTTTTATCAAATATACTTGAACGAGTAGAATTAACATATAAATGGAACATTCTTATAAGAGTCCGGGGTTTATATGTATCTTTCATTAGGTTATTTCTAATTAATTTAATTGGCGGTTTCTGGGGACTATTTCTTCCTTCTAGTGTTAGTACAGACGTAATTCGGGGTTACTACCTTGTAAAAAATAATTCAGAAAAATCTATTAGCATTTCCTCAGTTCTTGTAGACAGAATTTTAAGCCTGTTTGCACTGCTATTATTTTGTGTCGTATTTGTCCTTATAGGAGGAGATGTAGTAGCTAAGTATAAGATGAATATCTACTTGCCGCTTTTGTTTATCGTCTCACTCGTATTCTTTTATTTTTTCCAAAAGGAAAAAACAGCCGGTTTTATTGAAAAAATATTTCGAAAGATAAACATTAAAAAATTAACGAGCTTTATTGTTAAACTTCATCTTTCCATCTTAGAATATAAACAGTATCCCCGAGCGCTTCTACAATCCTTCCTTATAAATTTACTGGTTCAGGTAACTCGTGTGATAACATACTATTTAATAGCAATGGCATTTGGTATTTCTGTCCCAATTATTTATTTCTTTTTATTTATTCCCGTGATAATGCTTGTTCTGATTTTCCCAATTTCTATCGGAGGACTAGGTATTCGTGAAGGCACTTTTATAGCTTTTTTCTCTATGGTAGGTATGTCTATTAACGATGCTGTCATTATAACATTTACAAGCACTTTTATTGATACTTTAAATACATTATTTGGTGGCATTGCTTACTTATTTTTCAACTCTTCTGAGGCAAAGCGAGTTCCGATTAAAAATCTAAGTGATTAATTTAATTAATGGAATGGTAGCGCTCTTTTGACAACAAAGTAGAAAAATATCTGTAATAAGCGTAAGCATACAATATATAGTAGTTTACTTTTTTAATTAATCTTATTTATTTCAAATGATTATTTATAGTTAAATTTTTTTTATTCATGAATAATAATAAAATAAATATCCTATGGCTGGTAGACCACCTAGGTTATGATGGTGTTTTGCACGGTGCCGGGAAGTATTATTTAAATACGATTCCCTTTTTTAATAAAAAAGAATTCAATGTTATTTTATGTGTAGTTAGGGCCGAGGACAATTTAACAAAATATTTTAAAGATGAAGGGATTCAAATCCTTCATCTTGGAAGGTCCAAATTTGATCCTTTTGTACTAAGCGATCTTTTAAAATTGATAAAGAGAATGAATATTAGTTTAATTCATACTCATGGATATGGTGCCGATAACTTTGGAAGGATAGCCGGTGCATTTATGAGAATTCCTACTATTGTTCATGCTCACGATGAGAATCATAATTATCCCTGGCATCAGAACCTTGCCGATCTCTTATTTACCATTTTTACAAAAAAGGCCATAGCTGTATCAGAATCAGTGAAGAACTCTTGTGTTAAAAAAAGAAAAATTTCGGATAATAAATTGTTAGTAATGCATAATGGAATTTCAATTGGAGATTTTGTCCCACTTAAAAAAGAATTATTACAAAAAGAAAAAGAGCATTTTAATATAAGTCCACTTTCCAAAGTAGTGGGAACTATTGCAAGGCTTCGGGAAGAAAAAGGAGTGAAATATCTGATTGAGTCTGCGACTGAAATATTAAAAACATTTCCAGAAACCGTTTTTTTTATCGCTGGTGATGGTCCATTAAGAGGATATCTGGAGAATCTCTCTAAAGATTTAGGCATAAAAGATAAAATTATTTTTGCAGGGTTTTGTGATAATGTGCCGGCTGTTCTTTCTATAGTAGATATTTTTGTTGCCCCTTCCTTATCAGAAGGTTTCGGATTAGGAATAGTTGAAGCAATGACAATGGGCAAACCTGTCATAGCCACAAGAGTAGGAGGTATTAGAGAAATTTTAAGTGACGGTAAAACTGGTTTATTTATACCTCCCCAGGATCCCCATTCGATAGCGGAAAAAGTGATTTACTTATTGAAAAATGAAAATGAAACAAAGCGTTTGGGAGAGAAAGCTAGCGAGGAAAGTAAAAAATATGATATAAATGTATATGTTACAAAGCTTGAAAAGCTTTATATAGAATTAATATGAAACTTTGGGATAATAAAAAAGAAATCTTTTTTTAAATGCTCAATTTATATAGTACATATGATAAAGTTAAAATAGGTCTCTCCAAGAACTTTTTAGAGTTTAAAGCTTTAAGGAATAAACTCTATCCTGATTTCGTATTTGATTCGAAACTCAAAAACCTAAAAGATGAAATTCCCGTATTTACTTTACACTCTGTCGCTCCTGATAAATTTGAAGAACAGCTAATATTTTTATCAAAGAACGGTTACCAAACACTAATTGCGGATGAATTTTATGAATACCTGGTTGGTTCTAGACCTGTTCCTGAAAGAAGTATAATGTTTACATTTGATGATGGTTGGAAAAATCTTTATTCAGTTGTATATCCTCTTCTTAACAAGTATAATTTCAGAGCAGTTTGTTTTTTAATACCAGGTCTCATTCCGAGTAAGAAGGAAGATAATTATGAAGAGGAATCCATAGAGTCTATACCTGGTTCTAATATTTTGTCTAACTGGGATGAAATAACCAAAATGCATGAAAGTAATGTTATAGATTTTCAGTCTCATTCTATGACTCATCACAGGATATTTGTATCCCCATCTGTTGATAGTTTTTTTTATCCTTCATTTGATTCCTATGCTATGAATTTAAATGTTCCTTTATATAGAGTAAAGGATAATGATAACTTTTCCCGGGTTGTAAAATTTGGCACTCCCGTGTATCAGAATTCATCTAGATTTTCCGGTAGGAAAAGATATTTTGATGATGAAAATTTACGTCGAGAATGTGTTCGCTATGTTGAATCTAATGGTGGCAAAGAATTCTTTAGAAGATATAATTGGCACAAAAAACTTTTTGCATTTGTTGAGAATTATAGAAAAAAGTATAAGGATTCAGGTTACTTTGAAAATGAAGAACAATTTAGACAAAATATTTTTATAGAACTTAGAAAATCCAAATTGGATATTGAAAAACAACTTAGTGGGAAAACTGTAAGTCATTTTTGTTATCCCTGGTGGATAGGAAGTAAAATTGCATCAGAAATATCAAAAGAGGCCGGATATTTAAGTAATTTTTGGGGAACTCTTCCTGAAAGACGAACTAATAAAAGAGGGGACGATCCCTATAGTATTGCACGGTTACTTTCAGATGATTTTATTTTCAGGCTTCCGGGTAATGGAAGAAAATCCTTGAGTAAAATAATCTTGGAGAAATTTTCATCTAATCAAAAGGGATTAACCGGGAAATTATTTAAAACGGATATTAAATCGTTTCCTAAATAATTAAATGTCTGGATTTATATTGTGTTAAGAATGAAAGAAATTTAATAAGAAACTGATTCCAAAATTTATGATATTTATCTGGGAATAAACATATTAAATTCATTTTGTACTTGTTTTCATTGACTCGAAATTCAGATAACTTCAAAGATTTTTTACAATATGCTTAAAACGCAAATCGGGACCTTTTATAAAAAGAACGAAGAAATTATACTAATAATTTTTCTGCATTTACTTATTACAATCCCTCTTGCCTATCTTCTAAATGTTTGGTATGATGAATCATGTTCTTTAAGCACATCGAACGGAAGCATCTTCCATACGATAAAACGCTCTTTTGATTTTGAATATCAACCACCATTCTATTTTGTGTTACTGAACCTATGGCGAAAGTTTGATGATTCATACTTTTTTGCACGATTGCTCTCTATTTTCTTTTCAAGTGCATCATTATTTATTAGTTATAAATTCATAAAACAATATTTAATGATAAAGAAACCTGGTTTTGTCACTTTTCTTATTGCAATAAATCCTTTTTTAATTATTTATGCATTAGAAATCAGGCTTTATACTTTAGTCATTTTTCTCTCTGCAAGCTTAATCTTTCTAATGTATGAAATTTATTTTTTTGATAATAAATCAAAAATATACCGAATAATATTTATGGCGCTATCTATAATATCACTATATACTCAATATTATACGGGGTTTCTACTTATTGGAATAGGTATTAGTGTATTAATTTACAAAGGGTGGAACAAATTTAAAGTTTATTTGATCGATATGATTTTTCCTGTTCTTAGTATATTAGGATTAATTCCATTTCTAAATTCCATTTCGAAGCAAATTGTACTAGGCGGAGAGACAGCGGTCAATTTAACAACTTCGGGCATTATAGAATTTGTTAAGGGGAGAATGGTGACCTATTTATTTTCTCTTGATACTTCTGCGTTAGACTTTCTTTCAAGATATGAAGTTTGGCTATTTATTTTGCTTCTATGTGCAATATTTCTAATTTCAATTAAAAATCAAGTAAAAGAATTAATTAAAGTAATAACATTCAGAAAATATAGCACACTCCCGATAGTTATAGTTTTATTTTTGTCTTTTGTATTAATTGTCATCAAGTTTGACCCCGAGATGGCGGCTATAAGGCATACTGCAATTTTATTTTTACCATTAATATATCTAGCAGCCTCACTAATTTTTATAACTACCAATAAAAAATATATAATTTTTTGGTTTTTACTTTTTACTATTCTCTATTCTTCTTCTTTAATTAATAAATTTTCGCTGCCATTAGCAAAAGAAGGTGATGCGATAAGAATATCTAAATATTTAGAATATTGGGAAAAACCAAATGAGTTGATTTTAACACCGTATGATATCATAGCTATGCCTCTCAGGGTACATTATAAGGGCATAAACCCAATTATTAGTCTAACTGATAGTTTATCAACTGAAAAAAGCAAAAGGGCTTTGATAAAGACTATAAATAACAAGTCAGAATATTGTTGGTGGGATTGTCCAACACCATACCCCACGTGGGAAAAGATACTAAAACAAATAAAAGTTTCAGAGAAATTTATATTTGAAAATTTTATTGTTATAGATAAAAAGGAATTTAATAAGATGAAATTATGGTACCTTAAAAGAAAAGACAAAAAAACTGCTAATTCTCAGTAGTTGAAAGGAAATTTAGAATCAAAAAATTGATGAGTATGTAAAGAATATTTTTTTAATAAACACTCTCATTTAAGATCACCCCGGGGGCCAGTTCATTTGTCTGCCCCCGATAAGGTGAAGATGCAAATGATAAACTGTTTGTCCACCTTTATCGCCGCTGTTTATAACTAATCTAAAACCATCATCTATTTTCATTTCTACTGCAAGATTATTAGCTGTCTCGATCATCTCCGCTAAAACTTCTGAGTGTTTGGTTTTATCAAAATCATTTATTCTCGGAATTTCTTCTTTCGGAATAATAATGATATGAACAGGAGCCTGTGGATTTATATCTCTGAATGCGAGAACTTCATCTGATTCAAAAACGATATCTGCCTTAATTTCTTTACTAATAATTTTTGAAAAGATAGTGCTCATATTTAATCTTCCTTTTTATCCTTCTGAGATTCGATATCATATTTTTTCATTTTGTTATAAAGATGGCTTCGTTGTATATCAAGAATTTCTGCAGTCTTGCTGATGTTCCAATCATTTGCTTTTAGTTGTTTTAGAATGAAAGCTCTTTCTGCTTTTTCTTTAAATTCCTGGAAAGAATTGCTTGAATCTATTATCTCATTAATTTTCGATTGACCTGTTGTAGCGAGAAAATCAATATCGCTTTTCCTGATTTCTTTTTTATCAACAAGAATCATAATTCTTTCAATTACATTCCTAAGCTCGCGCACATTACCTGTCCATTGCAAACTTTTCATCAAAGAGATCGCATCGTCACTGAATTTAACAATAGGCTTTTTGTGTTTTGTCGCTATATCAGTTGCAAAATGTTCTATAAGAATCGGAATATCATCTGTTCGTTCACGAAGAGGAGGAACATAAATTGGTATCACATTTAGTCTATGAAAAAGATCTTCTCTGAAATTATTTTTTTCAATTTCCTCTTTGAGATTTTTATTTGTTGCTGAAACTATTCTAACATCCACTTCAATTTTTTTTGTGCCACCGACCCGTTCAATCTTTCCACTTTCCAATGCGTGAAGCACTTTTGCCTGAGCCTGCAGACTCATATCTCCGATTTCATCTAAGAACAATGTGCCTTTGTTTGCAAGTTCAAATCTTCCAATTCTTTGCTGGAAAGCTCCTGTGAAAGAACCTTTCTCGTGTCCGAATAATTCAGATTCTATAAGTTCGTTCGGAATCGCAGCACAATTGACCTCAATAAAAGGTTTTTCCTTTCTTACACTTTTCTCGTGAATCGCTCTTGCGACTAATTCTTTTCCTGTCCCGTTTTCTCCTGTGATTAAAACCCTTGTTTCAAGAGGAGCGACTCTTTCAATAATTTCAAGAATATTATTTATCGCTTTGCTGTTGCCAAGAATTTTCCCATCGCCGGTTAAAGATTTTTTTATCTCTTTATTCTCAGTTATAAGATTAGCCTGTTCAACAGCATTTCTTACACTTATAAGAAGCTTGTCGCGGTCGATGGGTTTTTCAATAAAATCAAATGCTCCTAGTTTTGTTGCCTTAATTGCATTCTCAACACTGCCGTGAGCAGAAATAATTATTACTGAGAGCGTAGAGTTAATTTCTCTTACTTTCTTCAATACTTCAAAACCATTCATCTCCGGCATTTGGATATCTAAAAGAAGAGCAGAAAAATTACCCGAAGAGATTTTGCTGATTCCTTCTTTAGCAGAAGTAGTGGAATCCACAGTATATCCTTCATATTCAAGAATGAATTTTATACTTTCGCAGATTCCTTTTTCATCATCAATAATTATTATTGATTTCATAGTGGGTTTCCGAAATAATAAAGTGTCCGCATTATCAAAACCTGTGATGGAAGAATCATTTTATCTTTCTTAAGCAACTTACCAAAGCACTTTCCATAAAAATTAACATCGAGATCACGGTAATCAATGGAAGATTGAATCTTAAAATCCTCCTCAAATGCTTCTATAAAATTACCAATTAGATGTTCGAAATCAAAAAACATAGTTGAATATGATAGAAAAGCGAAACCGAGAAAATGTGCATTCTTATCTTTATCTCCATAATCATTTTGCGGCGTATCATAAAAGAATTTTGATGGAAGATTTTCATTTTTAAGATTATAAATAGAATCACTGGCAGAAACTAATGGATAATTCCATATAGACCTTATTAAGGGAACAACAATCGGAACTTCTTTGTAAGGAAGAGTTGCAAGACAAGAAGCAAGCAAAGCTTCTGAGTAATTATAGTTTTCAAATTTTAACGCTATTACATAAACAGAATCAACAGCAGATAGATCTCCAATTTCTTTTTTTAATTGTACAAATTTATCTGAAGCGATGTACGATGAAATATAATTTACAGCCTTGGAAATACTGCTTTGTTGTGGCAGGATGACTTGAGTATAGATAATTAAAAGAAATATAAAAGATAGATTCGGTGCTTTCAATTGTTCTTATTATTAAACCATCTTTTCTTTAATACCTTTTACCAATTTTTTAAGTGCCGTGGAATATTTTTTTCTTATTCTTTCAAAAATTTCTTTTGATACTTCTTCACTATAAATATGAGATATCTGATTCCGGTCATCGAGCATATCAAGAAATAATTTTTCATCTTTAATTAGTCCAAACCTGAAAGTTTCTTTAAGCACTTCTTTGGGAGAATTTGTATTTATTCCTTGATCTAATAAAAATAACCTTAAGGTTTTCCATAGAAGCTCAAAGGTAAACTAAAATCTTTGAATAACGCCATCACGATCCAACTGATCTTTTGCTTTTTTAAGTCCTTCATTTAACCTTCTTAAAGCCTCTTTTAATCTTTCAAAAGAATATTTAATTTCATTTTTCATAAATAACCT
>Ga0210060_1000491_pt1 | contig 12496 bp, 9 predicted proteins | sample Joice_CattailNLB_FD_184871 | JGI IMG/M metagenome (GOLD analysis project Ga0210060, IMG submission 184871) | Wetland microbial communities from San Francisco Bay, California, USA, that impact long-term carbon sequestration - Joice_CattailNLB_D2... | ecosystem: Environmental > Aquatic > Marine >...
CTGAGAATATTGACGTGTTGGTACAGAGGAAGTCGAACTCAACAAAGAAGCATGAGCCTTATGTGGACTATTTGATATCATCAATGAGAAAAAGAATTGAAACAACCTTTAGTGAAATATCCAATTTACTTCCAAAGAAAATCCACGCTGTTACTGAGTTTGGGTTCTTATTGAAAGTTGTGATATTCATTTTTGGTTACACGATTTCAAGAACAATAATTTAAATAGCAACTTGAGTTAATTACTTGACTTGCACATGATTTTGTGCTAAATTTCATTTCAGTAAAACCCTGAAGTTCACATCCTTCTCACGGCTTCTTTCAGATCATTGCACAGTTCTTTACTTCACGTTTCAACTTGATAAAATGATAAAGTCTGCGCTCCTCCTTTCCATTCTGTTGCTCCTCTCTCTCTCTAATCATTCCCAAGATATCCATATCACCGGAAAAGTAGTCAATTCAAACTTGGATCCTGTGAAGTCGGTACAGGTTCATCTTAAGAGTAATCCTGAATTGATCTGTTACACAGACGAAAACGGGGAGTTCAATTTGACCAATCAGTCCACAGCAATCGGGCCTGTGACAAGCCCCAATGAATACATTCGTCAACTTCCCGATGGTTCCCTGGAACTCTATCTGGGTCAAAAAAACTTGAGTATGTCCTTTATCGATATACAAGGAAGGATCCTAGAAACCATTACCCATAAGGACCTGGACGGCATATACCGCGTCTCGCCCCAGGCTTACCTGTACGGTCTGCCGGAAGGGATCTATATCGTCCGTATACAGATCGGTAACCAGTTTTTTGGATACAAATACAGCAGTACCCATGCAGCAGGGTTTTCTAAAGGTCTTTATCTCATTGCCAGCCTGGATCCTGGCCAGATTCCGGCCCTGAAACAGGCTGCGGCTTCGGAAGATTCCCTTGTATTCACTAGCGATTTCTACCGAAAAGCCAGATTATATATCACTCAGATGGAAGGCGATGTGGGAACAGTCCAGCTAGAAAATTTCGGAGATTATGAATTACCTGAAAACTTTACTCCCGACCAGGCAATAATAAGTGGAAGAAATGGTGGTTTTGTTCATGTTCTGGGTCAAGATAGTTCAGCATTTACGTTTTTCTTTGATCCTAAATTCTCACCCAATCAAGCCATTAACACTAGGGCTATTCCAATTAAAAACATACCTGAAATATCAGATTCGTTGAACATCATTTCTGCTGTTCATATTGAGTCTGATGAAAAAGAATTTACCTTCCCCATATTTGTTACAATAAAACTTAACAATGTAGATGTTAGCGATAGTCTGGTTGTTTTTATTTATGACCATGATTTGAAAACAGTCTATTACCTTCCATATATGGTGGAGGAAGGATATCTCTCGAAAAATATTAGCTTTTACGCGCCTCACTTCAGCACTGTTGGTGTGGGTATTGATAATACATTGTATTATACTCCGGAGGATGGTGCTCGTAAAGAGGCAGAAGCCTATATACAAGCTATCACCTTGCAGTTAAAAATGGGAATGGAAATTGACTTGGGAATTTATTCAAGCTGGTATGACAATATTGTCGAACCAGCCATTATGGTAATCAATGATTATGCGGGCGTAAGAAATGCTGCTTTACAACTTACACTTTTGGGCCATTATGCTGTTTTCGCTAATATGGAGCTATCTCAATTTGAATTCTATGCGGGGGCATTGGAGCTTCTCTCTGAAAAAATAAAAAGTATATATGACGAAGCCAACCTAGAGTGCATTGAACAGAAGGAATCTTGTTTGAAACGAGAAATGTTTCAAATAGCGATTGACCTATCAGATATAGCGCAAAGATTTGGATTGAATTCTTTGTTAACTATTACTGATTTCTGCAACGGAATGTCAGAAACATTTATTGATGACCTTGAGGTTGAGACCAAGTATTTACATCTTAAAGTAAATGGGGTGCATCAACTCGGTTATACTTGTAAGAGTATAAATAATGAGCAATTGGGTGATACCGCTGTGGTGTGGTATAGCGAAGATCCAACCATTGCCTCTGTTGATCAGAACGGCGTAATTAAAGGAAATAAACCAGGTGGTACCCGAATATTTGCTCAGCTTTGTGAATTAAAATCATACTGTTATGTATTTGTCGAGAATGAAGAAAGCTATTACTGCGGCATTAAGTCAGGTAGGTATTCTGGTAGATTATTTCTTTATGGACATGAGTATCCATGGGGTGATAATGCAGGCCACGAATATTTAAATGTAGCAGTTGATATTAGTTTTAACCGAGAAACTGGAATGTTTCTAGCTACTTACCTAAAGGTATGGCGCATCGATCATATGAAATATTGGGGAAACGGTATCTATTATGTAGACTATGTAGATGTTACGAGCCTATATGGTCAAATTGAAGATATTACTTGTTATGATTATGGCTTTTACAAAACAGATTACGGTCAGCTTGGCAGTTTATACCTTTATCCGGAAGCTGGCAGGATTGAAATAACAGGCTACACATTTCATGATCAATACTTAAGTTCAACAGGCAGCTTATATTAGGTTGAATAAGTATTCCATTGTAATACTCTCCATTTCCTGTACCAAAGATCTGGTTGGTTAAAAATAAATTGTTTCTAACTAAACCTATGGTCCAGGATTCAGGGAGTATTATAGAAATAAGGTATTTGATTTTTTGAACGGAAGTATTCGACCTATCAGAAGAAAGTTAGTTATCCCCGGGGTTAAGAATACAAAGTCATATAATTAATAATAGGCCAAAATATGATTCTGAGGGGAAATGGTGGGAAATTTGGATACAAAAAAATCGTAACGATCTGTTATTTAGATTAATTGCGGTTCTTTCTTGAGGTCTGTGGCGGATTCGAACTTTGACATTGAAATGCTGTAAGGGGTGTTCGCAATGCTCACCGACACCTTGCTACCGTTCTGCAAATAGCATTCAATCCCAATGCTGGCGCATTGTGATTTTGCATTTTCGCATCCCTTATGAAAGCATGCTTCAAATGCAAACACCCCTGGCGGGGTGTTTGAATGCTGCTTGTTCGTGGAGCGTATCAGACCATAACCCAGTCTGTGTAACTATTCAATTATTCAACAACTTACGCTAATGCTGAAAAATCATGGGTTAAGAATTTTCTACTTTTCTCACCCAAAACCACAAAGAACTGTCTTGCATGGCGAAGGTAATAAAAGTCTGGTAATTATTGAAATTTAGGTTGTTATAGAGGTGACTAAGTATAGCTTAGTCGGTTCTCAGACGTTTAAGACATGTTCATGGTGTCGAACCCCTGTTCCAAGCAGGAATGATACATTTTTAAATCATTGCTAATGCACAGATAATGACCCAAAAGGGAATTCCCCGTTGGGCACTTTGTGTTCATGACCTGCGGGGGGTCGAACCCTGACCCCCAACGGTTAACCCTCAAGCATGACATCTTCGTGTCCTATACCATATCACCCCAAGGATTAACTTTCCAGTTTTTGGAATTTTTTCACGCATCTGAGATTTTGGAGAATTTTTACAGGTCAGGAAAACAAAGTGACTTTCTGCCAATCTGGATTTTCTTTTTCTGGAAATTTTTGAGAGTCCGATTTCAAACGAACTTCTTAAACTGTCAGAAATCCTGAATTAATGATAAGTGGTTAAAAGAACCTCATGTAGTACCCACGGGCATACACGGGGGGTATCCCCAGTGGTACTATAAGGGGGCGATACCGAGGTAGGGGTAACACATGAACATTATTAGTTATTACTGTCCTGCTTTCATTGTCCATGAGTATTTATAAGAAAGAATACTTATGAAACCCGAAGAAATAATCCCAGACAGTAACCAATGTATCGCATCATCTGTCTTCCATCACTTTGTTGGTGGCTTTATCCTTGATATACCATGCATTCGCACTACCAATAAAACCGTATTTGTTCATGACCTCTATAGCCTGTATGACTTCACCGATGCTGGGGATGTTTATGAGCGTGCTGTCAGGTTTTATCATGCTTACCTTAGAGGTTATGTTCTTACCATTGTGGTTATGGATTTGGAATCTGGGGAGCTGATTAAACGCAAGCACAGGATTAATACCAATATCCTTCCTTGCAACTGGATGCTGACAGAAACCGACTTTCTTGACCCAACTGTTAAAAAGGATGACCTGCTGGAATTTGAATTCTGAAAATGCTAATAATCAGGCAGCAAAGTGAAATATTTTTTACTACTTTTCGTATAAATGTTTAAATATTAACTGATTATGGACGATTCAACCGATAGGTTTCAACTTGTAGAACTGTTTATGGCAAAGTGCGGTAATGATTGGAATCGTTGCTTTCACGGAACAATCCGAAGGGAAACTGATGCTGATGGGAAACCAGTTGTAATTGGTAAAATTAAAGTCAATGATGCATATATCATCGCATCAGCATCTGACCAGTGGAAGTTAGGAGATAAACTTGACCAGATAGTACTTTTGGTGTTGGATTATGGCTTGCATTCCGATGCAGGACGTTCTTATGATATTGCAGGATGCCAATATTTTTTAAGTTAACAGGTTAATTCCGTTTAAATCAGCTTTCCCATTTTTCAAAAAAGCATAGGTTATATTATCCACTTTGCAGTCAATAAACTTAATGCGCTTTAGGGTTTTACACTTGAAGAAAGTGTCCGTAAGGATTGCGTTTTGGAATGTCACTCTGATAAATTTGCAGTTTTCAAAGGAACAATTCTCCAACGTACCTTCGAAAACTGTATCGACAATCTGTGAATTAATAAAAGCGGTGCGTTTCCACTCAGCATTAGCAATTGTATTTTTCTCGAAGCCGCCAGAATTGACCACTACCCCAGTTAAATCAGCACCTGTGAAATCGCAGTCATTGATATAGCTACCCGAAAATTCAGTTTCTTTCAGTGAACATTCCCTAAATAGATTCTTGGATAAGTTGGAATTCTGAATGTGGCTGATGCTAATGTCGGAATCAGAGAAGTCACAGCCATCAACATTATTGCTTTTAAGAAGAAGTCCCGACAAATCTGAACCAATAAACTTGCATCTCTGCATGTTGGAGGAACTGAATTTTTCGTGAAGATTTTTCAAACCTGAAAAGTCAGCATCCACCCAATTCCCACGAGACATATCCCAGCTAAGTTTTTTGTTATGATTTTCAGTTGGCAATACAGGGGATTCCTTATCCAACAACTCAACAGGTCTTATTTCAGTAGCTTCAGATTTGAAATTATCTGAAAAATAATTAAGGTCAACACCCAGAATCTCCGCAAGATGGATAAAAGTAATTATATCGGGCATTGACTCTCCACGTTCCCACTTTCCGACAGCTTGAGGACTAATGAATAGACGCTCGGCAAGCCGAGCTTGAGAAATATTCACTTTCTTTCGTGCCTCGGCAATTCTGTTGCCAATCATTTTTGTTTCCATATGGGTCATTTTAATTATGTTTATTCGATGCAACAAAGATATTTTACTTTATTTCCATATTTAGCCATATTGTAGCTACAATTAGTAGTAAATAAGCTATTTATAGTTGTTATCAACTACCATCAGTTGTATATTTCATAGGGTACAGGCAGTTTCACATTCTAAGGCTCATTGACAGTTTATGGATGAAAACCATATTGTCACCTTGTTTAATATTCATATTTTTGTATAACAATTATTTGATTTTGAAAAAGATTTTAATCATAGATGATGAGGACAAGCTAAGAAACTTGCTGACAAAGATTATCAGTTACGAGGGATTCGATGTGCATCAGGCAGCCGACTGCAAAACGGCTCTAAAAAAGATGATTGAGATTAGCTTCGATGTTGTCCTATGTGATGTGAAGTTACCAGATGGAAATGGGGTAGAATTACTAAAGGAATTAAAAGAGAAATATCCAGTAACTGAAGTAATTTTACTAACTGCCTATGGAAATATACCAGATGGTGTCAGGGCAATTAAAAACGGTGCATTTGACTATATTACAAAGGGAGACGATAACAATAAAATAGTTCCACTGATTAACCGTGCTATTGAAAAGGTAGAACTGGAAAAACGTGTACTGCACTTAGAAAAGCAGCTTGAAAATAAGTATTCATTTGAAAATATTATCGGAACATCAGAACTAATTCTTGAATCAATTGAACTTGCCAAAAAAGTTGCTGAAAGCGATACGTCTGTTTTATTAACTGGCGAAACAGGAACGGGAAAAGAAGTTTTTGCGCAGGCTATTCATCATGCAAGTAGTAGAAAGAATCAAAACTTTATCGCTGTCAATTGCTCAGCATTTAGCCACGAACTGCTTGAAAGTGAATTTTTTGGACACGTAGCAGGAGCATTTACTGGTGCAGTTAAAGACCGAAAAGGACTTTTTTCTGAAGCAAATAACGGCACTATTTTTCTTGATGAGATTGGAGATTTAGCAACAGATTTGCAGGTAAAACTTCTGAGGATTATTGAAACGGGAGAATTTATTAGAATTGGTGAGAACAAACCATCAATGATTAATGTGAGGGTAATTGCTGCAACAAACAAGAACTTACAAAGGGAGATGGAATTGGGAAATTTCAGAGATGATTTATATTACCGAATCTCTGTTTTTCAAATAAAATTACCAGCATTGCGAGACAGGATAATTGATATTGAACCATTATCGTATCATTTTATACGACTTTTCGCAGCAAAATCAAGAAAGAAGATTGGTAGCATATCTCAAGACTGCATTCATAAATTAAAGCAACATCAGTGGAAGGGAAATACCCGTGAACTCAGAAATGTAATTGAAAGGTGCGTCATTTTAGCGAAAGGGAATGAAATCACGTCAGACCTATTGCCAATCGAAATACAGAACAGCACTGCATTCTATCCAGATGACCAACATCTTTCCAAACTTGAATTAGTTACAGTAGAAAAGGAGCATATAAAGAGAGTTCTTAATTTCAATAATGGTAACAAAACTCAGACTGCAAAGTTACTTGGAATAGCTTTGACTACTCTTTACCGAAAACTTGCCGAGTATAAAATAGATTAAGTTCACACTTCCAAATTGCAAATCGATACCCTTTCAAAATGAAAGGATATTTGTATTTCAATTCAAGCTGTTTGGAGTTTATTGCCAAACAATCAGCCATTTACAATTAATCATCCATTTTGGTAACAGAATTGTCCTGCTGTTTTCAATATTCATTCTACCAATTATTATTTGTTATGGAAACAAGAATTCATAAAACACTGTGTCATTGGTTTCCCGATGCTTTCGAAGGCAAAGAGGAATCAGTTATAAGTTCCGACTATGGCATACTTCGTCAATTTGCAGAGTATACCAAGAAACTTATGAGTAAAAAATCAGAAAGCCAAAAAGAACCTTTTAAAATCATTCATCTTTTATATTCAAAAGGAACATTATACGAGAAGAATGCAATCGAAAATGAGTTCTTCAACGCACTTGCATCTGATGAAAATGTCATCAGTCTAAAGGAGCACCTCGAATTAATGCCTGAAGCATTGAAAGAAGTTTACATTAAAACAATCATTGATAACTGAAAATAATACAGTAAAAATGAAAATTATTATTGCGGGTGACGGTGAGGTTGGATTTTATCTTGCCAAATTGTTAGTTATTGAATTTCGTGATATCATATTAATTGATACCCAAAAGGATAAACTTGAATTTGCGGAGAAGAACTTAGGGATAGCAACAATTTTAGGTGATTCAACAAGTTATGAAGTATTAAATCTTGCAGGGATTAAATCTGCAAATATATTAATCGCTGTAACTTCTATTGAATCTGTAAACATCACTACATGTTTAATCGGTAAGAAACTTGGTGCTAAATTTACTATAGCCAGAATCGACAACAAGGAATATTTAGTTGACAAAAATACTTTGGACTTAAAAGATTTGGGTATTGATGTTTTAATCTCACCAGAATCTCTCGCCACACGAGAAGTGAGGTATATTCTGAAATCACCAGCTTTAAAGGAGATATTTAACTTTCATGGTAAGGCTCTTTATTTGATGGGATTACTGATTGACAAAGATGCCACCATTGTGAATAAAACAATTGTTGATACGGCAGATTTAATTCCGCATAATTCGTTCATGATTGTTGCAGTCCATCGAAATGGCACTACAATTATTCCAAAAGGGGATTTGAAGTTTCATGCGGGTGACCTTGTATACTTCATGTCAACCGAAGAAGGTAAAGATATGGTCATAGAATATGCTGGGAAAAAACCCATTCATATTAAAAATGTATTAATAATCGGGGGGAGTAGAACAGGTAAATCTCTCGCCTCAAAGCTAAGCCAGTATTACAACATAAAATTGATTGATAAGGACATTGAAAAATGTAATTATATGGCAAAAACCATCCCAAAAGTTCAAATTGTATGTGGAGATGGTACAGATATTAAAGTACTTGAAGAAGAGGGTTTGGAAAATTATGATGCTATTGTATCCGTGACTGGAAATTCGGAGACTAATATATTCACATGCTTAATTGGCAAAGAATATGGTGTAAAAAAGGCTATTGCCATGGTTGAGAACATTGGATTGTTCGGCTATTCTCAAAAAATGGGCATAGATACGTTAATAAATAAAAAAATGGCAGCAGCAAATTATATTTTTCGATATATCATTAAAGGAAGGGTACTTTCTCATCTATACGGAGTGGATGCCGCAATTCATGAATTTGTAGTAAAACCGAACTCAAGAGTTACACAAATGCCAATCAGCAACCTTAATTTCCCCCAAAATGCTATTATTAGCGGTGTTGTAAGAAATGGCAATGGATATATTACACTCGGCAAATTTCAATTAAAACCTGAGGATAAGGTATTTGTATTCTCTTTGCCACAAACTAATTCAGACCTTAAAGCATTCTTCAATTAATTATTCTGAATTTATGATTTTTAACCATCATAATAAGTCCGACACATTTAAAATGTTGCTTAACCAGATTGGTGGTTTGCAGATTTTATTAGGCTTTACAATCATCATTCCTTTTCTGGTATCACTATTATATGGTGAGTATTATACAGCAATTGGGATGCTTTTTTCTTCTTTGTTTTGTTTAATCATTGGTTTTATACTTCGGAAAGGATTTCAGACCTCTTTTGAACCACTTCACAGACATGCTTTAATTATTGCTGCTTTGGGTTGGCTTTCAATTGCTATCATGGGTGGTCTGCCATTTCTAATAACATCCTACATTACCCCGCTGGAAGTAGCCAGTCTCTATGGTCAAACGGAAACAAATTACCTACCCAGCCTTTACTTTTTTAAGAATCCGTTACATGCAATTTTTGAAAGTATGAGTGGGTATACAACCACAGGTTTAACTATGGCAGTACATGAACCTTCCATTGGGAAAGGATTATTATTCTATCGTTCATTCACACAATATCTGGGTGGAGCTGGTTTTATTATACTGTCTTTGGCTGTTTTAGGGCATTCAAACGGGAAAATCGCATTTCTACTTTACGGAACAGAGTCATCAGGTGAAAGATTAAAACCATCAATTATTGAAACCGCCCGTTCTATATGGAAAATATATATTGGAATTACCTTTTTCAGTTTCCTTTACCTTACAATTGGTACACATATAATTTTACCTGACTACAATTTTTCGGAAAACGTTTTCAACTCAATAAATCACGCAATGACTGCACAATCCACTGGTGGATTCAGCACATTGGACGATAGTATAGCTGGCTTCCAATCAATTAAGATGGAAATGCTGTACATATTGCCAATGGTATTAGGTGCATTGTCATTACCTTTTTATTTTAGAGTAATTAATAATAAGGAAATCAATCAATTCTGGAAGAATCTTCAGACAAGGTCAATATTAATTATTTGTATAATTGGAAGTATTGTGCTATCTCTCATGCTAATGAAATCAGGTGTGATAGCAGAACCTTTTCGGATAGGCATATTTCAATTTGTTAGTGCTCTAACTACCACAGGATGGCAAACATCTGATGTTCATTTATGGGATAGTCCATCGATTGTATTCATTGTTATGACTGCAATGATTGTTGGCGGTGCTGCTGGGGCAACTGTTGGTGGAATAAAAATAATTAGGGTTTTACTGATATTTAAGGGATTAATATGGCATATCAGCAGTTACTTTTCTTCTGAAAATTCAATTAAAGTCCTTAAATTCAATGAAAAGAGATTATTACCTGATGAAATGAATAAGGAACTTGGTTCTGCTGCGACTTTTTCATTCATTTATCTACTTTTTGTTTTAATCTCTACATTAGTAACTTATTACTTTATGGGGAATGGCTATACAATTATAGATGCGCTATTTGAATCTGCATCCGCTCAGGGAACGGTAGGATTATCATGCGGTATAACTAATCCAGATATTTCACCTGTTCTTGAGATTAATTATATAATACAAATGTGGGCTGGGCGGTTGGAGATAATACCTGTTCTTGTTTTATTCAGAACCATATTTTTGGGAACAAATCCAAAAGTGGTATGACCTTCATCTCATGTTACAGATTTAAAGAAGTAACTTTGTTGGGTGAAATAAAAATTATACCACTATGAGAATAAAGACAAAACTGTATCTTGGAATTGGATTATTGTTGATTCTAATTATTCTTATGTCCTTTTTTTCTGGAAAACAGATTAAATCACTGGCTATAGCTTCCGAAAATATCATTAAGGATAACGCAGAAACCATTGGTTACACCCAAAATATGCTAAGAATCCTTTCAAAAATTTATCAGGATGAGGATGCATTAAATATTTTTGAAGCCTATCTTTTAAAACAAAAAAACAATATTACTGAGGTCGGAGAAGAAGCATTAACAGAAAAACTATCGGAAAGTTTTCAGAAACTTAAAGATAATCCTGAAGACAAGACCTATCTGACAGATGTACAATCATATCTATTTGAAATTTGGGAAACGAATTTGAATGCTATTGAAGAAAAAAGTACTATTGCAGCACATGCTGCTAATAAATCAATCCTATTAATTAGCTTCATTAGTTTTTTCTGCATTTTGATTTCCCTGTTACTTTTCATCCTTCTGCCTTGGAATATATCAAAACCGATAAATGAATTGACGGGCAGTTTAAAACAGATTTCTGGCAATGATTACTCACAAAGAGTAAGTTTTGAAGGTCATGGTGAGTTTGGAGAACTCGCAAAATCATTCAATACCATGGCTCAGAAACTTGAAGAATATAATAAAAGTAATATTTCAAAATTGTTGGCTGAAAGGAAAATTACTGAAACTCTTTTAAATAAAATTCAATACCCTATCATTGGATTTGATAATAGTTTGAAAATCACATTGACGAATAAGGAATTCTTGAAAATTGCAGGACTTGAAGGCAGGAGTTTGATTGGTGAGAACATGCTTGATGTTGCAAATGAAAGTGAGTTGATAGGTAAGCTGATTATAATAGAACCTGAGACAGAAAATAAATTTTCTTTAGATAAAACGGTTTCAAGAATTCAGGTCAATGAAAATGGCAGAGATGTTTATTTTGAAAAGGAAATTCAAAGTATCTCCCACAATACGCAAGATGAAAATGAACACATATTGGGTTATGTGATTATATTAAAAAATATCACAAAGTTCATGGAACTTGATTTAGCAAAAACTCATTTTATTGCAACAGTTTCACACGAATTAAAAACTCCAATTTCAGCTATCAAACTTAGTCTACAATTACTTGAAAATGAAAAAACTGGAACACTTAACGATGACCAACGGGAATTAATTAAAAGTTGTGAAGAAGATACAAATACACTTTTGAAATTGGTATCGGAGATACTGAACCTTACCCAAATTGAAACAGGTAAAATTCAGTTAAATATAATGCCGTCCAATTTGAAAGACACTATACAATACGCCATTAATACAAATAAACCAATCGCAGACAAAAGAAATATTAAGTTCATCGAGGATTATCCTTCGGAACTTCCTGAGGTGCTTATTGATAAGGAAAAAACAGCGTGGGTGATTACTAATCTTATTTCAAACGCAATTCGCTATTCTTTTGATAATTCCGATATAAAGATTTCGATTCTTCAAACAGGTAATCGTGTAAAAATATCCTTAACTGATTCAGGTCAAGGAATAGACCCAAAATACCAAAATAAAATATTTGATAGATACTTTAAAGTACCAGATACAGAAAAAGAGGGCACTGGACTTGGCTTGGCTATAAGCAAAGAGTTTATCGAAGCGCAGGGAGGGCAAATATCTGTCGAAAGTAAGATAGGAGTAGGAAGTACCTTCTCAATTGTTCTAAATTGTAAAACATGATTCTTTTGGTTATTTAATTTCAGTTCAAATAAACGTTCCTTTATTTGGTCAGTTGATTTACTGGAAGTACCATTAAATACTCCCCACCTTCAGACAACGATTCTTTAAATTTAAGTTTGTTTTCTTTTCCGGCCAGCTGGCCGGAAAAGAAAAATCAAGCAGCCTGAGCATATACATTTTCTGGTCTCTGATATCCCAA
>Ga0210060_1000492_pt1 | contig 12454 bp, 11 predicted proteins | sample Joice_CattailNLB_FD_184871 | JGI IMG/M metagenome (GOLD analysis project Ga0210060, IMG submission 184871) | Wetland microbial communities from San Francisco Bay, California, USA, that impact long-term carbon sequestration - Joice_CattailNLB_D2... | ecosystem: Environmental > Aquatic > Marine >...
ACTGTAGCGACCGCCGACCCGGGCCAGGTCGGGACCGGTACGCTTGGATCCCCACTGGAATGGATGGTCGTACACGAATTCACCGGCAACCGAGTAGTGTCCGTAGCGCTCGGTTTCGGCACGGAACGGCCGGATCATCTGGGAGTGGCAAACGTAGCAGCCTTCCCGCACGTAGATATCACGCCCCGTCAGCCGCAGCGGCGAATAGGGCTCCAGTCCCGCAACCGCCTCGGTGGTGGAATGCTGGAAGAACAGCGGCACGATCTGCACCAGTCCGCCAACGGAGACCACCAGGATGATCAGGATGATCATCACGCCGATATTACTTTCAATCTTGTCATGTCCTGTCGCCATGATCGTCTCCTCAGTGAGCCGCGGCAGGTGCCGGGATGATGCCGACAGCCGGTTTGGCGCCTGCAATGGTCTTCCAGATATTCCAGGCCATCACCAGCGTGCCGAACAGGAAGAACGCACCGCCCAGGAAACGCACGATGAAGTACGGATGCATCGCCTGCACAGATTCAACGAAGCTGTAGGTCAGCGTGCCGTCCGGGTTGGTCGCACGCCACATCAGGCCCTGCATGATGCCGGCCACCCACATGGATGCGATATACAGCACAATGCCGATGGTCGAGGTCCAGAAATGTACTTCCACCAGTTTCAGGCTGTAAAGTTCCCGGTTGAACAGCCGCGGGATCAGGTAATACAGGCTGCCCATGGAAACCAGCGCCACCCAGCCCAGCGCACCGGAATGCACGTGTCCTATGGTCCAGTCGGTGTAGTGCGACAGCGCGTTCACCGTCTTGATGGACATCATCGGCCCCTCGAAGGTGGACATGCCGTAGAACGAGATCGACACGATCAGCAGTCGCAGCACCGGGTCGGTACGCAGCTTCTCCCAGGCGCCCGACAGCGTCATGATGCCGTTGATCATGCCGCCCCAGCTTGGCGCCAGCAGAATCAGTGACATGACCATGCCCAGTGACTGGGCCCAGTCCGGCAGCGCCGTGTAATGCAGATGGTGCGGGCCGGCCCATATATAGGTGAAGATCAGCGCCCAGAAATGCACCACCGACAGGCGGTAGGAATACACCGGGCGTCCTGCCTGCTTGGGCACGAAGTAGTACATCATGCCGAGGAAGCCGGCCGTCAGGAAGAAACCCACCGCGTTATGGCCGTACCACCACTGCACCATGGCGTCCTGAACACCGGCATAGGCGGAGTAGGACTTCGTCAGGGTAACCGGTATCGCGGCGCTGTTGACTATGTGCAGGATCGCGATGGTGATAATGAACGCACCGTAGAACCAGTTCGCGACATAGATATGCTTCACCCGACGTTTCACGATTGTGCCGAAGAATACGATGGCATAGGCCACCCACACGACCGCGATCAGGATATCGATCGGCCATTCCAGCTCTGCATATTCCTTGCTTGTCGTGATGCCCAGCGGCAGGGTTATGGCCGCCAGCAGGATGATCAGCTGCCAGCCCCAGAAGGTAAATGCAGCCAGCTTGTCACTTATAAGCCGCACATGGCAGGTGCGCTGGACGACATAGTAAGAGGTTGCAAACAGTGCGGATCCGCCAAAGGCAAAGATCACCGCGTTGGTATGTAGCGGCCGCAGGCGGCTGAAGGTCAGCCACGGGATATCGAAGTTGAGCACCGGCCACGCCAGCTGGGCAGCGATGAGCACGCCCACCAGCATACCGACGATACCCCAGATAATGGTCATGATGGCGAACTGCCTGACCACCGTGTAATTATATGTTTGCTGATCGGTCATACCGACCTCCCTGGTTCAGATTGTCAAAGCTGTTACAGAATCCCCCAGACCCGCCTGCAGAAGACAGGGCTGTCGATCGATCATCCGTTGGTGAACTGCGGCTCCAGCCCCATTCCCCACAAAATGGCAGTCACGGCAAGCAGCGCAACGAATGCCACCAGGCCGACCGCCATTACCGCACTCGAGAACAGAAAGCCGCGGTCTTCGGAGATACCCATCATGATGGGCACCCCGGTGTAAAGCAGGTAGACGGTGTAGGCCAGCGCCACGACACCAACCACCAGGTTCACCCACAGCACCGGATAGAGCTCCATAATACCGATCAGGAACAGCGGCGTGGCGGTGTAGGCCGCCAGCACGACGCTTTGCGACAAAGGTACATTCGCGCCATAGGTGCTACCCATCCAGTGAATCATGTAGCCGATGGCATAGACACCGACCAGCATCGCCAGGTAGTAGAACACGGCGATGGTTGCTGCACTCTCCACGGTCAGCTTGACCGGGTCACCGGCGCCAATCTGCCAGCCAAACTGTGTCGTACCAATGAATCCCGAAATGGCCGGAACAGCGGCGAGGACAAGGACGTGAACTGCATAGCACTTTCCAATAGTACATTCATCGGCACGAATCGATTCCCATTCGCGCTTCGGGTTGACGAACAAACCCCAGACATGTCGCAACATTGGCCAGCCCCCCATATTTTGTTGATTGTGCGCGGCTTTCGCTGCATACAATCGGGTCGTCAGTATCCTTCAGACCGTACCCTGATTCAAGCTGCCGGTAGCTGAAGTTCTCGCCGATACTGACCATGAATCTTCATGGTCGACCAGACGCTGAAGGCACCGCCGTCAGCAGCGATTCGAACCGGACTGTTTGCAGTCATTGGGCCGGTATCGATGGCGAACAACCGCGCACCAGGCAACCCCGCTTCTGCAGCCGATCGACAACGCCGGTCTCCCCGGACAACACACGACAATCGCCCTGCTCGTGAGCGACACCGGCCTCGGTGGAAGTTGCGATCACAAAAGCCACCTGCGTTGTTGTAAACAACATTGTTTACGAGCAATCTCCTGTTTGCGGTCAACCCGGACTACCGCACCGGATGCCGGGCGCGTGCAATAAAACTGTAATGTGGAGGGTATTATTTACAGGCAGAATTCGGAGTGAGTTGATCTGTATCAATTCATTAGAAAATTATAATACTGTTCCTCTTCCGGCCATTTGCCGGTAGGCTATGACCAGCCAGTGCGCGACCGCAGCGCCTTGAAAAACAGTCTATTACCACGGTAACCACATTGCCACCGTCGAAACCGGCCAGCGCCGAACTCCCGCAACCCGCAGCCGAAGTGCAGACAACCGACTGCTTTCACTGCGGTCTGCCGATGCCGCCCGATCTCGACCTGAGGGTACGCATCAACGGCCGTGACGAGCAGATGTGCTGCTATGGATGCCAGGCGGTCGCCCGGGCCATCGTCGATGCCGGTCACACCGACTTCTATCGCCACCGCACCCATGTCTCCAACACCGGTGCGGCGCTGGTCCCGGAATTCATCCAGCAGACGCAGGTCTACGACCATCCGGAGATCCAGAAGACCTTCGTGCGCAGTACCGGCGCGCACGAACACGAGGCCGCACTGATCCTGGAGGGCATCGTGTGCGCCGCCTGCATCTGGCTGAACGAGCGCCACGTGAGCCGCCTGCCAGGCGTGCTGGAAGTACAGATCAATTACGCCACACACCGCGCACGGATCCGCTGGGACGACTCGAGGATCAAGCTGAGCGAGATCCTGCAGGCAATTCACAATATCGGTTACACCGCGCATCCCTACGACCCCGCCCAACAACAACTGGCGCGTGAACGCGAGCGTCGCACACAGCTCAAACGCATTGGCATCGCCGGCGTACTGGGCATGCAGGTCATGGTGCTGTCGATTGCACTCTACGTTGGCGGATGGTCCGGCATGGAGGATGAATTCAGGCAGTTCTTCCGCTGGATCGGGCTGCTGCTGACGACACCGGCGCTGCTCTATTCGGGCGCCCCGTTCCTGCGTGGCGCCTGGCGCGACCTGCGAAACCGCAGCGTCGGCATGGACGTACCGGTGGCGCTCGGTATCCTGGTCGCCTTCGGTGGCAGCGTGCATGCCACGCTCACCGGCCGCGGGGAGGTGTATTACGACTCGGTGGTGATGTTCATCTTCTTCCTGCTGGTGAGCCGCTATTTCGAACTCATGGCGCGCAAGCGCAGCGCGGAAATCGCCGAGAACCTGGCCCGCGCCCTGCCTGCCATGGCAACCCGCCTGGTCGAGGCCGATGGTACGGAGCGGCAGGAGATTATCCCGGCCACCGAACTGCAGCCAGGTGACCGGGTACTGATCAGGCCGGGCGCCGCGGTACCGGCCGACGGCACGGTCGAGTCGGGCAGTTCCGGTGTCAGCGAGGCCCTGTTGAGCGGTGAAAGCACACCGCTTGCGAAGCTGCCCGGGGCGCAGCTGATCGGCGGCAGCATCAATATGGAAAGCCCGCTCGTCATGCGGGTGGAAAAGACCGGTCTGGACACCGTACTGGCCGAAATCACGCGCCTGCTGGAACGCGCCCAGCAGGAAAAACCGGCCATCACGCAACTGGCCGACCGTGCGGCCGCCTGGTTCGTGGTGGCCGTGCTGTTGCTGGCAGGCGCGTCCGGACTGTACTGGTGGCAGCATGACCCTGACAGCTGGCTGCCGGTACTCATATCGGTGCTGGTGGTCACCTGCCCCTGCGCACTGTCGCTGGCCACACCCACCGCCATCAGCGCCGCCACCGGCACCCTGCTCGCCCAGGGCCTGGTGACCGCCGGCAGCGCGCGTCTCGAGACACTGGCACGTGCGACCCATATCGTCTTCGACAAGACCGGCACACTGACCGTCGGCACCCCGGCCATCGTCGGTGTCAAGCGGGATTCCGGACTCGGCGAGCGGCAGCTGCTGCAGATTGCCGCCGCGCTGGAGGCGCACTCAGAACACGCGGCGGCCAGGGCCGTCTGCGCCCGCGTCTCAGACAACCCGCTCAAGGCAGACGGTATCACCAACTTTCCCGGCGCCGGGGTCAGCGGCCGGGTACAGGGCCGAACCTGGTTCATCGGCAACGCCGCTTTCGTGCAGACCCACAGTGGAGCCGGTCACGGCTGCGCCGCACCGGCCGCCGATGGCGCCACACACATCCTGCTGGCGGACACGGAGCGGGTGCACGCACGGCTGTCGCTGCGGGACGAGATCAGGCCGGACGCGCAGGACGCGATCCGCGCCTTGCAGCAGGCCGGCAAGCAGGTGGTCCTGATGAGCGGCGACAACCCGGCAGCCGCACACGCGGTCGCCGGCGCGCTGGGTATCGACACGGTATTCGCCGGGATGAAACCGGCGGACAAGCTTCGCGAGGTGCAGCGCCTGCAACAGCAGGGCGCCGTCGTGGTGATGGTCGGTGACGGCATCAATGACGCGCCGGTACTGGGAACGGCGGATGTCTCGATTGCCATGCAGGCCGCCGCCCAGATCAGCCAGGCCAGCGCCGATATGATCCTGATGTCGGACCGGCTGGAAGGCTTGTCCAACGGCGTCCGGCTTGCGCAGCGCACGCTGCGCATCATTCGCCAGAATCTCGTCTGGGCGATCGGCTATAACCTGGTTGCCCTGCCGGCCGCGTCACTGGGCTTCGTCGCACCGTGGATGGCCGCCATCGGCATGTCAACCAGCTCGCTGCTGGTGGTGCTCAACGCCCTGCGCCTGACGCGAGGAAGATAAATCTATGGAAATCATATATCTGCTCATCCCCCTCTCGATCATCCTGGTCGGCCTGATTATCTGGATCTTCATCTGGGCAATCCGCGCGGGTCAGTTCGATGACCTGGAGGGCCCGGCCCACCAGATCCTCATGGACGACGATTCGCCGCAGCCGGAATCCGGGGAAAAACAGAAGCAAGAGAAGAAATAACCGCCGGCAGGATATTCAGGCCGCAGCGGCAGGCCGATACCGCCTTTTATCTCGCGCCAAGACGCAAAGGCGCCAAGAAAAGAAAAATGACAGCCACAGAGCACACCGGGAGCACAGAGGAGAAAGTAATGTCATTTCCTTGCAGGCAGAAACCCGGTCTCGCAACAGCGACAGATGCGGTTCGCACGCTTACAGCATCCTGCTGTAATTGATGAAATGATCGCGGACGCGGTCCGCTCCACATTATCGGTCCATGCAGGAATTGCATTATCAAGCTCTGTCTTTCCCTGAGCTCTCTGTGGCATTTTCTGACTTGGCGCCTTTGCGTCTTGGCGCGAGATAAATGTCAGCAACCGCAACACGAAGTCTACACGTGGATCAGCAGCTGGATGACCGACTTGGCCGCAAAGCCGACGATGCCCAGTCCCAGCGACAGGAAGATGACCAGCGTGCCGAAGCGGCCGGCACCGGATTCATGCGCCAGGCGGTACATGACAAACAGCATATACAGCACCAGCCCGCCGATCCCGAAATTCAGCGCGATTGACTCGAACTGCTCAACGCTCATGCACCGCGTCCGCCTCACCCATCAGGGCGAGATGATAGATGCGCGAAAATCCCTGCCCGGCCAGCAGGCGCGCGGCGCGCACACAGGCAACCGGATGCGCGCCATAGACGATCACCGGCTCGTGCTTGTCGAGGTGCCTGAAATCGTAGGAAAGCGCTTCAACCGGGAGATTGAGTGCGCCGGGCAGCGCATCGCGCAGGAAGTCGTCCGGTGAGCGGACATCGACCAGCTGACCGCCACCGGCTAGCAGGTATTCGGCGAACCCGGGGCTCAGCGCTTCGCTGCCCGCCAGACTCAGGGTATGCAATGCGAGGTTCATGACTTGCCACCCCCCTGCGCCCCGCCCTGCTTGTGACGCTTATCATGCCTGTGCATGGCAGCCATGCCGCAGACCTTCACCATGCAGAAGCGTACAAACACCGCCAGCATGATAATGAACACAACCAGTGCAGTAACCGTGAAACTATCGATGTACATGGAACACCTCCTCGTACCCGCCAGGAACGACAGTCGACAGTTATATTAGTATTTAATAATATTTTGTCAACAATAATCGATTGCAGGCACGTCCTTGCCCGGCAACAACAGCAGCGGAATTCCCTGGCCTTCAGCCTGATGGCACGACAGAACGGTGCAGCCGGTTGCTCTGCCCCAGGCCATGGCGTGACGATTCATGACGCACGCCGCCAAGCGGCCTGAGCCGCAGAGGACCGCCCTGTGAGCCGCGTATCTGCCCGGACTGCGATCAGGAACCGGTCAGCGCGGTGTTGTCAGGTTCGCCGGATTCGTCATCGCGCAGCGGCCCGCCACACAGGCCGAATACACAAAATCGCAGCACGAGACCGAATTCGAAAATGAAGATCACCAGCGCGGTAATAGTCAGGCGGTCGAAGTACATAGCACACCTCCTTGTCCGGAGGTTTTATAGCATATAAGTAAATAATTAAAATATGATTAACATCACCCCTGATACGTGCCTGTATCACACTCAAACAGTCTGCCCCGAAACGGGGCAAAGCGCCTGGCACCGCCAGGCGAAAAATACGACCACGACAACTTGCGGTGCCTTCATGCGGAACTGTCAGCCGGCGCCTCCACAGCCCTCGTCGATGTGTGCCGTGGCGGCATCACCATGACCCTGGCGCCCGGTTTCCAGCCGGCCGGTGTTGCCACCATGCTGGCAGCCGATGTCTGCAAGTCCATAAACAGGCGCGGGGGTTCATCCAACGGGCGGCCGTTCGCCGGGTGAACCTGGCGCGAAGCATTCGCAGCCACGTCCCCGTTGCGGTTGTTGTGACTTGCACCCTATGATTGCCCGCCATGGAAAATCAGAACACGATCGTGGAACTGCAGGCGTGGACCGCCACACTGGCCGAGTCCGTCAGGCGGGTGGCATTCCAGATTCTCGAATATCTGCCATCCATTCTGGGTGCCGTGGTACTGCTGCTGGCCGGCTGGGGAGTTGCGCGTCTGCTGCGCTATACAACGGAACAGATTACCGAAAAGACCCTGGTTCGGCTCGCACACACCCGGCCGATGGATACGCGCATCAAGCAGCCGCATTCCTACAGCGCAGCACCACGCATCGCCAGCCGGATTGTATTCTGGGTGGTAATGCTCTTTTTCATACTCGCGGCGGCCGAGGTGCTCGAACTGAGGGTGATATCGGGCCTGCTCAGCGGCGTAACCGCCTACCTGCCACGCCTGCTGGCGGGAGTCCTGATACTGTTTACAGGCTTGTGGTTTGGCGAGGCAACACGCGCCGTCATCATCCGTACCAGCGCGCGCGCAGGCATCGAACAGGCCGGAATCCTTGGCCGCCTGGGTCAGATACTGGTCCTGCTGGTGGTGTTCGCCGTCGCCGCCGGACAGGTCGGCATCGACAACACCGTGCTGGTCGCGCTGATTGCGACGCTGTTCGGTGTGTTGCTCGGTGCTATCGCGCTGGCCTTTGCCCTCGGCGCAAAGACAACCATCGCCAATATGCTGGGCGCACAGTCGATTGCCCAGACCTACAATGCAGGCGATATCATTCGAATCGCAAGCATCGAGGGAAAAATACTCCGCATTACACGCACGAGTCTCATCCTGGAGACGCATGAGGGTCAGGTGCTGGTCCCGGCCAAAAGATTCAGTGAACAGGAATCGGTCCATGTTTCCAGGACCAGCCGGCCATGAACCCGTATTCCCGTCTGAGTGCGGCGGTATTGAAAAGCCAGCCCGCCACGGCAGCGCAGGTACTCGAAGGATATTCCGCCGACAACGTAGCACGCTTCCTGGCTGCTGCCAGCGCGGCAACCGCGGGACAGGTCATTGGCCATTTCACCCCCGGTTTTTCAGCACACTGCCTGGCCACCCTCGAACCCGCGACGGCCGGACGGATTTTTTCCCAGCTCCTGCCCGATTACCAGGTTATCGTGTTGCGCCAGCTTGAGCATGACACGCGCGAAGCGCTGCTAGAAACATTGCAGCCGGAACTCGTTGCGTCAATACGACACCTGCTGCCCTATCCCGAGGGTACGGCCGGCGCCGTCATGGAGGCTCCGCTGGCGAGTGTGCCGGAGGAACTCCCGGTTCGACATGCCATCAAGCGCGTCAAGCGGATACGGCGCGGTATGAAGTTCTACCTGTACGCCACCAACAGCAAGGGCCAGCTTACCGGCGTATTGACCCTGCATGAACTGATCAACACCCTGCCTTCCAGCAATATCAGCCAGGTGATGAACAGGCATGTCGCCAGTCTTTCCCCCCTGCAGCCAATAGCAGCCGTCCTGGACAGCCCTTACTGGAATGATTTCCATGCATTGCCCGTCTCTGACGAAAACGATGTACTGCTTGGCGTGATCCGCCTCAAAAGTCTGCGCCAGCTCCAGGAACAGACCGTGCAGTCAGGAACCATCGCCGATGGCTTGAATGCCTTTCTGTCTGTAGGGCAGCTGTTTTCCATCACCGCGGTTCAACTGCTGGCTTCCATGATAGCTTCCGGTGCATCACTGACAAGGCATGATTCGCATGACTGACCTGCGCACCATCTCGCATGCCCTGACGGATGCCTTCATCGACAAGTTCCCTCAGGAGGCCACCGAAGTACTGGAATCAGCGCCCGCCGACGAGATCGTCCAGCTGCTGCAGCGGCAGTCCGCGGAACGCGGGGCACAGATTCTGGGCCGGATATCGACGGCGCTTGCCACATCGGTACTGCAACAGCTGAAGCCGGATCTCGCCAGACGAACCCTGGCCGCCATGGATCCGGTCGGCGCAGCACTGCTGCTTGGCAGTCTCGACCAGGAAAGCCGGAATATACAGCTGGAAAAACTCGACGCGGGACTGGCCAGGGAACTTCTCGACCTCATGTCCTATCCGCAAGCGAGCGCGGGACGCCTGATGCAGCCACGGCCGCCAAGCATTCCCGCGCGCCTGACCGTCAAGCAGGCATTGAACCGGTTACGAAAGTTTCCACCGCGTGACACGGCCGTCCTGGTGGTGACGGATGACAGCGGCAAATTACTCGGTCTGCTGGATCTTGCAGACATCGTCCACGCGAGCCCCGGCGCCCGTCTCGAGACGCTCGTACAAATCACCACGCCGATCTGCGTAAATGCGCTGACACCGCGGGAGGAAATCATCGACCTGTTTACGCGCTACCGGCTCCGGCTGCTTCCGGTTGTCGATTTCGACAACCGGCTGCTCGGCGTCATACGCCAGTCCACCGTTATCAAGGCCGCACAGGAAGAAGCGGCGTCGGACCTGCAGGCCATGGTCGGTGTGAGCCGCGATGAACGGGCCCTGTCCTCACCGCTGTTTGCGATGCGCAAGCGGCTTCCCTGGCTCAACATCAACCTGCTGACGGCCTTTCTCGCCGCATCCGTGGTCGGAATCTTCGAGAATACCATTGCTCAATTCACGGCACTGGCGGTGCTGTTGCCGGTCGTCGCCGGACAGTCCGGCAACACGGGCGCCCAGTCCCTGGCCGTCATCATGCGCGGACTGGCGCTGCGGGAAATCCGTATACGTCACTGGCAGCGCGTCCTCCTGAAGGAAGTGCTGGCCGGCTTGCTGAATGGTTGCGCAATCGCGCTGGTAACGGGTCTGGGTGTCCTGTTATGGAGTCAATCACCCGGTCTTGCCGCGGTGATCGGCGCGGCCATGGTGATATCGATGATACTGGCCGGTCTTTCCGGGGCGGCCATACCGCTGCTGCTGACACGCCTGGGCCAGGACCCCGCCCAGTCGGCCTCCATCATTCTCACAACTGTGACCGACGTGGTCGGGTTCTTCAGCTTCCTGGGACTGGCATCATTGTTTTCCGGAATGTTGTAAAGTACGCGATAATCATTTCCACCGTGACCGTGCAGTCCGGTTCTCCGTTATTTTCAACTATCTCTCGATATGGTTCACTCACCCGGCAAATCATCCAGTGTTCTCGCCCTGCTCGTCCTGCTGGCCGTGTTGCTGCCTTGCCAGGCACCCGCACAGGCACCGGAGAACCAGGCCCAGGGCGCCGCGTCAGAGGCGAAACCGCAGACCGCGGTTGACAACCTGGCGACCATCCAGCGCTCCATCGAATCAAGGCGCAATGCCCTTCGAGAACTCAGGGAGCAGCTGAAATCACTGGAGGAAGCAGCGGAGAGACAGGAAGTCGAACAGAAGATCGAGCGCATCAGAAGCGAAATTGCGGAACTTCAACAGTCATTCGAGCATGTCGCGCTCGGTGGCATCAATCAGTCAGTCCTCGTTGACCAGCCCGAACAGCCTATCGACTGGCGCGAGGAGATCGAGCAGATCAGCAGGCCCCTGCTGTCCACGCTCAAGGAACTGACCGCGAAACCACGCCAGCTGGACAGCCTGCACAGGGATATCGAGCGACGGGAAAACCAGCTGAAAGTTATCGACAAGGCGCTGGATTCGATCCGCTCATTTACAAAACTGGACCTGCCGCCCGTGGCAGCCGACCCGATCAAACAGTTACTGGCCAACTGGGAACAGCGCAGGGATGACACGGAACGCGCCCTGGAGATATCACGCATCAAGCTTGAAAGCCTGAAATCGGAAGGAATTTCGTGGCAGACTTCCGCAGGGGAAGCGATCACGGAATTTTTTAGCGGCCGTGGACTGACCCTGCTGCTGGCCGTTGCCATCGGTACTGGCATCTGGCTGGTCCTGAAGATGCTGCTCGGTATCTACCTGAGATGGCTCTATCGAACCCCGCGTGATATCGGCGTCACACGGGCGCCGTTGATACTTTACACGTACCGGCTCGCCACAGCGGCCCTCATCATACTGGCCACGCTCATGGTGTTTTATGCGCGTGGTGACGTACTGTTCCTTACACTCGCCCTGATCGCGCTGGCCGGTGCCGCGCTCGCCCTGCGGCAGACCCTCCCGCGTTACACCGCCGAAATACGGCTGTTGCTTGGCGTCGGCCCCGTACGCGAACGCGAACGACTGGTGCTGGACGGCATACCGTACACAGTGGAATCACTCAGCGTCTATTCGGTGTTGCGGAATCCCGCGCTCGAGGGCGTGGTGCGGCTGCCCCTGCGTGCCATGAATGACTACGCGTCGCGGCCCGCTGGCCAGGAACCGTGGTTTCCCTGCCAGCCGGGGGAATATATCCAGCTCCCCGGCGGTGGTATCGGGAAGGTGTTGCGCCAGACTATTGAACTGGTCGAGCTTGCCGTTCAGGACGCCCTGGTCCAGTTCCGCACGCAGGACTTCATCGCACAGAACGTGCGCAACCTGTCACGCGAGGGATTCGGAATTGCCTGCACCTTCGGCATCGATTACCAGCACCAGGCCATCTGCCTGGACACGGTGCCTGGCCGTTTCCGGGAGGCGATAATCGACCGCTTCAAACAGGCGGGGCTCGGAGACGACATCCGCGACATCCTGGTTGAATTCAAGACGGCCGGCGCGAGCTCGCTCGACTACCAGATCTACGTGGTACTCGACGGCGGGGCGGCAAAGGCGTATTTCAGGGCCCAGCGCCTGATACAACAGGCCTGCGTGGAAATCTGCAACCGCGAGGGATGGGTGATACCGTTCGCCCAGATCACCGTCCACACGGCGAATGACACAACAGTGCCCGGGCAGGAACGCACAGCCGGCGCGCTGGCCCAGCCCACCGCCGGACC
>Ga0210060_1000494_pt1 | contig 12425 bp, 24 predicted proteins | sample Joice_CattailNLB_FD_184871 | JGI IMG/M metagenome (GOLD analysis project Ga0210060, IMG submission 184871) | Wetland microbial communities from San Francisco Bay, California, USA, that impact long-term carbon sequestration - Joice_CattailNLB_D2... | ecosystem: Environmental > Aquatic > Marine >...
AGCGTCCGTTGATCACGGAAAAGGCCACCTCGCTGAAGGCGATGTCCAACGCGGTCCTCTTCGCCGTCGACCGGCGCGCCAACAAGAAGGAAGTCCGCGAGGCCGTCGAGAAGATGTTCAAGGTGAAGGTCGACGACGTCCGGACGATGAACGTCGCCGGCAAGGTGAAGCGCCGCGGCCGGACGGTGGGGCTTCGGCCAGGCTGGAAGAAAGCCGTGGTCGTGCTGAAGGCGGGCGATAAGATCGAGTTCTTCGAAGGCGTCTGACGGGCGCGGCGTACGCGCCCTTCTTTTAAGGAGAGACTGCGATGGGCATCCGGAACTACAAGCCGACTTCACCCGGGCGACGGGGCATGACCGTCCTCGTCATGGACGATCTGACGAAGAAGAAGCCTGAACGTTCGCTGACGGAGAGTCTTTCTGGCAGCGGCGGGAGGAACAACCTCGGCGATACCACGGTGTGGCACCGCGGCGGGGGCCACAAACGCAGGTACCGGATCGTCGATTTCAAGAGGAACAAGAAGGACGTTCCGGCGACCGTCGCGGCCATCGAATACGACCCGAACCGCTCCGCGCGCCTTGCGCTGCTGAACTACGCGGACGGGGAGAAGCGGTACATCCTCTGTCCGGTCGGAATTTCCGTCGGGGACAAGGTCCTCTCGGGCGCAGGTGCCGACATCAAGCCGGGAAACGCCCTCCCGATCCGGAATATCCCGGTCGGCACGCTCGTGCACAACATCGAGCTCAAGGTCGGGAAAGGCGGACAGATCGCCCGATCCGCCGGTTCGGTCGCGCAGATCCTGGCCAAGGAGGGGTCGTACGCGCACCTCCGGCTCGCATCCGGCGAGGTCCGTCTGGTATTCATCGAGTGCATGGCGACGATCGGGCAGGTCGGAAACGTCGACCATGAAAAGGTGTCGATCGGCAAGGCGGGACGGAACCGTTGGAAGGGTATCCGCCCGACGGTCCGGGGCGTCGTGATGAACCCCGTCGACCACCCCCATGGCGGCGGCGAGGGGCGATCTTCCGGAGGGAGGCATCCCTGCACTCCGTGGGGGAAGCCGACGAAGGGGTACAAGACGCGGAAGAACCCGTCGACCGACAAGTACATCGTCAAGCGGCGCGGAAAATAAAGGAAAAGGGGTTTCGACGTGGGGCGATCCATCAAGAAGGGACCGTACGTGGAGGAAGGCCTTGCACGGAAGTTGAACAAGGCCGTCGAAACCGGCGACAAGAAGATCATCAAGACCTGGTCCCGGCGGTCGACCATCACTCCCGAGATGGTGGGATATACGTTCGCCGTGCACAACGGGCGGAAGTTCATGCCCGTCTTCGTCACGGAAAACATGGTGGGACACAAGTTCGGCGAGTTCTCGCCCACCCGGACGTTCCACGGCCACTCGGGAGACCGCAAGGCAAAGATAAAGAAGTAAGAGCGGACAAGGAGAGCAGGAGATGGAAGCAACCGCGACGGCCAAGTTCATGCGTGTCTCCCCGAGGAAGGCACGCCTCGTGGTGGACCTGATCCGGGGGAAGAAGATCTCCGATGCACGGACGATCCTCGCCCTTGCGAACAAGGCCGCCGCCGTGACCGTGAAAAAGGTCCTCGATTCCGCGATCGCCAACGCCGGACAGACCGGCGTGATCGACGTCGGGATGCTCTACGTGAAGAGCGCCTGCGTGAACCAGGGGGCCTCACAGAAACGGTTCCGTCCGGCCCCGATGGGAAGAGCCCACAAGTACAAGAGGCGGACCAGTCACATAACGATCGTGGTCGACGAAGCCTGATGAGGCCGGTAACAGAAACAGCTAACCGCTGACAGGAGGCGGATTTTGGGACAGAAGACACATCCTTTCGGATTTCGGCTGGTGTCCATCCGGACGTGGCGCTCGCGGTGGTACTCGGAAAAGGACTACGCGTCGCAACTGCAGGAGGACCTGCGCATCCGCGGCTTCGTCAAGACCCGGCTGAACCACGCAGGGGTCTCCTCGATCGAGATCGAGCGGCGAAGCAACCGCGTCAACGTTCTGATCGCGACGGCCCGTCCGGGGATCGTGATCGGCAAGAAGGGCGCCGAGATCGAAAACCTGAAGAAGGAGATCCAGAAGCTTACGACGAAGGAAGTGTCGATCAACATCATCGAAATCCGCCGCCCGGAGACGGACGGGCAACTGACAGCGGAAAACGTCGCGATGCAGCTCGAACGGCGGATCGCATTCCGCCGCGCCATGAAGAAGACCGTGCTCTCCTCGATGAAGCTGGGAGCCAAGGGGATCAAGATCCAGGTCTCCGGCCGGCTTGGCGGCGCCGAGATGTCACGGACCGAATGGTACCGCGAGGGCCGGGTGCCCCTTCACACCTTGAGGGCCGACATCGACTACGGTTTCTCGGAGGCGCGCACCACCTACGGGATCATCGGGGTGAAGGTCTGGATCTACAAGGGCGAGGTGCTGCCGAAGGCGCCCACTTCCCCCGCCACCAACGAATAGGAGAACGGGAATCATGCTCGCCCCCAAAAGGGTCAAGTTCCGCAAGCAGATGAAGGGCCGCCGCCGTGGAAAGGCGCAGTCCGGGAACACGCTCAACTTCGGCGATTTCGGCGTGAAGGCCGCCGACGCCGCCTGGATCACCTCCCGGCAGATCGAGGCGGCGCGTATCGCGATGACCCGCTTCATCAAGCGCGGCGGGAAGATATGGATCCGGATCTTTCCCGACAAGCCGATCACGAAGAAGGCTGCGGAAACCCGGATGGGGAAGGGGAAGGGCGCGCCCGAGGAGTGGGTCGCAGTCGTCCGGCCCGGACGCGTTCTCTACGAGATCGAGGGGGTCGACGAGGCCACCGCGCGGGAGGCGTTCCGCCTGGCGGCCCACAAGCTCCCGATCCACACGACATTCCTGTCCAGAGAGGCATAGACGCCCATGAAGACAAAGGATGTGCGGGATCTCGGGGCGGAGGAACTCCGCCAGAAGGAACGGGAGCTGCGCGACGAGATCTTCCGCCTGAAGATGAAGCGGGCCGCTTCCGCCCTCGACAACAAGATGCTGATCCGGAACCGGCGCAGGGATCTCGCTCGCGTCGTGACATTCCTCCACGCGAAGACGGAAGGGAAGGCGAACTGACATGACGGCGGAGGCTGCGATGGAAACGCGCGGTGGGCGGAAAAAACTGGTGGGGACGATCACCAGCGACAAGATGGAAAAGACCGTGGTCGTCCGCGTGGAGCGCCTGGTCCCGCACGACGTCTACAAAAAATACGTGAGGCGCCGGGAAAACTTCAAGGCGCACGACGAGAAGAACGAATTCCGGGTCGGGGACCGCGTGGAGATCGTCGAGACGCGGCCGATAAGCAAGGACAAGCGGTGGCGCGTCGCCCGGCTGATCGAGCGCGCCGCATCGCAGTGAGCCGAAAAATTCCGGCGGAGATGATGAAATGATCCAGATGCAAACCATGCTCGACGCGGCCGACAACTCGGGTGCGAAGCGTCTCTGCTGCATCAAGGTGCTGGGCGGCAGCAGGCGCCGGTACGCCGGCGTGGGCGACATCATCGTCGTCAGCGTCAAGGAGGCGATCCCCAACGGCAAGGTGAAGAAGGGGGACGTTCACAAGGCGGTCGTCGTGCGCACCGTCAAGGAGATCGGCCGGGCCGACGGCAGCTTCCTTCGCTTCGACCAGAACTCCGCCGTACTCGTCAATCCGCAGGGCGAGCCGATCGGGACCCGCATCTTCGGGCCCGTCGCCCGCGAACTGCGCGCCAGGAAATACATGAAGATCATCTCCCTGGCGCCGGAAGTCCTGTGAGCGGGGGGGGCGGAATGGAAGCCGCGAAAAAAACGCAGATCCGCAAGAACGACATCGTCAAGGTGATCGCCGGACGGGAGAAGGGGAAGGTCGGCCGGGTTCTCAAGATCGACCGCGAGAAGGGGAGGGTTTTCGTCGAGAAACTCAACCTGGTGAAGCGGCACACGAAGCCCGGAAAATCGACCCCGCAGGGCGGCATCGTGGAGAAAGAGGCGCCGCTTTCCTACTCCAATGTTCTGATCATGTGCGACAAATGCAACAAGACGACCCGGATTTCGATGGCGGACGACGGCGCGGGGAAACGCATCCGCGTCTGCAAGCGGTGCGGGGACGTCCTCGAAGCAAAAAAGAAGTGAAAGGATACCTCCGCCGGAACGGCGGATGGGGGTGATCGGAAATGGCGAGATTGCTGGACCAGTACAAGTCGGAAATCGTTCCCAGGCTGAAGGATAAGTTCGGGTACCGGAACGTGATGCAGGTCCCCAGGCTCTCCAAGGTCGTTGTCAACATGGGACTCGGCGATGCGATCGAAAACGTCAAGGTGATCGAAACCGCGGCCGCCGAGATCGGCATCATCACAGGCCAGAAGCCCGTGGTCACCAAGGCGCGCAAGAGCATCGCGAACTTCAAGCTTCGGGAAGGGGTTCCCATCGGCGTCATGGTCACCCTGCGCCGGGACCGGATGTATCACTTTCTCGACAAGCTGATCGCGATCGCCCTTCCGCGCGTGCGCGACTTCAAGGGGGTTTCCCCGAAGGGGTTCGACGGGCGCGGAAACTATACGCTCGGGATCAAGGAACAGATCATGTTCCCCGAAGTGAATTACGACAAGATCGACAAGATACGCGGGATGAACATCACCATCGTCACCACGGCCCGGACCGATGAAGAAGGCCTCGAGCTGCTGCGGCTCATGGGAATTCCCTTCCGGGCGTAAGCAAGAGAGGAGAGCAGGCGTTGGCCAAGAAATCGATCGTAGCCAAGTCGAAACGGGCACCGAAATTCGCTGTCCGGAAATACAACCGGTGTCCGCGCTGCGGCAGGCCGCGCGCGTTCTACCGGAAGTTCCAGCTGTGCCGGATCTGCCTGAGGCAGCTCGCCCTTCGAGGGGAGCTTCCCGGCGTGACCAAGGCGAGCTGGTAAAGGGGAAGAACATGCCAATGGCGAACAACGACCACGTGTCGGATCTGCTGGCGCGGCTGCGCAATGCCCAGCAGGCGCGCTTCGAGCAGATGGAGATCCCCGTGACGAACATCCTTCAGGGGATCACGCAGATCCTCAAGGAGGAGGGGTTCATCAAGGGATACCGCGTCGTGACCGAGAAGAACATGAGCCGCCTCCGCATCGCCCTGAAATCGACCCCGGAAACGGGTTACGCCATCAAGGGGATTCGCCGCATGAGCCGGCCGGGACGGCGCCTCTACGTCGGGAAGGACGAGATACCGACGGTAAAGAACGGGTTCGGCATCGCCATCGTTTCCACGTCACGCGGCGTCATGACGGGGGAGAAGGCGAAGAAGCTTTCGATCGGCGGCGAGCTGCTCTGCGAGATCTGGTAGGCGGCTTCCGGGTTCTTTCCAACGAGGAGCGAAACGATGTCGAGAATCGGTAAAAGACCTGTGGTCCTTCCCGCCGGAGTCAAGGTGGAAGCAGTGAACGGAGTGCTGACCGTCACCGGGAAGTTGGGGCAGCTTTCCCGACCGATCCCCGGGAAGCTGGCGGTGGAAGTGAAGGATGGAACGGCGACGGTCGTTCTTCTCGACAAGGGCGCGGAGAACCTCTACGGCATGTTCCGGACGATCCTTGCCAACATGGTGCAGGGAGTCACGGACGGATTCCTGCGGATCCTGGAGATCGTCGGCGTGGGATACAAGGCCGAGTCCAAGGGGGGCGCGCTTCACCTGGCGCTGGGCTACTCCCACCCGGTCGTTTTCCCCCTGCCCGCGGGCGTGACCGCGCAGGTGGAGTCGAACACCGTCATCAAGTTGAGCGGGTTCGACAAGGAAGTACTCGGGGAGACGGCCGCACGTGTCCGGATGCTCCGGAAGCCGGACGTCTACAAGAACAAGGGAATCCGCTACCGCGGCGAACGTCTGATCAAGAAGGTCGGGAAGGCGGCGGGCAAGTAGTGGATAACGCGCAATTCCTTACGATGGGGATCCGAAAGCCATGAGCCAGAAAAACCAGCGGGAAACCGCACGACAGAACCGGAAAGGCCGGATCCGGAAGCGGATCTTCGGTACGGAGCAGCGTCCGCGGTTGTCCGTCTTCCGCAGCGCGAAGCACATTTATGCCCAGTTGGTGATCGACTCCACGGGGTCGACCATCCTCGCGGCATCCACCCTGTCCCCGGATCTCCGGGCGGAGATCGGCGACCTCGACAAGAGCGACGCGGCAAAGAAGGTGGGGCAGTGGATCGGGAAAAAGGCACTGGAAAAAAACATCCAGCGGGTGGTGTTCGACCGGAACGGGTTCCTCTACCATGGACGGATCAAGGCCCTGGCGGACGGAGCACGGGAATCCGGGTTGGTATTCTGAAAATGAGCGGACACTTTCGCGAGGCTACGGGGAGGAAGGCTTGAAAAGAGTCGATCCGGAAGGACTGGATTTAAAGGACCGCGTCGTGCACATCAGCCGCGTCGCCAAGGTCGTAAAAGGCGGACGCCGCTTCTCCTTCAGCGCGGTCGTCGTCGTCGGTGACTCCAACGGGCACGTAGGAACGGGCCTGGGGAAGGCGAACGAGGTTCCCGACGCGATCCGCAAGGCGGTGCAGAACGCAAAGCGGTCGCTGATCGTCGTTCCGCTGATCGATGGCACCATCCCCCACGGTGTGACCGGCGAGTTCGGAGCCTCGAAAGTCATCATCCGGCCGGCCTCGCCCGGTACCGGGGTCATCGCGGGCGGCGGAGTCCGCGCCGTGATCGAGTCCAGCGGGATCTCCAACATCCTGACGAAGTCTCTCGGGAGCAACAATCCTCACAACCTCGTGAAGGCGACGATCGAAGGGCTTTCCCAGTTGCGGACCGCTTCGCAGATCCTTGCGGTCCGGGGCCCGAGAGAGGAAGAGGCGACGGCATGAGCGGAAAACTGCGCATCACCCTCCTGCGGGGGTTGAGCGGGAGAACCGCGTACCACCGCAAGGTCGTTAAGGGGCTCGGGATCACCCGCTTGAACCGTCCGGTCGTCAGGATGGACACGCCGGAGATCCGCGGGATGGTGGAGAAGGTCAAGTTCCTCGTCCGGATGGAAGAGGTGGGAGAGACGTCATGAAGCTAACGGATCTCCGCCCCGCAAAAGGGGCGAAAAGCGCGCGCAAGCGCGTCGGGCGCGGCGAAGGCTCCGGACTCGGGAAGACCTCCGGCAAGGGGAACAAGGGTCTCAAGGCGCGCAGCGGCGGCGGGACGAAACCCGGATACGAAGGCGGGCAGATGCCCCTCCAGCGGCGGCTCCCGAAACGCGGGTTCGTAAACGTCTTCCGGGAAGAGACGGCCGTCGTCAACGTGAAGGAACTGAACCGGTTCGAGGCGGGCACCGTGGTCGACGCCGAGGCGCTTCGGCGCGAGGGCCTTGTGAAAGGCTCCTGTCCCGGGGGCGTCAAGCTTCTCGGGAACGGTGAAGTCACCCGGAAGCTCACCGTGAAGGTCGACCGTGCCAGCAAGTCCGCCGTCGAGAAAGTCGTCGCCGCCGGCGGGACCGTGGAGGTCTGATCCGGTGTTCGAAGGCTTCCAGAACATAACGCGGGTCCCCGAACTCAAGCGGCGGATTCTCGTTACGGGGCTTCTGCTCATCGTCTACCGCATCGGGATCCACATCCCGACGCCGGGGATCGACAACCTCGCGCTCAAGGCGGTGTTCGAAAGCCAGGCGGGTACCCTCTTCGGCCTGATCGACATGTTCTCCGGGGGGGCGCTCGCCCGTTTCTCCATCTTCACTCTCGGTATCATGCCGTACATCAGTTCGTCGATCATCCTGCAGCTTCTTACGGTCGTCATCCCGCAGCTCGAAAAGCTCTCGAAGGAAGGAGAGCTCGGCCGGCGGAAAATCACGCAGTACACCCGGTACGGAACGATCGTATTGTCCGTCATCCAGGGGATGGGAATCGCCGTAGGGCTGGAAAGCGTCACGACGGGGGCGGGGTCCGTCGTCTACCATCCCGGCTGGGCATTCCGGGTCATGACGGTCATCACGCTCACCTCGGGAACCGCGTTCCTGATGTGGCTGGGCGAACAGATCACGGAGCGGGGGATCGGCAACGGGATCTCGCTCATCATCTTCGCCGGCATCGTCGCCCGGTTCCCGAGCGGGTTGGTTCGAACCGTCACCCTGGTCCGCACGGGGGAAATGAACATCTTCTCCGGGATCTTCCTGCTGGCGCTCATGATCGCCGTAGTCGCCGTCATCATCTATTTCGAGCGTGCGCACCGGCGGATCCCGGTGCAGTACGCCCGCAGAATCGTCGGCAGGAAGGTCTACGGCGGCCAAAGCACCCACCTGCCCCTGAAGGTGAATACGGCCGGCGTCATTCCGCCGATCTTCGCATCCTCCATCCTGCTCTTCCCCGCGACGATCGCCAGCTTCATCAAGCATCCGATCACCCGGACGATCTCCGACGCGCTGACGCCGGGGCGGGTCGGCTACGAGCTTCTCTTCGTCGCCTTCATCATCTTCTTCTGCTACTTCTACACGGCGGTGACGTTCAACCCGGTCGACGTCGCGGACAACATGAAGAAGTACGGGGGGTTCGTCCCGGGGATCCGTCCGGGAAAGAAGACGGCGGAGTACATCGACAAGATCCTGACGCGGATCACGCTGGGCGGCGCGATCTACGTGTCCGTCATCTGCGTCCTTCCCAGCATCCTCATCGCCCGGTTCAACGTCCCCTTCTATTTCGGCGGGACCGGGCTCCTCATCGTGGTGGGCGTCGCGATGGACACGGTCCAGCAGATCGAGTCGCACCTGATCACGCGGCATTACGAAGGGTTCCTCAAGAAAGGCCAGATGAAGGGGAGGAGGGGATAAGCCGATGATGGGAATCATCCTCCTGGGCCCCCCCGGCGCGGGGAAAGGCACCCAGGCCAAGAAGCTGACCCAGGCGTTCGCCATCCCGCAGATCTCGACCGGGGACATGCTCCGGGCCGCGGTCAAGAAAGGAACGCCTCTCGGGGTGAAGGCCAAGGCGTTCATGGACGCGGGCGGCCTGGTCCCCGACGAGGTGGTTATCGGACTCGTCAAGGAGCGTCTCGCGGAGGCCGATTGCGGAAAAGGATTCATCCTCGACGGGTTCCCCCGGACGATCCCGCAGGCCGAGGCGCTCGACCGGGTGACGAGGGAGCTGGGAAAGGAGGTCCGCTTCGTCCTCTCGCTCGAAGTCGACCAGAACGACCTGATGGAGCGGTTGTGCGGGCGCCGGACCTGCACCGGTTGCGGTGCGATGTACCACGTGAAGTTCAATCCCCCCAAGGCCGAGGGGAAGTGCGACAAGTGCGCAACCGCCCTGATCCAGCGGGACGACGACAAGGAAGAGACGATCACGAACCGGTTGGCCAACTACAACCAGGCGACGGCTCCGCTGCTCGATTATTACAGGAACACGGGGAAAATCCGGTCCGTGATGGCTTCCGGCGAAATCGACGCCATCTACGCCGAGATCGTGAAGATTCTCCGGTAGGGGATGATCCTGGTAAAGTCGCCTCGAGAGATCGAGGTGATGCGGCGCGCGGGCGCCGTCGTAGGCATGTTCTTTGAGGAAGTGAGGCCGTTGGTTCTCCCCGGAGTCAGCACTTGGACCCTGGAGCAGTTCGCCGACCGGTTCATCGCCCGGAACGGCGTTCGAAGCGCCTTCAAGGGATACATGGGCTACACGGCGCATCTTTGCACCTCCATTAACGAGGAGGTGGTTCACGGGATCCCTTCGAAGGACAGGGTCGTCCGGGAGGGCGACATCCTGAGCATCGACTTCGGGATCGTTCGCGAAGGCTTCTACGGGGATTCGGCGATGACCTTTCCCGTCGGGGAGGTGAACGGGGATTCCTCCAGGCTTCTCGCCGTCACCGAACGTTCGCTCGCGGCGGGGATCTCGGAGGTTCGACCCGGGAACCGGTTGGGCGACGTTTCGGCGGCCGTGCAGGAAACGGTCGAGTCCGAAGGGTTCTCGGTGGTGCGCGACTTCGTCGGGCACGGGATCGGCAGGTCGCTGCACGAGGATCCGCAGATCCCGAATTTCGGCAAGCGGGGTGTCGGACCGAAATTGATGCCGGGAATGATCCTGGCCATCGAGCCGATGGTGAACGCGGGGGGATGGCCCGTCGAGGTCCTGGCGGACGGGTGGACGGTCGTGACGCGCGACCGGAGTCGATCGGCCCACTTCGAACACACGGTGGCCGTAACCGAGGACGGGCATCGGGTATTAAGTCTTCCTTGAGGTGTTTGGCAAGATATATGCGGATATCAATAGGAATATGGCAAAAGAAGAAGCGATAGAAATCGAAGGTACGGTAATCGAGCCGTTGCCGAATGCCATGTTCCGGGTGGAGCTCGACAACAAGATGAAGGTGCTCGCGCACATCTCCGGCAAGATGCGGATGCATTTCATAAAGATCCTGCCGGGGGATCGGGTGACCGTTCAGTTGACGCCGTACGACCTGACACGGGGCCGTATCACCTACCGATCGAAGTGAAGAGGGGACGAAGATGAAAGTCAGACCGTCGGTGCGAAAGTTTTGCGTCAAGTGCAAGGTCATTCGCCGGAAGGGCGTCGTTCGGGTGATCTGCGTGAACCCGAAGCACAAGCAGCGCCAGGGATAGACGCACGGGATAGAAGACGCAACAGATCGTTTCAAGGAGGAGTCGGTTGGCACGCATAGCGGGAGTGGACATTCCGAAGACGAAGAAGATCGGGACGGCCCTTACGTACATCTACGGGATCGGCCCGACCTCCGCGATGAAGATACTCGCGGAGGCCCGCGTCTCGCCGGATTTGCGGACGGCGACGCTGGGCGAGGACCAGGTCGCCCGGATCCGGGACGTGATCGACGCCAATTATCGCGTCGAGGGGGACCTGCGCAAGGAAATATCGATGAACATCAAGCGGCTGATGGACCTCGGGGCATACCGTGGTCTTCGGCACCGCAAGGGGTTGCCGGCGCGGGGTCAGCGCACCCACACGAACGCCCGGACCCGGAAGGGTCCGCGCAAGGGCGCCGTCGCAAAGAAGAAGGAAGCCACGAAGAAATAAGGACGGCTGAACCGGCCGGCGATAACCCCCGCCGCGGGGCGGGTGCGGAGGAACGATGGCAACGCCGAAAAAGAAAGGCAAGAGGAAGGTCCGCCGGAACGTGCCGGTCGGGGTGGCACACATCCAGGCGACCTTCAACAACACGATCATCACGATCACCGATCCGGACGGCAACACGCTCGCGTGGGCGAGCGCGGGCGCAAAGGGGTTCAAGGGGTCAAGGAAAAGCACCCCGTTCGCTGCCACCGTGGCCGCCGAGGAAGTCGCGAAAAAGGCGATGGACAGCGGCGTGAACACCGTGACCGTTCACATCAAGGGGCCCGGATCCGGCCGAGAGGCCGCGCTTCGGTCCTTGCAAGCCTCCGGGCTGAAGGTGAACTTCATCCGGGACGTGACGCCGATCCCGCACAACGGATGCCGGCCGCCGAAGCGCCGTCGCGTCTGACCACCGCAACCCAACGGGAGAAGGAGGACATTTTCTTTGGCAAGGTATCGTGAGGCCGTCTGCAGGCTCTGTCGTCGGGAAGGGATCGAACTCTACCTCAAGGGGGATCGCTGCTTTACCGACAAGTGCGCCATCAAGAGGAGAGGCTACCCGCCGGGCCAGCACGGCCAGCGGCGCCCGAAACATAGCGACTACGGTGTCCAGCTGCGGGAGAAGCAGAAGGCGAAGCGGATCTACGGTCTGCTGGAGCGCCAGTTCCGCAACTATTTCGACAAGGCGGACAAGATGAAGGGGAAGACCGGCGAAAACCTGCTGATCCTCCTCGAGCGCCGCCTGGACAGCGTCGCCTACAAGCTGGGGTTCGCCCCGACCCGACGCGAAAGCCGCCAGATCGTGCGGCACGGACACTTCCTTGTGAACGGGAAGAAGGTGAACATTCCGTCCTTCCTCGTCCGCTCGGGGGACGTCCTGGAACTGCGCGAAAAGAGCCGGAAGATCCCGAACGTGAACGAGTCGCTCGACGCCGTGGTCCGGAAGGGGATTCCGCCCTGGCTCGAACTCGAGCGCGACAGTTTCCGCGGGAAGATCAAGACGCTGCCGTCCCGGGCGGACATCCAGGAGCCGATCCAGGAACAGTTGATCGTCGAGCTCTATTCGAAGTAAGACTCTTTGGGGGCAGGAGAAGGGGGACGCATGTTTCAGCGAAACTGGAAACAGATGATCAAGCCTCGCCGCATCGAGGTCCAGACCGACACGGCGACGTTCAATTACGGAAAATTCGTGGCCGAGCCCCTCGAGCGTGGTTTCGGAACCACCCTCGGGAACGCGCTCCGCAGGATCCTCCTGTCCTCCCTGCAGGGCGGCGCCATAACCTCCGTCCGGATCGAGGGGGTGCAGCACGAGTTCTCCACGATGACGGGAGTCGTTGAGGACGTCACCGACATTG
>Ga0210060_1000496_pt1 | contig 12409 bp, 14 predicted proteins | sample Joice_CattailNLB_FD_184871 | JGI IMG/M metagenome (GOLD analysis project Ga0210060, IMG submission 184871) | Wetland microbial communities from San Francisco Bay, California, USA, that impact long-term carbon sequestration - Joice_CattailNLB_D2... | ecosystem: Environmental > Aquatic > Marine >...
GCCAGAAACCAGGGGGCATGTACCGCTTTTCGCTAATATAAGCTGAAACCGGGCTATGACCCCGTTTATGCTCCCTGGTGCCAGCGCGAAAGCGAGAATCAATGGCGAAATGGGGTCAGACTCGATTGATCAGACGTAACATTGACGAATCAATGGAGTCTGAACCTCCCCCAGTTTAACGGACACTCAGAAAAGGGCTACCATGGCCCTGAAGGAGTGTTCGATAAGCAAACGAAATAATGGGTTCTCGTATTCATTCACAGGTCTGCGCTGCGCTTGCTGTTGTATCGCTATGCATGGTGTTCCTTGATGGCTGCACCGGGCCCGCGGGGCACAGGCCGCCTCCCGGTCCGAGCGGATACAGGGAAACGGGCATGGCATCCTATTACGCCAGGAATTTCCAGTCCAGGAAAACCGCCAGCGGCGAGCGACTGGACAACAGTTCCATGACAGCGGCTCATAGGAGCCTGCCGTTCGGGACCGAGGTAACAGTGAAGAACCTGGCCAACGGCAAATCAGTCAGGGTCAGGATCAATGACAGGGGCCCGTTTGTCAGAGGGCGGATTATTGACCTGACACGCGCCGCCTTTTCCCGCATTGCCCGTCTTGACAAGGGAGTCGTGAAAGTCGAAATCATGGCGGCGAGGGAATGGATGCCAAATAAGGCTATAAATGGGCCGGACACATTTTTCTTCAAGCGGTAATCTGACGAATGGCCTCAGAGCACATTTTTCACTAACCTTCGCAGAAGATGCACTCTGACACCGACTTACCCTGGATGGTTAAATGGTGACCTTGACGAAACGTCGTTCCGATACCGCACAACACGACACATCAGCAGCACATCCGGCGTACAGACCCGATGATCGATCCGATCATGCGCACCGGCAGCTGATCGGGTACATAGGTCTTGTCCTTCCGCTCATACTCATCTTCATGGCCGTAGCCAGGGACGGCGTCGCGCAATGGCGCAGTCTGGACTCTATCAGCGCGTACTACTACACCGGCGCTGTTGCGGCGTTTGTCGGCATGCTGGTTGCTCTCTCACTCTTTCTGTTTACCTACCGCGGCTACGATAACAGGTATTACTGGGCTGACCGGGCGGCTTCCGCCATAGCCGCTATTGCGGCACTTGGCGTAGCCGTCTTTCCCACTGCAGCACCGCCTGGCACGCAGACCTTATCCTGGTGGTCTCCTGCCACAGGAATTTTGCATTACGTGTTTGCTGTCACTCTTTTCGCCATGTTTGCTGTATTCGCACTCTGGCTGTTCCGGATCACGGCGACTGGCGAGGAAATCACGCCTGACAAGCAATGGCGCAACAGGGTGTATCTCCTTTGCGGTAGCGTCATTGTCGGCAGCATCATCTGGGCAGGCGTCGTCGGCGCGCAGGGAAGATCCATTTTCTGGCCCGAGTCGGTTGCCCTGGTTGCTTTCGCCTTGTCCTGGCTTGTCAAGGGCTATGCGCATATAACGATCGCCAACGAGGCACGCTCTTTGTTTCGGGGACGACAATAGGGGACAGACCCAATAAACAGGGGTCAGATCCCGGTTTATTGGGAACTAACTCCGAGCTACCGTTTCTCAATCCAGCCCGAACAGACGGCGATAGAATCTGAATCGGCCTTCCTGTTTGCCCATGAGCAGCGCCTCCAGCTCGCCGTTATCAAAAAACAGGCCCTCACATACCGTGCAGCGATCGATCTCGATGCCTTCGAGATGCTCTTCCTTCATATCGCTGCCGCATTTGGGACATTTCATCCAGTGTGCAAGACGCTGCTTCTCGCGTTCCGCCTCTTCATGCTCACGTTGATAGGCTTCGAGTCGATGCGCATGTTCCAGGCGCACCTTTTCCAGCAGGTGGCGTTCATTTTCCAGAAACCACTGGTTTTCCTGGCTATCGGCTTGTTTTGATACCATACATCCTCCAAATTAAAGGGGCCGGATACATTTCCTGATGAAAAATGGTGCCAGCGCTCAATTTTCACGAATTTTAGCGTAAAGAATCAATGGGGTCAGACTCGATTGATCAGACGTAACATTGACGAATCAATGGAGTCTGACCCCATTGATGTCCATGTAAGAGGTTCCTTTATTAACATGTCGAATTCTTGCGGGGCTTTGCCGGAATGATTGGTTTCGATTCAAAATATCTCTCTGGACTGCAATACAAGCGGCGACTTCCGATCGGGTACAGTCCGGTACGCATTGCGACGTTGCTCATTCTTGTTGCCGGCATACTCGTGAATGAGCCGGGTCTGGCAGGCAAGTTGCTCTCCCTGCCGGATGCAATACCCACGTCGGAACTCGCGCTTCCTGATGTGGATGGCGCAGAGTACCGTCTGAGCGATCTGCGGGGCAGCGTTGTGCTGGTCAACTTCTGGGCCAGCTGGTGCCAGCCTTGTGTCAAAGAGATCCCTAACCTGCAGCGGCTGCGCGCCAGTTACGCTGGCAAGCCCTTTGAAATACTCGCGATTAATGTAATGGAAGATGAAAACCAGGTACGCCTTTTCGTAACGCAACATGGCATAAACTTCCCTGTACTGCTTGACACGGATGGCAAGCAATTTGCTGCCTGGGGCAGTGAGGTTCTGCCCACGACTTTCGTCATCGACGCCACAGGCATCGTGCGTTACGTGGGGATTGCCGATCTCGAATGGGATACCGGCAAGGCGCGCATGGCAATCGATAACCTGGTGGATAAAGCTCGCTGAAAAACAGGGGTCAGATCCTGGTTTTGGCTAATATAAGGAAAAACTGGGATCTGACCCCTGTTTACCCTTGCACAGCGGGCTGTTGTCCGGATCCTCCACGGCATCGACTACGGTTTGCACGAAAGCCTGCAACTCGACCATGTCCAGACACCGATGCAGCCGGTTCACCAGTTCGGGAGAAATGCGCACCAGGCCGACCGTGCCATCGCTGCGCTGGAACTGGATTCCGACCAGGTGCACGGCATCCGGCGAATCGTCCTCCTCGTCGGCGATTCGGGCACTTTCATCCAGTAGCAGGTCATACTGCGCCTCTATCCTTTCATGCTCGTCCGCATCGATGTCTTCGTCGATGAGTACGAGCAACTCATCTTCGTCCCCGGCAATCCGGTATTCGATGGCGTTGTCATCCAGCCATGAAGTAAAACGGTCTCTGAGCTGTTCCGCGAACAATACGTATTCAAGCATGGGGTATTAACCTGTACGATAATAAATGGAGTCAGAGCACATATTTTCCTGCTATTCATGGAAATTGCACTCTGACACAGATTCGCATTTTCTGGATAGTGTATCCGGCCTGTGCGAATCCAGGTAGGATTATTACAACGCCGGGGTATACTGCCTACGAATTAACAACGGCTCTTTTTCAGCCTATGCGGAGGAAAAATGAAAACGCTCTTCCTTGCTTTCATGCTCGCCCTGGTCGGCACCAGCTCGGCATTCGCTCAGGATAACAGCCTGGATCGCGACGAAGTCGCCGGCATCAAGAAAAAACTGGTGACGGTCCAGAAGGCCCTGGGTGACGACCCTGTCGGGTATACCCTGGATTCCGAAGATTTCAACCTGCCCACCGACTTCAACCCGGCCCGGGACGGGAAATTCTGGCCGATAAGCTCGAGCGTATCCTTGCGCTACAGCGACAAGGCCTCCAAAGACAGTCAGGCCGGTGTCGAGAAGGCCAGCGAGGATTTTCAGGCCAAATATTCCGCGGCGATTGCCAGCGGAGATGAAGAGGCCATCATGAAGATGATGGAACAAATGCAATTGATGGCTCAACAGGCCGCCGCCGCATCGATGGCGCCACAAAAACAGCCGATGACGGTTTACGTCCAGTTCAATACGGGCGGCGGCACCGGCATCGACCCCGACGCCGTGGTGTTTGAAAGGGCCGGAGTCATTGCCATCAGAAAGAAAAAACTGCACGAAGAAAAAGGCGAGCTGTGGATATACATCGATCCGGTAGCGCTGAATGACACCAAAAAACTTTCCAAGGTGGACATGAGCACACCCAGCGACGGTGTGACGAAAAAAGCCGGCGTATTCAACATCACCATCCAGGCAAACGGCACACTCTCTGACCTGGAGGCATGGGCGAACAAGATGGACACGGACGCCATGCTCTCGGTGATCGACAGTCTGTAAGCGCCCCCAGTACAGGGGTCAGATCCCGGTTTTCACTTATGGAGACTCTGATCAAGTCATGCCACGTCATTGCGAGCGTAGCGAGGCAATCTCATAACCAGGGAATCAGTCAGTTGGAGATTGCTTCGTCACGGCGTTCCCCGCTAACTGCTCCTGCATTACCCTACCTCCTGCATCCATGCAAGAGGTTCCCTGTATAACTGGAAAGCGGGTTCTGAACGCGATTTACTTCGTCCCGCAGGTGGCAAGTACATCGCACCACAGTGACGCGTACTCGACCACGAACAACCCGAACGACGCGCGCTCGGTTATCCACCGTTCATCCTCGATAACGACGAGGATCGCCCACACCGCGGTATTCTGATCACACCAGGCGGTCGGCTCCGCTTACGGCAGTGTAATCGTATACACCACTCCTTATTTGTCACCGTTTCGTCATATTACTTTCACGGCTTTGCAATAATACATTTGTAACTTCTTCGTATCACAGCGTGGGCGGGTTGGTGCTTGTGGCGCCAGCAGCAAACCTTTGCCTTGTACCACATCGCCCGCACCCGTGCCGGGGTTAGAAAACCACCCAGGCCAAGGCCTGGTCGTCTTTTCATTGATACGAGGAAAATTACATGCGCAATTGCAATCTTGCTGTAGCTGTCTCCGCGGCGCTCGGCCTGCTTAGTGTTAACGCCCTGGCCGAGTCCAACACCACCCTGGGCGGCAAGACCTATATTGATTTTACCCACATCGAACAGAAAAGTGATGGCACCAGTGTTGCTCCCACCGGCACCGGCGCGGATGTCAAACGCTTCTACGTGGGCATTGATCACAAATTCAACGACGTCTGGTCCGCTAACCTGACCACCGATTTCACCTACATCAGCAACGACTCCACTACCCAGGTCTATGTCAAGAAGGCATATCTGCAGGACAAGTTTTCCGATGCCGCGGTACTGCGCGCCGGTTCTGCCGACCTGCCCTGGGTACCGTTCGTGGAACAGCTTTATGGCTACCGCTACGTGGAGAACACCCTGATCGACCGCCTGAAGTTCGGCACGTCGGCCGACTGGGGTCTGCATGCAGGTGGCAAACTGGGGAACGGAATGGTCAGCTATGCCGTGTCTGCCATCAATGGTAATGGCTACAAGAATCCCTCGCGCTCCAAGGCAGTCGACTTTACCGGCCGCATTGGAGTCGAGCCGATCGAGGGACTGACGCTTGGCGCTGGTTACTACAACGGCAAACTGGGACAGGATACCCAGGGCGGCCCAGCGACCCGCAGTGCCAGCCGCTGGGATGTGGTAGCCGCCTACGTGAAGCCGTCGTACGGGGCAGGCGCCGAGTACTTCAGTGCTGACGACTGGAAAACCAGCAACAACAACGCGGTACTGAGTGCCAACCCCAGCGACAAGGCCGATGGTTATTCCCTGTGGGGCAGTTTTAAACCGATGGAAAAGGTAGCCCTGTTTGCCCGCTACGACCATGCCAGGCCCAACAAGGACACCATTCCGGCCCTGAAGGATAGCTATTACAACGTGGGTGTTTCCTACCAGGCGTACAAGAACGTGGATCTGTCCCTGGTATACAAGGATGAAAAGGTCGATGGCGGCAGCATTTCCACCAGCAACGGAACCATCGGCGGAACCAATGATGGCAGCTATAAGGAAATCGGTGTCTGGACCCAGGTGAAGTTCTAGCCCACTTGGCAAATGGTGTCAGAGCACATTTTCTCGTGATATTCGTGAAAATTGTACTCTGACACCGATTCATTACCGGTTCATTTAACTACCCTTCATCCCGTAGTTGGCCACCACGTCGCGCCACAGTGACGCGAACTTGTCCACGAACAATTCGAAAGATGCGCGCTCGGCTATCCGGCGTTCATCCTCGATCGTGGTGCGGGTTGCCCACACCGCGGCATTCTGGTCACGCCAGGCGGTCGTCTCCGCCTTGCAGTAGACAAAACCCGAACGCACATCGACCAGTTCCCCCGAGGTCTTCGCGGTGACGCGCGCGTCCCTGTTCGGCAGGAAGCCCGGCTTGATGACCGCCAGCGGGGCGTACTCCGCCTGGTCGATTGTGAAACGGGTGTCGAGCGTGTACAGCAACAGCAGGTCGGCATTAAGCGCCTCGGCCACCGGGCGCAGTTCATCGACCGAATTCAGCGACTGCGGGACCAGGGCCAGGGGCACGCTGTCCACCCCCGCGACCTGCGGCAGCTCTTGCAGGCGCTGGATGTCCCTTTCTGATTCGATGCTGCGAACGGTCATCATGCAGTATCGGCCCGTGCCGTGACAGGCGGGGTTGGTCGTGCCATAGCCCGCCGCCTGCACCCGCACCAGAGCGATCCGCGCAGGAAACGCCGCGGTCGGCTGGCGGCTCTCCGCCTCCCCGCCTGCGCCGGACGCCGTCGGGTCGGCCAGCGGCACCCCGGCGCCCGGCGTCTGGTAGGTGGCGCAGCCCGACAGGGACAGGAACAGCAACAGCAGGGAGAGTCGATGCAGCAGGGAGCGTCGATGCAGCATGGCAGTATTCACGGTAATGGAAAGGGAGCCAGAGTATAGGTCGCAACGGTGCAGGAATAAAACAGGAGTCGGTTCCGGGTATTAGCCAGGGAGACCCTGATCAAGTCATGCACCACGTCATTGCAAGCGTAGCGAGGCGATCTCATAGCTCCGGAATCAGTCAGTTGGAAATTTCTTCGTCACTGCGCTCGCCGATAACTGCTCCTGCGTCGCCTGAGGCGCCTGCTTTTGTACTCTACCTCCTGCATGGGCCCAGGCCAGCCTCTCGACCGGTTCCCGGTCTCACCTTCTCCATGCAGTCGTCGCAATGGCGACTTGACCAGAGGTTCCCTAATATAATCGGCAATTGTAATCTGACGCCATTTGTGTGCTGTTAGAGATGGTTGTATAAACAGGTGGCGTTTCCGCATGGTCATTCCGGCCAAACGAGCGCAGCGAGTGCGGGCCGGAATCCGGGAAAGCGGGCACATACTGGATTCCGGCCGGCGCCGGAATGACAACTGTTAGTTGCGAACCTTGTCACTTATTTTCAAGGCACAATTACAAACGACCACGGTATCCCTATGCAACTGGACATGCTCAACGCCCGTTTTGCGATCGACAACCATCTGAAGTTCGTTGCCGGCCGGGGCGGATTCCCCTACGCCGTCATCGACAACCACTACGCCAGCGCGACGGTATCGCTGTACGCGGGACAGGTGTTGTCCTGGCGTGCGAAGACAATGCAGCACGATGTGCTGTTTCTGAGCGACCGGGCGTATTACCAGCCCGGCAAGGCCATCAAGGGCGGCGTGCCCGTCTGCTGGCCGTGGTTCGGTCCTGACCCGCAGGGCAAGGGCCGGCCGGCGCACGGCTTCGCGCGCACCTCGGAGTGGGAAGTCATCAAGACGACGGCGCTGGATACCGGCGCCACGCAACTGCTGCTCGGCCTGACACCGAACGACCGGACGCGTCCCTTATGGGACGGTGATATCGAGGCGCAGCTCGATATCACGGTGGGTAACACCCTGAGGCTGGCACTGACCACGCACAATCGCGGCAATGAGAACATCGAACTAAGCCAGGCGCTGCACAGCTATTTCGCGGTGGGTGATATTGCAAAGACCATGGTGCGCGGCCTGGAAGGCAGGACCTATATCGACAAGGTCGATGGCGACCGGCAAAAGGTCCAGTCGGGCGCGGTGACGGTCAGCACTGAGGTCGACCGGATCTACACCGGCGTGGATCGTGAGTTGCAGATTCATGACGCCGCCTTCAAACGGGTGATACGCATCCGTGCCGAGGGCAGCGCGAGCGCGGTCGTGTGGAATCCGTGGCAGGCTGTCGCCGCCGGCATGGCCGACCTCGGCGATGAGGATTACCACCGCATGTTGTGCGTGGAGACCGCCAATGCCGGACCCGATGTGGTCAAGCTGGGAGCCGGCGCAAGGCATACGCTCGCGGCCGAATTTACCGCCGAACAAACCGGGGTCAGATCCTAGTTTTTCCTTATATTAGCGAAAACTGGGATCTGACCCCGGTTACATAAAAACAGTGGCCAGATGCGATTGATTGGAGGTAATGTTGGCGCATCTGCGCGTGACTGCCCACAGGCCCACCCTCATGATGCTCCGGCTTGCTGTCGTCTTGCTCCTGGGACTCGCGCCGGCCCCCTCACCGGCAGCGGAGTCTGTTGACCGCTGTGCCGTTCCCGTCGCCGGCGCCGACCTCAGCGACTGCGATCTTTCCGGCCGGACCCTGGCGGGGCAGGACCTCACGAACACCCGGCTCAGCGGGGCGAAGCTCGAGAATGCCAACCTGCGCGGGGCCCGTCTCGATGGCGCGGACCTGCGCGGCGCCAATCTGAAGTGGGCCAAACTGACTGGCGCCAGCCTGCGCAAGGCCGATCTGCGCGGCGCCGACCTGTTTCATACGGATTGCGATGATGCGGACCTGTCGGAGGCCAGGCTCAACGAGGCCAATCTCTTCGGCACCAACCTGAATGGCGCGCGCGCGGTTGGCGCCGACTTTTCCGGGGCCTACCTCAAGGACGTGCTCATGGAAGGGATCGATCTCTCGGGCGGCTCCATTGCCCGAACCTACATGCTGCGCGGGGTGATCGCCGGTGGCCGCTTCGTCAAGGCCAACCTGTCCGGCATCGACCTGACGGGTGCTGCCGCGGAGGAAGCCGATTTCTCGGGCGCGGATCTGAGCGGCGCCCGCCTCGCCGGCGCCAGCTTCGATGACGCGGTGTTCCGGACCGCCGACCTTAAGGACGCCGACTTCACCAATGCGCGTATCGATGGCGCGATTTTCGATGACGCGCAGCACATGCCGCCGTCACTGCTCGAGCTGGTGGCGCGCAGGTTCGGGTTCAAGTAGCGAACGGGGCCGGACACATTCAAGGAAGAACTGATTAACATGTATTTAGTCATTCCGGCACAGGCCGGGATCCGGAAACAGGTTGACAAACAATATCCGGATTCCGGGTCTCCACTGCGTTCCGCCCGGAATGACATCTTGATCAGATTCGCCTTAATCGGGCCCGGGCCTTTTCGACAAAACCGGAAACAGGTTCTGGTTTATTCCTTAAAATATCGAAACCCGGGATCTGGTCCCATCGACTAGTACGAACGTAGTAGTGACATCCCGCCCTTGCCAGCCTAGATTGGTGCCGACACGCCAACCGGGTGCGAATACCGGCCACAGCGTGAATGACGCTCCTGCCGGGCACATCCGGAAATCGGGTTACCTCCAATTACTAGCCAGTGTTACAACCGCAATGAAACGAACAGAAGGCATGCCCCTATGGGTTTATTTTGCATTTTCGAATATCACCACGAGAAAGGGGGCCGTAATGCTGATCCTGGCGTGCCTGATGTTCACCGTCTATTGCGTTCCATGGCCCCTGCTCTTCACAGGCCCGGACTGGATTGGAAACCTGTTCCTGATCGAGGACTGGAGCTGGTTTGCAACGATGGTTCCCGTGACGTTCTGGTACTGGCTGAGTCTGAGGTGGGTTGACAATCACCAGGGCTGGGCCGACGCCTGAGCAACGGGGTCAGGGCCGTTTGAGCGGATGCAGGCCCGGCGTATCGATAAAGTCCGCCCCCGTTAAACCGGAAAGAAGCCCCGTTCATCTGCCCGCCTGGCCAACTGGCGTAAAAGGGACCGGGCTCGACGAATACGTGCTGCCCGCACGCTTCATCGAACCCGCCCCTGTTGATGTTCCGCCTTGCCTGTTCGGCCCCTGCAGGACGGAAGCCGCTAGATCCCGCCGATGAGCTGCGCGTTCAGCTGATGCTGCCTGACGAGCTTGAGGATGTGCGACGAGTTGGTCTGCTCGGGGTCGTAACCGATGACCAGCAGGTGCTGCCGTTCATCGTTGAAGCTTGCGCGCCCAATCCCTGCCGTCTTCAGCAGGGCGTGCTCGACACGCCGCCTGTTCTGCTCATCCAGCAGTTCATCAACATGCACGACGATATCGATCCTTGTTCTGATCCTGGTTCTGAAAATGTTCGGTTCTGTGTTGTTCATCCAGCTCTCCTTGGTTTAGGTCAACAACGTTGCGAACATTTGCAATTGGCATGCCAGACAGTATTTTTACCTGATAACGGCGATTTACCGTTGCCGGAAACAGCCGCGGCAGCGGCTGTTGTTCCCGACAGGCGACGCATGGCACACGACTGATGTTAACTGCCGGAATATACTGTTGTTCCCTTGTCGCCTGACTGCGACGTTCCGGACTATGGAGAGCTGACCATGATACTGGAAGCCAATGCGGCCGCCACGGCGGACCGCGAGCTGGTATTGAGCCGCCTCATCGATGCACCGCGGGAAAAACTGTTCAGGGCGTGGACGGAACCTGCTCTCCTGAAGCAGTGGTTTGCGCCGCTGCCCTGGACCACGCCGCATGCAGAGCTCGACGTCCGGCCCGGCGGCGCCAGCCTGGTCGTCATGCGCAGCCCTGACGGCAACGAGGTGCCGAACCGCAGCGTCTACCTTGAAGTCGTGGAGAATGAGCGACTGGTCTTTACCGATGCCTACACGCAGGCCTGGGAGCCGGCGGAAAAGCCGTTCATGACGGTGATCCTGACCTTCGAGGACGAGGACGGCAAGACACGCTACACGGCCCGGGTCCGCCACTGGACGGTCGCCGACCGCAAGGCGCACGAGCAGATGGGTTTTCACCAGGGCTGGGGCCAGTGCGCAGACCAGCTCGCCGCGCTCGTCGCAAAGCTGTGATGCCCGGGCAGGCTATACTGGTGTCCTGACACTTGATAAAACGGTACTGACCGCTTTATCAGCTTGATCAGAACGGAAAAACACCATGACACGACTGCTTGCCATCAACGGTTCCTACCGGGAAAACGGCGCCATCGACCAGGCCATCGAGGCGGCGGTGCAGACGGCGTCCGAGGCCGGGGCGAGCGTCGAGGTCGTCACGCTGCGCGACTTCCCCATCGAGTTCTGTCTCAACTGCCGTCACTGCACCCAGCAGCCGGGCGAGACGCCGGGCGAATGCGTGCACCAGGACCGCATGCACGAACTGGTCGAAAAGATCGAGGCCGCCGACGGCGTCATCCTCGCCTCCCCCACCAATTTCTACACGGTCACCGCCGTGTTCAAGCGCTTCATGGAACGACTGGTGGTGTACGCGTACTGGCCGTGGGGCGCGCATGCGCCGAAGCTGCGGAAAAAGCAGGCGACCAAGCCGGCCCTGCTGATTGCCGCCAGCGCCGCGCCCGGCATCATGGGGCGGCTGTTCTACACGACACTGAAACAACTCAGGGTCACGGCCAGGACCATCGGCGCCAGACCGGTCGGTACCGTGTTCATCGGGCAGATGTCAGGGCAGGAACAGCCCGTGTTGCCGGACAAGGCCCGCCGGCAGGTGCAGAGCCTGGTCGGCAAGCTGCTGCGCTAGTCCTGTCTGCTGCAAACCAGGCAGTCGGTGCGGCATAGCGGCACACCGTATCCTGTGTGTTGAGTGGATAATTCAAAATCATCCCGGGTTTCGCTGCCGCTCGACCCGGGCTATATGCCTTGCGTCTTTGCGCGAGCTATTTTCGTCAACAGGTTCGCGGACGCGATCCGCGCCTGCAACGTTATGCTTATCCGCCCTGCCCCGGCGCCGTGTGCACATGCACGTCGCGCTGCGGGAACGGGATGGTGATGCCGGCCGCGCGGAACGCGGCGTCGATGGCGATGTTGAGGTCGCTCTTGATCTCGAACTTGCGGTCGATCTGGCGGATGAAGCAGCGCACCTCGAACAGCAGCGCGCTGTCGCCGAACTCGACGAAGAACGCCCTGGGCGGCGGGACGCCAGGCTGGTTTTTCAGCACGCCCGGGTGCTCGTTGGCGATGGAGAGGAGGATGGCGAGGACCTGCTGCACGTCGGAGCCGTAGGCCACACCGACCGGCACAGTGATGCGGCCCCAGGGGTCGTTCAGCATCAGGTTGGCGACCTTGTTCGAGATCAGCTCGGAGTTCGGCACGATCACGTCGGCGCGGTCGAAGGTCTCGATCTGCGTGGTGCGGATGCTGATCTTGCGCACGAAGCCCTGCACGTCGCCCACCACTATCCAGTCGCCGGTACGCACCGGCCGCTCGAACAGCAGGATCAGGCCGGAGACGAAATTATTGACCATGTTCTGCAGGCCGAAACCGATACCGACCGACAGTGCGCCCGCGATCAGCGCGAGATTGGCAAAGCTGAAGCCCGCGACACCCATCGCGACCAGCAGCGTGACCAGTATGCCGGCATAGCCGCTGATG
>Ga0210060_1000497_pt1 | contig 12379 bp, 20 predicted proteins | sample Joice_CattailNLB_FD_184871 | JGI IMG/M metagenome (GOLD analysis project Ga0210060, IMG submission 184871) | Wetland microbial communities from San Francisco Bay, California, USA, that impact long-term carbon sequestration - Joice_CattailNLB_D2... | ecosystem: Environmental > Aquatic > Marine >...
ATGCCATGACTACTATCAGAAAAGAGATAAGGGCTTGGGAGAAGGACCGTAATAATAAAAAGGCCAAGATAAATTGGCAATTTAAAACCGAAGATGCTCGGATAAAGCTAAAAAGACTCTACCCGACAATATCATCTTGACATGACACTAGGGTAGGGTTGCAAAAAGTGTGACATGGCAAATGGAATTTACTTAATGTTAGCTACCGTACATAGTTTATGCAGACAGTTTATAATCTTTTATTAGAAGGGAAGCCGATAAGTTTAAACTTTTTGTCAGATTTCTGATCATATCCACAGTCAGCTTCCTTTTTCGGTTAAGGATTTCCGAAGCCCTGTTTTTACCGCCCAATGCTGATGCAATATCCTTCTGCTTTAGCTGCAATTCTTCCATCCGTATCTTAATTGCTTCGATCGGATCTGGTGCTTCAAAGGGATAATGAATATTCTCATATTCATCGATAAGTAATGCGAGAATATCAGCCTGATCACTATCAGGAGTTCCTTCAGCTGCATCGAAGATCTTATCCAACTGTTCCAATGCTATTTGGTATTCTTCTTCTGTCTTGATAAGTTTAATATCCATCGTTCATTGATTAAATTGTATCTGCATCAATCTTGTCATATTCAGTGTGCGTGCCGATAAAACGTATAAATGCCCATTGCTTCTCAAAATTGAATCTCACAACAAGCCTGTAAGAGTTTCCTTTAATGTTAAATACAACTCTTCCGTTCTTTAAAATACTTGCATTAGCGTACGTACCTTTAATTTCATTTGGGGTTTTCCATCCCATATTTTGAGCTGTATCGTACCAGGTTTTTAAATACTGCTCAGAATCTGCATGCGTTTCCCAGAACTTTCTTAATGTACTTTTTGCAATTATTCTTCTCATAAGCACGGAAACCTAATACAAATATACAATTAATTCCCAATATGGGAACAATTTTGATAAATTCTTCATTGATGATATGGTAGCTAACGGTCCGGGTATACTATCGTTTGCTAATGGCGGGCTTTTTGATTCAAAAAGCATGACATAGCAAATGGAGTATACCTAATGTTACCATCCGTTTTTCATTTTAATCATAGTGAAATCTGCACTTAACTATCCTAATTTCATCATCCTTTACCTGATAGATCAATCTGTGCTCACTATCAATTCTTCTGGACCAGAATCCTTTATACTTAAATTTTAATGGTTCCGGTTTTCCTATACCAGAGAATGGATTTCTTGAAATATCCTTGATCAGTTCGTTAATCTTCTTCAGAATTTTTTTATCAGTCTTTTGCCAGTACAAATAATCCTCCCAGGATTCATCTACGAATATATATTTCATCAGTCAATTAGATCTTTTTGGAAGGAGGCTCCACTTTGAAGTTTATCAATTGCAGAATCAAGCCTTTTTTCATTAGTTTTTGAGGATAATTCGTGCTGGGTAGCTCGGAGTGAATTATACTCATCTAACGAGATAATAACAACACCACTGTCTTTACCCCTGTTAATTATTAATGTCTCAAAATTTTTTGTGACATTATCTAGATATCGTTTAATATCCTTCCTAAAATCTGAGATTGTCGTTGTTAACATTCTTGTCCATTTATATGTACATGATATTGTACAAATATATTAATAATATTATCATAATCAAGATTTAGCATTCATGTATTAATAAAATGGGTGGTAACGGTTCGGGTATACTATCGTTTACTAATGGCGAGCTTTTTGATTCAAAAAGCATGACATAGTAAATGGAGTATACCTAATGTTACCGCCAGTAATTACTTTTTAAAAGGATCATTTTTGAATTTTGTGAATCCGAATACAGTAATGATTCCTTTCTCGTCATCTACTTTATAGACAACTATATAACCTTTGAATATTAAATCTCGAATGTCTGCCCGATCAAAGAAAATGGATTTCCTATTTGTATATGGCATTTTAGGAATTTCCTTGATTCTTCTGAGGATATCTGATTTGAATTTTCTTGCCGCGCCCGGTTTGTCTTGAGCAATATAGTCTACTTGGTCATTAAGCTTATCCCCAAATGAATTTAGTATCCTAAGCTTCATTTTTACGGATAGTTGAGTCAAGCCTATTTTCTAAGTCCTCAATAGTTGTGTACTCCGCACTTCCATCCTCAACGCTAGCCAATTCCTTTTCAAGGTATTGTTGTATTGATAGATAGGTTTCGTTCTCTTCAATAACCTGGATTTCCTCCTTGCTAAACTTGCTGAGAATCCTTATCAAGTTTTTGTACACTTTTTCATTTACACGTAGCCTAATCGTTTGCATGGTATACATTTTATTCAAAGATACAAATACCAATAGATAACTTCAATTCTGCCTTATTGGCGGTAACGATTAGTATATGAAAAGTAGGCGATTACGAAGCACTAAACTTTCGGTTAAGTACGAGCTATGATACAAGCCAAAAGCTCTGAATTTAGTACTATCTCGCCTATTTTTTTTATACATTGTTAGCGGTTCGTTGTTTTTTCTATCGTCAAGGTTATTCGTCATTCAACGAATTAATTCCTTGTTCTTTAAGTTTAGCTAATGCGTCTTTCATTGCTTTAACTTGTTCTGGTGAATGTCCAAGCCAATTAATAACTTCTCCAACAACTTTAAACGGATTTGTCGAACGATAAGATTTTGTCGGATTACCAGGAAATTTTTTGTCCGTCAAGTCAGGGTCGTCTTCAATTGATCCAGTTGGTTCTACTAAATAAATTCTTTCTCGTTCTTCCCCAAATGCAAGTTCAGCACCCCAAATTGCAGCGTCCAATGTCGCAGAGAGGAAAATGTATTTTGCATTTTTTCTTTGTCCGTAGTTCGAATTGAAACCAACTTCGATTAACTCACCAACATTCAAGTCAGACCTTGTCCCGTGAAAATAAGTCTGTGCGAAAGGTGTCGCTCCTTGACCACTTAACTTCTTCTCGTTTTGGTTTTGTTCCATTGTCACAGTCTAAAGTTGTGTTATTAATTTGTCTATGTTGGCGGTTCGTTGTTTTTTATTAGTAATACTTTTTGACCTTACCTTTATTGCCACCAGTGTTTTGTCGTCCGCTTCATTGTCAGCGAAGTGCCAAACCCTATTTCAAGACATGATATCTGATGTGTGTCACTACAGGGGTTCCGCTTATTTCGATCGGTTCAAGTTTGATGTTAGGGACTCCTTCAAAAAGCCGGGTTCCTGTGCCTATAGTCACTGGAACTATATGCAACCACAGTTCATCAATTAGCCCAGCCGCCAAATATTGATTAATAGTATTCGCTCCTCCCATAATTTTTACATTTCGATCTCCGGCCGCTTCTTTTGCCTTTGAAAGTGCTGATTCGATGCCGTCCGTCACAAAATTGAATGTCGTTACTCCCTCCATCTCTACTGGTTCTCGCTTTTTGTGGGAGAGCACAAAAACCGGAGCATGATAGGGAGGGTTGTCTCCCCACCATCCTTTCCATTCTGGTTTGTTTCTTCTATCTTTAGGTCCAAACATATTGCTACCCATAATGAATGCACCTGCATCAAGAATAGCGTCTATTTCTTTTTTATGCTTGTGCTTTTCCGGTTCAGCAAACATCCAACGATCAAGCAATTCTGAATCGAAGTTATCTCCAAATGGGTTTTCGAAGGTTTGATTGAGTCCGGCTCCAAATCCATCAAGAGATATTGTTAGCCCTGAAGTGATTTTTGTCTTGCTCATAGTTATATTGATTTTTAATATTTGTTTATTTAATTGTTAGCGGTTCGTTGTTTTCTGATTTAATCTTTTTTTAGTTCGTAACGAAGTAAAGCAATTCCACAGTCAAATTGTTGAACTGTTTTGAGTGTCAAATTTTGATTATTCTCTAACCTCTTAAAGATTGTCATTCCGTTGCCAATAGCAACAGGATTTACAAATAAATTAAACTCGTCAATGTGTCCGCCAGCAATCAGGGAAGAAACAAAACCTGCACCACCATAAACAATAATGTCTTTGCCATTTTGCTTTTTAAGATTTGCAATTTCATCAGCAAGATTTCCTTTTGCCAGCACAGTATTTTTTCCAATAGGCTCGTCAAGGGTTTTGGTAAAAATAACTTTTGGTGTATTTACCATTTTTTCAGCTAAAGAATATTCTGGACTGTCATGTTTCACATTTTCCCAATGATTCACAGATCCTTCAGTCATTTTTCTTCCAAGCAAAATGGTATTAACATTGTCGTGGAGGGACATGATAAAATCTTTGAGTTTACTGTCAATATTCCAAGTTTTTAGCAACGGAGTAACTCACTACCACCCACCGACGAAAAACGCTACCACCCACATTCAATTATAACAATTTATCCAATTTCAGGCATTGAAAAAAAAGATCGATGCCTGGAACTTTCATTTGCCGTCATTGTGGTAAGACCTTACCACGTAATCCCCGCTTAAAGAAGAACGAGAAGCAGTCATTTTGTAATGCTCCTGAATGCAAACAGGCCAAGAAGAGAGCGAGGAAAAAGGAACGTTACCGTACGGACCCTTCTTATCGCCGTCAACATCTGGATTGGCAGAAATTATGGTGATCAAATCGTCCGGCTCATGAATATCAGAAACAATACAGGGAGTCCCATCCGGAGTATGTAGAACGCAATCGCGAGTTGCAAGCCGGGCGTAATAGCAGGCGCAAAAGAGGAACTACTCCAATGATTGTAAATGGGACCCCGTTATCTCTGCAGACCGCTAATGATAAGGCCTACGCGATTATTAGCGTAAAAAGGGAGAAGATTGTAAATGGGACCCCGTTCCTGGCTCAAATGCAGATTATAACTGGGAAAGAGGCTGTTTTTCGACAAATTGGCAACTGATTGTAAATGGGACCCCGATTGCACAGGCCAAGCTGGCCTTCTACTTTTACCGGCATCAAAACCATCAGTCTATGCTTCCAAGAATTGAAGTTATACCGACCCTGGCCCTGGACCTGTCCTTATACGAGTTAAGGATAATGAATGTGAGCCGTAAGGAGCAAATCGAGCAGTCGATGCGTCTTCAGGGGCAGTTGCAGCCTATCATTGTTCGCGTGTATGAAGGAGGTTATCAGGTCATTGATGGATTTAAGCGGGTTTACGCAGCCATGGATCTGATGATCGTGGATATGGAGTGTTACCTGGTTGATGTAGATGATCAAGAGGCCAAGGTGTTGTTATTGAGCTACAATCGTACGAACCAGTCGATGGAGGTATGGGAGGAAGCGATGGTTTTGAAGTCCATGCTGGAGGGAGGTACTCTGGAACAGCGTCACCTGTCCAAGTTGGTTGACCGGAGTCCCTCGTGGGTTAGCCGGCGCTTGTCCTTGATCAGCAAGTTGGATGAAGCGGTAACCCTGGAGATCCGCATGGGAACCATTACCAGCAGGCATGCGCGTGCTTTGATGCGGTTGCCCCGGGGCAATCAGGCAGATCTTGCCCGAGTGATCAGTCATTTTCATTTATCCAGCCGTTTGAGTGAGCGTCTTGTTGATGCCTGGCTGAGTGCTTATGGCAATGAGTTGATGGGGGCTGTGATGAATATATGGCCGCGACTTGATGTAGTCAGGATGACCCTTGAGGATCGCCGTTTTGGAGATCTTGACCATAGTGAGCAGGAGATCATCTATCCTTTTCTAACAGAGCTAAATGGTCTGTCAGAGAAAATCATATGTCTAACCAGTGAATTACAAATCGAAAAACCGCAATAGGATGAAAGACAACCAAACAGAGAACAGTGTAGTAACGCTTGAGAGCATGGGCCGGTCGATCCGCCGCATCGCCCGTGAGCTTCATATCTCTCGTGAACGGGTCCGCCGGATAGTGGCCTCAAACTCGGAAAAACGTGCTACCACCCAGGACAACCAGGTTAAGCGGAAAACTAAGCGTACAAGCAAGCCGGATCCGTATAAGAGTTACATTGGTGATTTGCTGGAGAAATACCCTGATATCACGGGACAGCGGGTATATGAACATCTTCAGGGCCAAGGATATGAAGGGGGGATCACGATTGTTCGTGATTACCTTCAGGGCATCCGCGGGATGGTATCAAAAACGCCGGTGATCATGGTGGAAACGCTACCAGGACAGCGGGCCGCTCATGACTGGAGTGATTATAACATCCAGTTTACCTCAAAGGAGCAGGGAGCACTTACCAAGGTCACCTTCTTCAGTTATATCCTTGGGTACTCCCGGAGGCAGTATATCTCAGTGGTGGTGGATAAGAAGCAGGAGACCCTTTTTCGTGAGCTGATAGCTGCCTTCATATATATGGACGGGGTACCACGTGAGATCAAGAGTGATAATCAGAAGGCCTATGTGGATCGCTGGGAACCGGGCAATCCCATTTATAACCGCAAGTACCTTGAGTTTGCGACCTGGTATAGGTTCTCCCCACAGACCATTACTCCACACAACCCGGTTGAAAATTTAAAAATCGAGCGGCCGTTTTACTACCTGGAGCAGAACTTCTTAAACGGTCGGGAGTTTAGGGATATAGAAGATCTCAAGGATCAACTACGCATATGGCTTCGGGAAGTCAACGATGTACGTAAGCACAGAACAACACGGCAAAGGCCCATTGATATGTATACGGAAGAGCATCCCTTTTTGCAGCCTCTTCCCAAGAACCACTATGATACCTCGCGAATCACCCACCAGGTGGTTAATCATGAATCCTGCATCGAGTGGAAAGGATACCAGTATGTGGTGCCTCAGAAATACATGTACGAGGTCTGTGTGGTGCGTATCACTGAAACAGAGCTGATTGTTTACTCCCCTGATGGTGAGCAGATCGTCTGTCATCCGCTGGCCAAGGCGGGGCAGCAAGGCCGTTATGTAGGTAAACGTCAGAAAAAAGGGAGCAAGCCCGATTTAAATATCGCCGATGTAGAGAAACGCCTGGTGGTGTTCTCACCTGTAATGCCTGGGTTTATAGCCCAAATAAAGCAGCACAAAAGCAAATCATGGGGATATCACTTGCGCAATCTGTTGGCCCTGAAGATCAACTATCAGGTGGAAGATATCCTGCTAGCTGTTCAAAGGGCACAGAAACACAAAGTCTATGACAGTGGATCCATCGAACGTTTTCTGAAGAATAACTCAGAGCCTCGCTACAGTATCAAGCTATCCATTAAACCCAGGAAAGGAAACGATAATGAATAAAAACAATAATAGCAACCATCAGAGGGAGCGGTTTAGCGAGAACTGCCGGCTCCTGCAACTGAAGCTTTTGCCTGACAACTATCAGCAATGGGTGGAGAAGGCCGCAAAGGAAACGCCAGGGTATTTTGAGTTTATCGATGAAATTATCCAGGCTGAGGCTGCCGAAAAGATGAAAAGGCGGGTGCAATACCTTATCAGGATCAGTTGTCTGCCACAGCCCTTGAAAATGCTTTCTGACTTCGATTTTGACTTCCAGCCCAAGCTGGATCGGCGCTTGATCATGGATCTGGCTTCCCTGCAGTTCATTGAAAGAAGCGAATCGATCCTTTTTATTGGAGAAACAAATGGTGTAGGCAAAAGCCACATAGCCCGCAGCCTGGGCCTGATGGCCTGTCAACAGGGGTATAAAACCTACTACACCACCCTGAGTGATATGATCGAAGATTTAAACCTCGGGGTCTTTGAAAAAAACCTGGACAAACGAATGAAGAAGTATATTAATCCGGAGCTATTGCTCATTGATGAAATGGGCCACGATCGTCTGGAGCTCGAGCTAGTTAAGGAGGCTCACTTGCTTTTCAAGGTGATAGACAAGCGATATAACAATAACAAATCCCTGATCTTTACAACCAATGTGGAGGAGGCTGACTGGCCGGAGTTCCTCGGAGATCCTATCACAACAACTGCTATCCTTGACCGTATCTTCCATCACTCGGTAATCGTGCGTATTAATGGCCCAAGTTACCGGCAATACCAAAGTCAATTATTGCAGAAACAATATGCTGAAAACACAACGAATACAAAACCAACAGGCTGATAACAAAGAAATCAAAGGCAGAAGAAGATCAAGGTGCTGGCGAGAGTTAGCACCTTTTCTTTTGCTTAAAAATGTCTGACATGAAACAGCAAGGAGTCGGTGTAATGGGGCCTGAAACTGTTGCTTGGTTCAAACTGAGAAGTGAAAACGGAAAACTGCACCGAAATGGTCAAAAAACTGCACTCCTGAAATACCCACCAAATCAACAACTCAGGAGGGTGGTATTAAAAAGTTCAATTTGGTGGTAAGGTTTATATCTGGTACTGAAATTGGCGCTGCTTTTGCAATTTCGCAAAAGGTGTGACAATTACAAATGACACATACACAATGTTAGGCTTCGTACTATTTATCATAATGGAATTTACAGGAATAGATAAGGATCTCATTATCATTTACCTGATATACTAATCTATGCTCTCGATCGATTCGTCGCGACCATAATCCAGCTAGATCATATTTTAGAGGTTCTGGCTTACCAATACCAGAATGTGGATTTCTTTGAATGTCCTTTATTAACTCATTAATCTTTTTCAGCATTTTCTTATCCTCTTGTAACCATGAGGTATAATCCTCCCAGGCATTCTTTGAAAAAACAATTCTCATTACTCTTCAATTAATTCCTCCGAAATTGAGTTTCCCTCCTTCATTTGCCTAATTGATTCATAGAGGCGATCCGCATTTGCTTTGGAGGAAAGCAGATGCACTGTTTCCATTAATGAATTATATTCATCTAAAGATATCATCACTGTTCCCTTCCCTTTTCCTCGCTTTATTACTAGTGTTTCGTTATTAAACTCAACATTATCAAGGAATTTCTTCAGATCAGTTCTGAACTCAGAGTAATTTGCCGCCAACATATTCGTACTATTTTAAGTGTTTATATGAGTACAAATATACGTACTTACATACCAAATATCAAATGTTGCACTAGAAATATATTTTTCTGTATGAAGCCTAACGGTCTGGGTAAATTCGCGTTAGCTATTGGCGCGTGCTTTTACTGGTGAATTTACCCGTTTGTTTGGTTTGTTTTCGGTTATACTGTTTTCTTGGTTTTAGTGCTACTGTTGTTAACGCAAAAGCCGTGCCTTAGCAATGGAATTTACCTATTGTTAGGGCCAGTTTTCATTTACTTTAGATGTGATTCGATATCCATCTTCTGATGTAATATCCGAATTACATGGACTATTCCTTTTTGTCTTTTGAAAAAGATCATATGTGATTTCACATAGGTAACATAATATCCCTCTTTGATATGCCCTATATCTTTACCAACAGTTCTATTATTTGCGATATATTCGATTTCGTTAATAATAAGACCATGGTATCTATCTGCTTGGCCTTTTGACCATTTTCGAAATGTGAACTCCCAGATCCCCTCTAAATCTTTAACTGCAGCTGATCTAATACGGTATTTCACTTTTCTCATAAGTGCTTCCTGTGTAGGGATTCGAGATGTGTTGCCGGTTCAAAATCTTCGACAATTTGAGAATTCTCCCCCTCTTCAAGAGCTAATCTAAGTGCTTTAATCTTACTTTCCTCGACTTCAAGTAGCCTGAGCGCTGTTCGTACTACCTCACTTGCAGAGCTATACCTTCCTGCCGCTACTTCATTCTGAATAAAGCTTTCAAAGTGATCGCCTAAAGATATTGATGTATTCTTACCCATATCATCTGTTTTTTCAAAGATACCAAAGTTTGGTAACTCTTCAAAATCGGAATTCTCAAATTCGCTTTTGTTGATTGAGTAAAAAGAATTGGCCCTAACGGTAAATTGTATGAGTAGTGGCAGATTGCCTGGTAGTTTCCTGTCAAACCGCTGTGCAGTTTGAGCGGGCTATAACCTTGGAATTTAGCACTTTCCCTGCCATTACTTATACAAAATGTTGTGGGTAGTGGTTTTCCTTCATTCGGTTCTAAAGCTTTAACTCCGCTCTTCGAAGGGCAAGATTGTTCCCTTTTCAAGATAGTCCTTTAACCCTTTTAACAGTATTGCCCAGCAAAATGAAGCTATTCGATAATGCGCGTTACATTCAGGCCAATCAAGATGAGTGAAACGCAGATAGGTTTTTCCATTTTCTTTAGTCATTTCAAAACCCAATAGAGTTCCATCCCAGTCCAAGTCGGATTTGGTCATCTTTACGAAAAATCTTTGATTTGGGATTATTTCATTTACTTTTCCGTACCAATCATATTCGGATGTAAAGTAAAAATTATACTCAGTTCCGATTTCGGGTTTTCCTGTGCATTTTAAAGGCCACCAATTGACTAAATGTTTAGGTTGGGAAACCGCAGCAAAAACCTTTTCTATTGGTGCATTTATAGTCAAATCGTGATATATGCCAAAGTTCTTATCCTGCATTGTCGTAAGAGGTTTTTATCCATTCAATTACTTCTTTGTCAATGTCGTTTATATTTGTCAAATTGATTTTATGAGAACACATTGAGTTTGGTTTTTCCGCTAGTAATTTACCATGAGGTTCTTGTCCTTTCAGGTTGATGCCAATTTCAAATCTTGTCTTTGTTGCTGGGTTTAAAATTGCAAATTGTTTCGTCCGTCTTAAACTAACGTAAGCATTTTTAGGTGCTACTTCTACGTCCTTTCCTAATTTTAAAATTTCGGATAATAACTTGTCGTAAAGCGGTTTGAAATGTTCTTTTCCTTTGTATTGGTTTTCAATCAGCTCGTCTTTATTCTCTACAGAACTTGCATCTGCACCCCTTGACTTCATTGCTACCATATTAGCAAATCCGTGAGTAAACGAATGTTCTTCCTTTAAAAACTTTAAAACTTCTCCGTGTTTTTCAAAGTTTTGTTTTTTTACTATTTCTATCCATTGTTCGAGTGTTTTGCCTGTGTTCTTGTGCAGGTTTTCCAACATTGTTTGTTCTGCTTTGTCCATATTACTTACCTTTACTGTTCAATACATATTTCTACAGTAGTGTCTATTAAAAAATGTTAAAAAATATTGAACTCCAATTGCAACTGCCCGTCATCGTAGTTTTGGTTTGGCCCCTCAAGCTGGAACAGCTCCTTGATATTGTCTTTAGCCAGGAAGGAGCTTCCCAAAATCCTCATAACTTCATAGACGCTCCTGTTAAGTTCAAGCTTTCTTGCGAGAATTGCAATGGTGCAATATGTGGTGATCGCTACATAAACTTGTATCCGGACAGCATTTTCAGTATTTCCCCAGAAGGACTTAATGCGCAGATGTCCCTTCATCCATTTAAAGAAGGTTTCCACAGCCCATCTGTTTTTATAAAGGAATGCTATATCCTTTGCCTTGAGAAAAAAGTTGTTGGTATAGTAAGTGAAGGTTCGTTTGAGTTCAGGCTCGTAATAGACAATCCTTCTGATTTCATAGGGGTAGTTTACTGTGTTTCTGCTTGTGGTGAACCTCACAGTTTGATCTCTGAGGATATTATCGGTGCCCTCCAGAAGGTCTTCTCCGTCTACCACCTCAAATTTCGGCCTTCGTTTTTCCCGTATAACAAAGAAGGAATTGAGAATCTCAATGCGATAGAGCCTTTCCAAATCCCAGTAGCCGCGGTCAAAAATATAGCAAGCAAATGGCTCATAGTTAATCCAGTCCATGGCATTCACATCATGCACCGCTGCTTCTGTGATATAAAACGATACAGGTATCTGGGTTGCAATATCAAGTTGTGTGTGAACCTTGATGCCGGATTTGGTACTTCTGAACCTTGCCCACTCAAAAAGCGACAGACAGAGGTCAATAGTGGTAGAATCAAAGGCATAATACTTCCCGTTGAGTTCAAACTCTTGGTCGACAAACTCCTTTTGAGCAAGTTCCACCATGTGATACGCACATTTTTCAAAAATATGATAATCACGAAGTTGATTTGCCTTGGAAAGCACGCTTCGGTTTATTGGGGTCTTTCCAAATCCAAGATGGAAGGACTTCTTGGCATGAGCAGTAGTAATATCCGTCAGTTCACGAAGGCTGTTGCAACCATCCAACTGACCGAACATGAGAACGAGCATCTGGTTCCAGTATGTCAAATTCCATCCTTGGGTTCTATCGTTACAAATTGTCATGACGAGCCTTTCGAAGTATCGTTTGGGAAGAAAATCTGTGATTTGACTGAAAACATATTTGCCGCTGTTCATTGCACGCTACTATTTGGATTACCACCAAAGGTAATCCGTTCAAAAGTGCGACAAGGTTTTTGGCAAAATACATATTGATTATGTGTATGTTACGAATGATTTTAACAAAATTTAATAGACACTAGTGTCATGTCAAGATGATATAGTCGGGTAGAGTCTTTTTAGCTTTATCCGAGCATCTTCGGTTTTAAATTGCCAATTTATCTTGGCCTTTTTATTATTACGGTCCTTCTCCCAAGCCCTTATCTCTTTTCTGATAGTAGTCATGGCAT
>Ga0210060_1000501_pt1 | contig 12336 bp, 10 predicted proteins | sample Joice_CattailNLB_FD_184871 | JGI IMG/M metagenome (GOLD analysis project Ga0210060, IMG submission 184871) | Wetland microbial communities from San Francisco Bay, California, USA, that impact long-term carbon sequestration - Joice_CattailNLB_D2... | ecosystem: Environmental > Aquatic > Marine >...
TGCAACTTCGGATTTTTCTTTGTCTGATAATTTTAATTCTTTAATTGAGGTAAATTCATCATAAGCTTCGTCATACAAACCGAAATCATACAACAAATTTGCAAAGTAAATTCTGTAATTTGCCATTTCTTTTGTTGAAGGATATTTCCTGAAAGTTTCCTTAGCAGTAACAACTGCAGATTCTTTGAAGCCATTTTCTGCAAGCTGCACGGCGCCGTTTATTCTTTTTATTCCAAAATCATCGGAACCGGCAATTTCACTTTCGTTCCCACCTTCTTTGCTTCCGTAAACAGCGGTTGTTTTTCCATTGTCGTTTTCTTTTTTCCCCGGAGCGTTTATCATATCTTCCATTGCAAGCGCAAGCAGCAATTCATCGACCGTCATTTTCTTAATGCTAGAAACCGGAATTGCAGATGATTCTTTTAAAGTAAAGTTCATTCCTTCCTCGGATATTTTCACGGAAGATTTCTTATCTGCAACTAAAATTGAATTTAACGGGAGAGAAGTTCCTTCTTTTACATTAATCCAATTATCATTTGAATCGAGAGCTTTAACTGTGCCGCTTACTTTATCAACTTTAAATGATTGGCAAAACGTTAAGCTCGAAATTGTTAATATCAATAAAAATATTCTTTTCATTTTATGCCTCATTAATAAATATCTATTATCTGAACCGTTCCTTTGGCAATTCCCAAATTCCCCATCGCTTCTTTGTTAAACTTCTCAATGCCGGTATTCCAGGCGTTATTAAAATTATCGAGAGATGTAGTTTCAACAGGAATCCAGATTTCTTCATTTCCATCATCGTTTTTTCTCAGGAAATATTTCGTGTCATTCTGTGTAATCAACTTTGCTTCCTCTGGTTTCAGATTCGTGTTAACGAGAATATTTACGTGTCTTATTCCCATAGTTTCTCTGAAATCAACTAAAGCTGTTTCAACACCGACACTTTCCAGCAGCGAGCAAAATAAAACCGAAAGATCGTCACAATCTCCACCTTTAAGCTTTAATGTTTCGTTTGGAAATTGAACATATTCAGCCGAAGCTCTTGGATCAGAAGTATAAATAAGATTTTTTACAACTTCGCTAAAAAGAATTTTCGTTTTATAAAAATTATAGAGGACATTCGGTAAGGTATCGAATTCAGCTTTGTATTTACTCAAGATTTCCTTCGCATAAGCAAGAGAAAAGTTCTGATTTTTCTTTATAAAATATTTCAGGTTAGATACTCTGCCGTCCCAGGAATTATTTCCATTAATTAAAACGGCTTTCTGAAACTGGTCATCCGGTTCATCATTTGAAACTGTGACAAAAAAATCAGCATAAGAAATCTCAGGCTTTTTCTCAGAAAATGTTTCCGGAACAAGAGTAAAAAATTTAACTTCAACTGTGTCATTCCCGGGAATCATAATTTCGGGAGATTGAATATTATCAGGATTCATTCCTTCAATCCGGGAATATGGTTTAACAGAAACCCGCTCTTTCGTAAGATTTACAACTTTACCAATTGCGAAAGGATAATCGAGATAATACTCGCTCAGGGTTGGATAAATAACGTTAATAATTTTAACATCCAGCAATTGGACAGATTGAAATTTTATCGTATTCAAAGCAAATGTGGCTGTAAGGACAGCTTTATCAAAGCTATATCTATTAGTAATGATATTTGTTAAACCTTCTTCGCCGAATTTTGAAAGAGGCTGAGCTGCATTACGATCCGAAAAATATTTCACACCGGAAATTGTAATTCCGAAAAGATTATTTGAATAATAAACCGCAGGAATTATTCCCGCAAAAAACGGAGTTTGAACTTCATCATGAAAAGCAGTTAAACCAAAACCGATAGTATGATTACCAAATTCAAAGTAAGAATTAAATCCTGTCTGTAAAGATTTGTTGGTTTCATAAATAAAATTCAATTCAAACTCATTTATAGGGTTGTATGAAATTCCAAACTGTGCTGCTTTATCTTTTTTTAATGAATAAATTTTGTTTTCATCTGAAAAATCGCTTTCACCGAAAGTAAAAAGATTTATCGAGCCTGCAGAAAACAAAAGCTGCTTAACTGGAGAATAGCTTATCCCAATATCGCCTTTCCAAAAATTATCTGTTTCTGTTTTACTATCGGTCATTATATAATTTGTATCGCCAAAAACAGGAAGGATAAATTGAGTTTCAAAATCCTGCGTAAAATATCTTAAAGACAAACCAACATTTATCCGGGAATTGGTTTTGTAAGAATAAGCCAATCCAAATAATTCTTTATAACTAAATTTTGAACTTAGTGTTTGTGTAGTCGAGTCTTCAAAAAAAAGAGATTCGCCTGTATTTATAACAAAATCTTTTTGATAACCAGGAGTATATCGTAAAGAAATAAAATGATTTGAAAATCTTTTCGAAATTGAAATAAGATAAAGATTCGAATTAACCTGGTCACTGAATTCACCGCCATACGATAGAGACAATCCCCAATCTTTTAATAAAGAATAGCTGGAAGGATTAACCTCGAAGCTGTTTGATAAAGAAATATTCTCGTTACCAAAACCGCGGTTTCCTGTAAGCTCAAAGGAATTTTGAGATAATATATCTGTATTAAAAACCATTACGATATAAATGCTGATTAAAAGTTTTGTTCTCAAGGAATATCTATATCAACTCTGTGAATACTTTGGGACAACACATAAAAATCATTGTTATTTCTTTCACTATGAAACTCAGTTCTTCTGACAAAATAAAACATAAACTCATTGAACCGCGGAGGAATCTGGTTAATTAACCCTGACGGAATTATTAACTCGCCGTCATCTTTTGTTCTAAGACGAAATAACGGAAAAATTCTATCGCTCCCGGATACTGAAGCTGCAACTATAATTTGAAATCCCGGATAATTTTTCCCATCCCATTCGAGCTTAGCTTTTAAAGTGTTATTATTTCTTTTACCCTCAATTCTTACGCTTCCTGTAATTTCCGGAGGTGTGGGGATATCAAAATTAAATGAATTACCACCTAAACCAAGTAAAAAATCAAAACTAAAAGCTACCGATGAATTATATCGATAACCAAAATCCTGCCCCTGAAAACGACTATTTAATATATGCTTTAATCCCAATGTAATTTCCTGTACAGTGCCTTCATCATTATATCTTATAGTATACGGTACCGATCTCGCTTCAACACTATTGAACTTTGCATTACCCAAAAGCCTTGTGTGGTATGCAATCAGCCTTCCGTTTCTGCGGCGAACCGATCTGCTTCTATCAAAAAAGATTGTTTGTGCAAAAGCAGTATTTATTGTTGTTGATCCATTTGTAATTTTAATGCCGCTTAACGTGACAACATTTGTATAACCATTTAAATCATCGACAACACCGGAAGAATCGGCACTATAATATTCGTCATTAGTATCTTTTGCTAATATTTCAACCTGAAGCTGCTGTTCATTATCCTGGGTTAATTCGGTTACTGCTGGTTTATCACAACCATTTATCACGAGAAGACCGATGAAAGAAATAAGATATGTTTTAAAGAGTTTCATTTTATTCAAACTTAACACTGGTTGTTTATATTATCAATCCACAGAAAAAAATATCCCTGCCCCCTAAGGGACAGGGACGAGAGAGAGAACGAGTAACTTTACAATAATTTTACATAGTAAGGGATTCCCCACATCGAGTTTTCCACTGGTGTAGAATCATCAAATATAACCTGTTTGGGGAATGCATTTATTACTGCATGGTAAAACCCGGGAAAAGTATATGTCTGAAATGTTTGTTCGTACACTTTATCATAACCACCGGGAACCAGTGTTGAAGAAACCAACTCGAATTTTCTCTTATGCCTTTGACCAACAAAAGCATTTTTTCCAAAAGTTATTGTAACAAAATCACTGTCTTCATAAGCGCTGAATACTTCAACCACTACTCTGACAGATTCATTTCTTGGAATTCTCGGAATATCTCTCCAATGCAACCATCCATGATATCTTGCCATATAATAATTGTTCGGAGATTCTATAACTACCTGGTTTCCATCAGGTAAAAAGATTGTTACTTTCTCAATATTAATATTAGGAGACAATGTACCACCCGCTGTTAATGCACCACCTTCCGGTAAGGATATAGCTGCAAGCTTCCAATTACGAAGTGGACGATCGGTATTCCCTATTTTTACAAAAATTAAATTTCTTGTAACTACTGCGTTAAAAGGCTTCTGAATAACTGTGTCTGGTGTTGTGGCGCCGGAATCATAAGATGCTTCTATTAAAAGTACACCTTCATAGTTTTTTGTAAGCTTTCCGTAAGCAGTATCACCCTGTACATCAACTGTAAATGTTCTGCTTACAAGACGAACTCTATGACCGACTCTGAGCGGATAAATATTAGCTTGTATTTTTCCCATACCGAAAGACATAAGATCTTCTTCGTTATAATCCTGATCGAAAGACTGAAGTGAAGAATCCTCATCAGCAATTTTCTGCATTGCTTCCTGGTCATTAGTCGGTTCGGAATCCTGAGGGTTTGTAACTGAGTCCTGGCATCCAACTATAAGTAAAGCAACAAACACAACCAGGACACCAAAAAGTCGTCTATAAACCTTGCTGCTCAAAAAAGATTTTAATATTTCCATTGTACCTACTCCTTTTTTTGTTGTTAGATTTTGAGAAAATCATTCATTCTTTTCTTTTGAGTTAACAAAGTTTTGTGCCAGAAATAGTGAAATCTCTAAACTCTTTTTTTATAACTATTTATAATTTTAGAGAGGTTTGATATATTGCATGGTAATTACAAACAATTCGCATGGAGAAAATTATTCCAGTCATTTGTTAAGTAATTTAGTGTTACCTGATCCAGTTTTTTCTTAAAAATTAAGGAGGGTTCTATGTGGAAAGAGTTTAAACAATTTGCAGTTAAAGGAAATGTTCTTGATATGGCAGTCGGTATTATTATAGGAGCTGCCTTTGGAACAATCGTAAAATCTCTTGTAAGCGATATTATAATGCCGCCTATTGGTATGGCTCTGGGTAATGTGGATTTTTCAAATTTGTTTATTGTTCTAAAATCGGGGCTTGAAGTTATGCCTCCGTACGCTTCACTCGAAGCCGCTCAAAAAGCCGGTGCTGTTACTATTAATTATGGAATTTTCATAAATGCCTTAATTAGTTTTTTAATTGTTGCGTTTGCAGTATTTATGATAGTAAAATCTTTCAGTAATCTTAAAAAGAAAGAAGAAGCCCCGGTTGCAGCACCAACTACTAAAGACTGTCCTTATTGCTTATCAAGCGTTCCTATAAAGGCAACCAAATGTGCCCATTGTACTTCGGCACTTAGCGCTTAAACATTTTTTAGAATCTCTACTTCACCCGGTGTGAGTTCGCGGACTTCACCGGGTTTTAAATTCCCGAGTTCAACATTTTTTATCCTGACACGAACAAGCCTTAAAGTTGGATAGCCAATATTTGCCGTCATTTTTCTAACTTGCCTGTACCTTCCTTCAGTAACTATAACACTAAGCCAGCAAACAGATTTATTTTTCCTTGGAAAAATCGGCGGCTTTCTTGGGGAAAATCCCGGATCATCGATAATCCCTGCTTTTGCAGGCAACGTTTTTTTTCCTTCTATTATAACACCTTCTTCAAGCAGCCTGAGACTTTCTTCACCGGGGATTCCTTCAACCTGGGCATAATATTCCTTTTCATGCCTATTATTAGGATTCAGAAGAAAATCCACTAATTCTTTATCATTTGAAAGAAGAAGCAGCCCTTCGCTGTCCATATCCAGCCTGCCGATGGGGTAAACATCTTTGGGAAAATCGTAAAATCCGGTTAAAGTTTTTCTTTTAAGTTTATCAGTAAACTGGGACAAAACACCATAAGGTTTGTTTAAGATAAAATAAAATAGTCTATTATCCATAATTTTGGGAACAGTGTTAAATGTAAATCCGTCCTAATAATACTTTTTTTCTTTACACAAGTTTGGTTAATTTGATAACTTAAATTTAAAATATAAAGAATCACTTAAAAAGCTAATTATGTCTTACCGGGATCAGCAAAAATATATCGAAACCCTTAAAAAACATGAAAGGAAATTCGACCGGAAAGAAAGAGAAGACTTTAAGATGTTTTTGAAAAGACAAAAAGACGAAGAGGATTTCGACACTGTTTCTATGAAGAGATTAAAAGAGCTTTACGACAAGTATAATGTGGCAGTAGATAAAAGCAAGTATGATTCCTTTTTTAAGAAAAAAGAGGAATGACCTGGTCACAATTCAAATTCACATAAAAAATCGCAAATAATTTTGAATTCCTTTTCTGATTTGAGGTAATATGAAATATAGAGTCTTAAAGATAATTATCGGTGCTGCTGTTTTACTTTTTTCTGCAATTGCTTTATTCAGCACTGTACAACCTTCAGTTTCCTTCTGGGATTGCGGCGAGTTTACGGCAGCCGCTTATTACCTCCAGGTTCCTCATCCGCCGGGAGCTCCCTTCTTTACTATACTCGGCAGAATATTTTCAATGATACCTTTCGTTACTAACATCGCGCTCAGGGTAAACACAATATCTGTATTATCGAGTGCCGGTGCAGTTTTCTTTTTATACCTTGTTGCAATTAAACTTATAGAAAACTACCGAGGTAAAGAGTACAAAAGTTTTCTTGATGCACTAACAACTTACATTGCAGCAGCTATTGGAGCTCTTTCCTTTTCATTTAGTGATACATTCTGGTTTAACGGAGTCGAGGCCGAAGTTTATGCTTTCAGTACATTTCTTTTAGCTTCATCAGTTTATCTTATGATGCGCTGGCATGAAAGGGCAGACCAAAAAGGAAGTGAAAAATATCTAATAATGATAGCTTACTTTCTTGGGATTGCAACTGGTGTACATTTAATGAGCTTACTTGCTCTCGTCCCCATTGTTATGATTATTTTCTTCAGAAAGTATATGGACGATGAGGAAGCGTTAAAGAAAACCGGGTACATTTTCCTCATTCACGTTGCCGCAATACTGTTGATTGCTGTGGCAATGTGGAGTACACAAAAAGGAACAACCGCGCCCACACAGGAAGAATACCAGGCGTACGATTCCAGATTTAAGATGATAACTATGGGACTTAGTGTTCTTTTTATTGCAGTTATGTGGAGAAAGCTATTAAACAGAAACTCTTTCTATTTACCCGTTATAATCGGTGGTATTAGCTTATTTGTAGTTTACCCCGGCGTCGTAAAATACATACCCGGTATTTTAAGCGAAGTTGCCGGAAATAATGAAGTAATGGGTATAATAATCATCCTGTTGATTTTTGTACTGGTTGCATTTGGAATCCGGTATTCAGTTAAAGAAAATAAACCAACACTTAACCTGGTTTTCACTTCTTTCCTTTTTGTTATAATCGGGTTTACCACGTTTGCAATGGTAATAATCAGGGCAAATAAATATCCCCCGATGGATGAAAATGAGCCGGACAAGTTAACTGAACTTGTTTCTTACCTTAACCGTGAACAATATGGCGATTTCCCTATATTCAAAAGAAGATTCTCGTCTGAAACACATCAACAAGGAATATATACCAATTATTCAAGTGACCTCGACTTTTTCTGGACATACCAGATGAATCACATGATGACACGCTATTTGTTATGGAATTATGCCGGGCGTGAAGGATGGACACAGGATGATGAAGCGAACATAGCTCCTTTTAATAAAGTAGGAAATTTCTTTGGAAAAATTATCGGGGTAAGCTTTAACGGTAATGTAAAAGATTCGTTATTCGGAATTCCATTTCTTCTCGGCTTGATTGGTATTTATTTCCATTTCAGGCGCGACTGGAAAATGGCATCGGTATTTATGGTTATGTTTATCCTGATGGGATATCTTACCGCTTTTTACCAGAACCAACAGGAACCTCAGCCGAGAGAGAGAGATTACTTTTACGTCGGAGCCTTTTTTGTCTTTTCAATATGGATTGCTATTGCAATCCAGGGATTGGCGGATTTAATACGACAAAAGGTTAAGAATTTTCCTTTACAAAATGCAAGTGTTACAGCAACTCTCTTAGCTGGATTTATACTTGTTCCTTTAGTTATGCTGAGAGCAAATTATTATACCCACGACCGTTCCAAGAATTGGGTTCCATGGGATTATTCATATAACCTTCTGCAAAGTTGCGCTCCAAATGCTGTGCTTTTTACAAATGGAGATAATGATACATTCCCATTATGGTATCTTCAGGATGTGGAAGGTATAAGAAGAGATGTAAAGATTGCTAATCTTAGTCTTCTTAATACTTCCTGGTATATAAGACTTTTAAAAAACAGTGACCCGTACGGAGTAGGGACTGTCGACATGAAGCTTTCCGATGAACAAATTGAACAAATAAGACCAATACAATGGGATCCCAAGGATATTACAATTGATCTTCCTCGTTCCGGTCCTGAGTTAAGAGATATTGTACAAAAATATGGTGTTTCAGATTCTTCGGTGCTTAAACAAGGTGTAATGAAATTTAAGATGAACAACACCTTAACTTTTGGAAATGTTAAAGCAATACGGGTACAGGATATAATGGTAAAAGAAATTGTCGAGGCAAATATCTGGAAGCGTCCAATATATTTTGCAGTTACCTGTTCCGAGGATAGTAAAATCGGGTTGCAGGATTACTTAAGAATGGAAGGAATGGCTTTCAGAGTAGTACCGGAAAAGCGTAAGCCCGGGATAGAATTTATAAATCCAGAATTAGTAAAAAAGGAACTTCAAGAAAATGAAGGGTACAGTAAAACTTTTGATCCCGGGTTTAAATTCAGGGGGATAAATAATCCGGACATATTCTTTGACGAGAACCATTCCAGGTTGCTTCAGAACTACCGCAATGCGTATATGAGATTAACTTTATACTATCTAAATACGAATCAGAATGATCTGGCAATTAATACACTCGATCAAATGGAAGAAAAAATTCCGCATCATATAAGACCTATGCCCTTTGGTTTATTATATGAAGTTGCAAACTTATACTTAAATGCAGGCTCACAAGCAAGATATAATGAATATGCAAAAGAGGTTGAAAAAATAGCTCTGGCTACACTCGAACAAAATCCGGAAGACGTACGTTCTTATTATAACCCTTACCGTGTACTTATTGATCTTTATGAAAACCAAAAAGAGTATAAGAAGTCGTATGAATTATGGCAAAGACTGCAGGTAATGTATCCGAATGATCCGTCAGTTAAAGCAAACGTTGAAAAATACCGCAAACTTAGCCAGGCAAATGGAAAAGACAGTTCAGCCAATTAATTTTAACAGATAACCCGGGAAATATTTTACCCCGTTTTTTAAACAAACGGGGCATCCTTCTTATTATTAGGTTATGAAAATTCTTATCATCGCACTTTCCGGAATCGGAGATGCTCTAATGTTTTCCCCCTCATTAAAGTTACTAAAAAAAGAACTGCCTGATTCTTCCATTGATATTCTTGTAATGATAAATAGTGCCCGTTCCTTATATCAAAAAAACCCGGATATAGATAATGTAATTTTGTTCGACTTTCTTAAAGAAAGTTTTCTTTCGTCAACAAAGTTTGTTCTTTCTCTCAGGAAAAAATATGATGTATCAATAAACGTTTATCCTTCCAACAGAAAAGAATATAATCTTATTAATTTTTTGATTGGGGCAAAGAAAAGAGCAGCAGTAGAATATTTAAGAAGAAACAACCCAAATCTTGGTTTCTTAAACAACATAACCGTTCTGGAAAATGATTCTCTTCACAATGTTCAAACAAACATCAGGCTTGTTGAAAAAATACTTAACAAAGAATTTGGAGAAGAACCATCGCTTGAATTCCCTATTTCAGAAGAAGATATATTGTTTTCGAAAGAATATCTAAAAAATCTTAACATCTCAGAAGACGACCTTGTAGTTGGTTTCCATCCAGGATGTGCGACCCTAAAAAATCATATTAAAAGAAGATGGGAACCGGAAAAGTTTGCCGGACTTGCAAAATTATTAATTGAAAATCAAAAGGCTAAAATATTAATATTCGGTGGGCCTGAAGAAGATGGACTAAAAGAAAATGTTTTATCACAGATAAATTCGCCGGCAGTTTCTATTGTTAGAACCGATGATCTTGCAAGTTCTGCCGCGGTTATGAAAAGATGCAATCTTTTTATAACAAACGATTCCAGCCTTATGCATGTTGCATCAGCACTAAAATTAAATGTCATTGCGATAATAGGTCCTACGAACACCAACTATATCCATCCATGGAAAACAAATCATAAAATTGTAACACTTAATTTAGATTGTTCTCCATGCTTTTTCTATTCTCCAAAACCTCTTAAATGTTATAGAGATGATGTCCTATTTAAATGCATCAAAGAGTTAAGCGTTGAAATGGTTTATAACGCAGCGAAAGAAGTGCTAAAAAAATAATTTCTTATCCTTGAAAGTCCGTCCAATCCCCATTATCTGTATTCCATTATCCTAGCTTCGAAATTATAAACTCAACCAATCTTTCAACATCATCAAAAAAGGAAACAATGTTTGTATTTTTTTCTTCTTTTTTTAGCTGCTCGTTTATTATTTCACCAATTCCTTGCCACATTGGTGAATGACAAGCAACCGGCTTTTTATCAATAAGATTTTTATTTAAATATTCCCAGACCGCAGCAAACTCAAGCAAAGTTCCCGTGCCTCCCTGCAGAACCACGTATGCATCGCCCAGTTCAATCAGTTTGTTGATCCTTTCAAAAAGATTATCACAGGAAACAATTTTAGTAAGAAATTTATTTGGTTCTCTTTTAAGATAGTTTAAAGTTATTCCAGTTGCCGAACTTCCGTTTTCTGTTGCCCCTTTTGAAACGGCTTCCATAATTCCATAATAGCCGCCGTTGATTACATCAAATCCATTCACTGCTAAAAGCTTACCGAGGTGGTATGCAGTTTCATATTCTGCTTCTCCGGGCAAAGGGATAGCGCTTCCAAAAACTGTAACTGACTTTTCATTAATTTTATTTTCAGCTCTATTCATAAATGATTTTCTTTTGCTAAATTAGTCTGTTTTTAAATTAAAATCATTGGGAAAAAAATAAATTTAACTAAAACAATATCGACTTTTGTTCTCTTAGCTACTGCTATATTTTCACAGCCGACACATAGGGAGGTCGTAATCACAATAGACGATCTGCCTGCAGCATCCGGAAATAAAGATATTGAGTTTCTGCAAAAATTGACTTCTGATTTGTTGACAAAACTTAAAAATTATAATGTGCCTGCAATCGGTTTTGTAAACGAAGGAAAACTTTATAGAAATGATACTCTCATTGTCGAAAGGGTTGATCTTCTTAAACAATGGCTTGATGCAGATTTTGATTTGGGCAATCACACATTTTCACATAAAAGTCTGAACCGAATTCCTGCAAAGGATTATACCGAAGATTTACTTAAAGGAGAACGAATAATCAGAGGACTAATTGAAAGGGCAGGAAAAGAATTAATTTATTTCCGCCACCCATTTTTACAAACTGGAAGAAATATTGAAGTAAGAGATTCACTTGAAAATTTTTTGAAAGAGCATAATTATACAATTGCTCCTGTAACAATTGATAACTCGGACTGGGTATTTGCAAGCGGCTATGAAAAAGCTTTACGTGAAAATGATTCTACAATGATGAAGAAAATCTCGGATGCTTACATCCCATATATGGAAAGTAAGTTTGAACATTTTGAATTTGTCTCAAGAGAGTTATTAGGACGTGAAATAAAACAAATACTTCTTATTCACGCAAGCAAACTTAATGCTGATCATTTTAATGAACTTGCCGAGATGATGATGAAGCGTGGCTATAAATTTATTCCTCTAAATGAAGCTCTTAAAGATACGGCTTATAATTCTCCAGATACATTTTTCGGTGCTGGAGGAATTTCCTGGCTGCACAGATGGGCTTTAACACAGAGAAAAAATAAAGACATTTTCAAAACTGATTTACCTGCGCCAGAATTTATTATGAAATATGCCGGGATTGAGAGTGAGTAAGTTATTATAATTATTAGATATGCCAGATTTCAAAAATCTGGCATATCTGTTTTCTAATCACGCAATCTTTTTATAAACAGTTCCGATATAATCGACAAAATCGGGTTCTATTCCCTGCTGACGAATAAACAACTGTATTTGTGCACGGTGATGTATTGAATGATAATTAAGCTGAAGCGCTATATCTTTCAACGGTGCCGACCACTTTTCCCCATCGTAACCAACGAATTTAGCTTCTTCAAAAAGTTCATTTTCGGTTTTGCCATTTAGATATTCAAGCCATTCCATTAGACTTTTATTCCACTCTTC
>Ga0210060_1000502_pt1 | contig 12335 bp, 8 predicted proteins | sample Joice_CattailNLB_FD_184871 | JGI IMG/M metagenome (GOLD analysis project Ga0210060, IMG submission 184871) | Wetland microbial communities from San Francisco Bay, California, USA, that impact long-term carbon sequestration - Joice_CattailNLB_D2... | ecosystem: Environmental > Aquatic > Marine >...
GTTTTCGTCGACGAACAGCGACAGCGTCCTCCCGTCGGGAAGGGACTTCTCCATCGTCTTGTCCCCGTGGCATTCCTGGCAATCTCCGACCGTGGGACCCGCACCCGCCGTCGTGGCAAACGCGACTCCCGCGGCTGCCAGGAGTGCGGCAATAAGGAACGATCGCAGCGGCTTCATTTCTCCTCCGTCGGCCGGGTGGCCGGTCCCGGCACAGCTTCCCCGCGCCGCTCCCTCTCGGCGATCTCCTCGAGTTCGAGGGGATGCTCGTGCTCCATGTGGTGGCGGGAGAGCTTTCCGTCGATCCAGGTGAACGACATGGGGGCGAAATCCGGATTGACGATCACGTAGTACAGGTGCCATACGAAGATGGCCAGGGTGGCCAGGATCGCCTCGTAGTAGTGGACCAGGGTGGCGACGTCCAGCCCCCACATCGGGATCAGCTTCAGGGTCTCGTTCTCGAACCAGAGCATGAACCCGGTGACGACCATCACGATCGTTCCCCACACGAGGGCGAGATACTCGGCCTTCTCCACGTAGCCGTACCGGCCGAACTTCGGCCTGTGATCGGAAAGCCCCGCGTAGTATTTGAGCATCGCCATGCCATCCAGGGCATCCTGCCACCGGGGCATCATATGGGCCAGCTGGTCCCGCCCGCGGGCCGTGAAGACGGCGTAGAAGACGTGATAGAGGGAGGTCCCCACCATCACGATCGCGGCGGCCCGGTGCCCGTTTCCCCGCAGGGAGACATTCGTGGCGTCCGCGAGAAACGGGATCGACCATTTGAATTTGAGGGCGAACCCGGAGATCACGAGCACGAAGAAACTCGAAAGCGTCAGAAAATGCTGGATCCGCTCGGAGCGGTTCAGCCGCTCGTATCCGGGGTCCGACCACTTTTCCGTTCTCTCCCGGTAGAGGGCCTGCATCTTCCGTATGTAGTCGGCGCCGTTGTGGAGGACCATCCCTCCGATGACGATGACGATCAGCCAGATGTAGATACTCTTCACCAAGGACTTGATGGAGCCCCCGACTCCGCCCGGGCCGGCGTGGATGTTCCCCTTGGCGAAGTTCACCCCCGCGTTGGGGTGGCACTGCCCGCAGGTCACCGGCAGGTTCTGCGGGTTCACCGTGGAGCGCGGGTCGGCCGTCGAGAAGATCTCGTGCACCCCGTGACAGGAGGAGCAGTTCGCGACGGTCCGGTCCCCCAGCCGCTGGGAGAGGCCGTGGAAGCTATCCCGGTACCCCTTGACCTTGCTGGTCTCGACGCCGTACCGGGAGGCAAGCTTCTCCGCGGCGTGGCAGGAGGGGCACGTCTTTTCCGAAACGACCATGAAGGATACGGAGGATCGGGGATCCGACGCCTGGCGGATTTCGTGCTCCCCGTGGCAGTCGGTGCAGCCGGGAGCATCCGGGACGCCCCGGTAGAACGCGACCCCGTGCACACTCTCGCGGAAAATCGTGAACACGCCGTAGTGGCATTTCCCGCACGTCTCGGGGATGTTCGCCCGGTAGATGGGAGATTGCGGATCGAAACGGTCCTTGAGGTCGTGCGCCCCGTGGCAGTCGACGCACGAGGCGGATTTGTTCAACCCTTTTTCCACGATCGCGATGTTGTGTATGCTCTTCTCGTACATCCTCGCGGCGCCGGGTATGGCGATCCCCCCCTGCTCGTTGACCTCCCTGTTCCCGTGGCACCTCGTGCACGTCGCGGCGATGTTCCGGAAGTAGACCGGTGAGGTGGACAGAGTCGTTTTGGAAATCGCATGCGCCCCGTGGCAATCCGAGCACCGGGGGGCTTCCATCCCCACCGCCATCTTGTTGTACCCCACCACGTGCCGGCTTTTCGCGTATACGGCCGCCTCCTCAGCGTGGCAGCCGGAACAGTCGACCGGCTTGAGGTGGGCCGTGTGCGGCAGCTCCTTGACATCCTCGTGGCAGTCCGTGCAGGAGAGGTCCGCATGCACCGAAGCCTCATACAGCCCGCTGTCCACATGGAGGCTGGTCCCCGGGAAGGGTGCAGCGACCCGGTGGGGTTGTACCGTTCCGCCCGGGACCACGTTCGACGCCAATTCCTCGGCCGACCAGGAGAGGATGTCCGCGTCCCCGTGACAATCCAGGCAATCGGAGTTTTCTCCAGCCAGCAGCAAAGAGGGACTCAATGCCAAAAGGAGTGCAACTACTCCGACAAGACCTGCAATGCGGGTCCTTCCCCGGAACAAGGGGAACATGATCGCTCCCTTCCTTTCCCTTTGAAAAATTTGAGGCGGGTTCAATGCCGTTTCCCCGATATGCGACCCATTCCGATTATTGTCGACTGTATACATAACTCATCAACACTCAATAATCAAGACGAATTTTCCTTCCCCGGACGCGGTCCCGCCCCTTCTGTTGAAAATTTCTGTAGAAAAAATCTACGGTGCACAAGCGCCAAGGGCTGCCCCGGACTTGCCGGAAAAGAACCGCTGGGAGAGAACCTCTGCCGGATACGTCGGCGGTCCCTGTCCATTCCCCCCCCGGGAGAATTCAAGGGGGGATCGAGCCGCCCGTGCAATGGCGGCTGTTTTATTCGGGCGGAAACCACTCCACCGGGGGGAGTTAGAAAATTTTTCGTTTTTTCCCGTCTTTTCCTTGACAGCCCTACCCGGACACCATATCTTGTATGCGTACTGATCATCGACCACAAGATACACTATCGCTAAAGTGGGATAATACCTACAGGGGAGCTGCCACGATGGAATTGAACCGCCCGGTTTCCGCCTCCGCCGTACCGGTGGGCGACAAGCCGGAGACTCCCTTTGTCTCCGGAACCAGGGATCTCCCGGATCGCCCTCCGAAAGAATGGGCCGAAAGGATGCGTGCGAAGCACGGCCCGATGCCGATCTCGGAAAACGCCCGGAAGGTGCTCGATCGCCGCTATCTCAAGAAGGATCCGGGGGAGCAGAGGATGGAGACCCCCGAGGAGATGCTCGCGCGCGTGGCGTACGACATCGCGCTGGCGGAAGGACTGTACTACGGCTCCGTGCCCGAGGTCGTACTGCAGTGGGCGGAGAGGTTCTACGCGATGATGAACCGCCTCGACTTCATGCCCAACTCGCCCACCCTGATGAACGCCGGGCGGGAGCTGCAACAGCTGTCGGCGTGCTTCGTGCTCCCCGTCGACGACTCGATGGAGTCGATCTTCGAGGCGGTCAAGAACACCGCGCTCATCCACAAGAGCGGGGGGGGGACCGGATTCTCCTTTTCCCGGCTGCGCCCGAAGCACGACGTCGTCAAATCCACCAAGGGCATCTCGTCGGGGCCGATCTCGTTCATGACCGTGTTCGACGCCGCAACCGAGACGATCAAGCAGGGAGGAACCCGGCGCGGGGCGAACATGGGGATCCTGCGGGTGGACCACCCCGACATTCTCGATTTCATCTTCTGCAAGATGAAGAACGACCGCCTGAACAACTTCAACATTTCCGTGGCGCTCACCGAGGATTACATGAAGGCGGTGGAGTCGGACGCCGAGTATGAGCTTGTCAATCCCCACGACGGCCAGGTCGTCACGAGGCTTTCCGCCCGCGAGGTGTTCGAGAAGATCGTGGAGGCCGCATGGAGGAACGGGGAACCGGGGATCATCTTCCTGGACCGGATCAACCGGGACAATCCCACACCCAGGATCGGTGCGATCGAGAGCACCAACCCGTGCGGGGAACAGCCCCTTCTGCCATACGAGAGCTGCAACCTGGGCTCCATCAACCTCTCCGGCATGGTGACGGGCGACAACGGGAGCGTCCGTATCAACTACGAAAGGATGCGCGAGACGATCCATGACGCGATCCGGTTCCTCGATAACGTGATCGACAGGAACAACTATCCCCTCCCCGAGATCCGCCAGATGACGATGGGAAACCGGAAGGTCGGGCTGGGCGTGATGGGGTTCGCCGACATGCTCATCAAGCTGGGCGTCCCCTACGACTCGGACGAGGCCCTGGCCGTCGCCCAGGAGGTGATGAGCTTCCTTCAGGAGGAATCCGTCAACTCCTCCTCGCTCCTGGCGCGCGAGCGGAGCCCGTTCCCGAACTGCGCCGCGAGCATCTTCCCGGAAAACGGGAAGATCGCCCGGCGCAATGCCACAACCACGACGATCGCCCCGACGGGGACCATCAGCATCATCGCCGGGTGCAGCAGCGGCATCGAGCCCATATTCGCCCTGTCGTACATACGCAACGTGATGGACAACGACCACCTCGTCGAGGGGCACCCTCTCTTCGAGGAGGAGATGAAACGCAGGGGAGACTACTCGCTGGACCTGATGAAGGAGGTCTCGCAGAAAGGAAGCCTTCGTCATATCGAGGGAATCCCGGAGGAGGTGCGGAGGATCTTCGTGACGGCCCACGACATCTCGCCCGAAGCGCACCTGAGAATGCAGGCCGCCTTCCAGAAGCACGTCGACAACGCGGTGTCCAAGACGGTAAATTTCCCCTCGGACGCGACCCGGGAGGATATCCGCAAGGTGTACCTCCTCGCCTATCGACTGGGATGCAAGGGGGTCACCGTATACCGGGACAAGAGCAGGGAGGAGCAGGTGCTGAACATCGGCGAGGTGAACCGGGCGGAACCGGCCAAGGCGGACGAGGCGCCGACGAGGGAACCCGGCTACGTCTCCACACGGCCCCGTCCCGACACCCTTCTCGGGGTCACCAAGGAGATGAAGACCAGTTGCGGAAAGATCTACGTGACGATGAACTGTGACGAGAAGGGGATCTTCGAGGTGTTCAACCAGATGGGGAAGGCGGGCGGATGCGCCGCATCCCAGTCCGAGGCGATCGGGAGGCTCGTCTCCCTGGCCCTTCGTTCGGGGGTCAAGCCCGATATGATCGTCAAGCAGCTGAAAGGGATATCGTGCCACCTCCCGGCGTGGGCCGGAAACGGCGCAAAGATCATGTCGTGCGCGGATGCGGTAGCCAAGGCCGTCGAGTGGTACACCGAAAACGTCGACCGGATGTTCCCCGCCCACGTGGAGCCGGGAGAATCCCCGTCCTCCACCGGCCCAAAGGACGCCTCCCGGCAGGTAAGCGCTCTCGGCAGCGAGGGGTTCGAGATCTCGCGAGGTGCCTGCCCCGACTGCGGCAGCCAGGTCGAGATGCAGGAGGGGTGTCTCAAGTGCCGCTCGTGCGGATTCTCGGAGTGTTAGCCGCCGGGGCCCCTGGCTCGCGGGGGGCTTCCCCTCCGCTACGCTCGCGACCTGGTCGCCCGCTCGCTGCCGGTTCCACTCGCCGTCGCGAACCCCGCTCTGCGGGGATGATCCGTACTCGCTCCACAGGCCGCTGCGGGGAACCCCCCGCTGCCCCTGACGGGGCCACGGCGGCATCCGTGTGAGGGCACCGTTCGTAACGTTCGAGGGAATCGAGGGGTCCGGCAAGACGACACAACTTGGACTTCTGTCCGAATCCCTCGCCGGGAAAGGAATCCCCCACGTCGTTACCCGCGAGCCGGGCGGAACTCCCCTGTCCGACGAGATCCGCGTGCTTCTGCTCTCTCCGCGCGAGGAACGCGTCTTCCCGGAGACCGAACTGCTCCTCTACGAGGCCGCCCGCGCCCAGCACGTTCGCACGGTCATCCTTCCCGCCCTCTCCTCGGGGAAAGCCGTCCTGTCCGACCGCTTCAGCGACGCCACCACCGCCTACCAGGGGTTTTCCCGGGGGATCGACGCTGCAGAAATAGAGAGACTTAACGCCTTCGCCTCCGGGGGACTTGTCCCGGACCTCACCCTCCTCTTCGACATCGACCCCGAAGACGGCTTCCTGCGGATCCATGGACGGGGGGGGCCGGCGGACCGCATGGAGTCCGAGACCATCGAGTTCCACCGGAAGGTCAGGAAGGGGTACCTCCGCCTGCAGGCGGAGCACCCGGACCGGATCGTCAGGATCGACGGGGCGCTTCCGGCCGACGAGGTATTTCGTCGCGTCCGGGCGGAAACCGCGGCGCGGTTCGGATGGTAGGGCCGTTCGGGGGCATACGCGGGCAAGACCGTGCGGTCGCCCTCCTCTCGCGCTACCTCGACTCCGGCAACATTCCCCCCGGCCTGCTCTTCTTCGGGGAGGAGGGGATCGGGAAAGAAAAGGCGGCAGTCGGCTTCGTTTCTGCCCTCTTCTGCCGGCATCGGGGGGCGGCCGGCGGGTGCGGTACGTGCACCGATTGCCGACTTCTCGTTTCGGGATCCCACCCGAATTTCGTCCGCGTATCCCCGGAAAACCAGAACATCCTGATCGATGACATCCGTAGCCTCCAGGAAGAGTTGTCGCTCAAGGCATTTTCGGACAGGCCCCGCGCCGTCGTCATTACCCCGGCGGACAGGATGACGGTCCAGGCGGCGAACGCGCTCCTGAAAACCCTCGAGGAACCTCCGCCGGGGGCACACCTCCTGCTCGTCGCACACCGGATATCCCGCCTCCCCCTAACGATCGTCTCCCGCTGCCAGAAGGTCTCTTTTTCTCCCCTCTCGGCTAGGGAAGTGGAGGATATCGTGGCCGGCATCCCCGGAGTCGGCGACAGCCATTCACGCGAGGAGATCCGCGGGGCGGCGGCCTGCTCGGGGGGAAGCCCGGGAAGGGCGCTCGAGGTGCTGAAAGAAACGGAAGGGGAGCGGGAGAGATGGATCCGCCTCCTTTCCTCGCCAGAGCCGGCAGACATCGCATCGGCCGCAGCCTCGTGGAAGGGAGCGGGGGACCTCTCCCGGAGGGTCGCTGCCCCCCTCTCCCTCGTGCGGGACATCGCCCTCTTATCTTCCGGCGCGGAAATGGGTATAATAAACGAGGATTTGAAGAATGCGTTGCGGGTCGCCGCCGGCCGGAAGACGCCCGATGGGTGGAGCCGGGCGTTCCAGGCGCTTCTCTCCATGTCCCGCATGCCTCCGCAGGCACAGAAGCAGCTCATGTTGGAGGCATTTTTGTTCACAATCCACGGGGAAGGATAGGTTCCTTAAATGGATCTGGCCGGAATCAGGTTCCGGGGTCTTTGCAAGATGAACCATTACGACTGCACCGGGACGTCCCTTGGCAAGGGGGACTACGCAGTCGTGATGACCGACCGGGGCCCTGCCCTGGGCGAGGTCGTTCAGCGGATCGACAACGTCACTTCCGCCTCGGAGAAGGCCTCTTTCCCGAAGGTGGTGCGGGGAGCCTCGGCCGACGACCTGCACGCCCACCAGGAAAACGCCAGGCGCGAGAGCGACGCCCACGCGTTTTGCCTTTCCCGCATCGAGGCCCGCAAACTCCCGATGAAGCTGATACGAACCGAGATCCTCCTCGACCGGAGCAAGTCGATCTTCTACTTCACGGCGGACGGGCGGATCGATTTCCGGGAGCTGGTCAAGGACCTGGCCCACGAAATGCGTACCCGGATCGAGATGCGACAGGTCGGCGTACGCGACGAGGCGAGGATGGTGGGGGGAATAGGCCCCTGCGGCAAGGAACTCTGCTGCGCCTCCCACCTCTCCGGTTTCGAGCCGATTACCGTAAAGATGGCCAAGGACCAGGGACTCGCGCTCAACCCGGCGAAACTCTCCGGCGTCTGCGGAAGACTGATGTGCTGCCTCGTCTACGAGCACAGGTCCCACACGCGAAACAAGGCGTGCGGGACCTGCGCCGCGGACCGGGGCGGAAAGACCGCTCCCCCGGCCGAGGGAGCGGAGGACCTCTCCTTCCGGTTCGGCGACGAGGAGGAGGGGTAACGCGGTGAAGGAGACGTTCTACATCACGACCCCGATCTACTACGTGAACGACGTCCCCCACATCGGGCACGCCTACACGACGATCGCGTGCGACGCGCTTGCGCGGTGGCACCGGATGAAGGGGCAGAAGGTCTTCTTCCTCACCGGGACCGACGAGCACGGGGAGAAGGTGAACAAGAGCGCCATCCAGCAGGGGATCTCGCCGAAGGAGCTGGCCGACCGCGTCGTCACCCGCTTCCAGGGACTCTCCGAAGCGCTCACCATCAGCAACGACGGATTCATCCGGACATCCGAGCCGCGCCACTACGCCTCCGTCCAGGACATCTTCCGGAAATCGCTCGCCAACGGGGACATCTACCTCGGCGCGTACGAGGGTTGGTACTGCACGCCCTGCGAGTCGTACTGGACCGACCTGCAGCTGCTGGACGGAAGTTGCCCCGACTGCCGGAGGCCGGCGGAGAGGCGGAAGGAACCTTCTTTTTTCTTCCGGCTTTCCAAATTTCAGAAGCCGCTCCTCGATTACTACGGTAAGAATCCGAAGTTCATCCGTCCGGAGAGCCGCCGGAACGAGGTCATCGCCTTCGTAGAGGCGGGCCTGAACGACCTGTCCGTTTCACGCACATCGCTCTCGTGGGGGATACCGGTCCCCGGCGCGGGCGGGCACGTGATCTACGTATGGTACGACGCCCTGACGAACTACATCACGGGGCTCGGATACCCGAAGCGGACCGAGGCGTTCGACGCCTTCTGGCCGGCGGACGTCCACATGGTCGGGAAGGACATCCTCCGGTTCCACGCCGTCTATTGGCCGGCGTTTCTGTTGTCCGCCGGGATTGCTCCGCCCCTGAGCGTGTTCGCCCACGGGTGGTGGACCGTCGAGGGTCAGAAGATGAGCAAGTCCCTGGGCAACGTGGTCGACCCGTACGATATGGTGGAGACGTACGGAGCGGACGCCTTCCGCTACTTCCTGCTCCGCGAGGTGCCGTTCGGAAAGGACGGAGACTTCTCCCGGAAGGCGCTTGTGGACCGGATCAATTCGGACCTCGCGAACAACCTGGGCAATCTTCTGAACCGGTCTCTCAACATGCTGGGCAAATACTTCGGCTCCGTCGTTCCCCCTCCGACCACGCCCGATCTTTCCGACGATGCGCTCGCGGCCGCTGCCCGCGAGATCCTGCCCGCTGTCGACGCTGCGATGGAGGAGGTGGAGTTTCACAAGGTGCTCGCGGCCGTCCTTTCCCTCTCCGACGCGGCGAACAGGTACATCGACACGAACACCCCCTGGGCCCTGGCGAAGGACCCCGCGAGGAAGGAGCGGCTCGGGACCGTTCTGTACCACGCCCTCGAGGCGGCGAGAATTTCCGTGTTGCTGATGGCTCCGTTTATCCCCACGGCGGCCCAACGGATGTGGGAGGCGCTCGGGTGCGACGGCCGCGTCGAGAAGGCGATCGTCTCCGAGTCGGGTCGCTGGGGTATCCTGCGCGTCGGGACTACGCTTCCCCGTTCCGTGATCGCCTTTCCCCGGATCGAGGGTTGAATGGCACGTCCCGTCGATATGCCGGCGGTCGATCGCCGTCCGGTCTTCCCGTAGAGAGCGCTTCATCCGATGTATTTCGACACGCACGCCCACCTGGACCTGGAACCCCTCTGCCACGCGGAGGACGAAATCATCCGTCGCGCGCGCGAGGCGAGGGTAACGCACGTCGTCACGATCGGGATCGACCCGGAAAGCGGCGAAAAGGCGGTCGAGATCGCCCACCGGCACGGGGGGGTCTACGCGGCCGTTGGGCTGCACCCGCACGACGCCTCCGGCATCTCGGAGGACATGCTTATGCGTCTCGACCGGCTTTCACAGTGCGACAAGGTGGTCGCGGTCGGCGAAACGGGCCTCGACTTCTTCCGGGACCGGTCGCCGAGGTACGCGCAACGGGCGGCCTTCCGGGAGCAGGTGCGCCTGGCCCGGAAGCGGAATCTCCCCGTGGTCGTCCACGACCGGGACGCCCACGAAGAGACGCTCGCCATCCTCTCGGAGGAGAGAGCCTCCGAGGTGGGCGGGATCATCCACTGCTTCTCCGGGGATCTGGCGATGGCGCGCCGGGCGATCGGGATGAACTTCCTGATCTCCCTCCCCGGGGCCATCACCTACAAGGGGGCCGGGACCCAGGCCGAAGCGGTCCAGCACCTCCCGCTGGAGAAGCTGCTCCTCGAGACCGACTCCCCGTTTCTCGCCCCGGTACCGCACCGGGGGAAGACGAACGAGCCCTCGTTCGTGCCCCTCGTGGCGAAGCGTATCGCGGAGATCAAGGGGCTGTCCGTCGAGGACGTGGCACGCGTCACCACGATGAACGCGAAACGGATCTTCCGGATCCCCGCCGACGAGGAGGTTCGCGTCGCGTACCGGATCCGGAACTCCCTGTACCTGAACATCACCAACCGCTGCACCAACGTCTGCACATTCTGCGCGAAGCGAGGCGATTTCCATGTGAAAGGACATTACCTCAAGCTTCCCGAGGAACCCGGCGTGGAGCAGCTGATTGCGGAGGTCGGCGACCCCACCGACTACGACGAGGTTGTCTTCTGCGGGTTCGGGGAGCCCCTCCTTCGCCTCCCGGTGGTCCGGGAGGTCGCCGCAGCACTAAAAGCCAGGGGCGCAAGGATCCGGATCAACACCGACGGGCTGGCGAACCTCGTGCACGGGCGCAACATTCTACCGGAGCTCGCCGGCCTGGTGGACGCCCTTTCCGTCTCCCTCAACGCCCCTGACGCCGGGACGTATGCCCGCATCTGCCCCAACCGGTACGGAGAGGAGTCCTTCCCGGCCCTCCTTGCCTTTCTGCGGGACGCGCCGAAGTTCGTCCCTTCGGTCACCGCAACCGCCGTGGCCCTCCCGGGCCTGGACCACGAAGCGGTACGCCGTCTGGCGGAATCCGTCGAAGGCGTAACATTTCGCCTTCGCGCCTATAACGAAGTGGGCTGAAGCGAAGCCTTCAAACGTTCTTTTTTCCCGCATAGAGGTATCTCTCGAACATCCGCTGGTAGTCGGTCCAGGCCGCCCCCTCCCGCATGTCTCCCACCGCCTCGAGGAAGGCGTTCGCCTTCGAGTCCATGTTTTCGGCGAAGTGCAGCAGGACCGCCTCGAGCGTCTTGGGCCTCTTCGGGGAGCCGTACTCGAGCTCTCCGTGATGGGAGAGGATCATGTGTTTGAGAAGCATCGCCTTCTCGCGGGGAAATCCGTCGATCCGGGCGCACTCAGCGGTTACCCACTCGGTACCCATGTACAGGTGGCCGAGCAGCCGGCCCTCGTCCGTGTAGTCGAATGCACCATCGTAGGAGAGCTCCCCCACTTTCCCGATGTCGTGAAGGAGCGCGCCGGCAACCAGCATGTCCGCGTCCACCCCCTCGTAGTGACCGGAGAGGAAGCGGCAGATCGCGGCGACCGACACCGTGTGTTCCAGGAGGCCGCCGATGTAATCATGGTGCATGCTCTTTCCCCCCGGGGCCTGCCGGAACCGGCGTGCCGTCTCCGTCTCCGGGGGATCCGGGAAGATCCTCGCGAGCAGCCGGGAGAGGTCCGGATCCTTCAGCCCCCTGACCAGCGCCTGCAACTCTTTCCAGAGAGGTTCGATCCCCTTTTTCGTCACGGGGAGAAAATCGGCCAGGTTCGCCTCCCCCTCCGTCTTCCGGACGTCGTGCACCTTGAGCTGGATGCGCCCCTGGTACTGGATGGCGCTTCCGGTCGCCTCCACGATGTCGTCCCGGTCGAACCGCTTCGCGATCTCCTCGGCGCGGTCCCACACGCGGCATTCCACCTGCCCCGTCCGGTCGCGCAGGGCGAGGCTTATGTATGCCTTCCCAGCGTTGCTCGAAAGCACCGCCTTGTTGCTGACCAGGAAGAGATCCCGGATCTGCTCCCCTTCCTTGATATCCTTCACGAACTTCGCCTTCTGCATCGTCTATCCCGTCCTTTGGCCGGTGAATTTTTCCAGGATGCGGATCGCGGCGCGAATCCCGTCCACCGCGGAGGATACGATCCCACCCGCGTACCCCGCCCCTTCCCCCACAGGATACAGTCCTTTTACCGTAACCGACTCATAATTCTCCCGCTCAATGCGCACCGGGGAAGAAGTGCGGGACTCCACCCCGTAGAGGGTTGCCTCCTGGGAGAGAAACCCGCGCATCGAATTCCCGAATGTTTCCAGTCCGTACCGGATGTCCTCCTCCACGCGGATCGGAAGAATCCCGGAGAGGTTTGCCCGCACGACCCGGGGGGCCAGCGCTCTTCCCCGGGAGAGGTTCCGGTCCTTTCCCCTGAGGAAGGCCATCAGGTTCATGGCGGGAACACCGAACCCGCCACCTCCTTTCCGGTACGCGCGCGCCTCGAGGATCTTCTGGAAGGTGACGCCGGCCAGGACGTCGCCGACCCCGAAATCGTCCGTCGTCACGGTGGCCACGATCCCGCTGTTGGCGAACCCCGAATTCCTGGCGTGCGCACTCATCCCGTTCACCGGCATCTCGTCGGGACCGGTCGAGGCGGTCATGACCTCCCCCCCCGGGCACATGCAGAAGGTATAGACCCCACGCCCGGCAGGCGCGCGCGCCGCCAGCCGGTAGTCAGCGGCGG
>Ga0210060_1000503_pt1 | contig 12305 bp, 12 predicted proteins | sample Joice_CattailNLB_FD_184871 | JGI IMG/M metagenome (GOLD analysis project Ga0210060, IMG submission 184871) | Wetland microbial communities from San Francisco Bay, California, USA, that impact long-term carbon sequestration - Joice_CattailNLB_D2... | ecosystem: Environmental > Aquatic > Marine >...
CACCGCGCTTGCGGTCGTCTCGTGCGGAGACGACAACGGCGGACCGAACGAGCCCGTGACGCCCGTCGCCACCAAGCTCGGTTTTGCCACGCAGCCGAGTAACTCGGTGGCCGGCGCCTCGATCGTAGCGCCTCGCGGCGAGGTGGAGCTCGCATCGGTCGTCGTTACCGCCGTGGAGATCCAGGATGCGAGCGGCAACCGGCTCACCACGGCCACCAACGACGTGACCCTCGCTCTCGGCGCAAATCCCGGCAGCGGTACCCTGTCCGGCACGACGACGGTGGCTGCGCAGAACGGGGTCGCGACCTTCTCGGATCTCACGATCGAAAAGGCCGCCACCGGCTATACGCTGGTGGCAAGCGCTTCTGGTCTGACGGCTGCGACCAGCAACACGTTCGTTGTGACCGCCGCCGCGGCGGCCACGATCGAGTTCGTGGCGCAGCCGGTGAACGCGGACGCCCGGGCGACGCTGGCGCCGGTCGAGGTGCAACTGCTGGATGCGTTCGGCAACCCGGCCAGCGGGGACGTGACACTTTCGTTCGAGACGAATCCGGGGACGATGATCTTCCACTCCAGCGGCCTCAACGATCCGATCGTCCAGCGAATCGATCCCCTGACCCCCGCCGTGCTTCCACCTCTTCCGAACGCGCATCCCGCGGGCACGGCCGAGATCATCGGAATGGTGTACGACCCGTCGACGGGCCTGGTGCTCTGCACGGAGTTCGACGCCACCGGCAACACCCTGTGCGCCATGAACCCGCTCGACGGCACGTACGGACAGATCGGACAAATCCAGCCGGGCGTCGGAGGCGACTTCCCGCCCTACGTTCGTCCGCTGGCGTGGGCGCCGGATGGATCGCCTCTTGGCGCAGGTGCCCACCTGCTGGCCGGTGACCTGAACAATCCCACCCTGTATGAGATCGACCCGGCGACGGGGGCCAAGGGGACGGTGGGTACAGTGACGGGCACGGTTGGCGGCTTCAACGGCATGGCGGTCGATCCGACGACGGGAACTCTCTACGCGGTTGTGCAGCAGGCGCAGATCGTGCCCCCGGACCCCGCCCGCAGGATCCGTGACCTCGTGACGATTGACCTCAACACTCTGATCGCGACGACGATCGGGACGCTGCCGATCGACGGCGTGTCCTCGGCAGCCTTTCTGCCGGACGGCACGCTGCTCGTCAGTACTGGCGAGGGAGGAGCGACCGCCGAGTCCCTGTACACGGTCGACAAGACCGACGCATCGATGACGCTGCTCGTCGTGATGGGAGACGGGGACGACGGGGAGTCGATCGCTTTGGTTCCCGCGGCCCTGTCGGGGACGCTGACCCTCTCGACCGTGAATGGAGTCGCTTCGTTCGACGACCTGTGGATTGACGGACCCGGGGCAGGGTATTCCCTGAACGCCGCTTCGGGCGGCCTCACGGCCATCAGCAGCACCTTCGACGTGGCCACGCCCTGACGCCCGGCGAACGGGTCCGGGCCGGGCGAGTAGCCCTGCCCGGCCCACGCCGGACGCGCGTCACAGGGCCGGAGGTTGCGGACAGCGTGACCCGACAGAGGAGACACTACATCAGCAACGCAATCGGGCGTCCGGGGGCAGACGAGTACGACCCGGCCTTCGCCGACTACGTGGACCGCATCGAGGATGATGAGCCGGTTCTCAGGGTTCTTAGTGACCAGCGGGACGCAGTGCTACGCAGGCTGGACCGGATCCCGGAGGCACGCGGCGACTACCGTTATGCCCCGGGAAAGTGGAGCATCAAGGAAGTGATCGGACACCTGTCCGATACCGAGAGGGTCTTCGCCTATCGGGCGCTTCGCATCGGGCGCGGCGACGAGACGCCGCTGCCGGCCTTCGACGACCAGTCGTACGTGTCGGAGATGCGTGCGGCGGATCGTTCTCTGGCGAGCGTCGCCAGAGAGTGGGAGAGTGTCAGGAGCGCGAGCCTCAGCCTGTTCGAGAGCTTCCAGGCCCCGGATTGGCTGCGGCGTGGATCGGCGAGCGGCCATCCGATCAGTGTTCGCGCACTCGCCTGCGTGATCGCCGGCCACGTCCGACATCACCTGGAAGTCCTGGACGCGCGCTATGGTGACTGACGAGCCGACGTCCTCCCGGGAATTGACGCGCCCGTCCGTATCGACTCCGGACCTGGACGCGGCCCTCTCCGGCCGCTACGCAATCGAGCAGGAGATCGGCAGCGGCGGCATGGCCGTCGTCTACCTCGCTGACGACCTGCGTCATCACCGCAAGGTCGGCATCAAGGTCCTCCGCCCGGAGATCGCGGCGGCCATAGGGGCCGACCGTTTCGTTCGGGAGACCGAGACGGCAGCCGGATTGAATCATCCCCACATTCTCCCGCTCTACGACTCGGGGGGCGCCGGCTCCGTCCTGTTCTACGTGATGCCGTACGTCGAGGGCGAATCCCTGCGGCAGAGGATCGACCGTGAGAAGCAACTGCCGGTCGAGGAAGCCGTGGCCATCACACGCCACGTCGCTTCGGCCCTGGCCTACGCCCACGCGCGCAACGTGATTCACCGGGATGTGAAGCCCGAGAACATCCTGCTCCATGCGGGCGAGCCGATGCTGATGGACTTCGGGATCGCCCTCGCGGCCGGCGCCGCTGCCGGCGTTCGACTCACCCAGACCGGACTGCTCGTGGGCACGCCCCTCTACATGAGCCCGGAGCAGGCGGCCGGAGAGCGGGTGCTGGACGCGCGAAGCGACCAGTACAGTCTCGCCTGCATCCTGTACGAAATGCTCGTCGGCGAGCCGCCCCACGCCGGAGCCACTACGCAGGCCACGATCGCCAAACGGCTAACTCAGGCGGTGCCCTCGGTACGCCAGCTTCGCGAAGCAGTACCGCCGGGCGTCGAACGGGCGCTCGCCAGAGCCCTCTCCACGGTCCCCGCGGACCGCTATCCCACCGTCCTCGCATTCGCTGAGGCGCTCGCCGAACCGGTCGCCGTGCGGCCGACATCTCGGTCGGTCGCCGTGCTGCCGTTCCTGAACCTGAGCGCCGACCCGGAGAACGAGTACTTCGCCGACGGGATCACGGAGGACGTCATCGCCCAGCTGTCACGCATTCAAGGCCTCACGGTCATCTCGCGCACCTCGGTGATGCCTTTCAAGAAACGCGATCAGCCGACGGAAGAGATCGCGGCGAGGCTGAAGGTCGCGTCACTCCTCGATGGAAGCGTGCGAAGGTCCGGCGACCGGGTTCGAATCGTGGCGCACCTGGTCGACGCCGCGACCGACCGCCACCTGTGGGCGGAGACCTACGACCGCCAGCTGACCGACATATTCGCGATCCAGACCGACGTCGCCCTGCACATCGCGGAGGCCCTCGAGGCGGAGCTCTCGCCCCGGGAGAAGAGCAAGCTGACCCGGCAGCCCACGACGAACCTGGAGGCATACCAGCTCTATCTGCAGGGTCGTCACTGTTTCAACCGCTTTACGGAGAGAGGTTTCGAGCAGGCCATAGAGCTTTTCGAGCGGGCGATCGAAAAGGACCCCGGGTACGCGCTCGCGTACACGACGATGGCGCTGGCCTACGCGGAACTTGGAGCCGGCGTCGGAGGCGCCCGAATCGAGCCGACGGAGGCCTACCGCCGCGCCAGGGAAGCCGTCTCCAGAGCACTCGAGCTGGACAGCGGCCTCGCCGAGGCGCATTCGACCTCGGGCCAGATCAGGTTCTCCTGCGACTTCGACTACGAAGGGGCCGAAAGGGACCTGAAGCGGGCGCTCGAATTGAATCCGAGAAGCGCCGACACGCTGGACATCTACGGGCGGCTGCTGGTCGGGCTCGGGCGGTACGACGAGGCCCTCGAGATGCAGAAGCGGGCTCACGAGCTGGACCCGCTGGCGCACCGGGTCGACCGCGTGACCACCCTCCTGCGGGCCGGACGGGCCGAAGAAGCGTTGGAGCCGGCGCTGGCCGTGGTCGAGCTCGAGCCGAATCTCGCGCACGCTCGCGCCACACTGGGATGGGTCTACCACGAGCTTGGCCGCCCGGAGGAGGGGATGGCGGAGCTGAGACAGGCGACGTCCCTGGCCCCCGGCAACACCATGTTCCTGGCGCAGCTGGGACAGGCTCTGGCTCGGACCGGGGACAGCGAAGGAGCCAGGCAGGTGCTGCGGGAGATCGAAGAGCTTGCCGCCACACGCTACGTCTCGCCCTACCACCTGGCGTACGTCTACACGGGCCTCGGGGAGCACGAGCGGGCCATGGACTGCCTGGAGCAGGCCTACCGGGAGCGGGCCGGAGCCCTGCACGGACTCAAGAGCTCATTCCTGTTCGCGCCGCTACGGTCGCACCCGCGGTTCCAGGCCCTGCTCGGGGAATTGAACCTGGCCTGAGGCCGAGTCTCATCCTGCTCCCGGAGGCCGCAGAGTCAGCATCATCAGGAGCAGCACGATGAGGTTGATCACGGTGCCGAACGGGACGTACCAGAGACCCAGCATCGCGATCGCGACAACGAACCACCAGGCTGACGGGAAACCCAGAAGAAGAGCCATCGTCGAGGCTACGTACGCTGATCCGTAGGCGATGAAGACGCACTTCATGAGCGTGGAGAGCGGATCGATGCCGACGGCCGACACGAGCGCCGCCCATGGACCGAGCCGGCCCGACCCGTCGGGCGACACGTAGGAGCCGACGACGAGCGCCCGACCGCCGTCGAAAGCCATCCACCCGCCACTCAACAGGACGAGGCCCGCGACCAGCCACGCAGTCCATGGCAGACCTGTGTCGAACTCCACCATCCCCGTCAGATGAAGAGCGAGGGAGAGGATCACGACGCAGGCAGCCAGAATCCAGTACAGGTACATTCGCGGCCGGCTCCTTCGAAAGGCGACTACGGCCAGTCGCTCGAAGCTGTGGTCCCCCGACTGCGAGTTGAACCGACCCGGTGCGCGCGGCCTCGCCGTCGGTCGGTGGACACTCGAACCTAAACGCAGTCATGCGGAGGCGGAAGGAGCCGCGCGGCTGAGGCTCCTGCACGCCGCTCCTTGGCGAGCTGCGGCTCCATATACGTATAGTGGGCGGTGTGAGGCACCAGGCCATGAATGGCATCTGATCACGACCCGGAGATCCCCATGCCCCGGTACGTGACGTTTCTGAGAGGCATCAATCTCGGGAAGCGACGCGTGAAGATGGATACGCTTCGAGAGTGCTTCGAGGAGCTCGGCCTCGAAGGTGTAGACACGTTCATCGCCAGCGGGAACGTGGTCTTCGATCATCCGGGACACGCCGACCGCTCGCTCGAGGAGGCGATCGAGAGACACCTGGAATCCGCGCTGGGCTTCGAAGTCGCCGCCTTCATCCGGCCGCTGTCCGCGCTCGCCGGGCTGTCCGAGCCGGAAGACCCGGCTTCCGCTGCGGGCGATGAATTCACGCCGCACGTGATCTTTCTGCGATCCGCTCCGGACGCGGGGTTGAAGGCCAGGGTAAGCCTGCTGGAGACTCCGGACGATCAGTTCCGGTTCGGCGGGAGGGAGATCATCTGGCTGCGGCGCGGCAGACTCAGCGATTCGCCGATCGAGGCCAGGGAGCTCGAGAGAGCCCTGGGAGGCAGCGGAAACACGATGCGAAACCTGAACACGGTGCGCCGGATCGTGGCGAAGTTCGAAGAAATGGAGTAGCTGCCGACTCGCTCTACCGGGACCGGAGGTACCGCGCCAGGTAGTCGTGCCACACGGGCTCGTGGTACTCTCGGGCCGAGCAATGTCGATCCGGCTCGCCCCACGCCACCGCCAGCCAGTGTCTATCCTCCCAGCTGAGCAAGGGGAGTTCCCGATACCCGATGGATCGATAGGGCATGGGAAGACCCTGCCAGACGTGTCTTGGGATCGTGGTCGCCACGTTGTACGGCGACCCCACCCCGGGAAGGCTGGCCGGGGCCAGCAGGAAGTTCTCCTGGGCCGCGGTCCGGTAAAGTTCCGTGAGCAGGTCCTCGGCCTCGTTTGCCAGACGGGAAGGATCCTGGATCATGGTGCGCAGCGCCGTGGCCGCCTCGCGGAAGGCCGCGGGCAGCGGCATGTACTTGCGCGCCTCGCTCAGTCGCTCGGCCGGATCCGCCTTGAAAGGCGCTATGTCGTCGATCCAGAAGACGCCTGGTGGGACCGTCGACGACACTTCATTCCCCCTGTCGCGTGCACATGGACGGCCCTGAATGGCTCTGTGCCGCCCCGATTGCCGGCTAGCTCTGCAAGTCACCGCGAGGTCCGTGCCACCGTCACTGCACGCCCTCCAGCTGCGTATGTGCAGAAAAATCAACAGATACAGGACGCATTCCGATCAGGATGAGGTACAGTTTTCCGTGGCGCGTGTTCGGCATCCTGTGGGGCAGCCGCGACAGGATGGACAGACGCGATCTGGACGCTGCGGGCACGTGACCTTTCCGCCGCTCACCTCGTCCATCTCCATGGTAAAGCAGGCCGCGATCGTGCAGCCGGGGCGCCTCGAGGCAGAAAGTTCCTTGCCTGTGGCCGTGCCCCGGTCCGTATGGATGGGCTAACTTGCTGCCCGAGAACAGGATGCGTTCCTGACGTGAGGCGGCATGCGGATTGCGGACCTGCGGCTGGGGGAATCACGCACCAGAACGAGACGGGGTACCATGCGTAAGTCGATGACAATGCTATTCGCGGGGCTGCTGGCGCTCGGCGCCTGCGATTCCACGGAGCCGGACGGCAATACCAGCCTGTCGATCGTCCTGACGGACATGCCGGGAGACGTATCGCAGGCCGTAGTGATGATCGAGGACATCCAGCTGGTGGGCGGCGGGGACGGCCCGATCAGCCTGATGACCACGGGCCCGTGGGTGGGCGACCTGACGGATCTCGAGAACGACTTCGCCACCCTGGTGGACGGGTACGTTGTGCCTCAGGGCGTATACGGCCAGCTGCGACTCATCATCCCCGAGGCGTGCATCGGCATCGAGACCGAGGGCGGGACGAACGACACGGACGATGTCTATATTTCCCCGGGCGCGACGACCGTCACCTGCGAGGGGACGGAAGTCGGTCAGCTTCAGATGCCGAGCTTCGCCCAGACGGGGATCAAGGTCGTCTTTCAGAATGGCCTGGAGCTCCTGAGCGACCAGATGATCCTGGCGGTGGACTTCAACGTCGAGGAGAGCTTCGGGAAACTCGCGGGTGGGTCCGGAATGTGGGTCATGCACCCGGTGATCCACGGGGCCGACTTCACGTTCACGGGCACGGTGGAACTGACGGTGGAGCTGGACGACGGAGTCAGCCTGCCCGGCGGAGTGGCGTTCGAGGATTTCGAGGCCAGCCTCGACGGTGGCGCACCGGTCTCTCTCGTCACGGACAGCGATGTCGGCACCGCCACGTTCCAGTACGTGATCCCGGGAACGTCCCAGATCGACCTCGCGTCCGGAGCTGTCACGTCGTTCACGACCGATCCGGTGGTCCCGTACGAAGTGGACCTCGGGAGCCAGGAGGTCAAGCAGGTGACGATCACGATCACGGGAATCACGCCGTAATCGAGAGCGACCGGGCCCATCTTATCGGCGAGGGGCGGCTCTCGGGCCGCCCCGTCGTGCATCCAGCAATCCGCCGGCGTCGACTCGAGGCGCTGGATCGATCTCACGAATGGCGTATACTGCTGTGAAGCCAGTCCATGCACCTGGCACTCGGCTGGTCGAGCTCGATCCGTCCTCGTAGACCGGGAGAGGTCCTGTGGTTAATGGCATGTCAGGGTCGCGGGCCCAGCGCCTCGGCCTTTCAGCCGGGACGTGTGCGTTCATCGGCCGGAAAGCACTTGGCACGGCCCTGCTCTTCTCAGCGTGCTTCTGCCTGCCCGCCGGCGCGGCCGCCCAGACCGTGCCTTCCGAAGAGCAGGTGATGGCCATCCAGCCTCCCCGCTTCCCCCTCCCGCCGGAGGCCGAGAGCGCCGATGTCGAGCGTTTTTCGTATGTCGTGTATGGCGACACCCGGGGACGGCGGGACGGTTGGGATGTCCAGTACGAGCACTCCCTCGTCATCGAATCGATGCTGCGCACGATCGCTTCCCTGCGGGAGGGGCCCGACCCGGTGCGGTTCGTGCTCCAGAGCGGCGACGCCGTGGTGGACGGACGGGACCCGGCCCAGTGGAACGTGAGCTTCGTCGGCCTCATCAACCGACTGACGCAGGAGGCCGGACTCCCTTACTTCCTCGCCCCCGGCAACCACGACCTGACCAGCGCAGAGGAACTGGACGCTCCGGGACGCCTGCAGGGCCTCAGCAACTATCTGTCCGCCGTGTCCAAGCTGATTCCGCCGGACGGCGCGACACGCAGACTGGACGGTTATCCGACCTACGCGTTCGGATACGGGAACACGTTCGTGCTCGCGCTGGACTCCGACATCCCTGAAGACTCCACCCAGTACGCCTGGATGGCTGCCACGCTCGAGGGGTTGGACCGCGGACGTTACGATCACGTGGTGGCCCTCTTCCACCACCCCGTGTATTCGTCGGGGCCCCACGGAGCGTCGCACGTCGAGCGGGCGACCGCGGCGATCCGAGAGTACTGGATGCCCCTCTTGCGCGAGCAGGGAGTGGACCTCGTGTTCACGGGGCACGACCACGTCTTCGAGCACTGGACAGAGCGATATCTGGACGACAGCGGCAACTGGAGGCGCCTGGACCAGATCGTGACTGGAGGTGGAGGGGCGCCACCCTACCGATACGAGGGCGAGCCGAATCTGGACGCCTATCTGAAGGCCGCGGCGTCCGATTCCCTCAGGATCACTCATCTCGTTCGACCGGGCCCCGAGCCGGGCGACAACCCCTATCACTACGTGGTGGTCCACGTGAACGGTCCCGACGTCTGGATGGAAGTGCTCGGCGTGGCCTGGGGAAGCGACTTTCAACCCTATCGCAGCGCGCGAACCAGTCTGTCCGAGCCCTGACGGGTCGGGGACACCTTGACGCACAAGTCGGTCCCGTAACCAGCGAGTCGCATCATGGAATTTCTCAACTTCGTGCTCATCGCGTGGACCGCCTGGCTCGTGTGGCGCCGGCCGGATCGCGAAGGACGCGCGTTCGGCCTTCTCATCGTGAGCTGCCTGCTCATGGCGCTGCTGTTCCTCGTCGGCACGCACACGTCGTTCGTGCCCGGGATCAACCTCTGATGGCCGTCTCCCAGCGCCGGGTCCGCGACGCCCTCACCTGGCTCGTGATCGCCCTCACCGCGGTTCCGGTAGGGGGGGCGGTGGTCCTGGCCCTGGTTCACGGTGACACCCCCTGCATCCTCTGCTGGGCTCAGCGCACCTCCATGGCGCTGATCGCGCTCGTCGGCCTGTTCATCGTTCGCTACGGCCCCCGACCCCGGTACCTCGGCACGGTCGTACTGCTTGCCACATGGGGCGTGTTCATGGGGCTCAGGCACTCGTCGCTCCACCTGGCACGTGATATCGGACAGGGATTCAGCGCCCCCTTCTTCGGCATGCACACCTACACGTGGGCGGGGCTCATCCACTGGGTGGTGCTGCTGTCGATCGGCGTTCTGCTCTTCCTGCTCCGCGAGGACAGAGGCGAGAGCTGGCCCAAAGAGCCGGGTCGCGCAAGCCGATTCGCCATGGGTCTGTTCGTCGTCGTGGCCGCCGCCAACGCGTTCCAGGCGCTCGCCACCACCGGGCCTCCCCCGTTCATGGGGCAGGCCGATCCGGTGCGCTTCTCACTCGATCCCCGGCGCTGGGTGTGGGGGAACGAGGAGCTTGCCGGGCGGCTGTCGCTGCGCGGATCGTGGACCGTCCCGGAGCCCGACGCCGCCGATCTCGACCCCGACCCGGCACACGGGCCGCTGCCGGCCCCGCCGGAGCTCCCCATCACGGGCTGGGAGCGGATCGGCGTGCCGCTATACGGGGCGCTGAGCGGCCTGGCACACGATCCGGAAACCGATCGTTACCTGGCCGTCACGGACCGGTACGGCGTGTACCTGCTCGACGGAACGCTCGCTCGCACGCTGCACCACGTCACGGTCGATCCCGGGTTCAGCATCGATCTCTCACCTTTCGCCGGGGCCGCGTTCCTCGGCGACACGCTGGCCGTGCTGTCCACCAACAAGAGCTACGCGCTGCTGCGGGCGGACAGCACGGCGGATGAAGCCCTCGAGTGGAGGCACTTCAGGGAGACTGACGGCGCGATGCGGGAGCTCCGGCTGGGCCGGTTCGCCACGGTACGGGCCCGGCAGATGTACGTCCTGTCGCTGGCGTTCGATCCGTCGGCGGACGAGCTGATCACGGTGGCCGTGCCCAGCCCGCGGCACCGGCGTCTGGTGGTTTCACGATTCGCCCGCGGCGATCTCATGCTGAGCTCCGAGTTCGAACCCCGCCTCGGGGCCGACCTGACGCTCGGTGGAGACGATCGTTCCCTTGCGGAGTACGTCGTCGTGGGCGCGGTGGCGGAGGACGGGCTCCTGTACGCCCTGAGCGCCGCCTATTCGACCCTGCTGGTGATCGACCTCGGCGAGCGAACGGTGCGCGCGGCCTACGCGGTGCCGGGGCTCGAGCAGCCCGTCGGTCTGGCGGCGCGAGGTCCCCAGCTCCTGGCGGCCCAGGCGGACGGACGCATCGCCGTGCTGGAGCGGCCGGGGGCGTGGAGTCCGACGGCCAAAGAGTAAGGTCCGGTTGGACGGGCGCGACGCGCTGCGGGCGTTCGATCCTGCATTAACTCCCGGCCATCTCCCATAGCTTTCGCACGGTCCGCCAGTTCCGCGCGGTCGCGTCGACCCTGAGCAGCTTCTGTGCCCGGGTGGCGAGTTTCGAAGTGCCGTAGCCATCGGGCGCAGTCCACTGGCGGGTGCTCGGCAACCGCCCGGGCAGCGGCGGACGGTGCTGCCGTCAACTGCAAGATCAACGTGAAGGCGACGAACTCCGGCACGCGTACCGTCGCGATTTCCCGGGACAGTCAGGTGCGATCGTGCATCTGGGGGTGCGGCGGTTTCGGTCCGTGGAAGCAGCTCGACCAGTCCATATGGATCGATCCCGGACAGACCAGGAACTGGACATACGATCTCACATTCCGCTGTGACGTAGGCCGGCAGTACCGCTTTCTGGTGAAACAGTTCGACTCGCAGCGAAAGCTCCTCAACCAGATCTGGTACTACCATCCCAACTACGGCGTCACCACCGACTACGGCGTCACAACATCGAAGTCATTGGACCTGGGAAATCTCAGCCGTTTGTTCTAGAGCTGCTCAGGGGAAGGGGGCGCCCGGGCGGACCGGGTGCGGTGCTCCCGCACTACGAGCCGCCGAAGGTCGCGCAGCATCACCACTGACCTCGCGCCTGTCAGGGGACTCCGAGCCGATTCGGATTCCGGCAACTACCCGTCGGGCGTTCCCGGTGCTTGCTCACCGGAGCTGGCTCCGGCGATCTTCGGCGCATGAAAATCTGGATCGACGCCGACGCCGCGCCGCGCGAAGTGCGGGACGTAGTATACCGCGCCGCGAAGCGATTGGGGCTCGAGGTGACGCTGGTCGCCAACCAGTCGCTGTCGGTGCCACCCGCTTATCCCATGGTCTCGGCCGTCCGCGTCGACGGCGGGCCCGACGTAGCGGACGATCACATCGCGGACCACGCGGAGAGCGGCGATCTGGTAGTGACCCAGGACATCCCGCTCGCGGCCCGTCTGGTCTCGAACGACGTCGTGGTGATAGACGTGCGGGGCACGGAGCACACCGAGGACACGATCGGGCCGCGGTTGTCGGTCCGTGATTTCATGGACGAGCTGCGTTCGACGGGCGTCGTGACGGGCGGTCCGCCGCCCTTCGACGCGAAGGCGAAGCGTGAATTCGCGTCGGGGCTGGACCGCGCGCTGACCCGAATGATGAGGTCGTAGTGGAAGGAGACGAGCATTGGATCTGAAGCTATCGGGCCGCGTGGTGGAGATTCTCGATGAGCAGTCCGGCGAGGGCCGCAACGGGCCCTGGCGCAAGCGGGATTTCATCCTCGAGACGCCGGGCGACTATCCCTCCAAGGTGTGTATCACGCAGTGGGGCGACGACATCGACAAATTCGCCGTCTCCGTGGACGAGGAGCTCGTCGCCTCCATCGACATCCGGAGCCGCGAGTACCAGGGCCGCTGGTACACGGACGTGAAAGCGTGGCGGGTGGAGCGGCCGCAGGGGACGGGTGCCGGTCCGTCCCCGGATTCCCTGGACCCACCGATGGAGGAGTTCCCGGGCGTCGACGATGAAGATCTGCCGTTCTGAGGCGGGTTGCGGTATGGGCCCGGGTGGATTTGAACCACCGACCTCACGCTTATCAGGCGCATAAACGGGGATCCGATCTGAGACAC
>Ga0210060_1000504_pt1 | contig 12270 bp, 17 predicted proteins | sample Joice_CattailNLB_FD_184871 | JGI IMG/M metagenome (GOLD analysis project Ga0210060, IMG submission 184871) | Wetland microbial communities from San Francisco Bay, California, USA, that impact long-term carbon sequestration - Joice_CattailNLB_D2... | ecosystem: Environmental > Aquatic > Marine >...
GCTGCATGGCGGCTACCACCTCGGTAAAGCTGGACTGCCCCTGCTCCAGGGTCTTGAAGCGGCTCGGCAGGCTGTCGCGCAGGCGCACGAAGGGGATGTCGGCAAGGGTGACCTCTGCATCCTTGGCGTCGAAGTAGCGCTTGAGCGGGTCGATGAAGAGGGGCCGGCTCTCGGGGGTTGGATAGAAGAACTCCCGGTTGGATTCGTAGGGTTGCGGCACGAGGACATGGGATAGCCGGTCCTGCGGCCGGCCGAACAGGGTGAGCGCATTACCCAAGTAGTACGTCATGGTCTTGCGTCCACCGGCCAGCGACACGTGCAAGGCCGCATCATCGTCGGCAGTGAAGGCGCGGACCTTCTCGGTGATGAGATCGGCACAGGCCTCGTGCTCGGCCTTGGTACGGATGTCCTCTACCGGCCGTCCGCCGGCGTCCTGAATGACGTGGATCTGGTCCTGGCTGAAGTCGATGCCGTTAAGGCCGTAGTCCCCGCAGAGGCGATGAAACCAACCGGTCTCCGGCGCGAGGAGGGCGAGACGCGCGTCCTGAGCACCCTCGGCCGTGGTCACCAGATGAACCTCGGTCGGCAGGAACGGCGGAGCCTGCCGGACGCACAGAGCATACAAGGTCTCCGTCACGACCTGCGGGGTGCGGCCAGTCACCATGAGCAGAATCCTGCGGCCGTACTCGTGCGGCTGCCGGTGGTTTTTCGTCGCCTCGATCACTGTCCCGGTCTCTCCTCATTGGTAAGGGGATACGAACCGGGGCCTCTCTGCCTCCGTGGTAACCTGCTCCCTGTCGCCGCCGGTGCGAGCATCAGCATGCCGCAAAGAGTGATGCGCGCTGATATCGGCAAGCTTTCCTTTCCACACGCTCGTACTCACGCATAGAAGCTCCGAGCAAACAAGCAGGGGGGAATTCTTGGCGCGCGCGGGGATGTGCCACAGCGCAGGTGTGGGAACGAAAGCCGGCGACAACACAAACAAACCCCCGGTGGCAAGCGGCAACGTCCCTCGCTTGTTCTGTTATTCCAGCACCAGATAATACTCAGCCAACATGGGGTTGAGAAGCAAGCGCCCGGTTCGGACAGAGACCGGTCTAAGGTACCGTAGGGCGAGAGGCGAGAGAGGGATGACAGGGTTGCGCCCGCCACATTTAGGAGTCGCGTCAGCACGCCAGGAAGGGCGCTGCACCACAACCGAATCGGACTGTCTCAGGCGTCGCTGCGGACGGCCGCGCCAAACTCTGAATGGTTTTCCCGAAGCCGATTCCACCCAGTTGTTCGCTTGACCGTCGAAAAGCGACACGGGGCGCTCGACTGCAAGCGGACGGTTGCTCCTCCGCGCTGTGCCGTCGGACCGCGCGTGGTCGGCTTTTATGCACCCTCCACGCGATAGGCGCCCAGACCGAAAGACGTACCCTTGCCGACGTGAGCCCATTGTCCAACCCAGAGCACTGGCCAGATCTCGGCCAGGCTCGGACCGGAGATGGTCAGATCGCCCAAGAGTCCACCGAACTGCATCAGGGTGCGCTGGCGCCCGGAGTAACGGGTCCAGTCATGCCATCTCAGATCCGAGGCATCCAGCCGAAGACCACCGACAAGCTCGGCGGACTCCGCCCAGTCGAAGGTCTCCGGCTCACCGCCGTATAAGGAGGCGAGCCGTCGAAAACGGTTGTAAAAATTACGAAGCAGATCGATGAGTGCGAAGCGCTGGGGCACAACGAAGTGTCCATGGCTCTTGATCCGCAGGGGGGTGTACATGCGCAGTCTTACCCTATCCGGCGCCGGCGGCAGGCTCATGGGCATCGCAGGTCGGTGCAGGTATACGCCGTTCCCAGCGTCGTAGACCAGATCCCAGTAATCGGTGCCAACGCCCGTCTCTTGATGCACCGAGGCCATGCAAAACCGGCGGCCGTCTCTGCCGACACCTCTTTTCCCCGCGCTTTCCAGCGCGTGGATGAGGTAGGGAATCTGTGCGATGGCGGATCCGAACAGGGTCACGCCCAAGTCTATTCGATCACCGGACAGATAACGCCTGGGGGCAGCCGGATCGATGTCGAGCGAAAAGGGATGAGGCATCGCCGTAAACCCTACGATGTCCTTACCGGGCGGAGGGGGAGTCTCGAAAAGGACGGAATAGACGCAGGCATGCGTCAACAAACAGCCAGCGCAGGTCGGCTGGCGGGTAACACAGGCGGTTTGGCGAAGACCATGGCCAAGGAGTCCGCGCCAAGTGGACCCCGGGTACTCGGGAAACTGGATGATGTCGAGAGCACGTAGCTCAAAGCGAAATCGCGTCAGATCTGGAAAGCGGCCAACGGGTTCGCGTCCATCGAAATCATCCGGTACCATCAATGCTCCTCCACGGACGAACCACGTTTCCCCCCGCACGTCGTCGCCCGGCATACTTCGGTAGTTGCCGGGCGAATCGATCTTAACCCATTCCCGTGTTCGGTAATGCTCGGGCAAGCTTGTGGAACAGCATGTTCCCCGACGGGGGTCAAGGGTCCATTGCCTCCAGCAACGATTCTAGCCTCCCCCACGCCTCTCCCCCATACCGCCGCGCCAGCGTCAGGCGCTGGGCCTGAAGCTTCCCCGCCTCGCGCCGCCAGTCGTGCTCGGCCTTCTGGGCGGCCTCGGCTTCGGCCCACAAGGTGTCGGGCTCGGCGAGCCCCTGGTCGACCTGCTCCTGGCGGTAGGTCAGGCGATCGCGGTGGAAGGCGCGCAGGGTGTCGAGCGCCTGAACCTGGGCAGACTGCTCGCACAGGGCCTGGATGTCGGCAAGGAAGGCGACACGCACGCCGTCCTCGGCCCGCTTCCAGGTCGCGCGGGCCTCGGCGGTCTTGAGGTCGTTCGTGCGATCCCACAGGGGGATGCGCACGCGAAGCGCCGCATTGGGTCCCGCCGCGCCGGCCTCGAAGGTGTCGGTGACCGAGTAGCCGACCGTTACTACGCTCTCCCAGGCGTGCTGGCGGGTCTGCTCGGCGTAGATCCCGCGCTCGGCGATCAGCACCGGATTGGCCTCGGCGATGAGCGCGAGGGCTTCTTCAAGGCGCCCGGGGCCCGGGCATTCGGCGTCGGCCTGGCCGGCGAGGGCACCCGCGAGAAGCAGCGCCGCGGAGATCCCTCGCATCACCCCTCCGCCATGTGGTGCAGCAACAACCGGGTAAGCTCCGCATCGGCCGCCGCGCGGTGCAGGTTCATCGGGATCGGCAGAGCGCATTGCCGGGCGGCATCGATCAGGCGCTGCCAGCGGTAGCCGCCTCGGGTATCGTTCCACTCGCCGTAGAAGCGGGCATAGAGCTTCATCGCGCAGGCGGCGCGCAGCTCCGGGACGGTCAGGTCCCAGGCCGCGGCCGACTGGTGGATCAGGCGCAGATCGTAGTCGGCGTTGTAGATCACCAGGGGCTTGACGGTGAGCAGGAAGGCCAGCTGCTCCCAAAGGTCCGGCAGCGTCGGCGCCTCGGCCACGTCCGCGTCCGCGATGCCGTGCACGTCGGTGGCCTCCCGCGGGATCGCCCGGCAGGGCTTGAGAAGGGTGTCCAGCAACGCCCGCCCGTCATGATCGATCACGGCGATCTCGCAGATCTCCGCCTCCGGCCCCAGTCCCGTGGTCTCGGTGTCGAGGAACACCGGGCGGGCCGCCAGCCAGCGCAGGGCGACATCCCTGGTGGGATCGGTCTGCATGCTCGCGCTCACAGGTCCATCTCGCCCTGTCGGCCGAGGATATCGACGGTCACCGGCAGCTGCTGGACCATCACCAGGTCGCGGACCTTCTCCAGCTCCTCGTTGTTGGTCACCGCCCCTTCGAGGACGATCTGGATCTTGCCCTCGTCGGTGGTGACGATGCGCTTGATGGTGGCCGGGATCTCGCGGATACGGGTGGCCGGAAAGTTGATCACGCGGTCCTGGTTGCCGCCTTCGGTGCGGTAGGTGCGGTCAGTGTCGGTCATGGTTGCTCTCTTCGGTTGTCGTTGGATTGATCAGGCGTCCTGGTCGGGGCGTTGGCCTTCACCCTGCAGCCATCGAATGGCGTCCTGCACGCCCTCCTCGTAGCTCATCCCCGGGTAGTGGCTACCGTCGTCCATCGCCTCGGCACACCAGCGCAGGACCTCGTCGATCTCGGCTTGGGCCGGTTTTCCCATCGGTTGGGTCTCCTCGGTTGGTTTCGGTCGGTTGTCAATGGCCGTCCCTGGCCGGTGTCATCCCTGGCCTGGAATCAGATCAGTCGTCCTTTTCCTGCTCGTCTTCGTCCGGGTCGGAGTAGTACAGGGCCGGGGAGCTGCAGGCCCCGGCATTGGGGTGAACCGTGAGCTGCAGCGGGTACTCGCCGGCCGGCAGAGGGCCTTCGCGCTTCAGCGCGCCGTGCTCGTCCACCTCGGCCAGGCCGAGGTCGATGCCGCCCTCTCCGACCGGGATGCAGACCCGGTACCGACCGAAGGGGACGTTCGGGATCTCGGCCTTGAAGCCGTGCTCGTCCAGCTCGGCCGCGGAGCCCTCGATCACCTGGCCGGTGGCCGTCTCGATGAACGGGGCCTGATAATCGACCTTGGCCACGGCCGACGCGGACACGATGGAAAGGGCAATTGCACAAACGCGAGTTTTCATGGCATCTCCTGTTGCGGAACTATGGGTTTTGCGTGCACGTTGTTCAGGCAGCCGGCGCTCACGATGCCGCCGGCGCTTTTCTTGGGTCCAAACAGGTCCGGCTGTCGCCGTGCGCCGTCCAGCAGCGGCAAGGTGCAAACGAAGCGACTGGCGCTGGTGCCGTCGAAGCTGTCTGCGCCGGCGGCGGCGCAGAGACGGATCCTGGTCGCGGTGTTGACGCGGCCGACGTGCAGATGGCATCCGGCCGCGTTGGCCAGGTCGCCCCACATCAGCAGGGTGGCGAGCTTCCAACCGGTGGAGCCGCCCACGAAGATGCCGACCCGAGGTCCCAGGTAGGGCCGCACATCCTCGGCGCGCATCCCGTCCTGAACGGCCAGCAGCAGGGGCGTCCCGAGGGGCCGCAGCCGCACCACCCACTCCAGGCTGAAGCGTAGGGAATCCTTGCCGCCGGCGACAATGTCCGGAACGACGATCCAGTCCGCCCGGCTGCCGAGCAGGTTCACCGCCTGCTCGAACGCCTGCGCGTCGAACGGCTCGCCGGTCTGGTAGGCCGACCAGGCACCGTTGTCCAAGGCGTACCCCATGCCCTCGGTGCGCAGCGCCCCCTTGGCCGAGACCAGCAGGCGCCAGCCTGCGCCGCGCAGGGCCGCGAGGTTGCGGCGCGTGCCGGTGCGGGAGGCGTAGGCGATCATTGCTGAAGATCCACCACCAGGAACAGCACGATCGCCACCACGACAAGCCACCAGGGTCCCCGCCACATCAGGCGCTGGATTCCATAGCGGGTCGCCCAGCGGATGAGATCGTTCATCGACGCCCACCCGCAACGGAAGCGGCGGTGGGCGATCGAGAACGTTGATCGCACACGGCGTCCAGGGCGTTCTTCACCTCGTCGACAGAACGGGCAAGCACCGCAACGCCACCGCTGGCGTCCACCTTGTCAAGAAAGGCCTGCTGCTCCTTCGTCGCCCTGCCCGACCGGGTCTTGACCTCCACAGCGAGGAATCGGCCGTCGACGAGCTGCCCCAGGATGTCCGAGCAACCCTTAAAGGCGTACTGGATGAAGCGACGGGACTTCTTGCCGTTGCCGGTGGTGCCCTCAATCAAATGAGCGCCGGTGTTGAAGCGCTCGGCCCACGCGACCCGGCGATCCCATTGCAGAAAGCGCAGGATCGCGTCCTGGATGGTGCTCTCCGGTACCTCCAGAGGTTGAAGACGGAACGGACGGCTCATCGGCACCACTCCTGGATGCTCACGAGGATCTCGCGCGCCTCGCCGGCGAACGGCCTGGTTACCGGAACGGGTCCGTGGTGCCGGGCTTCGCGCAGGCGCCGGGACATCACGGCCATCTGTTGGCGGGCGGCGCGGTCGCGGGCAAACCGCCCGCGGATCTCGGTGCGGTAGGCTTCGGGGCCGGTACAGCGCACCGGAGCGGACATCGGACCGGGCGTTCCCGGCTCGGTGTCGGCTCGTAGCTCGAAGATGCCGCTGAAGGCGGCCGACAGGCACCGGGAGGTGACACAATTGGTGTTCACATATCACCCCGAGCAATTTCTCCAGGTATGGCTAGGCCGTGTCGTTTAGACGCGCAGGGGGTTGTCTGCGGTAGCTCTCCCAGGTGAAAGGCACTACCGCGGATCCCGACTCGAGCAACCGGTCCATGATCCGCTCCCCGAGGTATTCCTCCAGCTCTCCCGCCGTGAGATTTCCGATCAGGATTGTGGGGCGCTGATCCGCATAGCGCCTGTTCAGCACGTCGAAGAGGAGGGCGCGCCGCTTCTCTGCATCGCCGACGGCGACGCCAGCTTCGTCGAGAACCAGTAGATCGGGCTCTGTGAGCAGCGCGAAGGCCTCCAGCTCGGAGCGCATGGCGCGGGGCGAGTAGGCATCCCTGATTGCTCGCAGCGCTTCGGAGACGGTGACGAACAGCCCGGTGTTGCCCCGGCGAATCACTGTTTCGAGAATCGCGCAGGCGAGGTGGGTCTTGCCGGTGCCAGGGCCCCCGACCAGAATGAGGCAGCGGCCTTCAGCCAGGGACTCGTCGAATCGATCGGCATAGCCGCGGCAAACCGCGAGCGCCACCTTTTGCTCCGAGAGGAGCGCGTGGTAGGCGTCGAAAGCGCGCCCCCGGAATCGCCCTGGGACACCGGCGCGCCCGACGGCACGCTCGAGCGCGGTCTGTGCCGCCTGCTGGCGCTCCGCAGCGATCTTGATCGCCTCTTGACGGCCGCGCTCTGCCAACTCCTCAGCCGACAGCAGCGGAGCCGAGCCAGGGGATCTCGTCGAGAGGTGTTGATCCTTTCCGGTAGTCTTTGGCAGCAAACGGCTGACGTGTTGCATCGCTCTTACCTTTCGTTCGCTGTGCCTGCAAGGCGCGCAGGCGGTTCATGAAGGTCGCATCCCAACTCTTGCGGTCGTCCCCCCGGTCCGTCCAGTAGACGACGAACTCGTCGACCTGGTCCTCAACCCATTCGGCGGACATTCCCTGCTTCGCGGCCCAGGCCATCACGCGTCCGGACGGCCGCCACTCGGACGGAATCGGCCGCGCCTTTCCGTTCACTTTTTGCTTCCCTTGCAAAGGCCCGGCGTCGCCGCCGCCCGGCAATGACGGTTCACTGACGGTTACATGACGGTTCCTATGACGGTTAGGGGGAACTCTGTTCCCTACCAAAGTGGCACTCTGTTCCCTACCTGGGGAACCCTGTTCCCTACCTTCGGGAACTCTGTTCCCTAGGGAACCCTGTTCCCTACCGGCGGCTGGGGAACTATGTTCCCCACCCGTCCCCGCTGAACGTCGTCCCGGACCGTCGATCTGCCGCCCGCCCCCGCCCGGGTCGGATATCGGCAACCGGTAGCTGGTCGAGCGTCGGGGCCCACCCCTCTCGCGCGAGATCAGCCGTCCGTCCAGCTCGCCCAGGGCCTTGGTGATCCCGCGCCGACTGAGTTCCGTCATTCGCTCCAGCAGCCCAAGCGACGGAAAACAGTGCTCCCCGTTGTCGTCGGCGAGCTCCGCCAACGCGAGCAGCACCAGACGCTGAGCCGGTTTCAGGCCCCGGCATCCCCAGGCCCAATCCCGGGCGCGGCGGCTCATCTCAGGCCGCCTGGTTCACCGGTTCCTGCATCAGCTCGGAAACCTCCACCTCCAACGCCCGGGCGATCCTGGAGAGGCTCACGAGCGTCGGGTTCTCGTCGCCGGTCTCGATCTTGCAGATCCAGGACTGGGACGTGCCGGCAAGCTCGGCGAGACGCGCCTGCGACAGGCCGGACTGCGTCCGAAAGCGGCGGATGTTGCGACCAATTGTCGTAGCCATGGTGTCCTCTTTATTACCTTCAGCAATGGTTGCACGCTATTTGCGATATTTCCAGCGGAAACCTATCGCCAGGAGTAATATTACCGGCATGAATGATCACCTGCAGGCCCGCTTGAAGTCCGCTCGCAAAAGTGCGGGAATGACCCAGCGCGAGCTTGCCGGAACCACTGGACTCTCGCAGTCCTACCTCGCCCAGATCGAGCAGGGCGACAAGATGCCGTCGCTCGAGACCCTGCAGAAGATCGCCACATCCCTCGGGCGAGACGTCGCCTGGCTGCTCGGCCAAGGCATCGGCGAGGGCGTGCGCAACTACAAGCCGACCAAGATGGAGGGGCCGATCCGCGACCTGCTCGCCGACTACCAAACCCCACCCGGCCTGCGCGACCTCGCTTCCGATCTTTCGCTGGTCGCCAGCCTCCAGATCACGCCTGACGAATGGCAAGCGCTCGCGTCCATCGACCTTCCCGACAAAGCCACCAAAGACGGCTACGTGAATCTGCTTTTCACCGTGCGGTCCATTCTCAGACGTTGACCCCAGTGGCTCCGGTCGCGTGTACTCGACAAATGCCAGAGCACCAGCGTGACCAAAACGTGACGCACGTGAGTCACGTTCAGGCTGTCCAAGTCACGTTCTGTCACGTTAGCGCGGGGCAGAATGCGCTAACTTGTTGAAAATGCAATGTATCTAGGATACGGATTTGACTCGAAATCAAGTGAGGGCTTACGCCCTCCGTGGGTTCGAATCCCACCCTCTCCGCCAAAATCAATCAGGTATCGATTGACCTTTCTCCCTTCCTTGCTTCATCGTGATCAAATCGTGGCCTGAATGTCTGGGTACTGAAGTTTGGCGGTTTTGAGGGGGGTGCGCGGGCAGGTAGGGGGAGTTTTGGTTGGGTTTACCCTGATCTGCGTAAACCCCTTCGAAAAACTCCAGACCTGAACCCGCGCAGCACCGAGCACCACCAAAAGTACAAAACTTCAGTCTGGATATTGTCGAGCTTGAAATGGACCCGGACACGGCGGCATTCGAAAGCGAAGACGAGCGAGCAAAAAAGTTGCTCAAAGCCGTCGAGGAATTCCACACCTACATAGAGAATAACCGCCGATCCATTCCCAACTATGGCGAGCGTTTCCGCCAGGGCGAGAGGATCTCGACGGGGCTTGTGGAGTCGACGGTCAATCAGATCGTGAGCAAGGGGATGGTCAAGCGCCAGCAGATGCAGTGGTCCCAGCGCGGAGCGCATCTGCTACTGCAGACGCGGGCTCGGGTACTGCACGGCAACCTCGAGGCGACCTTCCGTGGCTGGTATCCAGAGTTCCGGCATCCAGGCTCCTGTTCGCCTTCATCCGAGGCCAGACCCCCCGGTTATTAGCGCTCTCGCGGACAAGAACTCCCTGCCGCGCTTGAAGACGGGCAGGACGGGGTCGTCCAGGGAATCGAGATGATGGTGCTTGATCGGCCGGGTCATGTGCCTTCACTCCCATCGACCCGAATCATTGGCCGCAGCCGCGGCGCAGCATCACGAGTCCGACGAGCTGCGCACATTGAGCTCGACCTTCCAGTGCTCAGTGCCGTTGAGCGGCATGGCTTCCAACAACAGGGTGCCGACTTCGGTGACCGAGGCGCGCAAATGCACCGGAACCACTTCTCCTGGCGCTCGATTTTCTGCCGGTAGCGTTGCCTGGATCTCTTCGAGCTCATCGATCTCCTCGGCAGACCAATTTTCCAACAGCAGCCCCACCTGATCTTCGCGGCGCACGGAGGAGCCGAAGAAGCGAAACCGCACCGGCTCTCCGACCACCAAGCCGAACTCCTGGGGCGGAATGTCGGCTTGTGTGCCTTCTTCCATACCAAAAGGGGCCAGGCACAGGGCCTGGATCGGTGGCTCCAGTCCCGGAACAGCAGGCATGGCGCTCTCTACGCCTACGTAGTAGGAGCGGGCCGTGCCGCCCCGGATCCTGACTCCCCCGCCGCGCCGAACATAGCCGTAATAGGAGGCCCCGCGCGCCACCGCGAGGTCGAGGTCGGCCCCTTCGAGCAGGCGGGCGGAAGGCGCGTCATCCGACGTGAGCCAGGCGTTGACCACCCTCATCATACGCTCAGCGAGCAGGTTGGCCTTGAAGACGCCGCCGTTGAACAACACGGCCGTGGGATGCAGGAAGGTGCTCTTACCCTTGGGCTCGAAGCCCAATAGGTCTTCCGTGGCCCCGACCTGCATACCGAGGAAGGCGGCCAAGTGGCGGCTGACCGCAGGATCATGGGCATACGGCAGCCCCAGTTTGGTCAGCGCGGCGCGCGAGCGGGTGGCCGGCCGGGCGCTTACGGGGACCTCGGGGAAGAAGCCCTCGACCAGCGTGTGCGTGACCTCCTCTCGCGTAAGCTCGGTGCGGATGCTGCCGCCGATTAGATGCGTGCCGCGGCTGGGCACGACGACTGGCACGGCCTCCAAGGTCGGGTCCGCGAGCAGCGCCTCTTTCGCGTGGCGGCAGCCGTGGGTGAGGGCCTGAATCTGCCAGTGATCCAGGGATTTTCCCTCCGCGGTGAGCTTGCCGTTGACCACATGAGCGAGCGTCAAGTCCATGTTGTCGCCACCGAGCAAAATATGATCGCCAACGGCTATGCGGGTAAGCTCCAGCGCCCCTTCGTGCTCGGTTACCGCGATCAGCGAGAGGTCGGTCGTGCCCCCTCCGACATCGATCACAAGGATGATGTCGCCGACCCGCACCTGCTTGCGCCACCTCCCGCCGCTGTCGTGAATCCAGCTGTAAAGGGCCGCCTGAGGCTCTTCGAGCAACACCAGACGCTCGAAGCCGACGGTCTGAGCAGCCTTGGCCGTCAGCTCCCGAGCGGCAGGATCAAAGGAAGCCGGCACGGTGACCGTGACCTCTTGCGCCGCGAGATTGTCATAAGGGTGCGCATGGTTCCAGGCGTCGCGCAGATGCCCGAGATAGCGTACGGACGCATCGTAGGGTGAGAGACGTGCCACCTGCTCCTCGGGCGCCCCCGGGGGCAGAATTGCGGAGCGCCGATCGACTCCTGGATGGCAAAGCCAGCTTTTGGCGCTGGAGACGAGGCGGATGGGTGTTCGCGCCCCGACGGTTCGGGCCATTTCGCCCAGGATCAGTCCGTCACCGCCGCTCCAGGGTAAAGCGAGGTCGCCGGCGGGAAACTCGTCGGGATGGGGAAGGTAGAGAAACGAGGGCAGCAGCGCCAGCTCTTCCACGGAGCCGGCCGATGTCAGCTGAGGCACTTGCATCATATCTTGTGCGACATCGTCCCTGTCACTGGTTCTCAGGTCGACGTAGGAGAGGGCGCAATGGGTGGTTCCCAGGTCGATACCCACAGCGTAGCGCGCTTCGCTCACAGCTCTACCTCCGCCGGCGCAACAATGGCCAAATCATGGTCGCTCGCAACCTGTGGCAGCCTGATCTCGGTGACCCGCCAACCTCTGTGCGCGAGATTGCCGGTGAAGGGCGGGTGGCCGACGACGTTTCCGGTGAGACGCACCGCCGATGAATCGAAGCCTTCCTGCAGGGTCACGCGCGTTCCCTCCGGCTCGGCGCGCACGGCCTCGATGGCAAAGTGCTGTTTCAGGGTCTTGTTGCACCCCTCGTGTACGACCCGCGCGGCGGCCCCGACCTCGGCGTCCGAGTAGGCTCCGACGTCCTCCTGGAGAAAGTCGATGAACCGCCCGTTCTGCTGGAGCAGACCAAGAAGCTGAAGCCCCGCATTGGGCTCGGCCCTTTTCAACCGGGGAGACTCCGGACCCTCGGCGTCGGGGGGAGCGGTCATCCCACCACCGCGAAGCTCAGCGATTTTGGCGGCGAGCCGGGTGTCGACGAGAATCCGCCAGAATGTAGTCAGTGCGAGGAGCAGTCGGCTGAGCACCGAGGGGGGAGGCTCGGACATGGGGATACTCCTTCAGGGTGGCGACGGGCACAGGGTACTTCCGCACGGTCGGGCACCTCCCGATGCTATCACAAGTGAGGGTCGTGCGGCTGGTATGCGGGTGAATTCCCCTCGTCGCCCGTGCCTGGGACAAGACATCGCGAACCTCTGCGCGGCAACCGAGCATGCAGTTGAGATCAATCCTCTTCCTCGAAGGGAGCCCGAACGATGAGGACGGGATCTTGAGATCGGCGCACGACGCCTTGACCAGTGTCGTCCACAGGGTGCCGTCGATGGCTATGACCGTACGTTGCGCAGGACTTTCTCGAATTCGATGTTCGGCAGATTGGTAGGAGCGCTCGCAGTTGGCGAAGGCACCGGAGTCCGCGTTGCCGACACCGACCTTATTGCCTTTCAGGTCCTTAGGTGCTCTCGATGTCGGAATCGGCGCGTACCACGGGCTGA
>Ga0210060_1000508_pt1 | contig 12170 bp, 11 predicted proteins | sample Joice_CattailNLB_FD_184871 | JGI IMG/M metagenome (GOLD analysis project Ga0210060, IMG submission 184871) | Wetland microbial communities from San Francisco Bay, California, USA, that impact long-term carbon sequestration - Joice_CattailNLB_D2... | ecosystem: Environmental > Aquatic > Marine >...
ATGGTGAGCCGTCATCCGAATTATGAACTGGAGATCGCGGTCGCTTTCGGCCGCGTTGGCCTCAATTAAGGAGTCGACATGACATGACTATTGCCTACGCGCAAAAAAAACAGGTATTCACCCAGTTCGAGGGCCGCATCGGCATCTGGAGCGGTCTGGTGCCGCCGTCCTTCTATTCGGATTTCGTGAACTTCGAGCGCATAGAGATCACAGCACCCGAGCAGGAGGTCAAGAAGCTAATCTCGCGGATGACCAGCTCGGCGGGAACGGCGCTGGACTCGCAGAACGTGGCGACCGATAAGGTGGCGGCGGTGGAGATCGAATCGAGTGAGTTCACGCCCGGCATGCTGGAGATGATGTTGGGTGCGACGGTCTCCGAAGTGGTTCAGACGGCCGATGCAATCACCGCCGAGACGATCACGACCATCCTCAACCAATGGGTGCCGCTGGAGAACAAGGGCATTGCGGTCAGCGGTATCAACCTGGAGATCCCGGCCTCCACGGTCATCGATCCCGGAAAGTATGAAATTGACCTGGAGTTGGGCATGTTGAAGGCGATCCATGCGGATGCCGTCGGCGCCGGAGAGATCGACTATACCCTGCGCGCACAGACCATCGAGCAGTATGCCGCTGGGCTCGCGAAAACCACCTATTGCCATATCACAGGGCAGGCGACGGATAAGATTACGGGCCTGATCGCCCCACTGGAAATTTGGCGCGCCTCCCTGGCGAGCTCCGGCTCGTTCGACCCGGTTGCGGAGGGCGGCGACTATCTCCGGGGCGTGCTCCAGGGTGACCTCATCACGCCGTCGGTGGCAATCCGAGGCGCCATTCCGGCGGCACCATGGTCTTGGGGGTATCGAACGGCATGAGGAAGAGCAAACATGAGGTGGCCGAGCCATCGCCAGAGAAGCGCATAGCAGTGATCTATCCATGTCCGCTGGCAGGTGACCCGAATGAACAGGTGCTCGTGGTGGTCACCGGATCGGTGCGCGAGGCGTTCTCGCAGCAGGTCTTCGCGCGCCTAAAGAAAGAATATGGCTATTCGGATGCCACTGCTCTTGGTGCCCATCTCATTGAACTTTGATAGGAGAGGAGACAGACAATGCGCGTTATGCTCGCAGTAGCACTCGTTTTCGCATCCGGCATCGCCACGGCAGATTGCACCCTGCAATGGGATTACGACGATACCCTGAACGACTGGATTGGCGGGTTCAGGATCTATCAGGGGGGTACGCAGGTCGGGGAGGCCCCGGCGACTGCCCGCTCTGGGCTCTGCGCGGATCTTGGGCTCGTCCCAGGCCCGGAAGATGTCACGGCCACGGCCTTTCGCGGCAGTGACGAGAGCCTTCCATCCGGTCCGGCATCCATAGCGGTAGCTCCGCATGCGTTGCATGTCACGGTGGCCGTAGACCCGACAAACCCATAGGGAATGGCGATCTCGCTTTCCAACGGATCCAGCACTCTCGCCCTGCAGGACAACCTGATTTGGGAGGACGAGCTGGCATGGGACCATGTCGAACAAGAGCGCGCGGTCAGTATTACGGGCGCCCTGATTGTCGAGGATTGGCCGGCCCGCGTTACGGGCCGCCCGATCACGCTTGTCGGCGGCGAGCAGTGGGTGTGGATGAGCCGCATCGAGCTGCTAGCGCTGCAAGCCATGGGTGCCCCGGCGGCGGTACAGCTTACCCTAATTGTGCATGACGGCAGCAACTGGCAGGTAACGCCGAGGCGCGACGACAGCGAGCCCTGGCTGGTGGCCAGGCCCTTCCCAAAGGTGCTCGATTCGGGCACGGCGGACCCGCAGACGACGACCCTGTACATCCTGGAGCGCTTGCGCTTCGTGACCATCTGAGCGCATATGGCGGAGAAGATCAGCAATCCCGAGGTCAAGCTCAAGATCGCGGCCGACGGGGGGAAGGAGGCCGCGGCGGATGTGCGGCGCGTGGACGACGCGGTGGAAGAGCTCGGGCGCGAGGCGAAGGAGTCCCGCGCCGACCTGAAGGACCTCGGCGAGCAGACGCGCAAGGTCGGCGACAACGCGCGGCTCGCCAGCGACGGGGCGGCATTGCTCGCGCGTGCCCTGCCGGCCATCGCCGTAGGCGCCCTGGTGCGTCAGTTCATCGACCTGAACAGCCAGCTGGAATCCCACCAGAAGGCATTGAGCCAGATCACCGGCAGCGATGCCGAGGCGGCGCAGGAGATGGAGTACCTGCGCGCGCTCTCCGACCAGCTGGGGCAGTCGACGCTGGATCTTACCGGGCAGTATGTGCAGCTCTCGGCGGCGACCCAGGGCACGGCGCTGGAAGGGCGGGCGACGCGGGATGTGTTCGAGGCCGTGGTCGGCGCCATGGCCCGGCTCGGGAAGAGCAGCGCCGAGACCGAGCGGGCGTTGACGGCCGTGGCCCAGATCGCGAGCAAGGGCGTCGTCTCTCAGGAGGAGATGCGCCAGCAGCTCGGCGAGGCGCTGCCCGGTGCCATGCAGGCGCTCTCCCAGGCGACCGGGATCACGGTCACCGATCTGAACACGATGATCGAAAGCGGGCAGCTGCTGGCCGCCGATGTGCTTCCGGCGCTGGCGCAGGGCCTGAACGAGGTCTATGGGGATGCGACTGCTGAGCGGATCGACACCCTGACGGCATCGGTCGCGCGCTTCCAGAATGCCCTTAGCCGCGCCTTCACCGAGACCGGGCAGGGCGGCTTGGCGGAGGCGTTCGGGGCCATTATCGATGTCGGAACGGACGCGATGGATGGCCTGGTCGCCGGCACCGTAACCCTGGGAAAGAATCTGGGGGCGCTCGGGGCCTACGTCGAAGGATCCATTCCGTCCTGGGATGCCCTCACCGCGGCAATCGCCGAGAACAATGCCGCCGGGCAAGCGTATATCGATCGAGCGACCGAAGTGGCGCAGGCCGGGCAAGAGCAGTCGAGCGCGTTGCAGGCCGTCGCGGCGGCCGGGCTGAAGTCGGCGGCCAATTACGGAAAGCTCAACGAGGCCGCACAGGCGGCGCTGAAGGCCACGGGCGCACAGGGCGAGGCGGCGGTGAAGGCGGCGCAGGCGGAGCTGGCGCACGCCAAGGCCATCGGCGAGCGCGGGGCGGTCCTGCAGACGCAGGCACGGCTCGATCAGGTCGCGGCCGAGGCGGCACGCGAGAAGGCTGCGGCCGCCGAGGACCTGGCGCGGATTTCGCGCGAGCGGATCGCGCAGATCGAGCGCGAGGTCGATGCCATCCGCGCGCAGGCGCAGGCCGAGGGCCTGGAGGCGCAGCGCATCGATACCCTGACGGCCGGGCGCGAGCAGGCGATCGCCACGCTCTCCGAGGAGGCGACGCTGCGCGACGCCAATGCCGCGAAGCTGCGCGAGGAGGCCAACGCCCAGGCGCTGGCGGCCACGCAGGCGCGGCTGCAGGCCCTGACCTATGGCGACCAATCGGCGCGGCTGCAGGAGCTGATCGCCCAGCGCGACGAGCTGACCGCGAAGCAGCGTGCAGGGGTCCCCGTCGGCGACGAGCTGGCGCAGGTGCAGGTGCAGATTGCCGATGCGGCCAAGGACGCGGCCGATGGGATCACGCTGGAGATCCAGGCGATCGGCCGCCAGGCGGCGATCGCCGAGAAGCAGGGCGCGGTGCAGGCGGCGGAGCTGCAGCGCCGTCAAGCGCTGGCGCGCGCACGCGGCGACGAGACGCAGGCGCGGCGCATCGGGCTGCAGATCCTGCGCGAGGAGATTCAGCTAACCGAGCAAGCGGTTGCGGTCAAGCGGGCCGAGGCGGATGCGCTCGCGCGCCAGGCGCAGAAGCTGGAGATCTCCGCCCAGGCCAGCGGCGAATATACGGCCGCCGAGCGTGCGCAGGTCGATGCCATACGCGATGCGGCGCAACTCGCCGAGCTCGAAGCGGATCAGCTGGCCGTAACGGTGAAGGCGAAGCGGGACGCACGTCAGGCGGCCGAGGACCTCGCCGCGCAGGAGCGCGCGCTGGGCGCCGCGATGCGCCAGGTCGGCGTCGATGGCGTTGCGAGCCTGGAGGACGTGCAGCGGGCGATCGCGGCGGCGGCAAACGGCGGGGAGCTGCAGAGCCTCGAAGCCGGGCTCCGGCAGGCGTTCGAATCCGGGGCAATTTCGGCGCGCCAGCTCGAAGAGGAGGTCGGGCGGATCGCGCAACGCCTCGGGCAGGTGGCGGACGCTACCCAACGGGCAGTGCGCTCGATGTCTGTCGATTACGAGCAAGCATATCGCTCCGCGCGGAAGGGCGTTGGCGGCCGGGCGGTGATCGAGGATCTCTTCGGAACCGCTACCGGGTGGGCACGCATGGGAAAGGGCGCCACGGAGTATCGTCAGCGCCTCATTGATCAGTATCGTGAATGGGAGAGTGAATTTCTGTCCCAGCGGGCTGAGAAGCGCATGCAGTCAGAGGCAGGGAAAGAGGCACAAAGCAGTTTCCAGGCGGCCCAGGCGGTCATTCACCAGGTGAACATCTCCTTCGGCCAGCGGCGCTATGCCATCGATACGGTCGGTGATACCGATCAGAACTTGCTCGACTTCCTCGATGAAGTGAAGAAGAGCACGGAGTGACGATCAATGACCATAGCCACCGACAATATCAAGCTGATGGCCTCCGAGCGCCTGACCGACGCACCGGACGGCGGAGGCATGATGAGCCCCAACGAGGTCATCGATAATGTCGAGAACAACCTCTTCCCGGATGTCTCCGAGCTCGACCGCACCTATGGGCGCATCGCCCTGCGCAAGGCGTTTCTGCTGCTGGATGTGGCCAACGCCGAGACCTATTACGGCGCCAACGCCATCGTCGCCGATCCGCCGGATGATCCGCGGGTCCATGCCCTGCTCTTCGCCGCCGGAGGCTACGCGGGGGAGCGCGCGCAGGCGCGGGAGCATATTGAGCAGTACGTGGTCCGCGGGCCGCAGTCGCCCTCCTGGCATCTGTATGGAACGCATGTCGAGGGGCAGGCGCAGGTGCGTTTTTTCGGGCGCACAGACAGGCCGCTGCCGGAGATTGGCGATGTGATGGTTCTGCTCGAAGACGAGGGCACCTCGGAGGAGATCGAGCAGTTCGTCCGCATCACGGATGTGGATTATGAAGACTATATCTTCACGGATGGCCAGGGCGAGTACACCAGGCGCGTCGTGACCTGCGATCTGGGCGACCCGCTGCGCTACGACTTCCATGGCCCCGCGATCAACCGCCAAGACGATCCGGAAGGATCGACGAATGCCTTTATCTACGAGACGGCGGTCGCCGATGCGGCCCGCTACTACGGCGCGCAGCCGTTGTCCCTCGCTGCCGAGCCGGGGGACCTGCAGCTGCAGGTATCCGATGTCTACGGACAGCTGGTGCCTTCGACCCGCGGCGAGCACTCCATGGGCAACCAGCAGGCGGCCATGGGCGCGACCGTCACGATCGATGCCGGTAGCCGCAACGTGCAGATCAGCCAGGTTACGCAAACCGGCTACATCGGCATCGCGCTGGCCAACCGGGCGCTCAACTATGTGTTCGCGTGCCGGCCGCTGCCGGCCGCCGGCACGGTGCAGGTGAGCTACCGGGCGCTGGACCGCTGGTACAACCTGACCGACCAGGGCGACGGCACGCTCACCGGCAACGGGGCCGGCACGGTGGATTACCAGACGGGCACCATCCTGGTGACCCTGCAGGCGCTGCCAGATGTCGACACGCTGATCGTCATCCAGTGGGGCACGCCGCTGAGCTACCGGGTGCGCGCCGGGCAGACGGTCGGCCCCGTGCAGATCAAGCACACCTGCGCCGAAGGGCACTGCGAGCGCAATACGGTGACAGCTTCCTGGTATGCAGGGGGAGGGCAGGTATCGGTCAGCGACGATGGTGACGGGAATCTTTCCGGCACTGGCGGCACGGGAACCGTGCGCTATGCGACCGGCGAGCTGACGATCGCGCCCAGCGTGATGCCGGATCCAAGCTCGGAGCTGCGCGTTTCCTACGACTACGGCAGCCCGATTACCGAGAGCTGGTCGGGCGTCGTGCCCGAGCTGGACGGGACGATCGCGCTGCAGATCACACAGACGCCGATCCATGCGGGCTCCTTCAAGCTGAAATTCACCGCGAGCCTGACCGTCCCGGCAGAGCAGGAGCGCACGCTCACGGTACAGACGCCGGAAGAAGAAGAGCAGCCGGATTTTGAGCTGAACATCGTCGCCTAGGGGGCTTGCATGTCGACCATCACCTATGAAACCTGGGACGACGGCATCGGTGGCCTGAAAGGTCTCACCGGTAGCCTGAATTATACGAATGGGGATCTCGTCTTCGACCCCAACGAGACCCTTACCCTGCCGGTCGCGAAATACGAGTGGGAGACCGTCGGCGAGACCCAATCCGGCGATCAGACCATCCTGGATCAACGCCTGCGGCTGGTCGGCTACGAGGACGTGGATTGCCCGCTGACCTACGTCGGCGGGCCGATCGCGGTGAGCTATTACAGCGCCCAGGGGGAGACGGCGGCGGAGGACGTGGTGCCGGCGCTGGCGCTGACGATCGATCTGACGCCGAGCCACGGCGAGCATGTGATAGCCGACAGCGTGGATGTGATCGTGGGCGGCGTGCGCATTCAGGATGATGGCCTTGGGGGGCTGGTGCGCGAGTCCGATCAGCTGTCTGTTGGCTCCATCGACTACGAGACGGGGTTAGCGACGCTGACCACCGGCTGGACGGCGCAAGCGGCCACCGGGCGCACGGTCATGGCGCTGGCTACCTGGGGCTCGCAGCACCTGGTGCAGGATTTCACCTTTCGGGTGCCCGGTACGATCGTTCCTGGGTCCGTGATCGTGACCGCGACCTCCGTCAACGGCGATGCGCTGGTGGCGACCGGGGACCTTTCGGGGGAATTCTCTGGCACCCAGTGCCTCGGGGATGTGAACTACGAGACGGGCCTGGTGCAGATCACCTGGGGCGACCGGGTGCTGGATTCGACCCTCACGCCGCAGGAGAAGGCCGAGAGCTGGTACGACCCGGAGCAGGTGGATACCGAGGGGTACATCATTCGCCCTCTTCTGGTGTTGGCGGAAACAGTGCGCTACAGCGCCGTGATCTACACCTACGTGCCCCTGGATGCAGACATCCTGGGGCTGGATCCAGTGCGCCTTCCAGTGGACGGGCGGGTGCCGATCTATCGCGTCGGCACCGTCTGCGTGATCCATAACACGGACGGGTATCTGCTCGGGCCGCCGGCCGTGGCGGGGCAGACCTACAACCTGGGCCGGCAGCGCATCGCGCGGGTGCGCCTCCTGGATGCAAACGGCCTGGTGGTGCCGACAGACCGCATCGAAAGCTGGGATCTGGACGCGGGGACGATCACGCTGGCAGATCCGCTGGATCTCAGCGGGTTCACGGAGCCAGTCACGGCCTATCACACAGTCGAGGACATGGTGCTGCTCACCGATGTGGAGATCGGCGGTGCGCTGACGATGAACCGTCCGGTGACGCACGACTATCCGGCCGATGAATCCTACTGCTCCGGTGCGCTTCTGTGGGGGGACACCTGGGCGCGCTACAGCAACCTTTTCGGACAATACACCTGGACCAACACGTGGTCGGATGAGCGCGACGGCAACGATACCGTCGGTCAGTACAACGACGCGGTTTACCCGATCGAGGTGACCAATAAGGGCGCCATCGAGGAGCGATGGCGCATCAACTTTACGAGCAGCACTGCCTTCCAGCTGATCGGTGAACATGCCGGGCTGATCGCGGTGGGTGATATCAATACCGATCTCATGCCGATCAATCCAGTGACGAGCGTGCCCTATTTCACGATGCATTATGAAGGGTGGGGGACCGGCTGGGCGGCTGGAAATCAGGTGCGGTTCAACACCTATGGCCCGCGCTGGTTGTGGGCGGCGCGCACCGTGGAACAGGGCCCGGCGACATCCGATCAGGACAGCGTCCGGATCGTGCTGCGCGGCGATGTGGACGCGAGCTAGGAGGGGCGATGACCGTTCGTAATACCAGTATTCGCGTCTTCTTGGGACTGCGGGAAACTTCCCATGATGGGAAGCAGGGCGATGACCGTTCGTAATACCAGTATTCGCGTCTTCCTGTCCACCGACAGTGGCGCCCCCGAGCTGTCCGGCCTCGCCGGGTCCGGAATTCCTGTCTTCGATGCATTCCTGGTCAGCGGGTATGGCTCGGTAACCGCAACCAGTCTGGTGGTGAGCTCCGGAATCGCAACGCTGACGGTCGATGCCGGGCATGGCTTCACCGATCCTGGTGCCACCTGGGGTATCGATGCCGGCGTGGTGGTGCGGGTGTCGGGCGTGACGGGCGCGGCAAGCGCTCTGAACGCCGACTGGCGGGCAACCGTGACCAGCGCGACGGTCCTCACCTGGGAGTGCGGGACATCCATCCCAGATGGATCGGCGAGCGGGACCATCGCCGTGAAGCGTGCACCGCTCGACTGGGTGAAGGCATTCACGGCAACCGACAAGGCCGCCTATCGGAGCCAGGATCCGCAAGCCACCGGGTGCCTGGTGCGGATGGATGATACGGGGACGAAGGCCATCCGGTTCCGCGGCTACGTGGCCATGACGGACATCGACACAGGCACCGATCCGTTTCCCACGGACGCACAGGCGAATGGCGGGTCCTATCTGCAGAAGTCGAGCTTGACGACGAGCACGCCGCGGGCGTGGATGGCCGTTGGTGACAGCAGGGCGTGGTATTTCTCCTCTGTCTACAACGGTACTGGTAGTGCCGCTCATTTTTTCGGCGATGTGGCAGAGTCCGCCGTGGCCGGTGACCCCTGGGCCTGTGCATTGCACGGTTCGGTATCCAGCGGAGTCTCAGGGAATATGGGGCGGATGGACGGATCTTCCCGGCAGGCATGGCTCGCACGGTCTATCAGCGGTGCCGTCGGTGCAGTGGCAGCTGCTCTGCGCGGCTTCTACGCATATTCGAGCCATAACATTCAAAATGCATATCCATCGCCATTGAACGGCGGCGTGACGTGTGCGATGCCAGTCCTGTCGGAGGAATACCAGGGGGAATTACGCGGTCCTATGCCGGGGATGGTGGAACTGCTGAATTATTGCTACGCCGATCTGGTGGAAGGGAAAATGCTCGATCCACTCGGATTCGACGATCCGGTGATATGCCTGGGTAATACCGTGGACTCGCTATCGCCGTTCGTGGGGCTGTCGCTGGGGGCATGGCGGTGAGCCTGGGCATCCGCGGCATGGTTGGCGGCGCAGATACCTCGGAGAACGCAGGCTCCGGGCGCATCTTCGGCACGGTAGCCGTTGCTCCGAGTCCGGGAACGCCGGTGAGCCGGAGGGTCCACCTGTTTGTCGCGCGTACGGGGCGAATCGTGCGTCAGACATGGTCCGAAGCGGATGGATCCTATGCGTTCACCAAGCTCACGCTGGTGCCTGAGTATTGGATTGTCGTCGCGCACGATCACACGAAGACGCACAACGCGGTGATCGCCGACCTGGCGACTGCGGAGTAGCGCTGCGTGTTGTTGCTGGCCACCGCTGCCGCCCAGGGGCGTCTCGACGCGGTACGCGCGCGCATCGATGCCAGCGGTGGCGGGCGCTTGCTCCTCTACAAAGGGACCGTGCCATCCGCCCCGAATTCGGCAGCAAATCCATCGGACCTGCTCGCAACCCTCTCCCTCGCGGTGCCCTGTGCCTCCGTGGTCGATCCTGGGGCAGGCTCTCCCCTCTATCTCGAATTTACGCCAGTCCTGGACCAGATTGTTAGCGCCTCCGGTCCTGCGACATGGGTACGGTTCACGGATGGGGCATTGACACCGGTGCTCGATGGCGATGCCGGTCTATCCGGTAGTGGTGCCTTGGCGATCTTCGATGATGTCGACCTATGGGCGGGCGGGCTTGTGAATCTCGTCTCGTGCGCCTTCACGGAGCCATGGTCGAGCGTCTGATGTGGCTGTCGATCTCCTTTTCGAGGGTGCCTATACGCCGCCGGTCGGCCAAGTCGACCTGCTGTTCGGCGGTGGTGGAGGCGAAGAGACCGAAAACGCCGTCGCGATCTCAGGGACATTTGGTGCGCTCACCGGAGCAGCATCAATTGTTTACGACAACGCGGTCCCTCGCGGTCCGGCAGGCGGCGCGGCAGATGGTTGGCGCGTTGCCGCGCCGGTTAGCACCGGCTGGACCGCGCCCTGGGCGGAGAGTCGGCGCATGCCCGCAATTACAGCAGCGGGATGGGGTGGTGGGCTCGAAGCGTATTCCGTCGTCGCGGTCCCGTGGCGCCTGCTCAATCCTGCGGCCTCTGGAGCGGATGCGAGATGGCGTACCGGGTACGCGCAGAGCGGTGCATGGGCGGTGCCCTGGCGCGAGCTCCTGCGCCGCCGAACGAGCGTCGGCATCCCCTGGCGCATCGCACAGCCGATCAGCATCGGGCGCGGGGTCGCATTCGAGTACCTGCGCGGTGCCCATGGCGAGGTCCGTGGCGGTTGGCGCGAAGGCATCACGACGAGTATGGAGCGTGCGCATCCATGGCGCATTGCCGCATATTGCGCACGATCTTGGCGATTGCCATGGTCCGAAGCGGGAAGCATCGGTCCCGGCTCTGTTGTTGTGTCGGCTGGCGAGGAGCCGTCGCCTGCTCCCTGCTATGAGGGGCCCGTCGGGCGGGTGGATCTGCTGTTTGCGCCGGCCTGCACCGATGCCGACGCGCTGTGGCGGCTGCTCCTTTTCGGCTGCGCCGCAAAGACCGCCTGCATACCCCGTAGAAGGGCATACCTCGTGATCCACGACGTTTCCCTCTATCGCGCCTCGGACGGCCTGGCCATCGCCGCGTCGCAGCTGGTGATCGGCATCGACAGCGATGCGTTGGCCGTGAGCTGGTCGGCGACACTGCTCGGGATGGCCGCGTTGGAGGCCGTCGAGCCCTCCCTGGATGGAGAGCCGGTCACCTTGGTGGCCGAGATCGATGGGCATGCATGGCATCTCCTGGTCGAGGACTGGACGGAGGACCGCCAGCATGGGCAGCGCTCGATCCGGGCCAGCGGGCGGGGCCTCAGCGGCTGGCTGGCGGCCCCCTATGAACGCACCCTATCCGGGCAGACAACGAGCGACCTGACGATCCAGCAGGCCCTTGAAGGGCACCTGCCGACGGGCAGCGGATGGACGCTGAGCTGGGTGGCGGCGACAGCGCCCTGGCTGATTCCTGCGGGCGCCTGGACCTGGCAGAATGTCACCCACATGCAGGCGATCCACGCCGCAGCGCAGGGCGTCGGCCTGATCGTCGTGCCGGACCCGGCGGCGAAGGTGTTGACCGTGCGCGAGCGCTACCCCGTGATGCCGTGGGATTTCTCCGGCGCCACGCCGGACCTGGTCATCCCCGATAGCGCCATCCTTTCGGTATCGAGGCGCGCAACGGCCCCGGACCAGGCGAACGCCGTCTATGTGCATGGTTCGGAGATCGGCGGCGTCTTGGCCCGCGTCTACCGTTCCGGAACCGCAGGCGATGTTGCAGCGCCCACCGTCAGCCATCCACTGATCACGCACACCGATGCTGCGCGCCTGCTCGGTGCGCGCCTTCTCGCGGCGCAGCAGCGCCAACCGGAGGTCCGCGCGATCACGCTGCCGCTCGGCGATGATTTCCCGCTCGCGGAGCTCGGGGACCTGCTGGCCGTAACGCTGGATTCCGAAGCGGTGCGCGGCATCGTGAGTGCCGTTTCCGTCGAGGTCCGCGGAGGAGGGCGCCCCACGGTCCACCAGACAATGCACATTGGCGAGGACACCCCGAACCAATGGGCCAAGTTCCGGCGGCTGCTCCCCGAGGACCCGTTGCTGGTCGGCACTGTGAGTGGCGGCAACGCGGCCGGAACCGTTACGGTGGATCTGGTCGGAGGCGGGAATGTCCGCGTCCGAGGCGACGCCGCCATCGGAGCCACCGTGTATATCCGAGGCGGCCAAATCGAGGGGCCTGCGCCCGATCTGCCCGCCTTCGATATCCCGATCTGAGCCGCCTGTTCGGCTGCGCCGCGAAATGCGTTGCGAGCCATGTACCAACATGCTGTTGTCGACGCCAACACAAAAATTTACTCGTTTCTCGCATTTTCTCACACGCGTTTCTCGCGTCTCGCCTCTCAGGGCCATGTGCGCCGGCGTTACCAGTATCTTCCCCTGCCCTACCGAGGCCTGCGCCAGACCATATTTG
>Ga0210060_1000509_pt1 | contig 12158 bp, 9 predicted proteins | sample Joice_CattailNLB_FD_184871 | JGI IMG/M metagenome (GOLD analysis project Ga0210060, IMG submission 184871) | Wetland microbial communities from San Francisco Bay, California, USA, that impact long-term carbon sequestration - Joice_CattailNLB_D2... | ecosystem: Environmental > Aquatic > Marine >...
AGCAGATAGGCGCCGCAGGCCAGCAGGCACACCAGGATCAGTAATCTGTTTGCATCCACTTATCGTTCCGCCCGGGGAAAAAAGGGTGGATGTGTTTCCCGCACATCCACCCCTGGTCGTGCATTGCTGCGAGGCCTGCTTACATCGTGGTCAGGTCCCTGGCGATTTTCGCCATCTGGCTGCGTTCCTCGGCAGGCATAGGGATCAGGCCCTTGTCGGACAGATAGCCATTTTCCCCCCAGGCCCGTTCGCTGGTGAACTCGGCCAGGTATTCCGTGATACCGGGGATGGAACCCACGTGCGTCTTCTTGACGTAGAAGAACAGCGGTCGCGAAACAGGATACTCGCCGCTGGCGATGGTTTCAAAGTCCGGAGCCACGCCCTCGACAATGGAGCCCTGGATCTTGTCGCTGTTCTGGTCCAGGAAGCTGAAACCGAAGATTCCGACCGCCTTCGGGTTGGCTTCCAGCTTCTGCACGATCAGGTTGTCATTTTCACCGGCCTCGATAAAGGCGCCATCCTCGCGAATGGTTTGACAGGTCGTCTGGTAGGCATTCTTGTCAACCTTCTTCATGGCCTTGATCCAGGCGAAGGTATCGCAACCCCCTTCCATGGCCAGTTCCACGAAGGCATCGCGGGTACCGGAGGTCGGCGGCGGACCCAGTACCTCGATGGCGGTGTCCGGCAGGGTGCTGTTGACATCCTTCCAGGTCTTGTAGGGGTTGGCGACCAGTGTCTCGCTGCCGTCGGGGGCCGGGACCTCCTTGGCCAGTGCCAGGAAAAGATCGTGCAGCGTAAGCGTCAGCGGGGCGGTCGTCCTGGAATTGGCTATCGCGATGCCGTCATAGCCGATCTTGACCTCGACGATTTCGGTCACACCGTTTTTCCTGCAGGTCTCGATCTCGGAGGCCTTGATCTTGCGCGAGGCGTTGGTGATGTCCGGGGTATCAACACCGGCGCCGGCGCAGAACAGCTTCAGACCGCCACCGGAACCGGTGGATTCGATCTTGGGGGTCTTGAACCGGGTGTTCTTGCCAAAGTGTTCGGCGACGACCGTGGCGAACGGGTAGACGGTGCTGGAGCCGACGATCATGATGTTATCGCGGGCGGCGTAGGCCGTCGACAGACCGAGTCCCAGCAGGCCGGCAATAAGCGTACTGTTGATGATTGGATTGCGCATGGTATCTCCTGTTGATAGTCCCCGTCTCCGGGTATTGAATTTGCCGAGACTCTAGCGGTCCTTTGTGACAGCAGTATGACAAGCTGTAAAAAGTCACCGGAAACCCCTGTGTAAACAGGGGCTTTGTGTCACAAATATGTCATAATTCAGGCATACACTCATGCCGGCGGTGAGCGGAGAAGTTGCTGTTCATCCGGGCGTTGCTGACGAGCAGGTACAGACTATGAATCGAGCCGGTCTCGGTGAACACATTCACCATCGATATGACCGTGAGCTGGAAAGCTTGCGCAACCGCGTCGTTGCGATGGGCGGACTGGCGGAGAGCCAGGTCAATGATGCCCTCACCGCGCTGCGCGAACATAACTCGGAGCTGGCCGAATACGTCATCCGCACCGATCATCGCGTCAATGCACAGGAAGTGGGCATCGACGAGGATTGCACCTACATCCTGGCACGCAGACAGCCGGCGGCCGGCGACCTGCGCATGGTCATGGCCATCATCAAGACCATTACGGACATCGAGCGCATCGGCGACGAGTCCGAAAAGATCGCGCGTGCCACCCTGGATCTCGAGTCCGCCAGCTTCGCCAACATGGAGGTGCTGATGCAGCAGATCGATGCACTCGGGCTGATGGTGGTGGGGTTGTTGCGCGAGGCACTGGATGCATTCGTGCGTATGGACCTGGAGGCCGCCGTGAAGACAGCGCGCAAGGACAAGGACATCGACAAGCGCTATTTCGAACTGCTGTCGGAACTCATCGCGCACATGAAAAGCGAGCCTGCCGATGTCGAGGAATTCCAGTCGCTGATCTGGGTCATCAGGGCGCTGGAGCGTATCGGGGATCATTCCAAGAACATCTGTGAATACATCGTGTATCTCGTGAGGGGCAAGGATGTACGACACACGACCATTGACGAGCTCGAGCAGCAGTTCGGGGTTTGAGCCGCTTCGTGCCGGCGCTGCCGAAGGTTGTACAGGGATGCCCTCGATCCTGATCGTGGAGGACGAGGCCGATCTCAGGGAGATGCTGGCCGAGTCTCTCGAGCAGTCGGGCTACACGACGTTCAGTGCCGGCACCGTCAATGAAGCGCGCAAACTGCTGGAGCAGCAGCAGCCCGACGTGGTGCTGCTCGACTGGATGCTGCCGGACACCAGTGGCCTGAACTGGCTGCGCCAGATCCGGCGCATCGATCGTTTCAGGACGCTGCCCGTGATCATGCTGACGGCGCGCGGCGAGGTCAATGACCGCGTGGCCGGCCTGGATGGCGGCGCGGATGACTATATCGTCAAGCCCTTTTCCCTCAAGGAACTGCAGGCGCGGATCCGTTCCCAGCTGCGCAACCAGCAGCAACCCGCGGACCTGGAGCGGCACGAACTGGGAGGCCTGGTACTCGACGGCAGTACGCACCGGGTCATGGCCGACGCGACCGAGATCGCTCTTGGTCCGACCGAGTTCCGTCTGCTGAAGCATTTCATGATGAACCCCGACCGGGTCTATTCGCGCGGCCAGCTGCTCGACGGCGTCTGGGGACACCAGGTATTCATCGAGGAGCGCACGGTGGACGTGCATATCAGGCGTCTGCGCAAGGCGCTGGAGCCGGTTGGCAAGGCGGGGTTGATCCAGACTGTGCGGGGTGCCGGTTATCGCTTCAGCCTGCGGGGTTCCTGATTGTACAAACCCGCTTCATTGCGCCAGGAGCTGCTGACGGTCGGCGCGCTGCTGCTGGTAATCTGGGTCGTCTGCGAGTTCGCCGGGCTGTCACGCTGGTTGCTGCTGGCCGCTGTGCTCGGTTACCTGTCCTGGCACCTCTATCATATCCGGCGCCTGGCGCGCTGGCTGGAAGACAGCAGCAACAGGCTCCCTCCTGCTGCGCGCGGCATCTGGGGCTATGTGTATTACCGTCTCGAGGTGAAGCGCCGCAAGGCGGCCAAGCGCAAGAAACAGCTTGGCCGCCTGCTCCAGCAGTTCAAGGCGTCGACCCAGGCACTGCCCGATGCCACCGTCGTGCTCGACAAGGCACACCGTATCCAGTGGATGAACGATGCCGCCACCGCGATTCTTGGCGTCAAGCGCACCGACACCGGCCAGCCGGTGACCAACCTGCTGAGAAATCCCGAGTTTCAGCGTTACCTGTTGTCCGGCAAATTCGAAAATTCCATAAATCTTGAATCCCCGCACAACAAGCGAATCAGGGTTCTGATCAGGATCGTGCCTTTCGAACGCAAGCAATATCTGCTGCTGGCACGCGACGTGACACAGCAATACCTGCTGGAAATCATGCGCCGCGACTTTGTCTCCAATGCCTCGCACGAGCTGCGTACACCGCTCGCGGTGCTGCAGGGCTCGCTCGAACAGCTGGAAGGCGATCTCGACAGGCATCCCGGTCTTGCCCGGCCGCTGGCGCGGATGAAGCGCCAGAGTGAGCGCATGATGCGGATCCTGCAGGACCTGCTGACACTGGCACGTCTGGAGAGCCGCAAGGAACCCGAAGGCAAGCGCGCGGTCAACTTCTCCACGCTGGTCGGCGAGGTCGTCGAGGAGGCGCGCCAGGCGAGCGGGATACAGGGCGGGCATGTCATTAATGTCGAGGTCGAACCGGACATCGGCCTGCTCGGCAACCAGGAGGATTTGCATGCGGCGGTCTCCAATCTCGTCATGAACGCCGTGCGTTATACACCGGCAGGCGGCGAGATCAGGGTCGCGGCGTTCCTGATCTCGGCCGGCGTCCGGTTTGAAGTGGTCGATACCGGTCCGGGTATCGCGCCACAGCATCTGCAGCGCCTGACCGAACGTTTCTACCGGGTCGACGTGGGACGCTCGCGCGAGGCGGGCGGGACCGGCCTCGGGCTGTCCATCGTAAAGCACATCCTCGAGCAGTATCACTCGGAGCTGGAAATCTCCAGTACACCGGGCGTCGGTTCGAGCTTCGGGTTTGCCCTGGCCAGGGAACACCTGTGTGAGCTCGGCCCGCAGGCGTGCAGCGCCTGATATCATGACGCGGTTGATTCTGACTGCTGTCTGATGCGCGGGGCCGGCTACCGGTACGCGCCAGGAAACTCCGCCATGCCTGCAGGCCATGCACTGCTGAACCAGGGCTTCCGCCTGTTTTTCCTGCTCGCCGCCCTGTTCGCGGTCGTTGCCGTGCTGGCCTGGTCGGGCGTTTACGTGCTGGGCTGGCACTGGCCGCGGGCGGATTTCACGGCACTGACCTGGCATGCACATGAAATGATCTACGGATATACGATGGCCGTGATCGCCGGCTTCCTGCTTGCCGCGGTGAAAAACTGGACCGGCGTGCAGACCCTGCATGGCGTGCCGTTGCTGCTGCTGGGTCTTGCCTGGCTTGCCGCGCGCATCCTGATGCTGGTGGGCGATACCGTCCCGCCGTCCCTGGCGGCGCTGGCCGATGGCCTGTTCAACCTGGCGCTGACCGTGGTCGTCGCATGGCCAGTATTCAGGGTGCGGCAGTGGCAACAGCTTGGCATGGTTTCCAAGCTGTTTCTGCTGGCGTGCAGCAATCAGCTGTTTTATGCCGGGCTGCTCGGGTTTTACCCTGACGGTATCCGGGCCGGTCTGTACTCCGGCGTGTACCTGGTGATGGCGCTGATCTTCGTCATGGCGCGGCGTGTGCTGCCGTTTTTCATCGAGCGCGCCATGGACCCCCCGGCGACCCCCGTCAACCGGGTCTGGCTGGACCGCGCGAGCCTGGCCCTGTTTCTGGTGTTCTGGCTGATCGATATCCTGCACCCGGATGCGCTGCCAGTTGCACTGCTGGCGAGTGTGCTGTGCGTGCTGCACGGCATGCGTCTCGCCGGCTGGTATGTGCGCGGGATCCTCGGCAAGCCGCTGCTCGCCGTGCTGTACCTCGGCTACGGCTGGCTGGTCATCGGGTTTGCGCTCAAGGCCGCCGTGTTCGCGGGCATCCCGCCGTCGCTTGCACTGCATGCCTTTACCTACGGCGGCATCGGCCTGTTCACGCTGGGCATGATGGCGCGGGTCACGCTGGGCCACACCGGGCGCAGCGTACAGCAGCCGCCACCGGTGGTCGGCTGGTCGGTGATCATGCTGCTGGCCGGCGTCGCCGTGCGCGTGCTGCTGCCGCTGGTGGATGCAGGGCATTATCTCTGGTGGGTCGGTCTGGCGCAGCTGCTGTGGGTGGCCGCCTTCGCGATGTTCCTGGTCGTCTTTCTGCCGATGTGGCTAGGGCCGCGTGTGGACGGACAGCCGGGCTAACCGCGTTTCTCATTGGCAGGGGAACAAGCCGATGGTTCGCGATTGGTTGTCGGAGCAAACGTCAGCCACCGAAGTCCAGCAACTGTTTGTTCCGTGTCCTTCCGTGGATTCCGTGACCATTATTCTTAAGGAGGCTCTGATCAAGTCATGCAGCACGTCATTGCGAGCGTAGCAATGCAATCTCATAACTACGGAATCAGTCGGTAGGAGATTGCTTCGTCACAGCGATCTCCGGTAACTACTCCTGCGTCGCCTAAGGCGCCTGCTTTTGGTGCTCTACCTCCTGCATGGGCCCAGGCCAGCCTCTCGACCGGTTCCCGGTCTCACCTTCTCCATGCAGTCGTCGCAATGACGGCTTGATCAGGGTTTCCTTAAATATATAAAATAGCCACGGAATCCACAGAATCCACGGAAGAACACGAAAAATATAAATGCATTCCTGTGCCGGGCGGCGGGAAAGGCGGTTTAGTGCAGACGACTATTGCCCGGGGCATCCGGATTGTCTGCATCCTCACCTTCATCCGTGTCCTCATCCTCCCAGTCATAGTGTTTTTCCGGCGCCTTCGGGTCGCGCCTCGCAAACAGAAAGGCAGCCAGCACGCCACAGCCCGCTCCGAAAAAATGGGTCTCGTAGGAGATGTCCGCTTGCTGCGGAAAGATCGTCCAGATCATGCCGCCATACAGGAGGAATACGACCAGGGCCAGGGCAATCGACGGCCGGTCGCGGCGCAGGATTCCGCTGGTGAAGATGTAGAACATGATCCCGTGGGTGAGGCCGCTGGCGCCGATGTGATAGCTTCCGCGCGCCAGCAGCCAGACGCCCAGGCCGGAGCCGAGCCAGATCAGCAGCAGCGCCGGGCGTGCCGAGCGCGGGTAGCCGTACAGCAGCGCCGTCAGCAGTACCAGCAGCGCAAAGCTGTTCGAAAGCAGATGACCCCATGAGCCGTGGATCAGGGGGGCGAACAGGATACCGCGCAAGCCCACCAGGGTCTGCGGGTACACACCGAGGCGGTAGAGCGGCAGGTCGAAGGCCTGTCCGAGCAGCGTGACCAGCCAGAGCAGGGCGACGAATGCCAGCGCAGTCAGCGCGCTTCTGTAAAACGGGGCATTCACACGTGGTGACCGGAACGGGATTGCCCGGCTGCTGCCGGGTGGCATGGTGTGGCGCTGGGTGCCGCTTTGCTAGCGTAGCATGGCTTCCAGGGCGGCATGGTCACCACGGTAGCGGCCGGGGGCGACTTTTTCCAGTACGCCCTGGCGCTTCAGGTCTGCTATGTTGCGGCTGACCGTTTCCGGCGAGGCGCCGATGATGGCGGCCATATCATTGCCACCGAGCATCGGAAACACGTCATTCTGGCCGGTGGAATGCTTGAGCATGAACAGCAGCAGATTGGCGATACGGAGCTTCGCTGGCCCGGTCGCCAGGTTGACGATCCATTCGTCCGCGCGATCGAGCTGGTCCTGCAGCCGCTGGCGTATCTGGTCACAGAGTGTTGGAAAGCGCGCATTCAGCAAATCGATCGTGTTGACCGGTATGCGGCAGACATCGGCGTCGCCTACCGCGATGGCCGTGTGGCGATAGGTATTGCCGGCATCGAGCAGCTCGAGCCCGATTGCAGACTTGGCCCCTGCCAGCCGCACGATGCGCTGTTCTCCTTTCTCGGTCAGTGCCATCAGCTTGATCAGTCCCTTGCGGATGGTGAAGATCACCCCCTCGTCCTGCCCTTCCTGGTAGAGGGGCGTGCCTGCCGGAAACAGGAAATGGTCGATGGGCTCCAGGTCGGAGGTGAATGCAGTCTCAGGCAACCCGGAAAACAGCATCAGGTCGCGGATGCCGCAGCGGGCGCAGTCGGACCGTCCTACCCAGGTCGCGTCGGTACAGTAAATGCGTTTGTGTGTTGATTCATTCACGGGTTTATCGGGCTGCCTGGTTATTGCACGATGGTCGCATGTATATCTGATCTATATCAATATATAGGCAAGATAGGCAAGGAAATAGCGGTATTCAGGAAAAATTGAAATTCCTCAATTGAGTTTATTGCAGAATCCCCCCGTATTCTCCCTGTTCCTGTGACCGGCCGGGAGAGCATCATGCACATCACGACGCCCCGGTTGCAGTGCCGACAGGGGCCGGCCTTGCCGGCAACCGCGTTCCATTCGGTCACGCAACCGGGTACAAGCTCGCCGGTAGACCTTCCCGACCACGTCCCTGAAACAGCGCGACCCGTCCCCGCGCGGCGGTTGACTATGATCCGCGGGTAGTTAACAGTCGGCGTCATGTGTGCCATGAACAGTTCGGGTAGCGCCGCGGACCCCGTTGCCGAGGCTGTGTTCCGGGTGCGTGGCCTGACCAAGGTCTATCACATGGGCGAGGTCGAGGTACATGCCCTGCGCGGCGTTGACCTCGAGCTGTTTGCCGGCGAACTGATGGTCCTGCTCGGACCGTCCGGCAGCGGCAAATCAACGCTGCTGAACATACTGGGTGGGCTGGACACTGCCACGGACGGCGAGGTGTACTACCGCGACCAGGACCTGACCCACGCCGACGAGAAGCACCTCACGGAGTATCGCCGTTATCACGTCGGCTTCGTGTTCCAGTTCTATAACCTGATGCCCAGCCTGACGGCGCGTGAAAACGTGGCCGCGGTTACCGAGATCGTACCCCATCCCATGACGCCGGAAGACGCGCTGGCGATGGTCAACCTGCAGCATCGCATGGACCACTTCCCGGCGCAGTTGTCCGGCGGCGAACAGCAGCGTATCGCCATAGCGCGCGCCATTGCCAAGAACCCTGCCGTGTTGCTGTGTGATGAACCCACCGGGGCACTGGATTCGGAGACCGGCGTGCTGGTGCTGGAGGCGCTGGAGCGCGCCAACCGCGAACTGGGCACCACGACGGCGCTGATCACGCATAACGCCGGCATCGCCGACATGGCCGACCGCGTGGTGCGTATCATGGACGGGCAGATCGGCTCAGTACAGCGCAACGCGACACGCAAGGCGGCGGCCGAGCTGAGCTGGTAGGCATGCGTGCCCTGAACCGGAAGCTGTGGCGTGACCTGCTGGAAATGCGCGGCATGGTGCTGGCGATTGCGCTGGTGCAGGTTGGCGGGGTCGCAACGTTCGTCATGTCGCTGTCGACCTATGACACGCTGCTGGTCGCGCGCGATGGCTACTATCGCGAGGAGCGATTCGCAGAGGTGTTCGCGTTGCTGAAGCGTGCACCCGATACGCTTTCCGGCCGCCTGCAGGCAATTCCCGGTGTCGAACGCGTGCAGACCCGCGTGGTCGCCGCCGCGCGCCTTGCCGTGCCGGGATTCGACGACCCGGTCATCGGCACACTGGTATCGATCCCGGAAAGCAGGCCGCCGGATCTCAACTCGCTGCACCTGCGCCGCGGCCGCCTGGTCGAGGCGGGCCACGATGAAGAAGTGCTGGTCAACGATGCCTTTGCAGACGAGCACCATCTGCAGCCGGGCGGTCATCTGACCGCGACCATCAACGGCCGGCGCAAGCAGCTGACCATTGTCGGTATCGCCATGTCGCCCGAGTATATGTATGCAATCGCACCGGGGGCGGTGTTCCCGGACTTCGAGCGTTTCGGCATCCTCTGGATGGGGCGCACGGCGCTCGCCGCGGCCTACAACATGGAAGGTGCCTTCAATGACGTCAGCTTCAAGCTGGTGACCGGCGCGATTGCCGACGATGTCATCCAGCGCATCGACCGGGTGCTGGCGCGCTACGGCGGTCTGGGTGCCTATGCGCGCAAGGACCAGACATCGCATCGCTTCCTGTCCGAGGAACTGAAGGGCCTGGAGACCATGGCGGCGGTTTTCCCGGTGATCTTCCTGGGCGTCGCGGCATTCCTGCTGAATGTGGTCATCACCCGGCTGGTGAATACCCAGCGCAACCAGATCGCGATCCTCAAGGCATTTGGCTACAGCAACCTGGCCGTGGGGCGGCATTATGCCGCGCTGGTGTTCGTCATCGTACTGCTCGGGCTTGTTTGCGGTATTGCCGTCGGGGCCTGGATGGGCAGGGGGCTCAGCGCGCTGTACATGGAATTCTACCGGTTTCCGTATTCCCAGTATCACCTGCACATCGATGTTGTCGCGCTGGCGGCACTGGTCAGTCTCGCGGCGGGCATGTCAGGCACGGTGTTCTCGGTACACCGTGCGGTGAAACTGCCGCCGGCAGAGGCCATGCGTCCGGAAACACCGGCCATCTACCGCAAGACCCTCATCGAGCGGCTTGGTCTGCAACGGCTGTTTTCACAGCCCACGCGCATGATCGCACGTCATATCGAACGCCGGCCGCTGAAGTCGCTGCTCTCTGTCAGCGGTATCGCGGCGGCCTGCGGCATCGTCATGGTGGCCAATTTCCAGAAAGACGCCGTGACCTACATGATCGATGTGCAGTACGCCATGAGCCAGAGCCAGGATCTGACCGTGTTCCTGACCGAGCCGACCTCGCACCATGCCCTCTATTCACTCACCGGTATCGAGGGTGTGCAGCATGCGGAAGGCATGCGCGCGGTACCGGCACGTCTGCGTTTCCAGCACCGCAGCTATCGCGGGGCCCTGCAGGGCATGGAACCGGACGGGGTGTTGCGCAGGATTCTCGATGCCGATCTGGAACGCGTGGCACTACCGGAGCAGGGTGTGGTGCTGACCGATTATCTCGCCGAGCTGCTGGGCATCGAACCGGGTGAACGGCTGACCGTGGAGGTACTGGAAGGCAACCGGCCGGTACTGGAGGTCCCGGTGGTCGGCTTGACCAGTGAATACCTGGGCGTTTCGGCCTATATGCAGCGCGCAACCGTCAACCGCCTGCTGAAGGAGGGGGATGCGGTGAATGCCGTCTACCTGGATATCGATGAGCACTACACCGGGCGTATCTATCACAAGCTCGACGGGATGCCACGCGTGGCCGGTACGGTGGTGCGCGAGAAGGCGATCCGCAGTTTCCACAAGACCATGGAGGAGACCATCCTGTTCTTTTCCTTTGTGACGGCCATACTGGGCGCTGCCATCGCCTTCGGCGTGGTCTATAACAGTGCCCGCATCGCCCTGTCGGAGCGCGATCGCGAGCTGGCCAGCCTGCGGGTGTTAGGGTTTACCCGCGGCGAGGTTGCCTACATTCTGCTGGGGGAACTCGCCGTCGCCACCCTGCTGGCCCTGCCGCTCGGCTTTGCGTTCGGCCACGGGCTGTGCCGTTACCTGTCGAGTTCGTTTCGCTCGGACCTGTACCGGGTGCCGCTGGTGCTGGAGACCGGCACCTATGCGTTTGCCGCCAGCGTGGTGCTGGGCTCGGCCGTTGTCTCCGGGGTGCTGCTTTGGCGTAAACTGAACCGCCTGGACCTGATCGGTGTATTGAAGACGCGTGAATAACGTTACAACAATGCGGAACATGCCATCATTTTCCCTTACAGGTTCCCTCCCGGCAGGGCAAGGGACACGCAGTGCCGGGACAACGCAGGCAGACCATGCGCCGGCTGGCGATGCAGAACGGACGTCCGCTGGCAGGCGGCCGCGCGCAGCTGATAACACCAAGCCTGTCGGAAAGGGATGATGTCGCTGAATAGAACAACCGGTTTCATCGTGCTGGCCGTGGCCATTGCCGCCGCACTGGTATGGGGGTTCTGGCCAGCGCCGCTGCTGATCGAGGGTGCAACGGTGAAGCGTGCGCCACTCAGCGTCACTGTCGAGGAAGAAGGGATTGCACGCGTCAAGGACCGTTTCGTGATATCGGCGCCGGTCGCGGGCTACCTGCAGCGCATTACGCTTGACGTCGGTGACGCGGTCCAGCAGGGCCAGACGCTGGCGGTCATGGAGCCGCTGCGTCCGGACGTGCTCGATGTCCGCAGCCGCGCCCTGGCCGAGGCCAGGGTGTCCGCGGCACGTGCCAGCGTCAGCAGCGCGGAGCAAAAGGCAAGTGCGGCACGTGCGCAGGCCGAATTCGCACGCAAGGACCATGCACGCAAGCAACAGCTGCAGGAGCAGGCGCTGGTATCACGCGAGGAACTGGATCAGTCTGCGACACGCTCGCGCCAGGCCGCGGCGGAGCTGAGATCCGCGGAATTTGCTATCGAGGTGGCGCGTTTCGATCTGCAGGCGGCGCAGACCGCACTGCAGTATTCCGTCAGCGGCAACACGGACGGGGCACCCGAGACGGTGGTGCTCAAGGCGCCGATTGCCAGCCGTGTGCTGCAGATACATCATGAGAGCGAGGGCGTGGTCACTACCGGCGAGCCGCTCATGGAAATCGGTGATCCGGCGGCGCTGGAGATCGCGGTCGATGTGCTGTCCGCGGACGCGGTACGCATCCGCCCCGGCACGGCGGTGCAATTGCTGCGCTGGGGCGGGCCGCAGCCGCTGGCTGCCGCCGTGCGTACCGTCGAGCCCACCGGTTTTACCAAGATTTCCGCGCTGGGTGTCGAGGAACAGCGGGTATGGGTGATCGCCGACCTGGTTTCGCCGCGTGCGGAGTGGGAAGAACTGGGCGACGGTTACCGTGTCGAGGCACAATTCCTGCTCTGGCAGGAGGATGAAGTATTGCAGGTGCCTGCCAGCGCACTGTTCCGGGTCGGTGACGAGTGGGCGGTCTTTGTGATCGACAATGGCAAGGCGCGCCGGCACACGGTCAGTGTTGGCCGCAGCAGCGGCCTTGCCACGCAGGTGCTGGGCGGGTTGCGGCCCGGCGACCAGGTCATCATGCATCCGGATGACCGCATCGGGGAAGGT
>Ga0210060_1000510_pt1 | contig 12148 bp, 7 predicted proteins | sample Joice_CattailNLB_FD_184871 | JGI IMG/M metagenome (GOLD analysis project Ga0210060, IMG submission 184871) | Wetland microbial communities from San Francisco Bay, California, USA, that impact long-term carbon sequestration - Joice_CattailNLB_D2... | ecosystem: Environmental > Aquatic > Marine >...
CTCCAGGTTTAGCAGAGTTAAGAAACAGAATTATTAACAAAGCATATTCTGCTGAAGAAAGAGTTGGATATCTTTCTAAAGAGTGGGCTAATAAGTTAGGACTTTCTACTAAAGTTTCGGTAGCAGTCGGTGCTTTTGATGCACATATGGGAGCCGTCGGTGCGGGGATAAAAACAGGAACACTTGTTAAAATTCTCGGAACCAGCACATGCGATGTCATGGTTTCTCCAAATGATAAAAGTCTTGCCGATATTCCTGGGGTTTGCGGAATAGTAAACGGCTCTGTAATGGATGGCTATTTCGGGATCGAAGCCGGGCAATCTGCAGTTGGAGATATTTTCCTCTGGTTTATGAATAATCTTGTTCCCGATAAATACGGTAAAACTCTTGATGATAAGTTTGCTGCTTTTGAAAAAGGGGCTTCGGAATTGAAACCGGGAGAAACCGGTTTAATGTCTCTTGATTGGAACAATGGCAATCGAACAGTTTTGGTTGATGTTCGATTAACAGGATTACTTCTCGGCCAAACACTTCATACTCAACCTCACGAAATATATCGTGCTTTAATTGAAGCGACTGCATTCGGTGCACTTGCCATAATTGATAGAATTGAAGAAAATGGTGTGAAGTTAAACGAAGTAGTAAATTGTGGTGGTCTTGCAATTAAGAGTCCATTAATAATGCAGATTTATGCAGACACTACCGGGCGTCCTATGAAAATTTCGAAAAGTGAACAAACACCTGCATTAGGTGCGGCAATATTCGGAGCTGTATCTGCTGGTAAAGAAGCATGTGGTTTTGATAATGTTCTGCAGGCTCAGGAAGTTATGACAGGCACCAGCAAAACTTATAAACCAAACGAACAAAATCATTTGCTTTACAAAAAGCTATATAAAATTTATAAACAACTTCACGATGGCTTTGGAACAAAGGATTGGAATGGAAATATGTATAATATTATGAAAGACATGTTAGACATTCGCGACCAGGTTAGAAAATAAGGGACGTAGCACAGACAATTTTGTCTGTGCATTTTAATTAAAGAGAAACTATGCTCGAAGAATTAAAACAAAAAGTATTAAAAGCCAACCAGGATTTAGTAAGATATAATTTAGTTACGCTCACCTGGGGAAACGTTAGTGGAATAGATCGAAGAAAAAATCTCGTTGTAATCAAACCAAGTGGTGTTGATTATGATAAGTTGAAAATCAAAGATATGGTTGTTCTCGATTTAAACGGAAAAATTGTCGAAGGAAAATCAAGACCTTCATCAGATACTCCGACGCATATTGAGCTTTACAAAAATTTCAAAAGCATTGGGGCGATTACACACAGTCATAGTACTTACGCAACAATATTTGCACAAGCTTGTAAGGAAATTCCTTGCTATGGTACAACACATGCTGACCATTTCTACGGGACAATTCCTATAACACGCTTTTTAACAATGAAAGAAGTAGAAGAAGGTTATGAACTGAACACGGGAAAATTAATTGTTGAAAGGTTCAAGAATCTAGATCCGGTGGCAACACCTGGAGTTCTTCTGGCGGGTCACGCTCCGTTTACGTGGGGAAGTACTCCTGCTGAATCTGTAAAAAATAATCTTATACTTGAACGTGTTGCTGAAATGGCTTTTGCGGCTTTGCAGCTTAATCCAAAATTAAAGGCTTTACCAAAACATATTATTAATAAACATTATATGCGTAAGCATGGTCCAAAAGCATATTATGGACAAACAAAACCTGGTAAGAAAAAATGATTGATTTAAAAAAATATGAAGTATGGTTCATTACTGGCAGTCAGCATCTTTATGGTGAAAAAACTTTAAAGCAAGTTGAAAAAAATTCTAAAGAGATAGTAAAAGGTTTATCCGGCTCAGATAAAATTCCAGTTAAAGTCGTTTTTAAATCTTTAGTAACAACTCCTGATTCAATCTATAATGTTTGTCTCGAAGCTAATAATTCTTCCAAATGTATCGGTTTAATTTTATGGATGCATACTTTTTCTCCGGCAAAAATGTGGATTTCTGGATTAAAAGTTTTGCAGAAACCTTTCGTTCATCTTGATACACAATTTAATCGAGATATTCCGTGGGACAGCATTGACATGGATTTTATGAATCTGAATCAATCAGCACACGGTGATAGAGAATTTGGTTATATCTGCACAAGGATGAACAAACCTTGCAAAGTAATTGTTGGACATTGGCAGGATAAGAAAGTTCACGAAAAATTAGCAATTTGGACAAAAGCTGCTTGTGCTAAGTTCGATTTGCAGGGGGCTAAGTTTGCTCGTTTCGGTGATAATATGAGAGAAGTTGCAGTTACAGAAGGGGATAAAGTAGAAGCACAAATGAAGTTCGGTTATTCCGTAAACGGGTATGGACTTGGTGATCTTGTAAAATATGTTGAAGCTGCGACCAACTCACAGGTAAACAAACTTCTTGATGAGTATGAAAGCAAATATGCTCTTGTTCCTTCTTTAAAAAAGGGTGGAGAAAAACGTCAATCATTAATTGATACGGCAAAAATTGAAGTTGGATTAAGAAATTTTTTGAAAGAAGGAAATTTCAAAGGTTTTACGGATACATTTGAAAATCTTCACGGACTTACGCAACTGCCGGGATTACCAGTTCAAAGAGTAATGGCAGATGGTTACGGTTTCGGAGCCGAAGGTGATTGGAAAACTTCTGCACTTGTCCGTGCTATGAAAGTAATGGCATCTGGATTAAAAGGTGGAACTTCTTTTATGGAAGATTATACTTACCACTTTGATCCTAATCAAAACAAAGTTCTCGGTGCGCATATGCTGGAAATTTGTGAATCGATTGCCCAGGGAAAACCGAAACTTGAAATTCATCCATTATCGATTGGGGGCAAAGCTGATCCTCCTCGTTTGGTTTTTAATACTCCCAAAGGACCAGCTATAAATGCAACGTTGATCGATATGGGAAACAGGTTTCGAATGATTGTTAACGAAGTAACTGCTGTCTCTCCCGATAAACCACTTCCCAAATTACCTGTCGCCAGAGTTTTGTGGGTTCCAAAACCTAACTTGGAAATAGCTGCTCATGCCTGGATACTTGCTGGCGGCGCACATCATACTGGCTTTAGTCAGTCTCTAACTTCTGAATATCTTGAAGACTTTGCTGAAATGTGTGGGATAGAATTTTTGATGATTGATGATTCAACGAAAATTTCTGAGTTTAAGAAAGAGTTGAAGTGGAATGAAGTGTTTTATTCTATAAAATAGAAACCCATATATTAAATTCTTTCTCGTAACTATAACCGATTTTTTGTGATATTTATTACCACCAATATCACAAATTAACACGAATAACCTTAATGGATAACATTTCTTTAAATAATAATATTAAAGCTCTTATCTTCGATTGTGATGGAACACTTGTAGATTCAATGCCGCTGCATATGAAAGCCTGGGAAGAAGCTTTCAAATTCTTTAACGAAAGATTTGATTATGATTATCTCTATTCTTTAAAAGGAATGAAGGAATTAGAGATTATAGAATTGTACAATAAAAAATTTGGTACAAATCTCAATTCGGAAGAAACCGTTTCTAAAAAACACGAGTACTATTTTAAAAACATCGATTCTGTAAAACCGATAGGACCAATTACAAAAATTGCAAAAGAGTATTTTGGAAGACTACCTCTTGCTGTAGTTTCTGGAAGTGTTAGAGATATTGTTCATAAAGAATTAGAAGTTGTTGGAGTATTTAATTTATTTAAAACGATATTAACAGCAAGTGATCCATATAAACCAAAACCATCACCGGATATTTTTCTCGCTGCAGCAAAAAGTTTAAATGTATCACCGGAATATTGTTTGGTTTTTGAAGATGGAGATTCCGGATTGGAAGCAGCAACCAAAGCAGGAATGCAGATCGTTGATGTGAGAGGATATATTTAGTTAAGTTTAAACCATTAAAACGGTTACAAAGATATCTTTTTTAGGTTAACCCCGGGATTAATCCCGGGGAGAATAATAAAACGACAAACATATTAACCGTTTCTCCGAAGGAGTCCTTTGGACAAAGGTTTTTAATAATTAGACAAATTAAATACTTATGAAAAAAGTTAATCTTACAGGAATAAAAAAGTTTGAAATTGTCGATGCTCCAAAGCCTCAAATAATCAACGATGGTGATGTACTTTTAAAAATTGATACTGTTGGAGTTTGCGGCTCTGATATTCATTATTATAAAGAAGGGAAGATCGGAGACCAGGTAATTGATTTTCCTTTTACTATTGGACACGAATGTTCTGCCATTGTACAAGAAATTGGCAAAAGAGTTACAAATGTAAAACCTGGTGATATTGTTGCAGTTGAGCCTGCTCTTTCTTGCCATAAATGTCAGCAATGTTTATCCGGCAGGGAACATACATGTACAAACCAAAAATTTCTCGGATGCCCCGGACAAATAGATGGCTGTCTTGCAGAATATATTGTAATGCCTGAAAGAAATTGTTATCCTGTCCCCGAAAATGTAAATGCCGAAATGGCAGCGATGGTTGAGCCTTTAACTATCGGATATTATGCTTCAAGTTTTTTAGGAATGCACAAACTCAATTCCTTAAATGAATTGGGTTTGTTAAACATTGCAATTCTGGGAGTTGGCCCGATTGGGCTTGGAGTTATGCTTTCATTACAAGCCCGAGATTTCAAAAATATTTTTGTAACTGATAAATTAGATTATCGTTTGGATGTTGCAAAAAAAAACAAAGCTGTTTGGGGAGGAAATCCCGATAAAGAAGATATTGTTTCGGAATTAAGAAAAATAAATCCTGAAGGATTTGATACTGTTTTTGAATGCTGCGGCAAACAGGAAGCTCTCGATAATGCTGTTGATATTTTAAAACCGGGAGGGACACTTTTAATAGTTGGAATTCCTGAAGAAGACAGAATATCTTTTAATATCAGCAAAATAAGACGTAAAGAAATTACAATACAAAATGTTCGGAGACAGAATAAATCTGTTAATCCGGTAATTGATTTAATTGCTTCGGGAAAGATCTACGCGGAATTTATGATCACACATAAATTCCAGTCTGAAAAAACAAGCGAAGCTTTTGACATTGTTGCCAATTTTAAGGATAATGTTGTTAAAGCATTAGTTAAGTTTTAAATGCTCTAATAAAAATGGAAAAATCCGAAAGACTTCTCTCGCTCGATGTTTTCAGGGGAATTACAATTGCAGGAATGATATTGGTCAATAATCCCGGTAGCTGGAATGCAATTTATCCTTCCCTTGAACATTCCAAGTGGAATGGATGTACACCTACCGATATAATTTTTCCATTCTTTCTTTTTATAGTCGGTGTGGCGATTCCCTTTGCATTAGACAGAAGAATTGAAAATGGTGACAGCGATAAAAAAATTATCTTACAGATTATCCGAAGAAGTATTATTCTTTTCTTACTGGGAATTTTTATCCATTCTTTTCCATTTGGTTTATTTGGAAGTGAAAATAGTTTTGCTACAGTAAGAATTCTGGGAGTTTTGCAAAGAATTGCTATTGTCTATTTTATTACAAGTGTATTATATCATAAGACAAAAAATTATAAAGTATTAATTTATACCGTCGCTGGAATACTTTTGCTTTACTGGATGATAATGACTTTAATTCCCGTTCCCGGTGTTGGATATGCTAATCTTGAACCAACAACAAGTCTTGCTGCATGGCTTGACAGAACTTTACTTGGTAATCATTTATGGCAGCAGAGTAAACTGTGGGATCCTGAAGGAATATTAAGCACCGTTCCATCAATTGCGACAACAATAATAGGAATATTAACGGGGCTTTGGTTAAAATCTGATAAAGATAAAATAACAAAGACAGTTTGGTTATTTGTTATAGGTTGTCTTTGTATGGCTATCGGTTATGTCTGGGATGGATGGTTTCCAATAAATAAAAATTTATGGACGAGTTCTTATGTCCTTTACACTGGTGGATTAGCACTTCTTTTTCTCGGAATTTGTTACTGGTTCATAGATGTCCGGAATTCGAGATGGTGGATAAAACCTTTCCGGATTTATGGATTAAATGCTATCACAGTTTATTTCTTTTCGGAATTAGGTTCTGTGGTTTTGTATCTTGTTAAAGTTTCAACAGGGCAGGGGAGTGTTCCGCTGAATTCGTTTTTATTTAACAATTTATTTTTGAATTTCTTTACTCCGATAAATGCTTCTCTTTTGTGGGCAATTTTTTATGTTCTTTTCTGGATGGGGGTAATGTGGATCTTTTACACTAAGCAAATATTTATTAAAGTTTAGAGGATTACTTTTCTTGACTTGCAGAGTTAACAGTATAACTTTGGATCATCAAATATGGCTCTGTAAACTGTTTAGTTTTCAGTTTTATTAAGTATGTTTAGAAAAATGTAAGTTAATCTGGTAAATCTTTTTCAAAGGGAACTTATACTGTAGCAGGTTCCTCGCCAATTGTTTTTCTTCTATTTTCCAGTTCTTCACCTATTTCTTCAATACGTTTATCACTTAAAGGATAGAATGATATGATTAAAATTGACAGGACTCCGAAAGAGGCAGGAATTATACTGAATAAAGAAATCAATCCATTAAGACTTTCGGAAGATTGTGTTTGATTCGGTTCAAAACCTACCTGGGACATAAGGGTCAAGGCTACATATGCGCCGATGGCCCAACCAAATTTTTGTGACATTGTTGAAGCAGAAAATATTAAGCCTGTTGCTCTGCGTCCATGTTTCCATTCATTGTAATCTGCTGTATCTGCATACATTGCCCAAATTAAAACACTTAATGGTCCACTGGTTATTGAACTTGTAATTTGAAGAAAGAACAGCAAACCTAATTGATCCGGGTTTAAGAAATAAACAGCTCCTATACTAATAATTGCGATTATAAAAATTGTTATAAATGCCTTTTTCTTTCCAACTAACCTGGCAAACCAGCTTATCATAAGTACCCCGACAAAAGATGAAATTTGTCCGATTGTATTAAATGCAGATACCAGATCATCAAAATCATACTTGCCTGTTCCAAGGAAGGGCAATGTTAATTCTTTCTCCCCAATAAAATATTTAAAATAATGTACTGTAACACTGCCGCGTATAGCAACAAAAAGTATTAAAGTAATAGTGGCAGCAAGAAGAATAAGCCAGGGTTTATTCGTAACTAACTCATAAAGATCCCTCTTAACAGACGATTTCTGTGTTTTAGGTGGCTGTACTCGTTCCTTTGTTCCTTTAAATGCTATCAGGAAGAATATGATAGCGGCTATACCGTAGACAACAAATGATAATTGAAAACCTTTTGCTTCATCTCCGCCGCCAAAAGCTTTAACCATAGGAAGCAACGTTGCAGAAACTATAATCCCAGCTGAAAATGCAAAAAGAAATTTGAATGAAGATACTGAAGTCCGCTCATCTGAATTTGGTGATATAACTCCAAGTAATGCCGTATAAGGTATATTGATTGCGGTGTAGAGCATCATAATCAAAATAAATGTAACATAAGCCCAAATGAGTTTACCATCTGGACCAAAATTGGGCACTGTGAAGGTAAGTACACCAACAATGGCAAAAGGAACACAAAGCCATAACAGGTAGGGACGGAAATGTCCCCAACGAGTTTTTGTACGGTCAGCTATCATTCCCATCATAGGATCATTTACACCATCCCAGACTCTGCTGATCAAAAACATGCTTGCAGCTGCTCCAGCAGGAATGAGGAATACATCAGTATAAAAATAAGTGAAGTAAATCATGAATGTTTGCCAGTACAAAACTGAGGCAAGATCTCCAAAACCGTATGAAAATTTTTCTTTGAAAGAAAGTTTTTGGTTTACTTCGCTCATTGAAGCCTCATCATTTAATTATAGTATTTACTGATATTTTATTAATTGAAAAAATCTGATTGCATATATGAAATTTATTTTAAAAAAATGATTTTTGCAGTTGAAGTTGAGCGATAACTCTCTGAATAGATTCTGTGATTAAATGGCTGTCTTGGCATTTCACTTATTATTAACCTAAAAATTTAAATCTGATATAATTCTATAACCTTATTATGTTATTGTTTAGGTGTAAAATCAATCCCTACTAGGAAGAAACTTAGTCAATGTTTTTTAAAAAACAAATATTTAAATGCTACTCATAAATTTATAAATACAGAGCTTTGGGTAATTTCAAAATGCATGAAACTTACTTAATAAAATGCGATGCGGGCTTTAGTTCATGATTCCAATTAGCAACTGATTCGTACAATTGACTAAAGGCAACCTTCTGTTTTAATATATTTTATCACTATTTTTTATCATTCAATGTAACCATTTTGTTTAGAAGAATTCTTATATAGTACTCATTTGTAAAATAAACCATGAATGCGACATGGAATAATAGGTACCAATTTTATAGTTGGAGTCATAATTTTATAGAAAGGTTGTTTACAAGATGTATAAAAGTATTCCTATCACATTATTACTTTCTATTCTTATATGGATTATTTCGGGTTGTGGAATTAAAGAAAATAAGCTAAACTTTCCGGACAACCAATACGAATTGGACTCGGGCTGGGTATGTAAAAATATTAAGGAAGTAAAATCAACAGGAGAAGAATTATCAAAACCATCTAATTTATTATCCGGGTGGTTACCTGCAACTGTACCGGGGACTGTATTAACTACATTACTGAATAATAAACTAATTCCTGATCCGTTTTATGGAATGAATAATAAAAAAATTCCTGACATATATGATACAGGCCGTGATTATTACACATACTGGTTTGTAAAAGATTTTCATGAGCAGGTATCAAATGATGCCGAACAAGTTTGGTTACATTTTCGTGGAGTCAATTACGGTTGCGATATCTACCTGAATGGTTATAAATTGAACAAGAAAATACATTATGGAATGTTTCTGCGACAAACATATAATATTACTCCTTTTCTTGCTAAAGATGGAAATAACCAGCTGGCTGTTCTCGTATATCCACCTGATCCCGTTGGAAATGCAAATGGGGGTCAAGGCGGTGATGGAACAATCGGTCGTAATGTGTCTAACCAATATGTGGCTGGTTGGGATTGGATTCAACCGGTTCATGATAGAAACACCGGTATATGGGATAAAGTAACAATTGAAAAAACAAATGCAATCCTACTTAAATCCCCGCACGTGATAACAATAGTTCCCGGTAAAAGATTTCCAGGGCAGCCACAGACTTCGGCTATTATCAGAACGAGTCTAGAAATTGAAAACCCAACTAAACAGCCAGTTCAAGGAACATTAGAGGTTATTATTGAAAATAACTTGATAAAAAAAGATGTTTCGCTACAGCCAGCATCTACAACCAAAATACAAGTAGCCGACTTTAATTTGAAAAATCCGCAACTCTGGTGGCCAAACGGATATGGTGAGCAACCGTTGTACAAGTTGAAGTTCCGTTTCATAGGAAGTGACCACCAAATATTAGATGAAAAAGAAGTAACAACCGGTATACGTGAAATACAGACCAAATGGAATAGCCGGACCAGGAGCCGTGAAATACTTGTGAACGGACAGAAAATCTTTATTAAAGGGGGCAATTGGATTGTTTCTGATGCGATGTTAAGGTTTTCACCTGAAAGATACGATGCTGAAATCAGGTTTCATCATGATATGAATCTTAACCTGATACGGATATGGGGTGGCAGTTTAACTGAGAGACCGGAATTTTATGACGCTTGTGATAAATATGGAATACTTGTGTTACAGGATTTCTGGATGTCCGGCGATTGCAATGGTAAATGGTTCGATCCAATGAAGAGTGAAGATCAATGGACGCGCCGTAAATATCCTAACGATCATAAATTGTTTCTGGAATCTGTAGAAGACCAGGTTAAAATGATCCGCAATCACACTTCCCTCGCCTTTTACTGCGGAGGCAATGAAATTCCTCCACCGCTGGATATATTAAATACAATGAAAGATTCTTTGCTCCCTGCTTTGGATAGTACTCGTTACTTTTTCGAATATTCAAATGTTGATAGTATGTCTCACAATTCTATTGGTGGGAATGGGGACGGTACTTATCATATCCAACCACTTAGTTATTTTTGGGAAGAGCGCTCCTTCCCTTTTAATTCTGAAATCGGATCTGTTGGAATTGGAGATTATGAATCGCTTGAACGCTTTATTCCACCCCAAAACCTGATTCGTTTGCCGGTTGGTGAAGTTATTTCTGGTACACGAACAGCGAATGTAGATTCTGTGTGGGAATACCACAAACCAAGTTGGTATGCTGATTATATCGATGCTTATGGAGCACCGAAAGATGTAAAAGATTTTACTGAGAAAGCGCAGCTCGAAAATTATAACCAGTACCGAGGATTAATGGAAGGTCACATTGCTCATATGTGGAACTGGTACACCGGAGTAATAATCTGGAAAACTCAAAATCCGTGGACTGCGTTGCGTGGTCAAATGTATGACTATTATCTTGACCCCAATGGAGGTCTATACGGCTTAAATCATGCAAACAGTTCTCTACATGTAATGTATAACACGGTTGATGGAATGCTGTTAGTTGTAAATCATACTTTTAATCCGCTGCACGATATTGTGTTGCAGGCAAAAGCTTATGATTTTGCAGGCAAAGATTCCCTAATATTTCAATGGTTTGTAGAGATAGTACCAACTTCTGTTCAGAAAATTGAATCAGTAAAAAGAAAACTCGATAAATTATTTCCTGCGCGCGGTGGATTTCTATCTTTGCGGTTACTCGATACTTCTCACAAAATTCTTGATGAGAATCTTTACTGGCTGCCTGATTCAAAAGGAAATTACAGCGGTTTGCAGCAAATGCCGAAAGCAAAATTAGTTGTAACAGCAAGAAAAGTAAGTGACGGGAGAATAGAAGTGAAGCTTAGCATTCCAGCAAGCGAACCACTTGCGTTTTTCAATCGCATTTCACTTGTTAACTTTGAAACCAAGAAAAGAATTTTGCCGGTTTTTTATAGCGATAATTATGTTTCTGTATTACCGGGAGAAGAGAAAACAGTTTTTATTAATTACACTCAAAAAGATTTTATTGATAATGCGGAAGTTTCAGTCAGAGGTTGGAATGTGGAAGAATTATATTTGGAGATAAATGGGAACCGCTAACTTTGGGGTTATTTCTAAGGTTGATGATTCCACGACAGGAGTTAAAGATGAGCTTAGTAAAAATTGGAAATGGAATTAGGAAGTAAAACTATTCACATAGGGGCGCGCCAATAAGTTTTCCTGCAATTAACGTTACATGAAAACTAGTACCGGGAACTAAAAATAGACCATTCGATAGATCGAAAAATTCTAGCCAAAATGAAAACCCTATTATTCTGCTATTATCCAAGTGGGATTCTTTATTATAAATTCAAGCTTTGTTAAATCAATCACTACTGATCTTTAGAACCACATTCTTTATTATTTTCCTATTATAGGTATAAGTAATATGTATTGTTTTATCTAAAGCCTGGATAACAGCAGGGTAACTGAACTCTCCTTCGTTTTCTTTTTCAAGTTGAAAAATATCCTTCCAATCCATACCGTTATCTGAAACAGCTACATAAAGAACATTTCGTCCGTTAAACCATTCGGTGCCGTGTAATAAAGGATTGTAAATTAAGATAAATTTTCCATTATCCGTTGCAACAGCATCAATACCTGAATTAGGATTAGGTAAAGAAGTTATTTCCAGTTTGCTCCAGTGTAAACCGTTATCAGCAGACCATGTTTGATAAATTGAGTTCTGGCTGCTCCGGCACAACATCTGCAATTTTCCATCCGGGTGTTTAAGAATAGTCGGTTGGATTACACCTACGGAATCATCTTTATCTATCTTAACCTTTTTCCAGTAAGTTAAATTTTCATTAGTAATTTCAAGGTGAATGCTCCATTCCCCACTCTCACTTTCAACACTTGAAGGACACAAAATATTTCCGTTTTGCAATTGAACAGGTTTATCTTTTATCGGACCAAGAAAACCATGCGGTAACGCTTCCGCTTTACTCCAGTCTTTTCCCAAATTAGAAGATCGAATTACAAAACCGTACCACTCACGGGGATTTACTCCAACTTTATAAAACAGGAAAAGATTATTTTCTTTTGTTTTAAAGAGAACGGGATTCCAGC
>Ga0210060_1000513_pt1 | contig 12121 bp, 10 predicted proteins | sample Joice_CattailNLB_FD_184871 | JGI IMG/M metagenome (GOLD analysis project Ga0210060, IMG submission 184871) | Wetland microbial communities from San Francisco Bay, California, USA, that impact long-term carbon sequestration - Joice_CattailNLB_D2... | ecosystem: Environmental > Aquatic > Marine >...
TTGTCCCGCAGGCGCGCCATCGACGTAACGCAAATGCACATCGCGCTGCGGATACGGAATGGTGATGCCGGCCTCCCTGAAGCCCTTCCAGATGGCGCGGTTGATGTCGGAACGCACGCTGCCGATGCCGTTCTCCGGATCAGCCAGCCAGACGCGCAGCTCCAGCGCTATGCCGCTGTCGGCGAACGCCACCAGCTGCACCGCCGGCGCAGGGTTTTCCAGCACCCTTGAATTTACCCGGGCAGCCTGAAGCATGATGTCCATGGCCTGTTCGGGGTCGTCGTGGTAACTCACCTGCACCGGTATTTTCACGCGTATATGGCGATCGGTGTAGCTCCAGTTGATGACGTCGGACGTCACCAGGTTCTCGTTCGGTATCAGCGTTTCCACGCCATCGCGGTTGCGCACCACGATGTAGCGTGCGCGCAGCTGCTTGACCCAGCCATAGGTATCGCCGACCGTGATGACATCGCCCGGGCGGATCGAGCGGTCACCGAGCAGGATGAAACCACTGATGAAGTTGCTGACGATCTTCTGCAGGCCGAAACCGATACCCACGCCAAGCGCGCCACCGAATACCGTCAGCGAAGCGAGGTTGAGCCCGGCCTCGGTCAGCGCCATCAGTATGGCCACCGTCAGCAGGGAGACCTTGATCACCTTGACGAGACCGATACGCATGCTGGCGTTGATAGTGTGCGCACGCTGCAGGCGCTGCTCGACCAGCCCCGACATCCAGAATGCCAGCAACAGGTAGAGTGCCGACAGCACCACCAGCTTGACAACCATCAACAGGCTGATGCGGCTGCTGCCGATATGCAGCGCCAGCGTGTCCATGCCCGTCAACAACGGGTCCAGCCAGCCCAGCAGGTGCAGCGCAACCAGCGCCCAGACCCCGGTGCTGATGGTGTATTCCCACGCCTTCAGCGCCGGCCCCTGCGCGAGGCCCTTGCGCAGGCCGTACACCACCAGCCGGACGATCGCCAGTACCACCAGCAACTCGGCGAGCACATCCAGCACCGGGGTTTCGTAACCCATCAACCGAGCCACAAGGCGTTCGACCAGCACCCCGGCGAGTACGGTCAGGGGAAAGACCAGCCGCAGGCCGGTGTGCAGCAGTACGCCGCGCGAAAAGGACAGGTTCTGCCTGGTGAGTTGTTCCGCCAGTGTCTTCTGTGCGTAACGAAAGACGGCCCAGGCACCTGCTGACACAAGCAGTACGAACAACAGCTGGATACCTGCGACCAGCGCACCCCGGCTGTCGAATTCCGCGATCGCCCTGCCCAGATCCAGCCCGTATGATTCCATGCCCGTTCCTGCCCGTAATTGTCGTTGCCGAATCAGCAAAAAAGCAGCAGCGAGGACCGCTGCAACCTGTTGTTCATATTGCCGCGCTCTGAGCCATTGTGCCCGGATTCGCTGCCGGTGCACAGCGCGCGTGCCAGTTGCACTTCGCACCGGTTTTGATTCGGCGCAATGTCGTTTTCATGATATCTATTCTTTTCCAATGCCGAGTAAAACCGGAACCCGACCGCTATGCGGTTGTTGTCGATACCCGAGCCGTCCTGTCCTCCCTTTGTCCATAGGTATAGTCGATACCGGCTGCTGCCCGTGATGCCCAGCAGGGCCCGGCTTTCCAGGATACGCAGCCCGGCAATGCGCAGCGAAAGGTTGTCATGGCGGGCCGTCTCGATCAGGCGGTTCAGCACGGGATCGTTGAACACCTGCCATCAGAAACGCAAATCGACCGCGGTCTTCTCGCCCCGGGTATCGACCTGCCCGCACAGATCGGGTTGCCAGGTGCTCAACCAGGCCACCTCGGGTTCCCGGTAATCAGGCCCCAGGGTGGTACAGGCGTTCAGCGCAAGCGCGCCGCAGAAAAGGACCCGGCGATGCGGCAGTGAGCCAGCAGAAGCACCTGGTACCGGACAGCTCACTCGCCGTCCGTCTCCGCCGCTGCGATATCGCTCTGTATGAGGGCTTCCGTTGTATCGTCACCCTGGGCCACCCAGCCCATGAAAATCTGGTAGCCCACGGCCAGCAGCACCGCGCCGATGAACAGGCCGATAATGCCACTGGATATCATGCCACCCAGTGCACCGAGCAGGATGACCGGCATGGGGGCATCCACGCCACGACCCAGCAGGACTGGCTTGAGGACATTATCAGCACCGCTGGCAGCCAGCAGGTAGATGGTGAACATCACGTTGGCGATGGTGGAATCGCCAGCCCACCACAGGTAACCGATCACGGGCAGGGAAACAACAGCGGTAGGTAATTGCGCAATGCCGAACAGCAGGGCGACTACTGTCAATATGCCTGCAGCCGGAACATCCGCCCAGATAAAACCGATCCCCAGCAATATGGCCTGGATAAATGCCACACCGATCACCCCCGTGGCCACCGAACGAATCGTCGCTGCGGAGAGACTGTGCAGCCGAAGCCCCGCTGCCGACCCGGCCAGCCGGCTGATGATTTGCTGCATGGCCAGGCTTCCCGACCGGCCGTAGGCCATCATGATCCCGGCGATGACCAGCGAGCCCAGAAATTTCAGGGCGGCACCCGCCGTGCTCGCCGCAATCAACAGGAGGTGTTTGGAGAAATTCGCCAATTGCGGCTTGTTTTTTTCCACCAGTGCCGGCAGATCATCTGCCGCCAGACTCCAGGCCGCGTAGATCTTCTTGCCCACGAGAGGCCATTCCGCCACGGCGGGATCGGGCTGCCTGATGGAGATCTCGTTGTTCTGGAAAGCGGTATGCACGTTATGAATCTCACCCGCGAAGGAGCTCCCGAGCATCACGATCGGCATACCGACCAGCAGCAATCCCGCCAGTACCACCAGTGTTGCAGCCCGACCCTGCCGCCCGCCGAGCCACCTGGCGATCCGCTGATGTACGGGATAGAGTGCGACAGCGAGAATCAACGCCTGCAGCATCAACGCCGCAAACGGCGCGAAGATGCGCGCGCACATGACCGCCAGCAGGGCCATGATGCCCAGACGGATCAGCATGTCCGACAAATCCCCGGACACCAGTTTCCTGACATTCTCATAGTTCAACTGCATCGCGTCACCCTCCTCGTGTGGTTGGCTAAACAGCCATACCGGTATCCGGCCGAAACCCTCGTGCAGCCACTCCGACCGGCCTGGTCTCATCAGGCCCCGGTTCGGAACAGCAATGATCGATTACCAACCGGTTGCAGACTCCCGTCGGCACCGCCCCCTACCCCAGGGCATGCGTGACCTGAACAATCCTAGTGTCTTGTCACAGGGGACTCACTGTAAACCGGGGTCGGTTATGAAACCTTGAATGATGATTATCAAAGACTGAGGCAACACCTCGATTTGAAGGAAGTTCTGCCTCATCTCCACAGCAGGTACGCGACACGCTTGACTACCCGCCGCAGGGATCACCCGAGGCAAGCCGGCGACGGATTGTCCGGAAGGGCCGTGATATTGTCCGGAAATGACCGAATTTTCTACACTGCAGCGCTTGATGTTGCCTTAGGGCCCTCTATAATTTCGCTTGTGGTTTTGAAATCGCAATTCTTCGACCAGACCCTCGTGTGTGGTTAGTGTTTGGCATGGCTCAGCAAAAACGCAGCGTGAATAATAGAATTAATAAGGAGTGTCGTATGGAATCTGCAAGTGCAAAACGGACCGGACCAATAATGGCGCTGGCGGCGACGCTGGCCTGTTCACCTGCATGGGCGGAAGCGCCCAACCCGGAGCGCAACGCCTACTTCGGCGAACAGCACGTCCACACCAGCTGGTCGGTGGATGCCTGGCTGTTCGGCAACCACAACACCGGCCCCAAGGCGGCCCTCGATTACGCCCAGGGCGCCACCATCAAGCATCCGCTGGGTTACGACATCAAGATCGAGCAGCCGCTGGACTGGATGGGTGTGACCGACCACTCCGAGTACGTGGGCATCACCAAGATGGCCAACACCCCCGGCTCGGCAGTCAGCAAACTGCCCGAGGCACAGCCCTTGATCCTTAAGGACCCGAACAACGCCGCAGACGTCCAGAAGGTCTTCATGTATCTCGTGGGTCTGGTCAGCAAGCCGCCGATCAAGTCGTTCATGAGCCCGGAGGTGGCCGGCACCATCTGGAAAGAAAATGTCGATATCGCCAACGAGGCCAACAAGCCGGGCAAGTTCACTGCCTTCTGCTCTTACGAGTACACCTCGCAGAACCAGTTCCGCAACCTGCACCGCAATGTGTACTTCCGCGACTGCGCCAAGGTGCCGGAGATGCCCTTCTCCGCATTCGATTCCTGGCACCCTGAGGACCTGTGGAAATGGATGGACACGCAGCGCGAGGCAGGAAACGAGGTGCTGGCGATTTCGCACAACGCGAACCTGTCCGATGGCTGGATGTACCCCATTGACGTCGACAGCCTGGGCCGCCCGATCGATGCCGCCTGGGCGGCCTCGCGCGACCGCAACGAACGCCTGGTGGAGATCAAGCAGATCAAGGGGCAGTCGGAGACCCATCCGCTGCTGTCGCCCAATGACGAGTTCGCCAGCTACGAGATCATGAGCTTTCTCATCGGTCTGCCGGAAGATAGCGGCCGTATACCCCACATCGTCGGCAGCTACGCGCGACAGGCACTGAAAGACGGCCTGACCATGCAGGATACCCGCGGCTATAACCCCTACAAGTTCGGCTTCGTCGCGGGCTCGGACTCGCACAACTCGGGCGTGCCCTACCGCCAGACCAACTTCTACGGCGGCCACGGCATCAATGACGGCACCATCGAAACGCGCATGTCCGGCTACCTCTTCTCCGGCATGGACGTGCGCTACGAGAATCCGGCCGGCCTGAGCGGCATCTGGGCGGAGGAAAACACCCGGGCCTCACTGTGGGACGCGATGTACCGCAAGGAGACCTTTGGCACCAGCGGTCCGCGCATCAAGGTGCGCCTGTTCGGTGGCTGGGACTACGATAGAAACATGGTGGACCACAGGGACTGGGTCAAGCAGGCCTATGCCGGTGGCGTGCCGATGGGGGGCGACCTGCCTCCCGCGAAGGGTAAGGCGCCGCGCTTCGTGGTCTGGGCCATGAAGGACCCGACCGCGGGCAACCTCGACCGCATCGAGATCATCAAGGGCTGGACCGAGCATGGCCAGAGCTTCGAGAAGATCTACGACGTGGCCTGGTCCGGCGACCGCAAGATCGACAAGCTGACCGGCCGCATCGAGCCGGTGGCAAGCACCGTGGACATCGAGGCGGCGACCTACACCAACAGTGTCGGTGCGACGGAGCTGAAGACCGTCTGGACCGATCCGGATTTCGATCCCGCTCAACACGCCTTTTATTACGCTCGGGTGCTCGAAATTCCGACACCGCGCTGGAGCACCATCCAGGCACGCCAGATCGGCATTGCGCCACCGGACACGGTCCCCGCCACGGTGCAGGAGCGGGCCTGGAGTTCACCCATCTGGTATACACCGAGCACCGAAGCGCGCAAAGGAGCAAAACCTGGCATGACCGTCGCCGATCTGAAAGGCAAAGGCGCCGCGGAACTGACGGACGCGCAATTGAAGGACCTGCTGGTCGGGAAAGCCCGCTGGTTCAGTAATACAGTGACCGGCGAGGTGTTCAAGACATTCTTCGATACCGATGGGAACACCCTGGTGCTGCATCTCGGCAGACGCGCGACGCTGCCCGGTGCGACCGGCGACATTGCCGAAAACGGTTACACGACCGTGCCGACGCCGTATTCAATCAAGAACGGCAGGATCGTTACCATGATCGCCAATACACCCTTCGAGATGGCTCTCTACAAGCTGGGTGACAAGTACTACGGCGCCCGCAGCAACGAATTCGGCTATGCAAATTATGCGTTACTCGCACAGGGTCCGAAAAACCTGCTCGAACTGCCCAAGGGTAAGTTCGGCAAGAAAAACCAGTCCGACTTCCTGCACTCCGACGATGAGGTACAGCCATCCGGTGACGATCAGTCCAGGGATGAGGCGCATGAGCAGTAGACAATCTTCGGGCAGTCGACTGACACGAAGGTTTTACATCGGATAGACAGCGTGATTAAGCAGGGTAAGCCGGAGGGCCCGCAAGGGCCCTCCGTTTCTGCGGATGCGACCCGTTTGCTGAGCCCTTGATTGCGAGATTCCATTGACCCTGACAACCATTCCCTGCCGCCCTGGCGGCACCTGATTCCGGCACGTGTATCCGTGATTCCGAGTTCGATCAAGCGCCTGCTGCGCGAACCCCTGGTTCATTTCGTGCTGCTGGGCGCCGCCCTGTTCGCCGGCTACAGCCATTTCACCCGGGACGCCGGGCGCGACGCCGCACAGTATCAAATCCAGCTGACACCCGACGAACTGCTGCAAATGACCGTCTACTTCCAGTCGAAGTGGGAACGGCCGCCGACGCCCGAGGAATTCGACCACCTGCTCGAGGGCAAGGTGCAGCAGGAGGTCCTGTACCGGGAGGCGCTGGCGATGGGGCTCGACAAGGACGACACCATCGTCAAGCGGCGCATGGCGCAGAAGATGCAGTTTATTGCCGAGGACGTGGCCGCTGCGCACGTTCCCGATGTCGACGAACTGCGCGCCTGGTATGCAAGGAACAGCGATCTTTTCGCGATGCCGGGGCGGATCAGTTTCAGACAGATTTACTTCTCGCCGGACAAACGCGGCGAACGCGTGCGTGAGGATGCCCGGCAGGCACTTGCAAAGATCTCCGGTCAGCCCGTCGATTCACCGCTCGCCGCGTCACTGGGCGATTCGATCATGCTGCAGGACTATTTTGGCGACCGTTCTGTAGAAATGCTGGCCAAGGAATTCGGTCCGGCTTTTGCGCAAGCCGTGATGGATGTGAAACCCGGTGCCTGGCAGGGGCCGATCGAATCCGGCCTGGGATGGCACCTGGTGTTCGTGGATTCCTTCGAACCCGGCCGCGTACCCGATTTCTCCGAAGTCGAGCCGGATGTGAAGACGGCGTGGCTGGCCAAGCAAAAAGAGATCGCCTGGCAAAAGGCCTATGATGAAATGCGCGCCAGGTACACTGTGCTGCTTCCCGCAGTACCGGATGACGACCCGGGTCTTGCCGCCTCCCCTGCAGGGTCGGCTTCTGCGGCACCGGGCGGGAGTGGGTCGTGAGCACGTCAATCCCGCACAACGCCCGCCCGGGCGCGCTGTTCCTGCTGCTGCTCGCGGCGCTGCTGCTGATGGCACCGGCGCAGGCGCACGAATCGCGGCCGGCCTACCTGGAGATCAAGGAGACGGGGCCGAACCAGTTCAGCTTGCTGTGGCGCACCCCCGTTCTGGCCGGCAATCGCCTGCTGGTCAAGCTGAAGCTGCCCGAGGGTTTAAGCGACCTCAAGCCGCCGCTGGTACAGGAGCTGTCCGATTCAGTGGTTGAGCGACACTGGGTCGATGCAGGCCCGGAAGGTCTGGGCGGAAAGCGCATCGAGTTCACCGGATTGCAGTTCACTATCACCGACGTGCTGACCCGCGTCGAGTTGCTGGACGGCAGGAAATCGACCGTGATCGCGCGGCCGTCACAGCCCTGGATCAGCATCGCCGGGACGCAGACGCGCTGGGAAGTCGCGGGTACTTATGTCCTCGAAGGCATCCGGCACATCCTGCTCGGAGCCGATCACCTGCTGTTCGTGCTCGGCCTGCTGCTGATTGTGAAGAGTGGCTGGATGCTGGTGAAGACTGTCACCGCATTCACTGTCGCGCACAGCATTACGCTGGCACTCGCTACGCTGGGCGTGGCACAGCCGGCGGTGCCGCCGCTGAATGTGGCCATCGCCTTGTCGATCCTGTTCCTCGCGCCGGAAGTCGTGCGCTGCTGGCGAGGCCAGACAAGCTTCACTATCCGCCATCCCTGGGTGGTCGCGTTCGCCTTCGGGCTGTTGCACGGCTTTGGTTTTGCCAGCGCGCTCACAGCCGCCGGCTTGCCGCACAGCGAACTGCCGCTGGCGCTGGTCAGTTTCAACATCGGCGTCGAGATCGGTCAACTGGCATTCGTGGCCCTGGTGCTGGCGCTGGCGGCGTCCTTCAAGGTGCTGCAGATGTACTGGCCGCGGTGGGTGCAGATACTGCCGGCCTACACCGTCGGTACGCTCGGTGCATTCTGGACCTTACAACGCCTTGCACTGATGTTCGGGGCGATGCGATGAACCTGGTGCGGGTCAACACACCACTGGCGGCAATCAACACGATTGCGCTGCTGTGGACGCAGACGGCATCAGCGCATGTGGGCAGTGGCGAGGCCGCCGGCTGGCTGGCCGGCTTCATGCACCCGATCTCCGGCTTCGACCATGTGCTGGCCATGATTGCCGTCGGCCTGTGGGGGGCGCAGCTCGGTGCACCGGCCATCTGGGTGCTGCCGGTCGCCTTCCCGCTGGTGATGGTGCTGGGTGCGACGCTTGGTTTCCTCGGCGTGCCGCTGCCGGGCATCGAGTTCGGGATTGCGGCCTCGGCCATCCTGCTCGGAATGGCAGTGATGACGGCCTGGCGGCCGCCGCTCGTCGTGGCCGCCTTGCTGGTCGGCGTATTTGCGGTCTTCCACGGCCATGCCCACGGGGCCGAACTTCCGCCCGGGCAGGGTGCGATGCTCTACAGCATGGGCTTCGTCATCGCCACCGGATTACTGCACGCACTGGGTATCGGCATCGGGACGCTGCAACGATGGACCTGGGGGTGCGGGCTGCTGCGTGGTGCCGGCGCCATGATCGCCGCCGGTGGTGTGTTCTTCCTGTCGAAGGCGTTTGCATGAGAGACGCTCACAACACCCGAACCAGCCGCGGTATCCGGGTTGCGCTGGTTACTGCGTTGTGCGCGGGGCCGGCGCAAGCGCACCTCAATGCGACCGGCCTCGGACCTGTCTATGACGGTGTGCTGCATTTCCTGATCAGCCCCGAGGACCTGGTGCCGGTCGTCGCGCTGGCGTTGCTGGCCGGACTGCGCGGCGTAGAATTCGGCCGCCGCACCGTGTTCACCCTGACTGCCGCCTGGCTGCTGGGAAGCCTCGGGGGCCTGGGCATAGTCAAGGTACTCACCGTCGAACCTGTCTGGTCCGCGTTGTCGTTCATGCTGCTGGGCGGACTGGTGCTGACCGACGCCAGACTTGCGTTGCCGATCCTGACCCTGCTAGCCGCATTGCTTGGCGCTGTGCATGGCGTGATCAACGGTTCCGGTGTCGGCTGGTCGGGGCCGGGAATCATTGCCTTGCTCGGCGTGGCGTCGACGGTCTTTGTCTGCTGCGTGCTGTTGGCAGCGTTCGTCACGCAGCTGCGCTCGCAGTGGTCGCGCATCGCGGTGCGTGTCGCCGGCAGCTGGATCGCAGCGACCGGCATGCTGATGGCCAGCTGGTCGCTGCACGCGGGCTGATCACCCGGTGCAACCAAAAAGGGGTCGGATACAATTTTCAGCGGTATTACGGTATTTGGTGTCAAAGCACAGTTTGATTCTACTATGAGGGTTGATTGTGCTCTGATACCTGTTTGTTATTCTGCTGGTCAATTTGAGGCCAGGCTTGCAATGAGGCCGAGGAAGACACAGAGATAAATAATAATGTATCCGACCCCTTTATGATCACTCGCCAACGGATCACCCACGGGTGATGTCGTGAACTATTTTTTGCGGGGTGCCTGCGCCGGCATCGGCGGCATGGACTCCGCCTCCTTCTCCAGCATCTCTTTCATCTGTTCATCTTTCTCTTCAGCAGATTTTCTGACGTCGTACTTCATCATGCCCTGTTTCTTCATGCCGCCCTGCATGGGTTCATTCAGGTTCATCGGTTGCCCGGCGTCCACGGGTGCGGCGGTATCCTGAGGCGGTGACACCGCGTCTCCCGACGCCGCGGGCACCCGCGCCTGATCAGCCGACGCGTGCCACACCAGGCCGAAGCAAACCGCGAAAACACCCGCCCTCATTGCCTGCAACATGACCACGCCCCCGACGGCTTGTCGGCTAAAGACCCGCAAACCAGTTATAGCCCTTGTCCTCCCAGTATCCACCCGGATACACGTTGGTCACGTAGATGGCCATGATGTGCTTGGGATTCTTGAAACCGAGCTTGGTCGGGATGCGCAATTTCATGGGAAAGCCGTACGACCTCGGCAGGGTGCGGTCTTCGAAGCGCAGGGTGAGCTGCGTCTGGGGATGCAGCGCCGTCGCCATGTCGATACTGGTGTAGTAGTCATCCGCGCATTTGAACCCCACGTAGCTCGCGTTCAGGTCGGCGCCGACCCGTTCGAGGAAGGTCCGGAACGGCACACCGCTCCATTTGCCGATGGCGCTCCAGCCCTCCACGCACACGTGGCGGGTGATCTGCGTGGCCTGCGGCAGGGAATTCAGTTCCGCCAGTGACCACGGCCGGCGGTCGCGGATCAGACCGCTGAGTTCCAGGCGGAAACTGTCTCCGTCCACGACCGGGGCCTCGCTTTCGCGATAGTAGGCATTGAAGGGAAAGGGACGGGTGACAGCGCTTTCCGCATAGGTCGGGGCGAGTCGCCGCGGGTCGAACAGGGCCATCTGCACGCGATCGTTCCAGCGCGACATGTTCCACAGGACCTTGTGCACCGTTTCCTCATCGGTGATATCGCAACCGGAGAGCAGGCTGAGCGCACCGACGCTGAGGGCGCCCTTCAACAGCAGACGGCGCTCGAGAAACCTGATCTCCTGCCGGGTGCATTCAACCGGGTTGGCCTCGATGCCGGGTCTGCGCTTCATGAAGGGCCTCCTACAGGGGTTTGCGGGCACGCCCGGTCCACATCGGGACAAAGGTCCGCGGTACCAGCAGCACCATCACCACATGGATGACCACGAACAGGACGATCGCCGCCATGCTGAAGAAATGCACCAGCCGCGCCCCCGGGTAATCGCCCATCAGCGCACCCAGTGTCTGGAACTGTACCGGCTTCCAGATGACCAGGCCCGAAAGCACCACGAGGATGACCATCGCGATGATCCCCAGGTAGGCCATGCGCTGCAGGGCATTGTATTCTCCGACGGCATGGGACAAGCGGCCATGCAGGGTGTCGGCGAACGCCCGCAGCAGGGAGTTCAGCGAGATCGGCAGAAAGCTGCGCCGGTAATGCCCGGAAATAATGCCGTAAGCCACATAGATCAAACCGTTGCCAACCAGCAGCCACATGGCGGCAAAATGCCATTGCAGCGCGCCGGCCAGCCACCCGCCCAGGGTGATGTCCCTGGGAAAAGTGAACGGGAACAGCGGCGAGGCGTTGTAGATGCGCCAGCCGCTGGCCGCCATCATGAATACCGCCGCGACATTGATCCAGTGCGTGATCCTTACTGTCAGCGGATGCACCCTGATTACACTGCCGGGGGACGAATGCCCGGCGACACCACGTGTCATCGCATGCTCCTGCGCAAGGTAAGGTTATCGGTCACGCCCAGCATCATCCGCTGTGCAGCGACTGTCAAGCCTGCGAACCGTTCCTTCGTGCGATACCGTTCTAAAGGGGCCGGATGCAATGCGCCCGTACGCCGGCCCCTGCCCCGGGACCGGGACAGGGGAACCTGGCTTGCATCAGCGCACGCTCAGCGCACTGCCATACCCTGGGCGTACAATGACAGGCCGCCACTGACGTTGCCCAGGCCGGTCAAACTGCCGTCCCGCTCGATCCTGAACATATCCACGCCGCCGTTCGCCGGGTCCACCGCATAGGCGAAGCGACCGTTCGCGGTCACATCGATATCGAGCGGGGCATCCCCGGAGCCGGCGGTACCGTTCAGCAGGGTCACCTGTCCCGTCCTGGCGTCGACGTGAAAGGACGACAGGGAATTGGTGCCGGGATTGGTGGTGATGATATCGCCGTGCTGGTTCACCACGATCCAGCAGGTCGCGACCTGGCCGTTGGGTACCGACGCGCTGATGGTTCGCAGAGAGCCGTCGCGTGCGATGTCGTAGGAGGACACGGCATTGCTGCCCGCCTCGACCACCAGCAGATGACCCCTGCGATCAAAGGCAACCCCGAAAGGAACATTGCCCGACGATGGCGTGATCACCGGCATGGCGGACGGAATGCCATGGCGCTGCATGCGATACACCAGCAGCCTGTTGTTGGCCTTGTCGGCGACGATCAGTGCCTTGCCCTGCGGATCGAATGCCACCTGGCCATAG
>Ga0210060_1000514_pt1 | contig 12107 bp, 14 predicted proteins | sample Joice_CattailNLB_FD_184871 | JGI IMG/M metagenome (GOLD analysis project Ga0210060, IMG submission 184871) | Wetland microbial communities from San Francisco Bay, California, USA, that impact long-term carbon sequestration - Joice_CattailNLB_D2... | ecosystem: Environmental > Aquatic > Marine >...
CAAGGGCGAGGTCGCCGTCAGTCAGCGTGTGGTCGTCGAGGAAAACACCGCGCATGGTCAGGCAGGGCTAGTCCTCTATGCCAAGCATCTCGTGCTTCAGGGAACTGCTGACCGGGTGCTCGCCCAGCCAGATACTGAGCAAGGCGCGGAAGAAGTCATTCCCCTCGACCGAACCGCGCCATTCGTCATTGATGCGCACTTCCGTGCCGGTAGCGGGATTGTAATCAATACGGATCACGTCTCCCTTGCGTACTGTCTTGAACAGCGCGTTGAATTTTTCCAGCCGCCCCGCCAATGCCCGGAATTCCGTCGAGCTGATGTTTTCCCTGAGTCCGTCGTTCCAGCCATCGATGATCTTGTCCTTGCCGACTTCCTTGTAGACGAAATGCATCAGCACGCTGGCTGCGCCGGTATCGGCCAGAATCGCCGCGCTGTCCGTCGTCCTGGCCGGCAGGTACAACGCACCTATATAAATATCCATGAAAAATTTCTTGCGTATTCCTGCACCATTGAGTGACAGCTCATGGCTGCTGCTGGGCAGTGCCAGAGAGTCAGGTATAACAACATCCCCGATCTTTTTCGCCGCGGCTGTCAGGCTCGTGAACAGCAAGCCCAGAAACAGTACAACAACGGCATTCATTTTCATGTTTGTCTCCAGTGGTTCAGGGCCACATCACCGCGGCCGCGGCGGGTGACGGAAGATATTTTCCACATAAACCGGGAAATGATTGTTCTTGATGTCGCTGTAGTACCGTTCGAGTGTACGCCTGACAACAGGAAAAGCCAGCATCTCCCAGGGGATCTCGTGCTCCTTGAACATCTTCACTTCCAGGCTTTCAGCACCCGGTCCGAACTCTTCCGGGTCCAGCCGGGCGCGAAACATCATATACACCTGGCTGATATGGGGAATGCTGAAGACAGCATACAGTTTCAGGTCGACGACCCGTGCGCATGCCTCCTCGAGTGTTTCGCGTGCCGCGGCCTGTTCGGTAGACTCGCCATTTTCCATAAAGCCGGCCGGCAGTGTCCACAGTCCATAGCGGGGCTCGATCGCGCGTCTGCACAGCAGCAGCCTGCCGTTCCGCTCGGGCAGGCAGCCAGCGACAATCTTCGGATTCTGGTAATGAACGAAATTGCATGCTTCGCAGACATGCCGGGTGCGCGAGTCGCCTTCAGGTATTTTCTCAACCAGCGGCTGGCCGCAGTTGCTGCAAAAGATCATGTGTGCAAATGCCGGTAACTGGATGCAGGAGAACTTACGTTTCGACCATACCATAATCGGTGTCGTCGAGGCAGGGTTGCCGGCATAAGCTGATCATTGTACAAGGATGCAACGGGCCGGTGCGTCGCACACATCAGGCTTCTGTCACATTCCACCCACAGTCTGCGGAAGATGCCTGAATGAAGCCGTTTTTTGAATCACATGCCCTGCATTTTTCCTGCACCCGCTGTGGCCGCTGCTGCGCGACACCCGGGGACTATTTTGTATTTCTGACCGGGGATGAGGCGGAGAGGATACGCGTCCATCGGGGATTATCGAGCGCCTGGTTCAGGCGCAGGTATCTGCGGCGGCTCGAGGACGGACGACTTGTGCTGGTATCCGGTGCCAGTGATCGCTGTATTTTTCTGGACGCACAGGCGCGCTGCAGCATCTATCCGGTGCGCCCATTGCAGTGCAGGACCTATCCGTTCTGGCCGGAACTTGTTGGCAACAGGCGCGCCTGGCATGGGGAGAAGCGCCGCTGTGAAGGTATCGACCGGGGTGATGCCGTGCCGGTCGGGGAAATCCGCCGGGCGTTCAATGCCTGCCTCGATCGCTAGGAGCCTGTGCGGGTAATCATGTTACTGCTGCAGCGGCGGTAATCGGCCCGTTGTTACCATCCTTCCCGTCAAACAGAACCCGCTATTCTCTTCGAACGATCGAAAACTGTCCTCGATTTACCTTTCGTCCCGCTACACACAGATTTCCGGGACGCGCTCCTGGTGCTGTGCGGGCGGCATGAATCGTTCGTTAGCCGGACACGAACATCGCAAACAGCTGTCCACCGGCACCGGCTGGTGCATGGACGTCGTGATACAGGCTGCCCAGACGCATGCCCTGTGCCGGTACCAGCGGTTCGCCACGTGTCAGGGTGTCAAAAACATAACCGCCAAGCAGCGTGCAGGCAAACGTCAGGTACAGCCGGTCGACTACCCTGGCGTGTAACAATGTGCCGAAAACAGCCGGTCCTGCAATGGCGTAGATGCTTCTGTAGCCGTCCGCCGCAAGTCGCTCAACCATCAACCGGCCATCCACCTGTCGGCCCGAGCCTGCGTGGACTACCTCGATACCGTGATCCTGCAGGTCCTTTACTTTCTTTTTGTCGGCGTCGGCGCCGGTTACGACAATCAATCTGCGGCTCCGATAGGGTTGCAGTGCGTCCATGGGGATGTCCAGGCTGCCACTCATGATGGCTATGTCGGGTTGTGACTGCAGGCCCTGTTCAACTCGCCAGTTGCGGATGTCGGCAAATGCCGGCTGGTTGCCAACCGGCAGGATATCCTGTGCCTCGCCGACGCTGCTTTGCCGGTAGAAACGACCGCTGGTGATCAGTATGTCCGCCTGTCCTGCCAGTTCCTGGTACAGGCGCCAGTCACGCGGATTGGTAATCGCCGCGGGTACGGTGTGAGTTGCGCGTCCGCTCGTTCCAACCGCGATGCGGCCATCAAGGGATGTAATGAAATTGCTGTAGACACAGGGACCCTCGTCCTGTCCGCGCTGATGGAGCAGGTGATCGAGGTACAGGCCTTCCAGCTGAATACTCTTGTGCGGCGCCGGAAATAGCCGGGTAACGGTGTTCTGCCTGGTGTGGTCGCTCATCTGGCGGAGTATATCAGTGCGCCATGCATGCTGTCGGCGCACGAGAGCAAGGGGTTAACACGGGCCTCCGGGCATTATGGTGGCTGCGCTCCTGAGCGGCGTATTGCTACCGGTGCTTGCTTCGGGCTTCGACGGCAACTGCTCCATACAGTCGTGCCCGTTCGCAACGATGGAAAGTGTGTTTCAGGTGCCATGGGGTGCAGGATTATACGGGAGCGACGGTACCTGCGTCCCTGCACGAAAAACGGGGCCTGCAGGCCCCGTTTCAGTCTTCTGCCGGTGCTGAGCAGTCGAACGAAGCTATGCCGGCCCCGATTTGCCCTGGTAGTCCTCGATAGCGGCCTTGATCGCATCTTCGGCCAGTACAGAGCAATGAATCTTGACCGGTGGCAGCGCGAGTTCTGCGGCGATATCCGTGTTCTTGATGGCGCGGGCTTCATCAAGCGACTTGCCCTTGACCCATTCGGTCAGCAGTGAACTGGATGCAATAGCAGAGCCACAGCCGTAGGTTTTGAAGCGGGCATCTTCGATAATGCCTTCGTCACTGACCTTGATCTGCAGCCTCATGACATCACCGCAGGCCGGCGCACCGACCATGCCTGTACCAACCTGCCTGTCACCCTTGTCGAACGAGCCGACGTTGCGCGGGTTCTCGTAGTGGTCCAGTACTTTTTCACTATATGCCATCTGAGTTTCTCCAAAAAAATGCGTTGATCCAGATAAATGTCAGGCTGCTGACTGCTGGAAGCCGGAACCGAACAGCGGCTTCTGCTGATCATCCGTCTTATAGGACTCGACCGCTTCCTCCAGCGTGATGCTGTCTAGGTAGTCAAATATCCTGTTGCTCAGGTGCAGCCACATCTGCGCACCCGCGGTGTTCGCTGTTTCCTCGCGCCGACTGACGTCGTCGACGGTTGCGAGGATGTTTGCAATGGTAATTTCATTGGCAGGTCGTGCCAGACAATAGCCGCCGCCAGGGCCACGCATACCTGTCACCAGTCCATGCTGGCGCAAGCGTGCGAACAGTTGCTCCAGATATGAAATGGAAATCGACTGCTGCGCGGATATGTCTGCAAGCGTCACGGGACCCTTGTCGTGTTGCAGCGCCAGTTCCATCATTGCCGTGACAGCGTGACGGCCTTTGGTAGATAACTTCATGACTAACCTCAGTGAATACGGTACAGCTTGTGTGTTCCCGCGTGGCCTGAACCGTATTCATTTCCAGGCAGCGGAAGCGGGGTAACAGATAGAACCCGCATAACAGATGATTGAATAATAGTAATGACCGAGTCTTTTAGTCAAGAATTCGGGTTAATTGCAACACAACCCCTGCATCATATAACCTAATGAAATAGAAAAGGTAATTATCCACTCTATCCTTAAGGGGATATACAGGATGAACCTGAAGGGGGGGCGTATTCCGGCTGTGCGTAATCCCGGTTTACTTATACACGTAAGGAAACTATTTGATTTACATTGGCTTGTTGGTAAAGTTCACAGAAAACAGGAGGCATGTGGCGGCGTGTTGATACGATAATGATGATTGTGCCGCGTCACCTCGGACATGGCAACCGAATTTTGTTTTTGTCTATAAAAGACATATACATAGGAGCAATGCATGGGTTCTGAAATTCTCGGAGGTGTTGATCGGCGGAGCAGTTCGAGCGAAAAGCTCAGCGCGCTGGTAACAGCGCGGAACGAGACACTTGCGCTGCTGACCGATCTGGCCAGCAGGCAACCGTTTCACCCTGACTCGTCCATGGAAAAGGCATTGCGCCGCTTTTGCGAGGCGCTGATCGACTACACCGCAAGCGCACACTTTCAACTTTATCGCTATCTTGCTGACAACTGCGAGCGTCGCAAGGCCGTACTGGCCATCGCCGATGAGCTTTATCCGAAAATCGTTGAAACGACTGATACGATTCTGCGTTTTAATGACAAGTACGAATCGATGTCGCTCGATAACAGTGTCGAGTTTCTGGCCATGGATCTGTCAAATCTGGGCGAATGCATTGCCGACCGTATCCAGTACGAGGACCGTGTTATTTCCGCACTGAGGCGAGGCGCCAGTCATTAATCGCCACTCCCCGCACCGCCTGGCAGAAGGTGTCCTGCCGGCAGGTGTGATGACTGCGCTGTGATTCCGTCACAGTTTCCCTACCGATCCCATGGCAGCCTCTGGGTCTCGCAGGCTGTATCTCTCCATGTGTTCCGAATCGCGAACAAGTACTTGCATACAGTAAGGTATTTGCTTGCTTGTAATTTAGTGTATAATTACGCACTAATTTTACTGGCGATAATAATATCTTTTGAATACAGCTGGTTATCATTGATTTGTTGCAGGAGTCAGTGGTATGTATCAGTCAAAAGATCCGGCTCGCCAGGAGTTGCTGGCAGGCATCAATCGACGCGATTTCCTCCGCTTCGGTGCCATGACTACCGCTACCTTGCTGGTATCCCCGGCGGTTGCCGGCATGGGCGCAGCAGTTGAGCGCAGTCTCGGCTTCCACAATACCCACACCGGCGAAACCCTTGCCGCCACCTATTGGGCTGAAGGAAGTTACATAAAGAGCGAATTGCAGGACATCAATATCCTGCTGCGCGATCATCGCTCCGGCGACGTCTACCCGATCGATACCGACCTCCTGGATCTGCTATTCGTGTTGCAGGCAACGGTTGGCAGCCGCAAGGCCTACCAGGTGATCTCCGGTTATCGCTCACCCTCGACAAATGCCTCGCTACGCAAAACGAGTTCGGGCGTTGCGAAGCACAGCTACCACATGCAGGGCAAGGCAATCGATATCCGCTTGTCCGGCTGTGATCTCAAACAGCTGCATACGGCTGCCCTGTCGATCGAGGGCGGCGGGGTGGGCTATTACCCGGGTTCGGATTTTATTCATGTCGATGTAGGCCCGCTGCGCAGCTGGTAATCAATGCAGCGTTTCTGACTCTGTAGATCTGCCTGTGTCTGTCCCTGCCAAAGCTGGCAGCCTGGCCTCCGGTTATCCTTCCGATCATCCTGCTGCCAGCTGGCATATACTGCTGTGCCTGTAATGCGGAGATATCCGGATGTCTGCCATAAAATCCCATGGACAACAAAACCTTTCGGTATTACTGGAAATCATGACCCGTTTGCGTGACCCAAACGGGGGCTGTCCGTGGGACCTGCAGCAGGATTTCCGCTCCATAGCGCCGTACACGCTCGAAGAGGCCTACGAGGTCGTCGATGCCATAGAGGCGGGTGATTCATCGGCCCTGCAAGACGAACTCGGCGATCTGTTGTTCCAGGTCGTTTTCCATGCACAGCTGGCCAGCGAGGCAGGCTGGTTTGATTTTACGGCCGTGGTTGATGGCATCGTCAGCAAGATGGTGCGCCGGCACCCGCACGTATTCGCCGACGCCGTCGTTGAGGATGCCGAGGCACAAACACGAGCGTGGGAGGCGCACAAGCGCATTGAACAGGGTGATCAGGACAGTCTGCTGGATGGCGTGCCGCAGGCGCTTCCAGCGTTGACCCGCGCGCACAAGCTGCAGCAAAAAGCAGCCCGCGCCGGATTTGACTGGCCTGATATCGGCGGGGTGCTGGCCAAGGTATCCGAAGAACTTGACGAGTTGCGCGCCGAGATCCTGTTACAGGACAACAGGGAAGCCTTGCTTGAAGAGTCCGGTGACCTGCTGTTTGCTGTCGTCAACCTGTTGCGCCATGCCGGTGTCGATCCCGAGGCAGCGCTGCGCGCCGGTAACCGGAAATTCGAGCGACGCTTTCAGCAGATCGAGGCGTTATGCCGGGAGTCGGGGCAGGAACTTGCCACTGCAGGGCTGGAGACGCTGGAGCGTTACTGGCAAATGGCCAAGGATGCAGAACGCCGGGACAGTCAGGTGGCGCCCGGTTGACCGCGGTCCGGCCTAATTCCTGATCTGGTTCCTGCGATACTGGGCATAGGCATCGCGCATGTACAGGTACGGGTCAAGCGCGTCGCGCTTGATGCCTTCGTAGGTATCCTTGTCGAGTGACAGTTCGTTCAGGGCATTCACCGCGCGTGCGCCAAGGTAGTCGTAATTGTCCTTGTCCTTGGCCCAGATGTGGTAGCCAAGGTCCAGCCAGGTATCGCCGACAAGTCCGATACCATCGCGCACATCGGATGGTCCGAGAAACGGCAGGACCAGATAGGGGCCCGGACCCACGCCATAGTGCCCGAATGTCTGTCCGGTGTCCTCGTCATGCAATCTGATGCCGAAGTGTTCCTTGGCGGGATCGAACAAACCGCCTATGCCGAGGGTGGTATTGGTGAAGAATCGGGTCAGTTCGTTACCGGCTACGGCAAACTTGCCCTGCAGACCCGCATTGACTATACGTATCGGTGATTGCAGGTTGAGAAAGAAGTTCTTGATCGAGACGCGCAGCGGTTCCGGCGTGTAGCGCAGGACCCGTGCAATCGGCTTCATGACGTAGAAATACATCTTGTCATTGAACCAGAACACGCCGCGATTGATGGTTTCGAGCGGGTCATAGACTTCAAGAATTTCGGGTTCTTCAAACAGCGGGAGTTCATCGTTGCCGCCAGTGTCGGTCTGAGACGTAGACGGCATGTCATCGTCGGCTGGCGGGATGTCGCTGCACAGGCCAATAACGGGAAATGACAGGGCAATTATCAGGGTGATTAGTCGTGCCATGAGAATGAACTCAAAACTGTCGTTTCCTTTTAATGGTCGGGCAGAGAGGATTTGAACCTCCGACCCCTTCGTCCCGAACGAAGTGCGCTACCAGACTGCGCTACTGCCCGATTGTTAGTACCTGCGATTCACCGAGAATTCTGCGAGGCTGTACAGGGCTTCCTTGTAGGCTGACCCCGGCACGGGGGTCAGCGCCTGGATGGCAAGTTCAGCTTCCCGTTGCGCCGCCTGCGCAGTGTAGGGGATGGCACCGGTTGATTCAATAATCGCGCATACCGCCTGCATATTGTCGTGGCCGCCGTTTTCGATGGCCCGGCGGATCAGTCTGGCCTGGCTGGGGGTGCCCTTGTGGAGGGCGTGGATCAGTGGCAGGGTCGGCTTGCCCTCGGCCAGGTCGTCACCCACATTCTTGCCGGTATCCTCGGGAGATGCACTGTAATCGAGTACATCATCGATCAGCTGGAAGGCAATGCCGAGATGCAGTCCATACTCGGCCAGTGCGTGTTCCATGGCCTCCGGCTGCTGGCCCAGCACTGCGCCAATCCGCGCGGCGGCCTCAAACAGGCGCGCGGTCTTGCGGACGATCACGTCCATATAGCGTGACTCGGTGGTATCCGCGTCATGACAGTTCAGCAGCTGCAATACCTCGCCCTCGGCAATGGTATTGGTCGTATGCGACATGATTTCCATGATGCGCATGTCATTGGCGTCCACCATCATTTCAAAGGCGCGTGAGTAGAGGAAATCGCCAACCAGGACGCTGGCTTCGTTGCCCCACAGGGCGTTCGCAGTCATATTGCCGCGCCGCAGCTGGGAGGCATCCACGACGTCATCGTGCAGCAACGTGGCGGTATGGATGAACTCGATGACGGCAGCCATGTTGATGTGCTGGTTGCCCCGGTACTTGCAGGCGTTGGCGGACAACAGCACCAGCAACGGGCGCAGCCGCTTGCCGCCGCTGTTGATGATGTAGTGCGACAGCTGGTTGATGAGCGCCACGTCGCTGTGCAGGCTGCCGCGAATCAGGTCGTTGACACGCTCCAGGTCGTCGGCCACGACAGCCCTGAGGCCGGCAATGTCGCATGCAGCTGACTGTTTTTTAACTATTTTTAGCATGAGTCCATGGATTCTGTGCGCGCTTGCCGGCCAGTTGACCGGGGCGGAAACCGAATAACAAGTTTAACGTTGTTGGTCGAGCAGTACCAGATGCTAGTTGATTGACCTGCCGGGGCGCAATCATTAGAATGAGCGGCCTTTTTCAATGCAGTTATTTGTTCCGGAGTTACTGAAATGTATGCGGTAATCAAAACGGGCGGTAAACAGTATCGTGTTTCGCAGGGCGATACCCTGCGACTGGAAACGCTGGATGGCAGCGCCGGTGACTCCATCGAGTTCGACCAGGTGCTGATGGTCGGCGAGGGTGCGGATGTGAAAATCGGCACGCCCCTGGTCGACGGCGGCAAGGTTACCGCCACCATCAAGTCACATGGTCGCGGCAAGAAGGTCGAGATCATCAAGTTCCGCCGTCGCAAGCATCACATGAAGCACATGGGACACCGTCAGAACTACACCGAGGTCGAAATTACCGGTATCTCCGGTTAATTCCCTGCGAGAGGATACTAGCAATGGCACATAAAAAAGCAGGCGGCAGTACCCGTAACGGCCGCGATTCAGAATCGAAGCGTCTTGGCGTCAAGCGTTTCGGCGGACAGACTGTACTGGCAGGCAACATCCTCGTGCGTCAGCGCGGTACGCGTTTTCATCCGGGCAAGAATGTCGGGATCGGTCGTGACCACACGCTGTTCGCTACCAGCGACGGCGTCGTGCGCTTCGTTCAGCGCGGTGCAAGGAAGCGTACGTTCATCGATATCGATGCCGGTTGAACGATGCTGATATGCAACGATCAAGCCCCGCCCAGTGCGGGGCTTTTTGCTTACAGGGATGTAAGTACATCGTGCGAGGCAGGGATGCCGCTAGCGATGCGATTACAGGGATGCAAGTACCGCCGCTCCCGTACATCCCTGTACTCAACGGCACTTGGACATCCTGTCCATCGTCGCCGAGGCAGGGAGACGGTGAGACCGGGAACCGGTCGAGAGACTGGCGTGGGCCATGCCGTTAGCGATGCGATTACATGGATGCAGATACTGCCGCCACGCCCGGTCACTGCTTCGCGCGTCTGGCGACATGCATGTACGGCGAGGCGGGGTATGATCGCATTCACAGAGGCGATCCGTCGGGGTGCCGGGTCTGTTTGTAAGGTCAAGGCTGGTTCCGGTTGGCAGTATGAAATTCATAGATGAAGCGGAAATAGAAGTGCGTGCCGGCGATGGTGGCAACGGCTGCATCAGCTTCCGTCGCGAAAAATACATTCCAATGGGCGGGCCGGACGGTGGGGACGGCGGCGATGGCGGCAGTGTGCTGCTGGAAGGCGATGGCAGCATCAACACGCTGATTGATTTCCGCCATCAGCGCAAGTTCATCGCCGATCGCGGTGAAAATGGCCGCGGCAACAATTGCCGTGGCAAGTCCGGGCAGAATCTCATAGTCAAGGTGCCCGTCGGCACCATCGTCCACGAGGTCGAGACCGGCGAGCTGCTCGGTGACCTGGTCCGCGAGGGGCAGCGTCTGGTGGTGGCGCGCGGCGGCTTCCACGGCCTTGGCAATACCCGCTTCAAGAGTTCAACCAACCGCGCGCCGCGACAGTCGAAGCCGGGTACACCGGGCGAGAAACGCCTGTTGCGCCTGGAACTGAAGCTGCTGGCGGACGTCGGCCTGCTCGGTATGCCGAACGCCGGCAAGTCAACGCTGATAACGGTGGTGTCATCGGCGCGGCCGAAGGTCGCGGACTATCCCTTCACGACCCTGCACCCGAGCCTCGGCGTAGTCGAATTCCCGTCCCACCGCAGTTTCGTCATGGCGGACGTGCCCGGGCTGATCAAGGGCGCGGCACAGGGCGCCGGGCTGGGCATCCAGTTCCTCAGGCACCTGTCGCGCACGCGCCTGCTGCTGCACCTCGTGGACATGGGGCCGCTGGGCCATCCCGTGGATGACGTCAGGACGATTTTCGAGGAATTGCGGGCGTTCAGCAGCAAGCTGGCCGCCAGGGAACGCTGGCTGGTGCTGAACAAGATCGACCTGTTGCCGCCGGAAGAGCGCAACGTGCGTGTCCGTGCCGTGGTGGAGGAACTGGACTGGCAGGGGCCGGTCTACCCGATCTCCGCCCTGAATCGCGTCGGTACCGGGGAACTGGTGTACGCGGTAATGAACTATCTCGAGCAGCATCCACTGGTCGACACGGCGCCTGCCGGCACCGCGCCCGCGGACTGAGATGCGCGGCCGTCGCTGCCCGTGCTTGTGCGGACGATGAAAAAATAACACTATCCGGGAGCCCGCTAACCCCCATATTGCACCAGTATCCGGGATGATGGCGCAGAACAGGTGCGACTGGACGCCGCGCTGGAACGAACGCATAGCCATGGCTATGCGTTGAGTGAAGAGCAGGTTCAGGCGTGCCTGGACCGCAGGGCCTGGACAGGCCGACGGCCGGTTATAAACTGTGCCAATGAAATTCAGGAGACTCTGATCAAGTCATGCAGCACGTCATTGCGAGCGCAGCGAAGCAATCTCAAAACTACTGAATCAGTCAGTTGGAGCTTGCTTCGTCACAGCGTTTCTCGCAACGACGACTTGATCAGAGTCCCCGTTAATTATCGGTTGTGTTTAAACACTTACAGGTGTTTACACAAGGCCAGCGGCTGACTGGTGCAATATGCGGGTTAATCCACTGTACACAGGTGTGGCGAGTCTATGTCCGAGAAACGTAACCCCGGTTCATGCCGGCGCTGGGTCGTCAAGATCGGCAGCTCCCTGCTGACCAATGACGGCCAGGGGCTGGCCGTCGAGGCGATCAGCGGATGGGTCGAACAGATTGCCGGCTTGAGGCAGGCTGGCCGGGAAGTCCTGCTGGTGTCATCCGGTGCCGTCGCGGAGGGGATGACACGCCTGGGCTGGAAGCGCCGTCCGCACGCATTGCACGAGCTGCAGGCGGCGGCGGCTGTTGGACAGATGGGTCTGATCCAGGCCTATGAATCACGTTTCCAGAAATTCGGCCTGCATACCGCGCAGGTACTGCTTACGCACGAGGATCTCGCGGACCGGCAGCGACACCTGAACGCGCGCAGCACCCTGCGCACCCTGCTGGGCCTCGGTGTGATCCCGGTAGTCAACGAAAATGACACCGTGACCACCGATGAAATCCGTTTCGGCGATAACGACACACTGGCGGCGCTGGTTGCGAATCTGATAGAGGCGGACCTGCTGATCTTCCTGACCGACCAGGGCGGCATGTACGAGGGCGATCCGCGCAGGCAACCGGATGCGCGCCTGATTCCAGAGGCCGACGCGGACGATGCGGCGCTCGACTCCATGGCCTCGGCCAGCGGAGGGGCGCTGGGGCGCGGGGGGATGCAAACCAAGGTCAGGGCCGCGCGGCGAGCAGCCCGATCCGGCGCCATGACCCTGATCGCGCCGGGCCGCGAGCCGAATATCCTGCAGCGCATCGCGGCCGGTG
>Ga0210060_1000517_pt1 | contig 12075 bp, 12 predicted proteins | sample Joice_CattailNLB_FD_184871 | JGI IMG/M metagenome (GOLD analysis project Ga0210060, IMG submission 184871) | Wetland microbial communities from San Francisco Bay, California, USA, that impact long-term carbon sequestration - Joice_CattailNLB_D2... | ecosystem: Environmental > Aquatic > Marine >...
TTCTTCAACACCAACATTTTGCAGCCCGATTGCATTTAGCATTCCGGATGGTGTTTCAACTATTCTCTGCGGTGGATTTCCTTTTCTCGGTTTTAAGCTAAGAGATTTTGTAACGATGCCGCCAATTGAATTGAGATCGATGAACTCAGACATTTCATTACCATAACCGACTGTGCCGGAAGCCAACAAAACAGGGTTTCTAAGTTTAAGAGGTCCAACTTGAACGGAAAGATCAGGTTTCATATCACAATATCCCTGATATTGAAAACAGGACCATTTTTACAGACAAGAAGATACTTATCTTTATTGTTAGCAGACTCAATCGGGCAACCCTGACAAATTCCAAAACCACAAGCCATTGCGCATTCGGTAGAAGCTTCACAATCAAAATTATGCTTAACACAAAATTGTTTTAAAGAACTTATCATAGCATTTGGTCCGCAGGCAAATATCTTTATTTTTTCGGATTTCAAAGTGTCTATATCCTGAGCAAGCAGTTCCACAACATTACCTTTAAATCCAAGCGAGCCATCTTCAGTAGAGGCTTTAAAGTTTTTCATTCCGTAAGTAATTACATCGGTATTTGTTCTTCCCCCGATATAAGAATAAATATTTTTTTTATTACCAATCATTCTGGTTAAGTAAGGAAATGGAGCAACTCCCAGGCCTCCGGCTACCAACACTGCCGTATCAAAGTTATCATCCAGGTGAAAACCATTACCTAAAGGACCGAGGATATCGATTAAGTCCTCTTTATTCTTATTTGCAAGTGCTTTTGTTCCTTCACCTAAGATATTAAACATTAAAAAAATATGATCGCCTTCAACATCGCAAACACTGAATGGCCTTCTTAAAAGTGGGAAACAAGTCTGAGAAACTTTTACATTTAAAAACTCACCGGGTTTTATCACTGAAGCAATATCAGGCGAATAAATTTTTAATAAAATAATATCGTTTTCTAATTTTATTGTTTCTTTAACCGGGGCGTTTGTTATGAACAAATTTTACCTTTCACTCAGAAAGCCTAAGTTTTTATTCTTGCAGAGATATAAATGAATTTAAAGGCAAGTAATAATCTGTAAATAAAACTAATTTATTATCGGTTGTGTAAATCTAAATATTCTTTTAATTATTTACGAATTTAATATTGTTATTTTCTTTTAAAATTAGCCAATCTCAGGCAAACTAAATCCTGTAGATTTTCAGCTAATTTAACCGGGACATTAAAATTATTGATAATAATTGTAAATGCAACCGGTTCATTATCGGCTGTAAAAGCGTAGCCGGAAAGGCTTCTAACATATTCCAGGAAACCTGTTTTAGCTCTTATCCTGTTCTCAGCTCGTGTACCTTTCATCCTTGTTCCTAAAGTTCCATCTACGCCGGCTATAGGCAGAGAATTAAAAAATGGAATGAAATATTTGCTCTTATACATATAATTTAAAAGTGCAACTATACTTCTCGGAGTTACAAGATCAAGTTGTGAAAGCCCGCTGCCATCAACCATTATTAAATTTCCGGGATTAATTCCCATATCAGTTAAAATATTTTGAATTGCCTTAATACCGTTCTCTGCTGTACCGTGTCCTTCTTTTTCAAGACCGATTACCTTTAACAATTGTTCTGCAAAAAAATTCTGGCTGTTTTTATTAATGACCTTGATAATATCTTTTAATTCAGGAGAATAGTAACCAAAAAGAAGTTCCATATTTGAATAATCTATCGGGCCATCCAGATCATCAATATCTGAAGAATAGCCTTTAACTTTTATTCCTCTCTTTTCCAATACTTCTTTTAAGACTACAACAGAATATTGAGTGGGATTATTTATTGTTGCAAAAGTTTTCACAGAATCCGCATCAATTTTAATTGTTCCAAAAACATTGATAACATTTGTGCCCCTTTCCCTGTAAACATCAATCGAAGTAATAGAGTCTTTGGTGACAACATAAATATCTTTAATTATTGCTATATACCTGGTATCAGGCAAAATAGTTACTTTAGGTTTCTTACTTTTAGGATCGACTGTTACAACGATGTCCACACAATTATCATTAAAAGATAATGCTCCGGAAGGGGCGCTGTACCAGTAAGATTCGTTATTCCAAGCCCAACCATTTCCAAGTCCAACATCATCAAAAAGATTATCATCTCCAATAATATTTCCATCAATTTCATCAATACCCATTTTTATCAGGCTGTCAGCCCAATCGTTATAGACTTTGTAAATATCGCCGTTAAAAAATCTACCGGAAATTGTAGGATCGCCTCCTCCTTGGATTACTAGATTCCCTTTAAGAGTTGAACCATCTATCTTTCCATTTGCATAAATTAATGTAGAAAATTTATAATCATCCCCAAGCAGAGCGAGTCCTGAAGCCGTTGTAAACAATTTCATGTTAGATGCGGGACGAAAAAATTTATCACTGTTTCTCTTATAGAAGTATTCCCCTGTTTCAAGTGACTGGATTACTACTCCCCAATATGCATTATTAAAATTCGGATCATTAAAAATATCATCTATCTGGGTCCAGAATTCCCGGATATTTGAATAAGAATACTTCGGTATGGAATCCTTTTTTATCTTGAGAGAATCCTGAGGATAACAAAATGTGGTTAGCAAAAAAAATACAATGAAACTTCTGAAGGTATTATTTAGCATAATTTTTAAAAACTCTCTCAACTTCAGATTTAGATAATTTACGGTAAGAACTCGGCGGAACATTCGCTGTGAAGCCAGCAAAACTTTTTCTATTCAACGCCGTAACATTATATCCTAATATGCTAAACATTCTTTTCACGAAATGATTTCTTCCTTCAAAAGTAGTTACAACTACCGATTTTTTGTTAGCACCTTGAAATAATATTTTAGCAAATATTCCTTTTTTTCTATCAATATAAATTCCTTTTAAGAGTTTCTCCAGATTTTCCGCCGTCAATGGTTTGTCCAGCTTAACTTCATATTCTTTAGGAATTTTGTTCCTGGGATGAGTTAGAAAATTTGAAAATTCACCATCATTGGTTAGAAGCAAAACCCCGGTTGTATTATAATCGAGTCTTCCAACAGGAAATATTTTTTCATTCACTTTAATAAGATCAACAACTGTTTTTCTTTTTTTCTCATCATCTGTTGTTGTAATTACTCCGGCAGGTTTATTAAGGAGAAAATAAATATGTCTTCTTGGATTTATCTTTTCCCCATCCAGCATTACAACATCCATCTCGCTATCAACTTTAAAAGCAAGATTCTCGATCACTTTATTGTTTACAGTTACTCTTCCCTGTAAAATAAATTCTTCGGATTTTCTTCTGGAAGTAACGCCGCTTTCGGCAATGTACCTATTAAGTCTGGTCAGCATTTCCATCTTCATTGGATTCATTTTCCATCGTATCTTCAAGAGCATTCATCATAATCTTTCTTTTCTGTTCTATGAAATCTTCATCGTTCATTATTTCTTCAATCTCGCGAGGCTTCGGTAAATCGTTTAATTTATTCAAGCCAAAATATTTCAAAAATTCGGGTGTGGTTGCATAAAGTAAAGGCCTGCCGACACTTTCTCCTCTGCCTGAAATTGCTATGAGATTTTTTTCAAGAAGTGTATTAAGAATATAATCTGAGTTTACTCCTCTTATCGATTCAATTTCCGGTTTGGTAATCGGCTGTTTATAGGCAATTATAGAAAGAGTTTCAAGTGCAGCCTGGCTTAATCTTCTTTTAGATTTTTCGGAAGATAAATAACCAACATATTTTGAGTATTCTTTTGTCGTTGCAAAAAGATACCCGTTTGCAATTCTCAAAATTCTAAATGATAAATTACTGTGTTCATATTTATTGTTCAGCTCATTGATACAGTTGTCTATTTCTTCAACCGTAATAGGCGTATCATCGCCGTCTATTCCTTTTACAGCTTTAATAATTTCAGATCCGCTAAGTACATCATCAGACGAAAAAATTAAAGCTTCAACAATCGATTGATATATATTATCCAATATAATCCCCCTTTAGTATCATAAAATCATTGAAGTTAGCAGATTCTTTTATTTTTATTTTACTCATTTTAACAAGCTCAAGTATTGCGATAAATGTAACTATAATTCTTATCTTTTCCTTTATTTCATTTACAAGATTTAGGAAATTAATTTCCTCCGCCTCTTCAATTTTGCTAAGAATAAATGATATTTGTTCTTCGATCGAAACGTTTAATCTTTTTATTTCGTGAACCGGTTCTTCTTTAAAATTATCGAGCACGTGCTTAAAAGTTTTTGCAAGATCATATACTGTTACGTTTTTTAGTAAAATATCATATTCAGGGACTGCAACTTTTTCATCAGCGGAAAAATTTCCTCTAAAACTCATCTTCCTTTGATTCGATTCATAATATGCTAGTTCTTCAGTAACTTCTTTATATCTTTTATATTCGAGTAAAGCTTTAACAAGTTCTGCTCGCGGATCTATTTCCTCTCCCTTTTCATCAAACTCTCTCGGCAATAACATTCTGACTTTAATGTGCATTAAAGTTGAAGCCATCAAAATAAAATCGCCGGCAACTTCAAGATCGAGCAACTTAATCAAATTAACATACTCGAGAAATTCTTTTGTAATCCTGGAAATAGGAATGTCATAAATATTTAGTTCATCTCGCTTAATAAAAAAAAGGAGAAGATCTAAAGGTCCCTCGAACTGGTCTAATTTTATTTTGTACAATTTTAACCCATCTTCATTTTTGTTCTAACATCGTTCATTGTTTCTTCGGCAGTAACTTTCGCTCTCTTTTCACCATCTGTAAGAATATCTTTTACATCATTAATGTTTTTTTCAAAATGAATTCTTTTCTCTCTTATTGGTTCAAGAAAATGGGATATTTTTGAAGCACAATTCATTTTACAATCGACACATCCTAAAGCACCCGATCTGCAGCCTGCATCTATTTCAGGCACTTCTCCGTTATTAAATTTCTTATGATAAGAAAAGACAAGACAAATATCCGGGTTGCCGGGGTCACCCTTTCTTATTTTCTTCGGATCAGTTACAGCTTTTTTCATCTTAGTTTTTACAGTTTCCGGATCATCAGAAAGAAGAATTGTATTGCCTAGTGATTTGCTCATCTTGGCATTACCGTCAAGACCCGGCAGTCTTGCAAATTGAGTAAGTAGTGGAATCGGTTCAGGAAAAACATCTCCATATTGGTTGTTAAATTTTCTTGCAATTTCTCTTGTTATTTCAACGTGGGGAACCTGGTCTTCGCCGACAGGGACTGCTTCACCTTTATATAATAATATATCTGAAGCCTGGAGAACCGGGTAGCCGAGATATCCAAAAGAAATATTTTCAATATTTAATTCTCTAACCTGATCTTTTAATGTAGGATTTCTCTCGAGCCTGCTTGTGGTAATAAGCATACCAAAAATTAATGCAAGTTCAGCATGCTCTTTAATCTGCGATTGACGAAACATCGGGCTTTTTTGAGGATCGAGCCCTGTAGCAAGCCAGTCAATTAACATTTCTATCGAGTTTTCATAAATATTTTCTGTGCTTAAATCAGTAGTTAAAACATGGTAATCGGCAATAAGGTGATAGCTTTCATATTCATTTTGAAGCTTTACCCAATTTTCCAATGCGCCGACGTAATGACCGATATGCAATTTGCCGGTCGGACGCATACCGCTAAGTATTCTTTTTTTGCTCATACTTTAAAACATTTTAAACAGGTTTATTAAAAATAGTAATATTGGCTTTAATAATCTCAAGCAAAGAAAAAGAGGTATTATGATAAGTAAAGATACGGTTTCCAGTTTTCGTCAAGTTTACGCACAACATTCTTGATAAACATAATGTGGCTCGGTCTGAATGGTCTGTAAAGAAGCTCCATTCTCGCTTCTACAGGTGTTCTGTCACCTTTTTTATTATTACACAATGTGCAGGCACATATAAGATTTTCCCAGGAATCTGTTCCGCCTTTTGCTTTAGGTAAAATATGGTCGATAGTTAAAGGCAGATCGCTTCTTCCACAATAAGCACATTTATAATTATCTCTTCGTAAAATATTTTTCCTTGTAAGAACAACCCTTTTGTATGGAACACTTACAAAAAAGCTTAAGCGGATTATACTTGGCCACGGAAAACTTCTATTAACAGTTCTTAACATTTTTCTTTTGTCATCAAGAACTAATTCAGCTTTCCCGAGATACATTAAAACCATGGCTTTTTTAATGTTACAAACTGTCAGGGGTTCATAGCTCTGATTCAGAATTAAAACCTTGGCATTTAGCTTGCCATTAATCCGTTTAGAGGGTTCGAAGACTCACACCTTTTTCTTATTACCGTATTTTACTGTAATGTATATTCTTAAAATAATTCTTATAACTAAAAGTAAAATCCCAAATGAAACGAAGTAAATATACCACGTTACCGGTACCAGCTTGGTTAACATCAGAATAAGAAGAATGAGAACAATAATTAGAGAGCCATAATTAAAAATATTATAATACTTCTTAAACAAAATATTTTGCCTTATTGTTTCCTGAATTTGTCTACAATACTTCTATAAAAAAGTATTGGCGTAGAAAATAACGAAATAGGAAGGAAATTTCCAATATAATTTTAATATCAAATTTATCTTTTGGCGAGTATTTTATCGTTTCAGATATTACTGTTTTTATAAACTATCGCAACACAGGTGACATAATCCCTGGAGTGACTCATAGAAATTTTGAGTTCCTTATCTTTTGAAAGAAATTTTTCAAGATTTCCTTTGAACATGACCTCGGGCATACCGTTTGGGGCGTTTACGATTTCCATATCCTGCCAGCTCAGTTCGCTGTTCCAGTTTGAAGATATAGCTTTGTAAATAGCTTCTTTAGCCGCAAATCTTGCTGCAAGATGCTGGTACTTATCTTTTTTAGAGAGACAGTATTTAATTTCATTTTCAGTATAGATTTTATGCAGGAACTGATCACCGTAATCATCTATACTTTTTTTTATCCTGTCAATTTCGATTATATCTATACCGATTCCGATTACCATTTATTTTCTCTTTTTGTTAAAAGTAAACATAAATGAATAAAAAGAAAAACTGCAAGTAATAACGAGTAACAAAATTTGGAATTTTGACTAAAGCTCTTGGATTTGACCTTTAATAAGCCCCGACTGAAATGTCGGGGCTATCTAATACAAAGTTTTATGCAAATTCAATTACTTAAGTAAAAGCATCTGCTTTGATTGACTGAAGAGAATTTTGTTTTTATTTAGAGCTGTTATTCTATAAATATAAACTCCGCTGCTCAAATTGTAAGCATCAAATGTTGTTTCATAAATACCTGCAGGTTTAGATTCGTTGATCAATGTTTTGACTACTCTGCCAAGAATATCAAATACTTTCAGTGTAACAAACGATTGGCTGGTTATTTCATATTTTATTTTAGTTGATGGATTAAAGGGATTGGGATAATTTTGAAAGAGTTGAAAGTTTCCCGGTTGTAAATACTCTTCTGCAACATCTGTAATAATGTTTATTCTTTCACCATCAAAAACCAATAACTTGGCGGGGTAATCACCCCACGATCCCATCCATATTTTATCGTCTTGATCTACCGCAAGTGATAAAGTTGAGAAGGGATATAAATATGAATACGAAGTAATGCTGTCGCCATTAAAACTTGCAAATCCCTTGTCTGTAGCCATCCAGAGTGTTCCTTTTGAATCTTCATCAATTGCATTTATAAAATTATCCGGAAGGTTTGAATTCCCTGTATTATACGAAATAAAAGTTGAGTCATTAATCCACTCAATTAAGCCTTTGTCATAACTACCAAACCATCTGTTTCCTTTGGAATCGATATAAAATGAATAGAGTTGTTGTGAGGGAATACTTGAATTGGTAGTATCGAGAATAATGCTGACGCTATCATTATAAATTAAGGTTAAACCGGCATTAGTACATATCAATGTACTATCACCTTTAAATACTATTTCACCAGCCCAACAATATTGTGTATTGGGATGATCTATAGTATAATTCTTCCACGTTGAATCTGTTAGATTAAGTTTATGTATTTGACAATTATCCAAAGCTGAAAGCCAAATATTGTTATGATCATCCTCCTTAATGTGAGAATAAGTAAAATAAAATGGAGAAGTCGGAATATCGAAAGCTGTCCAGCTAATGCCGTCAAACTTTAATAATTTAGTCTCCTGATATGCGCATATATTACCATCTTTATCAATTGTCGTGCTTATCCAGGTAAAAGGTATATTGAACAGTTCGCTTATATTCCAGCTTTCCAAATTCCCGTTGTCATATCTTAATACGTATGAGTAGTCATAATTGCCTGTTAAAGCATAAACTGTTCTTCCCAGGGAGTCAAAGTCGATTGATTGAATTAAATTAGCCTGAGCATTAATTCTTGTAATAAAAATCAATTCAAACAATATTAAGTAATAAAAGCGTTTCATTTTATCCTCCCAAAATATTAGATAATAATTAGTAGAAAATTATTTTGAAAGTGATGTTATATGTAGCCTGTAGGGTATTTCTTTTTTAATAAAGCGAAAGTGTGTTTGGGCAGTTTAAATTTATAATAGAGGTTACCCCTTGTGTAGTCAAAATTAGAAGGGACACTAACAATACTTCCCCTCAAATATAAAAAGATTCCAACCATTACTCCCCTTTTCTATGTCAAAATCTGGAAAAAAATACTAAAAGAAAAATTCAAAAGAAAGAGTGAAAAGTAGTATTTAGGGATTTGTTAATGTTGAAGAATTAATTATTGTGAAATAGCAAATAAAAAAAATTATTCTAAACAATGACATACTTAGGAACCGCAACAATTTTAATAACCTGCTACACCTCCATAACCTCTAGGATCGGTTGCACCCCAGATACGATTTTTATCATCTATCATAATTCCCTGCACTCTTCCAATTTCTTTAACGCTGCCAATCTTATATCCGAGTTTTTCCAAATCTTCTTTTACATCTGCAGAAAGTCCGAACATTTCATAATTTATCTCATCAGGCAGCCATTGGTGATGAATGCGCGGCATATCAATGGCTTTTTTAATGTTCATTTTAAAGTCTATACAATTAAGAATTACCTGTAATACAGAAGTAATTATTGTAGAGCCTCCGGGAGAACCAACGATTATAAAAGGTTTTCCATTTTTTAGTACAATAGTAGGCGTCATTGAACTGAGCATTCTCTTTCCAGGTTTAATGGAATTTGCCTCTCCACCAACAAGCCCATAAATATTTGGTTCCCCGGGTTTGGAACTAAAATCATCCATTTCGTTATTCATTAAAAATCCTACACCATCAACTACTACTTTATTTCCAAAATAAGAATTTATTGTAGTTGTCGTACTTACTGCATTTCCATCCTTATCATAAACAGAATAGTGTGTTGTTTCATTACTTTCTTTAAAAGAAAAATTATCCGATGGATGAATTTCAGAAGAAGGAGTTGCTGTATCTCTTATTTTATTAAAGATTTCTTTTGCATATTGTTTTGATAAAAGAGAACTAACAGGTACATCATAAAAATCAGGATCGCCAAGATGTTTTGATCTATCGGCATATACATATTTCATTGCCTCAACAAGCTTATGAATGTAAACACTGCTTCCCCATTCATCTTTGTTAAAAGAATAATTCTCAAGAATATTAAGAAGTTCAATTAAACAAATACCGCCTGACGAAGGAGGAGCCATTGAAATAATTTCATAACCTCTGTAAGTACCTTTAACGGGTTCTCTTTCAACAGGCTGGTAATCTTCAAGATCTTTTATTGTAATATATCCGCCATCTTTTTGAATCTGGTTAACTAACAACTCTGCAACTTTTCCTTTATAAAAACCATCTCTGCCTTTTTCTTTAATTTGTTTCAAAGTCCATGCAAGATCTGGCTGAAAGAATCTATCACCCTCTTTATAAGGTTTACCTCCTTTTGAAAAAACATTCATAGAAGATGGATACTTGCTAAATTCAGGAAGAACATTTTCAAAAGATCTTGCCAAATAATAATCAAGAATGAATCCATCTTTAGCCAACTTTATTGCAGGATCTATTACTTCATCAAGTGAAAGTTCACCATATTTCTTAAGAGCATAAAGTAATCCCGCAACACTTCCGGGAACACCAACAGAAATAACACCTGAATTACTTAGTTCAGGTATATAATTTCCATTTTTATCAAGATACATATCGCAGTAAGCCTTAGCGGGAGCTTTTTCACGGTAGTCTATTGTCGTTTCTATTCCATCGGCAAGATGAATAACCATAAATGCCCCGCCACCGATATTTCCCGCAGAGGGATAAGTTACTGCAAGTGCAAAACCAACTGCAACTGCAGCATCAACCGCATTACCGCCTTTTTTAAGGATTTCGATTCCAACTTCAGAAGCGAGGCTGCTTGCTGAAACAACTACTCCGTTTTTAAATGGTATTGGAGTTTGAGAGAATAGGTTAGAACAAAAGACAAGAAAAACTAAAAGAAGTAATCTTTTAGAAAATGTTAGCATCAACTTTTAATCCGTCTTTCTGTAACTGCTCTATTATGATTTTTGTCAATTCATTCAATTGCTTTAACGACTGAGTAATGTCATCGTATAATTTCTCATCATAAATAATTTTACCAAGGTTATTCTTTTTATTTCTAATTTCATCGGTAAAGTTATTGAGTTTCGTAATCAGGCTGTCGGAATTGACAAGGACAGTTTGTAATTCCTTTGCAGAAGCATTAAAGCTTTCTTTATTCTGGTTAAAAAAGTCTTTAGCATCTTCAGTCAGTTCAACTGTGTTTGCCGTTAATTGTTTAAGATTATTCCTGTTTTCATCAATAAGAATATTCAGTTTCTTAGTTACTTCATTAAGATTGGACATCGAAGATTTTATATCATTATTGAGCTTCTTGTCACCAAGATAATTATTTAAAGAATTCAGGGTTATTTTTAGATCAGATATAGTTGAAGAGATATCTTTTTGAAAAGATCCGACCATTGACATCACGTAAGGAACATCTGCATAGAAAGTTCCGGTTTGCACCTGGTTGTAATCTAAAAGAGTATTTGATGAACCAGGTGTTACTTCAACTTTTTTACCTCCCATCAAATCGAGCATTGATACTGCAAAATAAGCATCTTCTTTTAAAGCAACATCGTTTGAAACTTTCATTGTAACAATTACTTTTTCGCCATTTATTTTAATGTCTTCAACAAAACCTTTCCGAACACCATTTACGGTAACCGGGTCGCCAATTTCAAGTCCTGCTGTATTTGCGAACTGCACCTGAACGGTATTATCTGTAGGAGTTAAGCTGAAGTTTTTTGCCCATCCTAAAATCCATAGAAAAACAATTACACCAACTAAAACTGTTATTCCAACTCTTATTTCAGTCCTTCTTTGATTTCTCATAATCTTTTAAATTTATTAATTCTTGAATCTTGTTTAAATCATCTTTGGTAATTAAGCTGTCGGTTACAACAGCTTTTATTGAATCTATTAACCAATCGAGATCATCCGAATCTATTGATTTTGTTTTTGATATTTTATCTTTCACATAATCCTTTAATAATATTTTTAGTGAATCTTTTTCGGGAGTTTCTTTTATAAATTTTAATTGATTACCGGCTCCGCTTACCATAAAATCGCTGATTACTTTTTTTGCAGGGTTAATAACAACATCATCGAGATGATTTTGAATAATATAAAGTATTGCTGCAATAATTATTGTAAGTACTATTATTATCTTTAGAAAGCAGCCCTTCTTTTTCATTACTCGGCACTAATTTTTTCTATAAGAACTTTGTTAATCCTTTTTTTCGAAACTTCTTTAACCGTAAACTTAAAGTTTTCCATGTTAAAATTATAACCTTCTTTTGGGATATGTCCTGCATTATTTAAAACCAAACCGGCTAAAGTCTCATAATCTTCTTTCTCTTGTAAAATGTTAGTGTTAAGCAATTCATTTAATTCATCAATCGGAATTTTACCCATAACCAAATATTTGTCGTCATCTATTTTTGAAACAGGATTTTCTTCTTTATCATATTCATCTCTTATTTCTCCAACAATCTCTTCGA
>Ga0210060_1000521_pt1 | contig 12017 bp, 14 predicted proteins | sample Joice_CattailNLB_FD_184871 | JGI IMG/M metagenome (GOLD analysis project Ga0210060, IMG submission 184871) | Wetland microbial communities from San Francisco Bay, California, USA, that impact long-term carbon sequestration - Joice_CattailNLB_D2... | ecosystem: Environmental > Aquatic > Marine >...
GAATGGACAACCGACACGGTGGCCGGGAGCACAGACGACAGGCGCATCGTTAATGACGCCTGCGGCAATGTTCTCAAAGACGGCGATGCTGTCATGGTAATCAAGGACCTGAAGGTCAAGGGCTCGTCGGCGGTGGTCAAGGTCGGGACCAGGGTCAGGAACATCCGCCTCGTCGACGGCGATCACAATATCGACTGTAAAATCGATGGCATAGGTGCAATGAAGCTGAAATCGGAGCTCGTCAGGAAGGCGTAGCGGGCGCTACTCCTGAAATTGATATGATTGGATGACAGGGCGCTGAATGCGGGCTGAATCCGCCCCCGGGATATCTGACCCTGTTGAGTAGTGTGCAGGCAGCATGAGGAGAAAGGATATTGATCACGGCACTTGAAGCGCTCGAGCGCCTGCGCGAGGGCAACCGCCGCTTCGCGGACGGTATCCGCAGCCTCGAAACGGTCATGAGCCAGCTGCGACGCCACGAGTTTGTGGCCGGGCAGGCGCCGTTTGCTGTCATCCTCGGCTGCTCCGATTCGCGGGTCCCCGTCGAGATCATCTTCGACCAGGGTCTGGGCGACCTGTTCGTGATCCGCGTGGCGGGCAATATCGTTGCGCCCTCGCAGATCGGCAGCGTCGAGTTCGCCGCGGAGCGCCACGGCACGCGGCTGGTCGTGGTCCTCGGGCATACCCTGTGCGGGGCGGTGCAGGCGACCCTGGAGGAACTGCGGCAGCCGACCGAAAAGCGCTCGCGCAACCTGAGTTCGATCGTGGACCGCATCCGTCCCTCGGTGGAGGGTTTGCTGGCGACGGAGTTCGGGCAGGATCCGGATGCCCTGATGTCGAATGCCGTGCGGGCCAACGTGCGGGTCTCCGCCAACTTCCTGCGGCACGGTTCGGGGGTGCTCGAGCGGCTGATCCGGGACGAGGGTCTGCTGGTGGTGGGCGCCGAGTATTCGCTGGAGACGGGTATCGTCGATTTCTTCGATGTGCCCTCCTGATTAATCCCGGGGGTCTCTCAATGATAAAGGAAGACGGACAATCAATGGTTTTGCGCGCACTGAACGAATTCCTGCGTCTCGAGGCCGCGAGTGGCATTCTGCTGCTGCTGGCCGCGGTGCTGGCCATGCTGATCGAGAACTCGGCGGCGAGCGGCCTCTACGAGTCACTGCTTGGAATTCCGGTGGAAATACGCATCGGCGAATTCGGAATCGCCAAGCCGCTGCTGCTCTGGATCAACGACGGCCTGATGGCCATTTTCTTTTTTCTGGTGGGCCTCGAGGTCAAGCGCGAGTTTCTCGACGGCGAGCTGTCCGAACCGTCCCGCGTCGTGTTGCCGATGATCGCGGCGGTCGGTGGCATGGCCGTGCCGGCCATTATCTACGCGGCAGTCAACTGGGGTGACCCGCTGGCCATGAAGGGCTGGGCCATTCCGTCGGCCACCGATATCGCGTTCGCGCTGGGCGTGCTTGCGCTGCTGGGCTCGCGCGTGCCGAATACGCTCAAGCTGTTCCTGATGACGCTGGCCATCGTCGATGACCTGGGTGCCATCGTGATCATCGCGGTGTTCTACACGTCCGACCTGTCGCTGTTTTCGTTGCTGGTCGCCGTGCTGGCGCTTGCCGTCCTGTTCGCGCTGAATCGTTTCGGTGTACTGTCCCTTGCCCCGTATCTGCTGGTCGGCGTGGTGCTCTGGGTGGCCGTGCTCAAGTCGGGCGTGCATGCCACCCTGGCCGGCGTGTTGACCGCGTTGTTCATTCCGTACGCCAGGGAGCCCGGGGAGGAGCACACACAGCTGCAGAAGCTGGAGCATGACCTGCACCCGGCCGTGGTGTACGGCATTCTGCCCCTGTTTGCATTCGCCAACACGGGTATCTCGTTTGCGGGGTTGACGGTCGAGTCCCTGCTGCATCCGGTCCCGCTCGGTATCGCGACGGGCCTGTTCATCGGCAACCAGGTCGGCGTGTTCGGCCTTTCCTGGCTGGCGGTCAAGACCGGCCTGGCCAGGCTGCCGCAGGGCGCCGGCTGGCTGCAGCTGTACGGGGTGGCGGCGCTGTGCGGCATCGGGTTCACCATGAGCCTGTTCATCAGCTCGCTGGCCTTCGAGCAGGGCGGCCCCGGTATTGCCGTCGATGACCGGCTCGGCATCCTGGCCGGATCGGTCGCCTCCGCGCTGCTCGGTTACGCGATATTGCGGCTTGCCCCGCCAGGCAGGGATGCCTGAGGGCGGCAGGCGCGTGCGCGACGTGTCTGCGCCGCATCAGGACCGGCGTTTTCCAGGCGCGGCTTGATCCGGGTCAAGTGGAAGATGGTGCGGGACCGCGATTTTCGCTTATATTTACACCCGAGCGCTGCTGCCTGTTGCGATACGGAATAATGTCATGAAGTCTACGACCCGCTTGTTGTTTGTCCTGCTGTCCCTGCCGGCCACGGTTATGGCCGCGGATGCCTATTTCGGCATGCAGAACGGGGGCACGGTAAAGGTGGACCCGGACACCAACCGTGCCACCATCACCCAGGACGGCGTCACGACCCCGCTGTGGGACGGCACCCACCGCATGGAGGACGGTTCCATCCTCATCATCAGGCAGGGTGAGGTCGTTCCCAACGAGCCTGTCCTCGAGGCGCGCGAACGGCCCAAACCGCAGGAAGAGGAGTGGGCGGCCGAGCCGATCGTGGGTTACACGCCCTGCGAGCGGCTGGTACGCCGTGTCTGCGGCAGGGAGGAGCAGTGTGCCGATGATGAAGCCTGCAATCTGGCGCGGCAGCTGCTGAACATGGAGCAGGACGAGCGCGCGGACGCCGATAATCCCAACCTGACTACCTACACCAGCGCTCGCTGCCTGGGTGTGGAAAAGGATGTCGGGGTGTTTCCGGCCTGCAAGCAGGACCAGCACTGAACAGTAAAACAGTGCCAGCGCAGGTCCCGGCAGCGCGACGCGTCAGGACCGCCACGATCCTGCAGCGGCTGCCGGGCGACATCCCCGTCGAAATCACCAGGAAAGACATCAGGACATTGCGGCTCAGCGTGCATGCGCCGGATGGCCGGGTAACGGTGTCTGCGCCCGTGGCGATGACGGAGCAATCCATCAACACATACCTGCTCGCCAGGCTGGTGTGGATCAGGAAGCACCGGCAGCGACTGGCAATCCGCGAGCATGCGCCCACGCACCGCTATACCGAGGGTGAAAGCCACTTGTTCGGCGGTCAGCGCTATGCGCTGAAAATTGTCGAACGGCCCGTGCCTGCCAGGGTGGAGCTTGGGCACGATGTGCTGCTACTGCAGGTACGGCCGGGCACCAGCGCGGAGCGCCGCCGCTCGATCCTCGATGCATGGTATCGCAGGCAGCTGAAGGTGGCGGTGCCAGGCCTGATTGCCGGCTACCAGCCGCGGATGGGCGTGCGGGTGCAGGAGTTCGGCGTGAAAAGGATGAAGACCCGCTGGGGTACCTGCAATCCGCGCGCGCGGCGCATCTGGCTGAACCTGGAACTCGCCAAGGCGCCCCCCGCATGCCTGGAATACATCGTGGTGCATGAAATGGTGCACTTGCTGGAGCCGAGCCATAACGCCCGCTTCCATGCCCTGATGGACCGCTTCCTGCCCGAATGGCGTCTGCGTAAAGCACTGCTGAACAGGCTGCCGCTACGACCATGACGCGCACGGCTGCGCCGCAGTCAGTGCAACGCCGTCCTGGCCAGCAACACCATGTGAAAAAAAAGAGGTGGCGCTGTCAACACCGCCACCTCCGGAAAACATCCCTGTGGTGTTGCGTGCAGGGGAAGCACGCACCATTGTCTCCCTCGTACAATGGTCGGGTGGATGGCCCGGTCCGGTTACTCCCGGCGGCCGGCCGCCGGTGCTGGCGGCTTGTAGCCGGCATACTCGCCGCGGTTAAGCCTGCCGTCACCGTCCTTGTCCAGAACGCGCCACTGGAAGGTTATATCCGGCAGGATGCCCGCTTCCGTCATGGTCAGGGCATCGTCCCGGTTGACATCCAGCTCGTTGAAGCGGATTACACCGATCATTCCCGCGCGGGCAGGACCGCTGCCGACAGCCAGCAATACTGCCGTCATCACCATTTTTTTCATTTCATCCTCCGTTGTTCAGCTCCTCACGAAGCACTGTCGCGATCAAAGCGCTGCTGCGAGGCAAGCTGAAGCAAGGAGCGGGCCAGTGTGGGGAAATGCAGTCAAATCATGTGCCTGGTGCAACCGTATGCACGTTTGCAGCGGCTGGCAGCGCATGGACGGGTGAAATCTGTCGTGAGAAGGTGACAGGCAATGTTGCCAATACCCGCACAGGCCTGTAATCAGGTCAGACCGTTTGTCTCTGAATGGAGACGCCTTGGTCGGCCGGGAGCGCTGCCGTTGGCAACTGATTGACTTGACAGGCAAACTGTATGATTAGCATATCAGGTAATGTTGTTGGAGGGGTTGCGCACGGTGCACGCCCGCCGGCGTGGCGCTGCCCCGGTTCCGACACCGCGAGAGGGAACGGCCGCTGCGTGCCGGCCAAACCGCAGGGCCTGTGCCCTGCTCAGACAAAGGAGTGCCCTGATGAATATTGCAGCCGCCATAGATCAACTGAACAGCCTGTTGCCATTGCAGGCACGACAGCAAGTCCTGGCACCGCCGCTGCGCGAGCTGCACCGCGCCATCCTGCGCGGCTTCGCCATGGAAGGGCAGCCGCCCACACGCGCGCAGATTGCCGCCCGGCCCGGGATCGACGCTGTTGATGCCGCGCTGCAGCGGCTCGCCGCCGACGACCTCATCGTGCTGACACAGGACCGCAGCCAGGTGGCCGGCGCCTATCCGTTCACGACCGAGCGGCGCGCACATCGCGTGCTGCTCAACGGGCATACCGTGCACGCCATGTGCGCCCTGGACGCGCTCTCGATCGCGCCGATGTTCGAAACCGCTACGCGCATCGACTCGTGCTGCCATGTCAGCGAACGTCCGATCGGCATTCACATGCAGGGTACACAGGTCATTTCCGCGCAGCCGGCCGGCCCGTGGGTTGGCATCCGCTGGCAGGGCACCTCAGGCTGTGCGGCGCAAAGCCTGTGCATGGATATGGTGTTCCTGCATGACCAGGCGACGGCGGAGGCCTGGCAGCAGGACGATCCCGGGCACATCAGCATCTTCGACCTGCCGGACGCGGTCGAATTCGGTGCGGCCTTCTTCCGCCCGCTGCTGGCCCGGGAACCGGCGCGGGCCGGCGCACCGGCTTGTCATTGCCAGGGCGCCTGTCTTACAGTCGACGCTTCATCCTGACCAAGCCCTGCCATGTCGCTGCCCTGGTTATCCGTGTTCACGCTGGTGCTGGTCTGGTCGGTCATTCAGCCGGCGGACCTTTTCACCTGGTTTCTCGAGGTCTTGCCCGCGCTCATCGGGCTGGTCGCCCTGCTCCTGACGCGGCGCAGTTTCCCGCTTACCCCGCTGGCCTACGTGCTGGTACTGGTGCACTGCATCATCCTGATGGTCGGCGGTCACTATACCTACGCGGAGGTGCCGCTGTTCAACTGGATCAGCGACGCCTACGACCTCGGGCGCAACAACTACGACAAGCTCGGTCATTTCGCGCAGGGCTTTGTGCCGGCGATCCTGGCGCGCGAGATCCTGACCAGGAACGCTGTGGTCAATGGCCGTGGCTGGCTGAATTTTCTGGTGCTGTGTTTCTGTCTTGCCTTCAGTGCCTTCTACGAGCTGGTCGAGTGGATAGTCGCGCTGCTGTCCGCGGAGGCGGCTGACGCGTTCCTGGGTACGCAGGGTTATGTCTGGGACACGCAGTCCGACATGGGCTGGGCACTGTTCGGCGCCGCGCTGTCGCTGCTGCTGCTGGGCCGGTATCATGACCGGCAGTTGCAGGCATTCACCAGGAGAGACGCTCATGGCTAATCTGCCGTTCCCGCGGCTGGCGCTGGGTATTGGCCTGCTGGTCGTACTTGGCCTGACGGCATCGGGCGCGCTGGGGCCGGCCGGGGCCTACCGGCTGCCGGTACTGACGCTGCTGATCGTGAACGAGTTCGGTTTCTTCGTGACCGCGATCGGCGCCGGTGTCGGGATCAACACGCTGCTGGCGAAGGAAGGGCAGCGCGGCCTGCTGTTGTCCGTGCTCGGCTGCGCGCTGCTGGCGGCCGGCTTTCTCTATCTCGGCATCAGGCTCTGGCCGGGCGGCTTCCCGCTTTAGCAGGCTGTTGAAACACCCTCATGCGGCACAATACGGTGTTAAAAATCGGCTCAAAATGCTCATCTACTCGCGTGTACGCTGCGCTTTTTCATCGATTATTGTCTTTTCTTGCACTCGCCTGAGACATATTCAACAGCCTGCCAGGGAAGGTCTGACATGTCGCCTTGCGAGCGTAGTAAAGCAATGACGGGATACATTAACCAGTAAGGGGTTCCTCCAGTGGATTCGGAACTGCCGGTGCTGTATTCGTTCCGGCGCTGTCCCTTTGCCATACGTGCGCGCATGGCCATCAGTTACAGCGGGCTTCACGTCGCCTTGCGCGAGGTAGTGCTGCGGGACCTGCCGGCAGCCTTGCTGCGCTGCTCGCCCAAGGGCACGGTGCCGGTGCTGGCACTGCCCGACGGGCGGGTTCTGGACGAAAGTCGCGACATCATCGACTGGGCGCTGGCACAGCATGACCCGGACCTGTGGCGGCCGTTGACGCCGGTGCGGCAGGCGGACCTGCTGAGTCTGCTCAACGACAACGATAATCGCTTCAAGCAGGCGCTCGACCGCTACAAGTATGCGGAGCGTTACCCGGAACATACGGCTGCACACCACCGCGCCGGGGGCGAGCGTTTCCTGGACCGGCTTGAACGACGGCTGGCCCGGCACGAGTGGTTGTCAGGTGACGGCATGGGCACGGCCGATATCGCGATCTTTCCCTTCGTGCGCCAGTTCGCGCACGTCGACAGCGACTGGTTCATGCAGTCGCCATACCCGCACCTGCAGGACTGGCTTGAACGGCTGCTGCACTCGGCGTTGTTTGCCGGCGCGATGCGCAAATACCCGCAGTGGCGCGAAGGGGACGCGGTTACGGTGTTCCCGTAATGCAGGCCTTTCCGTTGCAGGGCCCACGACTGCAGGGATAATGCAGGAGGTAGAGCACCAGCAGTAGGCGCCTCAGGCGACGCAGGAGCAGTTGCCGAGGCATTCGTAGTTCATACGGCCACGGTATTAACGGCAGGACACGGAATTTACAATTACCCGGGGTATCAACACGTGAAATGTGAACGGTGAAAGGTGAATGGCGTAGGTGGCTATTGGTGCAGGTAAGTTGCGTGAAACAGGTATAATTCCACGCATGAGCGCACCGGTACTCTTCTCCATCATCGAATCTCCCGCGCACCGCGACTACTCGCGCCTGTATGCGCGCCTCGGCTTCAACGAGCAGCGTTTCGCATCCATGCGCAAGGCGATCAGTGCGCTCAAGATGCAGCGGCCGGATTTCGTGGTCGCGGAATTCATCTACGGCTACGGCAACAACTATGCGGGTGTGAATGTCAGCAACCTGGATGTATTTCTGTACAGCCTGCAGAAATATTCTCCGAATGCCCGTATCATCGTGCTGGTGGAGCGGGGCGAATTGCAGTATATCGACAGGCTGGCGGCGCTGTTCCCGTTGCATGCCGTGCTGGCGCTGCCGGTCGACGAACGGGACCTCGAGCAGGCACTGAACAGGCAGGAGTGACTCTTACATGCAATCCGCAGGCAAGCCCTCGATTGGCGTGTTGCTGGCCAACCTCGGTACCCCGGACTCGCCGTCGCCACGCGATGTGCGCCGCTACCTGAAGCAGTTCCTGTCGGACCCGCGCGTGGTCGAACTCGCGCGGCCGCTGTGGTGGCTGGTACTGAACCTGGTGATCCTGAACACCCGGCCGCGCCGTTCGGCGCGCGCCTATGCGAAGGTCTGGACTGCGGAGGGATCGCCGCTGCTGGTGATCTCGCGCCGGCAGTGTGCTGCGCTGCAGCAGGCGCTGGATGCGCGCCCCGGTGCCCCGATCAGGGTCGAGCTGGCCATGTGCTACGGCAACCCCTCGATTGCTACCGGGCTGGCGCAATTGCGCGACGCCGGTGTGCGGCGTGTGCTGGTGCTGCCGCTGTATCCGCAATACTCGGCGACCTCGAGCGCAGCCATCATCGATGCCGTAATGCAGGAGTTGCGGCACTGGCGCGCGGTGCCGGAACTGCGCTTCATCAACGAGTACCACGACCACCCGGCCTACATCGCGGCACTGGGGGACAGCGTGCGCGCGTTCCAGACCGAGCACGGCGTACCGGACAAGCTGCTTATGTCGTTCCACGGCATACCGCAGGAATATGCCGACAAGGGTGATCCGTATCCCTGCCAGTGCGAACTGACGGCCGAGCTGCTGGCGAAGCATCTGGGGCTCGAGCCGGTGCAATGGCAGTTCAGTTACCAGTCGCGGCTCGGGCCGAAGGACTGGCTGAAGCCCTATACCGACCGGACGCTGGAGTCGCTTGGCAGGCAGGGGGTGAAAAACGTCCAGGTCGTCTGTCCGGGCTTCAGCGCCGACTGCCTGGAGACGCTGGAGGAAATCGCCATGGAGAATCGCGATGTCTTCCTGGAGGCCGGCGGCGGCGACTACCGCTACATACCCTGTCTCAACGACCAGCCAGCGCACATCGACTTCATGGTGCAACTGCTGGAACGGCACCTTCAGGGCTGGCTGCCCTGAGGCTACAGCGTACTAGGCAGCCGGAGGTACCCATGCAGCCCATGAAGGCCATGATCCTTGCAGCCGGGCGCGGCGAGCGCATGCGGCCACTCACCGACAGGACGCCGAAGGCGCTGTTGCGCGTCGGCGGTCAGACCCTGATCGAGCATCACGTGCATGCGCTGGCGCGGGCCGGGATTACGGCGCTGGTCATCAATCATGCCCATCTCGGCGAGCAGATCGTGCGCGCGCTCGGGGACGGTTCGGCCTACGGTGTCGCTATCCGCTATTCGCCCGAGACCGGCGCGGCACTGGAGACTGGCGGCGGCATTTTCAACGCGTTGCCGCTGCTGGGTGCTGCGCCGTTCCTGGTCGTCAATGCCGATATCTGGACAGATTTCGAATACGGGAGTTTGCCGCGGGACATTGATGGTGTTGCACACCTGGTCATGGTGGAAAATCCGCCGCAGCATCCGGACGGGGACTTTTCGCTTTCGGCAGGCCGCCTGGCGCAGCGTGGTCCCGCCATGCTGACCTTCAGCGGGATCGGCGTTTACCGGGCGGAGTTGTTCGACGGCTGCACTGCGGGTGCCTTTCCGCTCGCGCCGCTGCTGCGCAGGGCCATGGATGCAGGGCAGGTGACGGGCGAGCATTTCGGTGGCCGCTGGTACGATATCGGCACGCCGGAGCGCCTGGCGGCGCTCAGTGATGCCGTAATCAATCTGCAGTGAGCCGCGGGTGATGTGCGATCAAGACGGCCACTGGCAGGGTCGCTAACCGGATATGGGTCAGGAAATAGAAGTCGTCCGTTTCACTCCGGCGGATTTCGCGGAGTTCGAGCAGCGCCTGCAAGCCGAGTCGGCCTTGCTGGCCGAGTGGTTCCGTGCGCGCAGTTTTTCCGCGCGTGACCGCATGGGCGGTTTCGAGCTCGAGGCATGGCTGGTCGATGAATCCGCGCGCCCCGCGCCGGTCAACGAGGCCTTTCTCAGGCGGCTCGGTAATCCCATGGTGGTACCCGAGCTGGCGCGTTTCAACGTCGAGCTCAACGACCACCCGCAGCACCTGTGGGGCTCTGCGTTCAGCCGTTTCGAGGCCAGTCTTGGTGCGACCTGGCAGCAGTGCGCGCGCGTCGCGCAGGAGCTGCACACCGGCCTGCTGATGATCGGCATTCTGCCCACGGTGCAGGAAAGCGAGCTCTGTCAGGAAAACATGTCGGACCTGAAGCGCTATCGCGCCCTGAACGAACAGGTGTTGCGCCTGCGCGAGGGTGCGCCGCTGCAACTGGATATCCACGGCCGCGAGCACCTGAAGACCGAGCACCACAGCGTGATGATGGAGGCGGCCACGACATCGTTCCAGCTGCATCTGAAAGTGCATCCCGACCACGCAGTGCGCGCCTACAATGCGGCCATCATCGCCTCGGCGCCGCTGGTGGCGGTGACGGCCAATTCGCCCTACCTGTTTGGCCACGATCTGTGGGATGAGACCCGCGTCCCGCTGTTCGAGCAGTCGGTGTCGGTTGGTGGCCTGGCCGGGGCCAGCCACGGCCCGCTGCGGCGCGTGACCTTTGGTTCGGGCTACGCGCGCGACTCGCTCATGGAATGCTTTACCGAGAACGCGCAGCACTACCCGGTCATGCTGCCGATGCACTACCGTGACGGCCTGGAGCAGATGGCGCATGTGCGCCTGCATAACGGTACCATCTGGCGCTGGAACCGCCCGCTGATCGGTTTCGACTACGATGGCATGCCGCACCTGCGAATCGAGCACCGGGTAATACCGGCCGGGCCGACCATCGTCGACATGATTGCCAACGCGGCGTTTTATAATGGGCTGATGCAAACTCTGATGACGCAGGCGATCCCGCCGGAGCTGCAGCTGCCGTTTGCCGTTGCGCGTGATAATTTCTACGCGGCCGCCCAGCGTGGCCTGGATGCGCACGTGCGCTGGTTCGGCGAGGCGCGCGGCACGCTGCTCGCGCTGGTCAGCGGGCAGCTGCTGCCCATGGCCCGGCAGGGCCTGCAGCAGCTCGAGATCGACCCGGCCGACATCGACCGGTACCTGGGCATCATCGAGGCGCGCGTGAACAGTGGCCAGACGGGGGCTGCCTGGCAGCGAGCCTGCGCCGCCAGGCTCGGGCGGAATTTGCAGGCCATGACGCAGATCTACCGGGCACACCAGGACGCCGGGCGTCCCGTGCACGAGTGGCCCGTCGCTTGAGCGGGATTGCTGCAGTGGCGGCAGCTGATTAAATTTATTACAAATAAAGCCTGGTTTTGGCGAATCCGGAATGCACAGTAAATGCTGAACGAGATCGAAGAACTGCCCGCGGGGCTGCTGGATGTGAAGGCGGAAGGACTGCAGGACCTGCTGGGCGGCCCGACGCTGTTGCACCTTCCGGGCCGGCAGCCGGAGCCGCTGTTTGTCACGGTGCTGGCGCATGGCAACGAGGGTAGCGGCTTCTACGCGGTGCAGTCGCTGCTGCAGAAGCATTGCGACAGCGGCCTGCCGCGCGCCCTGTCGGTGTTCATCGCCAATGTGTCGGCGGCCAGCGAGGGACTGCGACGGCTGGACGGGCAGCCCGACTACAACCGGGTGTGGCCCGGCACGCTTACGCCGGAGGTGCCGGAGGCGGCCATGATGCAGCAGCTGGTGGAGCGCATGCGTGCCCGCAAGGCCTTCGCCAGTATTGATGTCCACAACAACACCGGCATCAATCCGCACTACGCCTGCATCAACCGCGTCGATAACCGCTTCCTGCAGCTTGCTTCGCAGTTCAGCCGCACCGTGGTGTATTTCATCCGTCCGCTGGGCGTGCAGTCGATGGCGATGTCGTCCGTGTGTCCGGCCGTGACCATCGAGTGCGGCAAGGCCAGTCACGAGTACGGCATGGAGCATGTGCGCGATTATCTCGATGCCTGCCTGCGCCTGAGTGTGATCCCGGAACACCCGGTGGCATCACACGATGTCGATCTGTTCCATACCGTGGCCGTCGTCAAGGTGCCGGACGACGTGAGCTTCGGTTTCGGCGATGCCGCGGCAGACCTGCGCCTGGTGAACGATATCGATCACCTGAACTTCCGCGAGCTGCCGACCGGCACGCAGCTGGGCTGGCTGCGCGATGGCAAGGAGTTGTTGCTGGATGTGCGCGATGACGATGACCAGCCGGTCTTCGAGCGCTATTTCGCCACCGGCGACGGCGTGTTGCGTACCGCGCGCCCGTTCATGCCGTCCATGTTCACCCTCGACGAGCGTGTCATCCGTCAGGATTGCCTGGGCTACCTGATGGAGCGGCTGCTGCCGAAGACCTGACCGGCGGCGCGAAGCCGGTTAGT
>Ga0210060_1000524_pt1 | contig 11977 bp, 13 predicted proteins | sample Joice_CattailNLB_FD_184871 | JGI IMG/M metagenome (GOLD analysis project Ga0210060, IMG submission 184871) | Wetland microbial communities from San Francisco Bay, California, USA, that impact long-term carbon sequestration - Joice_CattailNLB_D2... | ecosystem: Environmental > Aquatic > Marine >...
CAAGATGACGCTAGAAGGTCGACAGGTCACAATAGATGAAATGCGGAAGGGATTGTCTGCTCTAAAGAGGAAAAATGGTGTCGTCTGGTACTTTAGAGAAGCAGGGGAGCAAGAACCCCATCCAAATGGGGCGCTTGTTGTTCAAGCGATCATCGAGAACAAACTCCCGGTTTCGATGTCAAACAAAAAAGATTTTTCTACGGTTGTGTTGCCGGATGGGACTATAAGACCCAGATAAAAGGTGGTCTAATCATCGGCTGATTCTGACGGCTGCCCCGCGGGAATACGTGAGGTCCACAGCTTGGGCGGAGCATTAGCCAGATCTGAGTCATGACATGCCGCCACCAAAAGAAATGATTGTTGCCCTTAATAGTATTGTTGTACCAGTTCTACGCCACAGAGGATTCACAGGCTCATTTCCGCATTTTCGTCGACTCGGCACGAAGCAAATTGATCTCATCACCTTTCAATTTGATAAGTGGGGCGGAGGATTTGTCGTTGAAATATCGAAGTGCGGTACAGGTGGAGTTACCATGCCATGGGGTAAAAGAATATCTCCCAAGAAGGTCACTGCGCATGATTTGCACCCAAAAGATCGAATTCGCTTAGGGTGTGAAGGCCCCAGTACGGAAGATTGGTATCGATACGATACGGGCAATACGCTAGAAGCCGTGGCCCAAGAAGTTGTGGAACAGCTTGATAATGCAGAGAAGTGGTGGGCAGGCTAACAACCGGCTGAAGCTGACGGCTGCCTTGTAATTCGTTTCAGCCTCGCATCGGTGGCCGAACGGACTGCAAACCCGGTGCATACAAGCGCCATTTTCGGGGTAAAAAGGGGGGTTCTTCGGATACCCTGTTGACCCCGGAAACCCCTTGCTCGGTTAGTAAGAATTACGGGAACAGGTCACACGGGATTACGAAGCTTTACGCCTTCGCTCCGATCAGGGCTTGGATGATCGTCCGACAGAATGCCGGCAGATCATCCGGCTTCCTCGAGGTAACCAGGTTGCCGTCCCGGATGACTTCCCGGTCTTCGTACCGGGCTCCCGCGTTCACCAGGTCGTCCTTGATGGCGAAGAAGCAGGTCGCCTTCTTGCCCTGCAGGACGTTCGCCGAAACCAGCATCCAACCGCCGTGGCAGATCGCCGCGACCACCTTCCCTCTTGCGAACACTTCGCGAACGAGGTCCACCATGGCTTTGTGGCGGCGCATCCGGTCGGGCGCGTAGCCGCCCGGTATGATCACCGCGTCGAAGTCGACGGCGTTTACTTTCTCCGCTGTCGCGTCTGGAGTAACAGGGTATCCGTGCTTGGAGGAGTATCCGCTAGCGTTCCCCCCCACGATGGTTACCTTCGCTCCCGCCTCCCGGAACCGATACACTGGATACCACAACTCAAGATCTTCGTAGAGATCCTCCGCCAGTACGGCAACGTGTTTCCCTTTCAGCTCCATCGTTCCCTCCCTCTTTTCGGTTGCCGGAATTCCGGACTCATCCGACTCTTACCTGTTGGAGAAAGTCCCCGCAGCCACGGTTTCAATATTTCGGGCCGTTCAAGAGGAACTCAACGGAGAGGTGCCTTGTGGATACGCTGTCGTGGCGGTACTGGGAGGCGATTTTGCTATCTGGTTCTACCGATGGGAGTTCGGTGACGGGGGAATGTAACAGATTGCAAGCCCCTTGCAAACAACGGCCATTGAGGGGTTAAATAGGGGTGACCTGCCCCGCGTGGAGCCGTGAGATCCCGATCATAGCGATATAAAATTTTCCTTTATCCTAAACGCACTCTCCCGATTATTGTCCAAGTATACATTCGCCTTTCATAAGATCATGAACGGGGGCGGAATAAGGCCCCACTCGACGGCAGTCGCTTCCGTTGGGAGGGCAGCCTTGATCCCGAAAGGGTCCTTCTTGCACGATTTTCGACCGGGATCCGCAAGCCGGGCGCAATCAGCGGGAAAGCTAGCCTGAAAAGGCTTATCACGCAGTAAGTTATGGGGGGCACCTCCTGATTATCTGTCTGCTGCACCGCCTTTACGGCTTATTTTGCGAACGCGAAAATACGCCTCCCGTCAAATCGCGGACCCGTTTCGCCCTCCTTTGCCCCGTGTACGTTCCTATACGGCCCTATAGACGGGGATCGCCCTGGGATACCGCCGCCGTGTGCGCCCCCCTGTGCAGGGTAATGATCGGGGTGTTATGCAGTTTTCCACGGTCATTTCAGTCCTTTTCCGGCTTTTTATCAAACGTTCATAGGTGGTTAGGCCCATGGCACCATCCTATCGTTGGTGCCAAAACGTAATCAATCACCAAATATTAAAATGCACCTGAGGCCTGTCGTAGAGAACGAGATGGAGTGAGGGGAAGCGATTAAATAGAGAGTTCCCGCCGCGGCAAGGTGGCGAGAAGAATGGAAGGGAATACAGGGAGTGGATTGGGTCTCGATATTATTTAATCGATGTGTCTGCCCGGTTTCACCGAGTGACACCTCCCTCCATCGAAAATATCAGGAACGCCGCAATGAAGAGAGCCGTGAGGATAACGGCATACCGAGGAATATTCCGTTCGGGCATGTTTCAACAATACAGGAAATTCCCACAAGTGTCTGAAGTGGATAATCTTTCCTGATTAAACAATTCCCGAAACTGCCCCCTATTTGTCACTCCTGTTTCGTTAGAATTTGTTATAAATTCTTCGTGTAGTCTAATCTCATAACGATAGTTCTTCATGCCGTGAACCTCTGACCCCGGAGGGACCGTGAAGAAAATCGGTTTCTTTCCACTACTTTTAATATCTCTAATATCCCTTCTGTCCTCCTGCGGTGGTGGAGGAGGTGGAGGTGATGGTAGTGGCGGCACCGCGCCAATGATCAGTGATTTGCAGTATTCACCTCACGAAGAGTATACGTCGACAACCACGACGATGTTCGACGGCCAGATTTCCTTCTCGGATCCTGACGGCGATCTTTCTTCGGCGACGCTGACGATCAAAGACTCCAGTGGAGCGACAGTCAGCACGACAACCACACCGATCCAGGGGGCGGCCGGCCTGACCAGCGGAACGATTACAGGTTCGGTCACCGCCTCACTGATGGTTGCCGACAATTACACATTGCAGGTGTATATCACCGACGTCGAGGGGTTGCGATCCAACGTGCTCAGCGGACCTGTGCGCATCGTCCAGTTTCCTTGGACCAGCAAGCAGGCATCGTCGATTGCGCGTGAGTATGCCGCGGTAGCAATTCTGAACGGCCGTCTGTATGTTGTCGGAGGGCAGCGCACCGATGCCGGCATAATTCCGGGGCCAGTCACCTCGGTGATGGAGATCTACGACCCACAGACGAACACCTGGGGCGCCGCGCCGTCCATGCCCACCGCGCGCATGGGACTGGTGGCTGCGGCCGTCGACGGAAAGTTGTACGCCATTGGCGGGTCCATCGATGGATTCGGCACCGCTGTCGGCACTGTTGAGGAGTTCGATCCGGTTTCGCAGACATGGACGACCAGAGCTTCGATGCCCACCCCGCGCTACTTCGCTGCCGGGGCACAGGTCGGCGGACGGATATTCGTCGCGGGCGGACGCCAACTCGGTGGGCAGACCTCGCTGAACATCGCCGAGGCCTACGATCCGGCAACGAATTCTTGGTCCTCAGTTGCCCCCTTGCCCACGGGACGCAGTGAACTGGCAGCAGCTGAGAGCAGTGGCCGGCTCTACGCAGTTGGCGGCTACGCAGGCCTTGTGCCGCAATGGGTCGGAATTCTCGAGGCGTACGACCCGACGAACAATTCATGGTCATCGCACAATTCGATGCCCACTGCCCGATCGCACCTCGCCTTGGTTACGTTCGCCGGCAAAGTTCTAGCCGCAGGCGGTGAAAACGTCAACCGGTCACTTGACATCCTCGAAAGCTACGATACGAATGCAAATTCTTGGAGCGTGAAAACGCAAAGTCCGGTTGCCTTCTCAAGAGCAGCCGCGGGTGTCGTCAATGGCAAGATGTACGTGCTAGGCAATGGCTTGGCGCTCGAGTATGACCCAGCCAATGAGCTTCGCTGATCCTTCCGATGGTATGACGGTACAAGCGACCCGGTACCTTTTTAGGGTCCCCATTCGAAGCGAAAAGGGGGGCAGGTCACCCCCCCCTTATTCGGTTGCGTATAGGTTGCGGATTGAGGGTCATTTTGTCCCGTTTTGTCCCGCTTTGTCCATTGTAACATACGGAAATCACTGTATTTATTGACCCCCATGGGGCACTCTTAATCAGGAGGTTGAAGGTTCGAATCCTTCGTGGCCCACCAATCTTTTCAGGGGGTTATCCGGTAACGGGTAGCCCCTTTTTTGTTGGACTGTATAGTTTTTGTTCTGTGCGGGACCATAAGCGGAGAGGCGAAAGAAGGTTGGCTACCGTGTTATTGTCTGCGCCCATTTGAAACAAGCATAAGTGGCGAGGAGGCGAAAAGGAAGGCCGCTTCGCTACTGCATTTCCCGTATGCAAGTGGGGGATGAAAGAATAATATTCTTTGTCGGGGAATCGCCCTCTGGTCGTGTACTCTACCGTTCGCGACCGGGGGTCCCCCACCTTCTGCCGTCCATATCCTGATTGTCGGGAAACTTCTTTTGCTTACATCCGAACGTTCCGATATGCTTTATCAATCAGATAGGCCCCACTCCGAACCTTCGGTTAAAGAAGGCATGCATGGGCAAGTTCACGTCCCCTATTCCCCATTATTCAAGGCTTATCCTGGTGCTTTGCACCTTGGTTCCCCTACTGCTTTCTTCGTGTGGCGGGGGGAATGCGGCTCAGCGCAAATCAACCAATGAGTGGCTGAACTCGAACATCGGTATAGCAACTGTCGACGATTTGATTTCCGATATGGGGCCACCGCAACAATCCATCGAGACGCCGGAAGGCACATGGTACACATGGCGAAAAGTGAAATCCGGGGGTGTCTTCTCCGGGGGTATCGGCGGGGGCAGTGGAGGGGGATTTTTTGGCGTGGGGATGGGGACACCTGTTGATACGGGTGAAGAACTGAACTGTCTGTTCGACCACAATACCGGGAGACTGAAGAACTATAAATACCGGGAATGGTGATCTTCCTCCTCATTGGTCGCAGATAATGGGGCTGTGTAGCCCATCCTCGGCCCGAGGAGGGGTTGTTCTATACGCTCCCGGTATCGGGTAGGAACCCTTTCATGGTGATTTAGGAATTCCCAATCCTGTTGCTATTTACCCTGTACCCCCTTCCATCGCCCACCAGAAGCACTTTCAAAAATTGGCTCGACCTCGGAATGTGGTTGATTGAATCGCAAGGGGAACCCTTCGGGGTCATCCCCCCCTCCCACGGACATTCCTCGGAAACGTGAGGGCATGCCTCCCTCATCCCTTGCAATCATTCTTGCCGAGGGGTAAATTCCATTCATAAGTTTCAGTTAACCCCACCCGTTAACCAACCTATCCATCGACAGTTCTTCATCCCGTGAAAATCCGACCGGTGGCTGCCTGCCGTGCCGGACTCGCCGAATAGGTCTCTGATATGTCATTCGCTCCATGGGAGTATTGATTTCAAAATAGGCGGTATCGATCCTATGGCGGGAGCAACCAACAACCACTTGCAGCGGATAGCTGCCCATGCGATGTGCCCGAATCCCCGCAGCTTAGCCTGAGCGTTAGGGCTCACGAAAAAGATCCCCGCGAGGCGATAATCAATACGAGCCAAAGTGAGTGCCACAGGAAGGAGATCAACATGAAAGCCATTGGAGTCATGAAGTTCGGGGAACCGGACGTGCTGGAGGTCGTGGAACTGCCCGAGCCGCATCCCGGTCCGGGCGATGTACGTATTCGTGTGCATGCGGCAACGGTAAATCCGACTGACTTGCTCCTGCGTTCGGGCTTCATGGCGGCCATGCTCGCACAGCAGCAACCGCCCTACGTCCCGGGCATGGACGCCGCGGGCGTGATCGACGAGCTCGGACCTGGAGCCGACGGTCGGCTGAAGGTCGGCGACAAGGTAGTCGCGATCGTGCTTCCCATGGCGCCGCACAAGGGTGCGTACGCGGAGCAGATCGTAGTTCCGGCGGCGTCGGTCGTTCCGATGCCGGCCGGCGCAGACTTTGCCGCGGCATCGACCTTGTTGATGAATGCGCTCACGGTCCGCCTCGCACTCGACGCACTTGCTTTACGTCCGGGGCAAACGCTCGCCCTCACCGGCGCAGCCGGTTGCGTGGGCGGCTACGCGATCCAGCTAGGGAAAGGCGACGGTCTGCGCATCATCGCCGATGCAGCGAAGGCCGATCGCGAACTCGCGAGGGCGCTTGGCGCCGATATCGTGGTCGATCGCGGCGACAACATCGCGAAGAACATCCTCGCGGTGTTGCCCGAAGGTGTGGGCGGCGTCATCGACGCGGCAATGCTGCACGAACTCGTGGTGCCGGCGATCGCCGACGGCGGTGGCCTCGCCACGGTGCGCGGGTGGAAGGAGGCGGTCCCGCGCGGCATCGTCGTTCATCCCGTCTTTGTGAGTGCGGGCGCGACTGACACCGCGAAGCTCGACCGCCTCCGGCGGCAGGCCGAGGAAGGCGTACTATCACTCCGCGTAGCAAAGGTGTTCCCGGCGTCGAAGGCGGCTGACGCGCATCGGCTCCTTGAAGCTGGCGGAGTTCGTGGTCGGCTCGTGCTTGACTTCACGACGTTCGCGAATTGAGACTCCTGGTCGAGGCTCCGTGAACCCCAACCATGCGCTCCAGCGGACGTGTCAGCTTCGCGCCGCAGTTTAGCCTGAGCGTTAGGCTCTCAAAATCGCAATATTATTGGAGGCATGCTAACTGAGGGAGGATTTCCAAATGCTACAAAATGTCAATAGATTCATTGACTATTTCGAGGGAATCCGTCGTCGCACCCTGCATTTCATCGACGCCATCCCTGCAGACAGAATCGATTGGTTCCCTAGTGACGGCGAATTCTCGTTCGGAGACCTCATCCGCCACCTGGCTGCCACCGAGGATATGTTTGTCGGAGCCTTGGTGGATGGAAAATGGAAATACGCTGGGCACAAAATCCAAGAGAAACAGGAACGGGACGTTGCCGTCAGGTTACTCAAGTCTACTCACCAAGAAGCCATGAAAAGATTGGCCACTTTAAGCGACTCCGCGTTAAATGAGAGTCGTCCGTCTCTAAGCGGCCAAGAAGTCAAGACCTGGCGCTTGTTAATGGCGATGGTCGAACACGAAGTTCATCATCGTAGTCAAATAGCAATGTACTTAACCTTGATCAAAATTAAACCCCCTCACATATATGGTTTGGGAGTGGAAGATGTAATCGCGTTGGCAACCGGATAATCATTTGGAGCCTAACCACATGCTGAAACTGACGGCTGTCCTGTGGTAAGAGCGTGAGTGACCGCAGCTTAGCTTGAGCGTTAGGCGGCAGAGTATTTATATCGAGGCAGATAATGAGCATTGAAGCAAACGACATCCTTGGTGCAATTGCCATTGGTATTGGCGCGACTCTGTTTATGGATCTTTGGAATCTGTTCCTGAAGCGTACGTTCAGCATTCCATCGCTCAATTACTGCTTGCTCGGACGCTGGCTTTGCCACATGCCAGGAGGCACTATGACACATGCGAGTATCGCTAACGCGTCGGAGAAACCCTTCGAGTGCACGGTCGGCCGTATTGCCCACTACACCATTGGGGTCGTGTTCGCGCTTGTGTTCGTCGCTCTCGTATCAGGTGACTGGCTTGTGCGACCAACTTTGATGCCTGCGCTGCTCTACGGTATTGGCACCGTCGTGTTCCCATTCTTCATCATGCAGCCGTCGATCGGCCTCGGTATTGCTGCATCAAGAACGTCCAATCCAACACAGGCCAGGCTGAAAAGCGTTGCGACGCATACTGTATTCGGAGTCGGGCTGTATGTATGTGCGCTCGGTGTGAGCTACGCGCTGCGGGTTAACGCCTAACATGGGCATGCAGTCGACGCCGCAACGAGGCGGCTGATGCTGGGCCTATAGGCCAAGGCAACAAGAGGCTGCCTAACAACAGGCTGAAGCTGACGGCTGCCCTGCGAAATACCTGAGGCCCTGCAGCGCTCCCCGGGGTCAATCCCCTGATTTTTTCCCCGAGATCTCCTGGATCTCCACCTTGATCACCACTATCTTCCGGAGCGTCTCATCGGAATAATTGTGTGCCCCTTCCGCATATTGACGCATGATGACATCGAGAGCCCCCCTCTTCTCAGCGAGATCCTCGACGAAGCCGGCAATCCCGTATCCGATCACGCTTCGGTAACGCATTGTCCAACCACACGAGGTGTCCGCAGGGACCGCTATCGTATCTGTGTCGAATTCGAAGCACACGTTACGGTTTTTCTTCAGGAGGTCGATTTTCTTTCCAACCGGAGCTGAGTGGAAATAAAGAACATCCGCGTCGTAACCGAAACAGAGCGGGACGAGGTATGGGCGTCCCGCGTCGATCAAGGCCAGCCGACATACCGTTGATTGCCTTAGAATGTCTTCGATCTCCTTCTGGTCTGCGATCTCCTTGTCTGCCCTTCGCAACGATCTGCCACCCTTCGCCCGGACGATGCTGGGCCCCTCCTTGGGGTTGAGAATCGGTATACTGTACCATCGAGCGATAAGGGGAGGATGCCGCCAATGTCAGAGCCAACTAAAGAGGAGTTGCTGGATCGGATTGCCGAGCTTGAGAAGCGGGCCGAAGCGAAGAAAAGCGGAAAACTGGAGTTCAAGGTCGGGGAGAAGGGGGGCGTAAGTGTCTACGGATTGGGGCGATTCCCGGTGACTTTGTATTATGAGCAGTGGCTCAGACTGCTCGACGTCGCAGGGGACCTGCGGGCTTTCCTGGAAGGGAACAAGGGCCGGCTGAAGCTCAAGGATCCTTCATGAACAGCGCGCGCCTGTTTTCCCCCCTTCGCCTGAGAGAACTGGCATTCAAGAACCGGATCTTCGTCTCCCCGATGTGCCAGTATTCCGCCGTCGATGGGATGCCGACGGATTGGCATCTGGTACACTTGGGGAGTCGGGCGATCGGAGGAGCAGCCCTGGTGATGACGGAAGCCACTGCGGTTTCTCCGGAAGGACGGATCACACCCTTCGATACGGGGATCTGGTCCCGGGAACAGGCTGCGGCATTCCGGAAAATTGCCGGATTCATCCAGCAGCATGGAGCTTTGGCCGGTATCCAGATTGCGCATGCCGGAAGGAAAGCTTCGACCGACGTTCCCTGGCGGGGAGGGAAGCCGCTGGACACCGGGAACGGGGGATGGCAGCCGATTGCTCCCGCACCGGTACCCTTCGCGGAAGGATACTCCGTCCCCCGGGAAATGACGGAAGCGGATATGGAACGCGTCCGCAAAGCGTTTGCCGACGCTGCCCGTCACGGACGGGAGGTAGGCTTCCAGGTCGTCGAGGTTCACATGGCCCATGGGTACCTCCTGCATGAATTCCTGTCCCCCTTGACCAACCGGAGAACGGATGCCTGCGGCGGAAGCCTGGAGAATCGTCTCCGCTTTCCCGTTTCCGTGGCCCTCGCCGTGCGCGAGGAGTGGCCGGAAAGACTGCCGGTGTTTGTTCGTGTCTCCGCCACGGACTGGGTCGAGGGAGGTTGGAATCTCCCCCAGACCATCGCGCTGGCGCGGGAACTGAAGAAGATCGGCATCGACATGGTCGACTGTTCCAGCGGCGGAGCCGTTCCCGACGCAAAGATCCCGGCGGGTCCCGGATTCCAGACGCCCTTCGCTGCCGCCGTCCGTCGGGAAGCGGGCATCGCGACGGGCGCTGTCGGCTTGATCACCGAACCCGCGCAGGCCGAGCAGATCGTTTCGACAGGCATGGCGGATGCCCTCATGATCGGAAGGGAATTCCTGCGGGATCCGTACTGGCCTCTCCATGCCGCCCGCAGTCTCGGGGTGGACATACCCTGGCCTTCCCAATACGAACGGGCGAAGCCCTTGCACCAATAATATAAATACACTCATCGCAATAGCTGTAAGATTGGAAAGAGCAGGGTAAGCAATCTTCGGATCTCCGTTGATTCGCAGGAATCTCCTGTGTCTTAATGGGACATGCAGGCATCCGGAACCAAAACGGGGAAGGAAAATGTTTTGGGAAGGGCATTACTACTCATCTCACTGGTCCTGTCGATTTCCTTGATTCTGACGATCCGCGCGATGGCGATGGCTCCGAATCCGAAGAAGGAAACCCCGTCTGTTCCCACTCCCACCGGAACTTTTGAGGCGCCTTCCTCCGCAACCGAGCGGGACGGTTGTCATCACGGTCGAGGGAAAGGTCGTGCTGGACTTCCCCCGATTTCATAGACAACCATCAGGCTTCGTAGAATTCGTAGAAGGATTGGAAGGAGGCCGTCAGCACGGACCGCAAACCCCGCGCAAACAACTGGCAATTTCGGGGTGAAATAGGGGTGACCTTCCCCCCATCGGGCTGTGGAAGCCCGATCGTAGCGGTATAAAGTTTCTTTTTTTCATACGAGCACTCTCCGAATTTTTATCCAAATATATATTCCCCTTTTAGAAGATCGTGGATGGGGGCGGAATAATTCCACGGAGCTGAATGCGTTTCAGGCTAAAGGGTAGGATGCAGACGGGAGGATATGGGGCCTTTTCAGAGGCTTCCGCTTTGCTCAAGAAGGATCCTTCCTGCACAATTTTGGGCGCTAATCCGCAATCCTGGCGCAAGCTCCAGGGGAGGTAGCCAGAAAAGGCTTATCCTGCGGTAAGTTGCGGGGATTACCTGCTGATTAGGGATCTGCTACACGTCCTGAAAGGCTTCTTTTGCGAACGCGGAACACGCTGCCCGCCCAAGCGCGGACCGATTTGAGGGGGGCAGGTCAGTTGGCCGTCGGCGGGGTCTTCTTCCTGGTCTTCACGATCGGGATATTCTGGTACCAGTTTCACCGCATCGGATTGGGCACAGCGATCCCGAGCGCCGGTCAGCTCCAATGGGGATATGTCCTTCTCATCCTCTTCCTTCTTCCCGCAGAAATCGTCCTTTCGGCCTTGCGCATGCGGATGATCTGCAAGATCCTCCAGCCAGAGGGATCCCCGCTTTCCTACTGCGTCAACGGATCTTTACGATGATCTCGTTGCGCCGGAACGGAGGGATTGTCCAGGGGGGATTGTACTGGGCGGAAAGGAAAGGAGGGACCGGGGTTAGTCCGTCCCGAGTGAGCAGGGACCGGAGTTCTTCGGTTTTCCTTTCGATCTTTTCCGGATCGGTCCAACCACCGTAGCGAAGGACGGCTGCATTGAACGCAGGGACCTGCCGAATCCGGATACGCGGGTCCTTGGGGACGGGGATCGTTTCCAAAGTGTAGGACGCCGGGGTGATGAAGGAGACGACCTGCTCGTCCCCGGCCCCCGTCTCCTGGAGGACCGGCGCGGTCATCTCGATCTTTTCCGGCGGGCCCGAGAGGACGGGAGCGGTCATGGATACCTTGGCACGTCCCTCGTTGTTCCCCGAAATATAGGAGAAAAGACGGCGAAATCCTTCGTTGAGGGCCTCCTTCCAGGGCCCCGACACGGTTGTCTCGGCCACGAGGTATCCGGCGTACTCCCGTACTTCATAGCCGTTGTTCCTCGACACCACCTTGTGAACCGGCTCCGGGACCGTAGCGCACCCCCCGAGCGAAAACGTGGCGATCGCCAAAGTGGGAAGAAGTATTTTCCCGAACATTACGACTGTCTGATTCCTGGGACGGGGGGGAAGTTTCCGGGCGGGTAGAACTTCTGCGGCGTCCATGGTGTACGAATACCCCACGTTCCCCTGAATCAAGACGAAAACATAGTATGAAACAAGAACGGGGCCACGGCTCCGTCCTTTTCTCATGCGGGCTCCCGTCAATAGATATGTCACGTATAGCCCTCGAAGGTTTCCTTCGTGGGCATTGTTCTCCTGCGGATCGAGTAAAGCCTTTTCTCATTCGTGCCCAATGGGCACCAAGTAC
>Ga0210060_1000525_pt1 | contig 11966 bp, 9 predicted proteins | sample Joice_CattailNLB_FD_184871 | JGI IMG/M metagenome (GOLD analysis project Ga0210060, IMG submission 184871) | Wetland microbial communities from San Francisco Bay, California, USA, that impact long-term carbon sequestration - Joice_CattailNLB_D2... | ecosystem: Environmental > Aquatic > Marine >...
CTGAAGCGGATTTCAGGAACGCCCGAGCTGCCAGCGGCGCCACAGCAGGTAGATCGCCGGGATCACGATCAGCGTCAGAATCGTGGCGCTCAGCATGCCGCCGACCATCGGCGCCGCGATCCGCTTCATCACATCCGACCCGGTTCCTGCGCTCCACAGAATCGGGGTCAGCCCGGCGATGATCGCGGTCACCGTCATGACCACCGGCCGGAGCCTCTCGAGCGCACCCTCCCTCACGGCCTCCGCCACCTCGGAGGCGGTCGTCATGCGTCCTTCCAGGGTTCGCCGGTGGTACGCCTCGTCGAGGTAGATCAGCATCACCACGCCCGTCTCTGCCGCGACGCCCGCCAGCGCGATGAAGCCGACCCAGACGGCGACGCTGGTGTTGTAGCCCAGCAGCCACAGGAACCAGATCCCCCCGACGAGCGAGAACGGGAGAGCGGCCATCACGATCAGCGACTCGGCGACCCCCCTGAAATTGAGGTACAGGAGAAGGAAGATGATCCCGAGCGTCACTGGCACCACGACCCGCATCTTCGCCTTGACCCGCTGCATGAACTCGTACTGTCCACTCCACAGGAGGGTGTAGCCTGCGGGAAGGTCGAGCCGATCCGCCACTATTCGCTGGGCCTCCCGCACGTACCCGCCGACATCATCGCTCTCGATGTCGACGAAGATGCTCGTGACGGGAAACGCGTCTTCCGTCTTCACGGCCATGGGTCCCTGGAGGACTTCCACGCTCGCCACCTGGCCGAGGGGAATCGGCGTCCCGTCTTTGGCCGGAATCACGACGTCCCGTATCTTGTGCACGTCGTCTCGCAGTTCCCGCGGGTAGCGCACGTTGACCGAGTAGCGCTCGCGGCCCTCTACCGTGGTGGCCGCGTTCAGCCCGCCCACGGTCGCCATGATGGCACTGTGGACGTCGCCGACGTTGAGACCGTATCTCGCGGCCTCGGCCCGATCGATGTCGATGTCCACGTAGTAGCCGGAAACGCCTCTCTCGGCGAAGGCGCTCCGCGTTCCCGGCACGCCCTGCACGATCCGCTCGACCTGCTCCCCGAGGGCCTGCAGCGTATCGAGGTCGGGGCCGAAGATCTTCAGTCCGACAGCCGTGCGTATCCCGGTAGCGAGCATGTCGATGCGCCCCTTGATCGGCATCGTCCAGGAGTTGGTCACGCCTGGAAGCTGGACTGCGCTGTCGAGCTCCGCGACCAGGCGATCGTAGGTCATCCCTCGACGCCATCGTTCCGTGGGGCTCAGCGTGATGGTCGTCTCGAACATGTCGAGCGGTGCGGGGTCCGTTGCCGTCCGGGCGCGCCCGGCTTTCCCCAGTACACGCTCCACCTCGGGAAAAGAGGCGAGCACGCTGTCCTGGTAGCGCATGATCTCGCGTGCCTGGGCGATCGACACGCCGGGTACGGTGGTCGGCATGAACAGGAGCGATCCTTCCTTCAACGGAGGCATGAACTCGCTCCCCAGCTGCCGCCAGGGGAAGACCGTCGCGGCCAGGACGCCCAAGGCGCCGATCACGACCCACCAGGGGCGTCGCGTGATGAAGGAGATCGCGGGCCGGTACATCCTCGAGAGAAGCAGGTTGATCGGATTCCGTGCCTCCGGCCTGATCCTGCCCCTGATCAGGTAGCCCATCAGGACGGGTACGAGGGTGATGGAAAGAAGCGCCGATCCGGCCATCGCGAACGTCTTGGTGAAGGCCAGCGGCTTGAACAACCGCCCCTCCTGCTGCTCCAGCGCGAACACCGGCAGGAAGCTGAAGGTGATGATCAGGAGCGAGAAGAAGAGCGGCGGGCCCACCTGCCTGGCGCTCGCCAGCACGATGTCCCACCGGGAGACGCGGCCGGCCTCGAGGTCTTCCTGCGAGCGCTCGAGGTGCTTGTGCATGTTCTCGATCATCACGATCGCGGCGTCCACCATCGCACCGATCGCGATCGCGATTCCGCCGAGGCTCATGATGTTCGCGTTCACCCCTATGGCGCGCATCACGATGAACGAGATCAGTATCCCGAGCGGCAGCGTGACGATGGCCACGAGAGCGGAGCGGAAGTGGAGGAGGAAGATGATCGCTACCGCAGCCACGATCAGCGACTCCTCTATCAGCTTCTCCTCCAGGTTCTCGATCGCCCGGCGTATCAGGTCGCTCCTGTCGTAGGCGGTGCGAAGCCGCACCCCCGGCGGCAGTCCCTGCTCTATCTCCGCGATGCGCTCCTTGATCAGCTCGATCGTCTTGTACGCATCGGCCCCGAAGCGCATGACGACGATTCCGGCCACGACCTCCCCCCGGCCGTCGAGATCGGCCGCCCCGCGCCGCGGGGCGGGACCGATCTGCACCGTGGCAACGTCGGCGACACGGATCGGCGTGCCGTTGGGCGTGGCGCCGACGGTGACGTTGCGGATGTCGTCGACGCCCTCCAGGTAGCCGAGGCCGCGGATCATGTACTCGCGGCCACCCATCTCGAGGACCCGGGCGCCGATGTCGACGTTGTGCGAACCGATCGCCTGGGCCACTCGGGTCACCGGGATGTTGAACGCCCTCAGGCGCTCAGGATCGACCTCCACCTGATACTGCTTCTGGTATCCTCCCAGGCTGGCGACTTCCGACACGCCGGGCACGGCGGTCAGCTGGTATCGCAGGTACCAGTCCTGAAGCGTGCGGAGCTCGGAGAGGTCCAGGCTGTCCGACTCGAGGACGTATTCGAATACCCAGCCCACGCCGGTCGCATCAGGGCCCAGGGTCGGTTCCACTCCCGTCGGGAGCTGTTGCCGGATGCCGTTCAGGTACTCGAGGACCCGTGAGCGGGCCCAGTAGATGTCGGTCCCGTCGTCGAAGATCACGTACACGAGACTGAGTCCGAAGAACGAGTAGCCGCGCACCACGCGTGCGCCGGGCACCTTGAGCATCTCGGTGGTGATCGGGTACGTGACCTGGTCCTCGACGATGCCGGGCGCCTGGTCCCTGAAATCCGTCTCGATGATCACCTGCACATCGGACAGATCCGGAATGGCGTCCAGCGGGGTCGTGCTCATGGCCCACACGCCCGCGCCGACGATCGCCGCGGTTCCGAGCAGGACCAGGAACCGGTTGCGGAGCGACCACGAGATGACCCAGTCAATCATGCTGGTGCTCTGCGGGCCGAGCGGTGTCGCCGGGTTGGGCTTGCTGAATGTCTACGGCGCCATGCTGCATTCCGGGCATGCCGCCGCCGGTGCTGGCCAGCCGGCTCTCCGCGTCCACCAGGAAGTTGGCGGAGCCGACGATCGTCTCTCCCGGCTCGAGGCCCGCCAGGATCTGCACGTAGTCCCCTGCCTGCGGGCCGAGCACCACCTCGCGCGGCTGCAGCATGCCGTCCGCCTCCCGCACGAAGACCAGGTTCCTCTCGCCGGTGACGAGCACGGCCTCGAGCGGGATCACCGTGGTCTCCGGCAACCGGGTGTCGAAGAACATGGTGGCGAACATGCCCGGCTTGAGGCGCAGATCCGGGTTCTGGAGCGTCACGCGGACGCGGTTCGTGCGGCTGGCCACATCCACCGTCGGGTACACGAAGCTCACGCGCCCCATCCGGTGCTCGCCAGGGTAGGCCGCCACCTCGATGTGGGCCTGGGCGTCGGTCTGGATGAACTGGAGGTCCTGCTCGAACACGTCCCCCTCCACCCACACTTCCGACAGGTCGGCGATCCGGTAGAGGAGAGTACCCGGACTCACGCGCTGCCCTTCCAGCACGCTCTTTTCGAGCACGATTCCGTTGACGGGAGATACGAGGGCCATGGTCTTGGTCACCTCCCCCGTCCGCTCGAGTCGCTCGATCTGCTCGTTCGTGATGTCCCAGTAGGAGAGGCGGCGGCGCGCGGCGGCGAGCATCGTCTGGGCGCTCATCCACGCCTCCTCCGCGGCTTCGTCCACGCGGCCGGCCAGTCGCTTCGCGGTGAGCAGCTCCTCCTGCGCGGCGACCAGATCCGGACTGTAGAGAGTCAGGAGAGCCTGCCCCCTCCGGACCGCCTCTCCGGTCGTGTTGACGGACAGGCTCTCCACGAAGCCTTCGACCTTGAGCGTCACTTCGGCCACCCTGTCTTCGGCCGCGACGACCCGGCCCACGGTGCGGATCGTGTGCTCGAGGCTGCGCTCACCTACCGTCGTGTAGACGACTCCCAGTGCGTGCTCCTGCGCGGTCGTCAGGTGGACCGGCTGGCGCACCATGGCGCCCGTGCTGTCCATCGTCCCCTGGCTCCCACCCGCCTGCATCATGGCATGCTCCTCGGGAGTCATGTCCATGGCGGCCGCGGCGTCTTCGTCGCCGTTTCCGCACCCGGACATCAGCAGGGCCGCGGCGAGCGCCGCCAGCCCGGCGAGCTCGATTCGTGTTGGGGCCCCGATCGCCGGCAGATGCATGTCCATTAGCTTCATTGGATGCCCGTCTCCACGCCCGTGAGAGCCTCGATGCCGGCGATGGACGTCTGGTATTCGGCGGCCAGCCGCACTCGCTCCGTATCGAATCGATTCACCGTGGTCTGGTTCGACAGGAGGGTCATGTAGTCGACTTCCCCGACCCGGTACGCCGACAGCGCCGACTCTACCGCGGCCTGCGCCTGGGGGATGATCGACGTCCGGTAGAGCTCCGAGAGATCCCGGGCCCGCTCGGCCGCCGCCCTGAGCTCCGAGAGGCGGGCGAACGTCTCGTTGTGAAGGTCGATCTCGCGCACCTCTTCCGACGATTGCAGGGCCTGCATTTCACGGATCTTCGGCTTCTGCTTCGAGCCCGACCACAGGGGAAGGCTGATCCCCACTTCTATGGTCGCGAGATCTTCGTACTGGGGTCGCTGCCCGTAGCCGAGTGCCACGGTGAAATCGGGGTAGGCGCCGCGCTGAGCGGCCCGGTACCCCGCCTCGGCGGCGCTCGCTCTCTCGCGAGCCGCGCGGATCGCGGGGCGATTCGAGGCCGCAACGGTCATTAGCGAGTCAACCGCCGGCACGGTGCCAGCCGGGTCGGGGAGCTCCAGGGAGCCGATGGGTTCGGTGGCCGGCCGTCCCAGCAGGCTGTTCAGGCGGGCGGCCATGGCCACCCGGTTCTGCTCCACGACCGTGATGTCGGCCGTCATCTGTGCGATCGCCACCTGCGCCTGGAGGATGTCCTGCTGAAGGCCCGCTCCCACTGCGTACCTGGCGGATGTGACCTCCAGGAAATCTCTCAGGAGCTCCCGTGTCGAAGCCATGATGTCGAGCGCCCGGTCCATGAAGGCCAGGTGGAAGTAGGCCTCCTTCACCCGGGCCACGAGCGCGGCCTCCATCTCGTCCGCGTCCAGCTCCGCGGCCCGGGCGAAGTGCTCTTGCCGTTCCGCTCCGAATCCCTGGTTTCCGGGCCACGGAAAGCGCTGCGACAGCCCGATCCAGTTCATGGTCATCATCTGGTCGGTGCCGAAGCCGTCCAGCGGACGGTTTCGCAATCCGAGCGAGAGCATTGGATCGGGCAGCGCGCCTGCCTGTGAGCCGCGCTCGCCCGCGGCATCGGCCTGATAGCGAGCGGCCTGCAGCATCGGGTTCGCCCGTCGGGCCTCGGCCACGACGTCGGCGATCCGGAGCGTGTCCGGTCTCTGTGCCCTGCCGCTCGCCGGCACGCACAGCGTCAGGAGCAGAGCGATCGTGTGCAGTCGAAGGAGATTCACTGGGATCCCCGTGCGAACAGTCGTATTCCCGTCTCTGCACCCGATGATGCGGCGAGCCGGGTGAAGCGAGTGTTAGATTATGATTAAGAGACGTTCATGATCAGCGTGAGGCAGGCGATGCGAATCCTCGTCGTGGAAGACAACAAGAAGGTAGCGAGCTTCGTGGAGAAGGGGCTGCGGGAAGAAGGATACGCGGTCGACACAGCGCATGACGGCGTGGACGGAGCGTTGAAGGCGAACCTGTACGACTACGACCTCCTTCTCCTCGACATCATGCTACCGGGCAAGTCGGGACTCGAAATCGTGCACGAGATCCGGCGGCAGGCCAGCAGCGTCCCCGTGCTGCTCCTCAGTGCGCTCGATGCCACGGAGGACGTGGTCCGCGGTCTCGACCTGGGAGCCGACGACTACCTGACCAAGCCGTTCACGTTCGACGAGCTCCTTGCGCGCGTCCGGGCGCTCCTCAGAAGAGGGGGCTCCCGGCGAACGGAACGACTCATCTACCACGATCTCGACGTGGATCGGATCCGCCACGTCGCTTCCCGCGCCGGGGAGAGACTGGATCTCACGCCGAAGGAATACCAGCTGCTGGAGTATTTCATGCTGCGGCCGGAGCAGGTGGTACGGCGTACCGAGCTGCTCGAGAAGGTGTGGGATCTTCAGTTCGACCCGATGAGCAACGTAGTGGACGTGCACGTGGCGAACCTGCGGAAGAAGCTCCATTCCGGCAGTGGCGCTCCCGTCCTCCGAACGGTGCGGGGAGTCGGCTACGTGCTGAGTGCGCGGGAGCCGGAATGAGAAGGTCCCTCCGGTTCGAGCTCGCTTCGCGATACGCGGCGGCCGTCGCTCTGGGCATCGCCCTCGTCGCCGCGATCGGCTATTTCGCGCTGCGGGCCACCCTGGACCGCCAGATCGACGCGAGTCTTCTCAGCGTCGCGTCCATTCAGGCGTCCTCTGTGACCGACGACCCGACGGGCACGATGCGCTTTCACGAGTGGGACGTGTCCGCGGAGGAAGCGAGCTCGCTCGGCGATCTCAATCGCTACGCCCAGATCTGGAGTGAATCCGGAGAGAGTCTGCTGAGGAGCCGGTACCTGACTCTGGATCTACCCGTGGATTCGGCGGCGCTCGGAAGCGCGGCGGAGGGCGAGATCGGCTGGGCTGAAGGACGCCTCGGCGAACAGCACGTGAGATCGATCTACTATCCGCTGGGCCGTCTCGGAATCAGCCACGAGCGCCACATCCTGGAAGTGGCGGCGCCGCTGTCCGCCCGCGACCGGACCACGCGGAAGGCCGGCCTGTTTCTGATCGGAATCGTGGCGTTCGTCTCGATCGGATCGTTCATCGGCAGCTGGTGGCTCGCGGGAAAGACGGTCCGGCCCGTCAACGAAATCATAGCGCAGGCGGAAGGGATCGGCGGAAGCGGCCGGGGCGAGCGAATCGGCGCTTACGCGGAGACGCGGGAGTTCGCCAGCCTCGTTCAGGTATTGAACAAGATGCTGAGCCGGATAGACCAGGCGTTCGATGCCCAGCGACGGTTCTCGGCAGACGCCAGCCACGAGCTGAGATCACCCCTGACTGCACTCCGCGGGGAACTGGAGCTCGCTCTGCGGAGGGAACGGAGCCCGGACGAGTATCGACGTGTGATTCGCAGCTCCCTCGAGGAGGCCGTCCGCCTCAGCGACCTCGCCGAGGACCTTCTCACCCTGGCCAGGTCGGACGCCGGCGTGATGGAGCCCCGGCTCGAAGAGGTCGACCTCGCCGAGCGGGTGCGTCTCGCCAGGGACCGGTTGCGCGGCAGGATCGACCAGGAGGACCTGCGCGTCTTTGTCGATCTTCCGCGGGAGGCGACGGGCCTTTACGACGTGAAGCTGATCGACCAGCTCGTGTGGAACCTCCTCGACAACGCGGTGAAGTTCTCCCGACCCGGTGGAGCGATCGAGGTGTCCGTCTCTCCCTCGGAATCCGGTTTCGTCCTCACGGTGCTCGACGACGGCCCCGGCCTCCCGGAGGAAGCGCCAGAACGGATCTTCGATCGGTTCTCCAGGAACGACGAAGCCCATTCGGCAGAGGGCACCGGCCTCGGACTGTCGATCGTAAGAGCGATCGCGGAGGCACACGGCGGCCAGGTGACCGCTGCGAACCGTGAAGAGGGAGGCGCCTCCTTTCAGGTCCTCCTGCCGAGCACTGGACTCCGAGAGTGATCAACTTCCACTTCCACGACGATCGCTCGTCCGACGGCGAGGCGCCTCTCCTGCGCCACTGTGAAGCGGCCGTCGAGGCAGGCGTCACCGAGATCTGCGTCACGAATCACGCCGAGATCCTCGGCCCGGACGGATCGTGGCAGGCGGACCTCGAGGAGATGCGGGCCCGTTTCTTCTCCGTCGGCGAGAGCGTCCGCGAAGCGCGGCGACTGTTCCCCGATCTGGGTGTCCGGCTCGGGATCGAGCTGGAATACCGCCCCGAGTGGACGGACGCTTTCGATCGCCTGACGGCCGAGGTGCCCTTCGACTTCGTGCTCGGATCGGTGCACATGGTCGACGGGTTCAATGTCTCGGGCGGCTCGTCGAAGGATCTGTTCTTCGAGGGCCGCACTCAGGAGAGCGCCTACTCGGAGTACTTTCGGGCGCTGGATGCCATGGTCCAGTGGGGCGGGTTCGACGCCGTGGCCCACTTCGATCTCGTCAAGCGCTACGGGCATCGCCACTACGGCCCGTACGAGCCTGCCGCGTACCGCCACGAGATCCAGCCGGTGCTGGAGAAGATGGCGGCCCGGGGACTGGGGATCGAGATCAACACGTCGGGCGTTTCCGGCCCGGGGGTTCCCTACCCCGAACGGGAGATCCTCGTGTGGGCCCGGCAGGCCGGGGTGCCGACACTGACGATCGGGACGGACTCGCATCGCCCGGATTCGTTCGCCGACGGCCTGGTCGAGGGCGTGCTGCTGGCGCGATCGGCCGGTTGGGAGGAGCTCACTCTGTACGATCGACGGATCCCGGCCGCGACGATCGCCCTCGAGCGCGCCGTGGCATGGGCCGAAGGGCGGAACTCGCGCGAAGCACCTTAGCCTCACACCACGCCGGGCGGGCGCAGCCGGCTGCTTGACTCTCCCGAAACGGTTACTTAATATGCGTATATTCGCGTAAGCGCGTATACACTTTCACCGGGCGCCACATCGCATGAAAGACCTCGCGCGACGTTTCAAGGCCCTCTCCGAAGAGCTCCGCCTGCAGATTCTCGCCATGCTGTTCCGCCACGAAGAGCTGTGCGTTTGCGAGGTGGAGCGTTTTCTCGGAGTCTCCCAGTCGGCAGCCTCGCGGCATTTCCGCTACCTGGCCTCGGCGGGCCTCGTCGAGAGCCGGCGTGAGGGGCAGTGGGTGTATTACCGCGTCGCGGCGCCGGTCGACGAAGCTCACGCCGCGCTGCTGGAGGCGCTCCGTGACCTGCTCCACAGGGTCGAGGTCCCATCGATCGGCCACGAGCTGACCGCCATGCGGGAGGACCGGTGCTGACCCGCCGCCTCTCCTTCCTCGACCGCTACCTGACGCTGTGGATCTTCGCGGCGATGGCCGTCGGCATCGGGATCGGCTACGTATGGCCCGAACCGATCCGCGCCCTGAACGAGGCGACGCAGGTCGGCACCACTTCGCTTCCGATCGCCGTCGGGCTGATCCTCATGATGTACCCGCCGCTGGCCAAGGTCCGGTACGAGGAGCTCGGCGACGTCTTTCGGAACGGCAGGATCCTCGGGCTGTCGCTGGTGCAGAACTGGATCATCGGGCCGGTGCTCATGTTCGGACTCGCGATCCTCTTCCTGCGGGGCTACCCGGAGCTCATGGTCGGCGTGATCCTGATCGGACTCGCCCGCTGCATCGCCATGGTGATCGTGTGGAACGACCTGGCGGAAGGCGATCCCGAGTACGCAGCCGGACTGGTGGCGTTCAACTCGATCTTCCAGGTCCTGTTCTTCAGCCTGTACGCGTACGTGTTCATCACCGTGCTGCCTCGATGGCTCGGGCTGGAAGGGGCCGTGGTGCACATCACGATGGGCGAGATCGCCAGGAGCGTATTCATCTACCTCGGCATTCCCTTCATCGCGGGTTTCCTCACGCGCGCGGTCCTCGTGCGCCTCAAGGACAAGACGTGGTACCACGAGCGGTTCGTGCCGAAGATCAGTCCGATCACGCTGGTCGCGCTCCTGTTCACGATCGTGGTGATGTTCTCGATCCAGGGCCGGGCGATCATCGGCCAGCCGTTGGGTGTGGTGCGGGTCGCCGTTCCCCTGCTGATCTACTTCGTGACCATGTTCACGATCACCTTCTTCATGAGCCGTCGGGTCGGGGCCGACTATCCGCAGACTGCCACGCTCTCGTTCACCGCCGCCTCCAACAACTTCGAACTCGCCATCGCCGTGGCCGTGGCGACCTTCGGGATCGCGCACGGAGCGGCGTTCGCCGCCGTGATCGGGCCGCTGGTGGAGGTGCCGGTCCTCATCGGCCTCGTGAACGTCGCTCTCGCGTGGCGGAAGAAGTACTTCCCCGAAGCCGACGCGGGGATCGCCGGAGTGAGCAACTGCGCCGTCCCGGCCGGAGTGCAGCCGCGTGGGGGAGCGCCGTGAGTCCATCGATCGAAGTCCTGGTCACGCCCGGCTGCCCGCACGTCGATGACGCGATCGCGCGAGTTCGCGAGGTCGCCTCCCGTCTCGCCCCGGGGTTCGATGTGCGGGTGACGACGGTGCAGGACGCCGACATGGCGGTGGCCCTCGAGTTCCCCGGCTCTCCGACCGTCCTCGTGGACGGCGTGGATCTCGAGGGTGCCGCGATCGGCCCGCCGAGCTGCGCCTGCCGCCTCTACGAGGACGGGTCGGGGGTGCCCCCGACGTGGCTGATCGAGGCGCGGCTTCTGCGTGCCCTCGCCCCGAAGCACGTGCTCTTCCTCTGCGTGGCCAACAGCGCCCGCAGCCAGATGGCGGAAGGTGTCGGACGGGCCCTGGCGCCGCGCGGCGTCCGCGTGTCGTCGGCAGGCTCGGAGCCATCGCGCGTGAGGCCGCAGGCGGTGGAGGTGCTCGCCGAAGTCGGAATCGATGCCACCGGCCACCGGTCGCGGAGCCTCGACGAGTTCATCGACAAGGACGTGGACTGCGTGATCACCCTGTGCGCAGAGGAAAATTGCCCGGTGTGGCTGGGTGACGCCTGGCGGGTGCATTGGGCGCTTCCTGATCCGGCTGCCGCAACCGGTTCGGAGGAGCACGTACTGGACTCGTTCCGACGTGTTCGGGACGAGATACGCCGCCGGCTGGAGATCGTGTTCTCGAGCTGAGTCGCGGGGCTGGCTGCCCGGCATGACAGGGACGCCTCGAGCGGGGCGCTCCAGGAGATAGAGTGATGCGCACGACGGACGGGGCCTCCCTGCCCCACCGCTCCGGGAGATTCCGGTCGCTCGCCGGTTCGATCGGGCGTCGCTTCGAGGCATGGCGCGGACGGGATCGAAGCGCGGTGCCGGGAGCCGTGGACTGGACCCGCGAATGGAAGCCGCTCGCGCTCATTCTCTCGGTGTTCCTCCTCGCCTACTACCTGCCGATCGGCCAGGCCCGGTTCGACGCGGCGCTGGTCGAGTCACTGGAGCTGACGAAGTGGTACGCCCGCGAGCACGTGCTCCTGTGTCTGGTGCCGGCGTTCTACATCGCGGGCGCCGTGGCGGTGTTCGTGAACCGGGGCGCGGTCCTCAAGCACCTCGGCCCCCGGGCCTCGAAGCCCAGGGCCTACGGCGTGGCGTCGGTATCCGGGTCCCTCCTCGCCGTTTGCTCGTGCACCGTTCTTCCGCTGTTCGCGGGCATCTATCAGGCGGGCGCAGGACTCGGTCCGGCCACGGCGTTCCTCTACTCCGGACCGGCGATCAACGTGCTGGCGGTGATCCTGACGGCGCGCGTGCTCGGAGTCGAGCTCGGCGTGGCCCGGGCGATCGGCGCGGTGGCGTTCGCCGTCCTCGTGGGCCTCGCGATGCACTTCATCTTCCGCCGCGAGGAGCGACAGCGGGCGGACGCCTGGATCGAAGCGCCGGAGGACGGTGACTCCCGCCCGCTGTGGCAGCACGCCCTCCTGTTCGGGACGCTGGTCGGCATCCTGGTATTCGCGAACTGGGGCCGTCCGCAGGCCGAGACCGGTATCTGGGCCGCGATCTACGCCGCCCGCTGGGCGGTGACCGGTGCCTTCGCCTTCGGGCTCGGCCTCGTGCTGACGTCATGGTTCGGCCTCTCCCTGATGGCCCTCGCCTGGCTCGTCGGAGTGACTGCG
>Ga0210060_1000529_pt1 | contig 11815 bp, 1 predicted proteins | sample Joice_CattailNLB_FD_184871 | JGI IMG/M metagenome (GOLD analysis project Ga0210060, IMG submission 184871) | Wetland microbial communities from San Francisco Bay, California, USA, that impact long-term carbon sequestration - Joice_CattailNLB_D2... | ecosystem: Environmental > Aquatic > Marine >...
CCGGGTTGGTCGGGTCCGTGCCCCGTTCGTATTCTTCCAGGTTGGACAATCCGTCATTGTCGGCATCGAGCATGGCATCATCCACCGTGGGGTCAAAGCCGTAGGCCAGCTCCCAGTCGTCGGGCAGCCCGTCGGCGTCCCAGTCCACGCAGACCGGCCCGTGCACCGTTGCTTTGCCGCCATCGTCGACGTCTTCCAGCTTGTAGTAGTAGAGCTGTCCCCGTACAGCGGTTTTATCCACATACCGGTACGTGCGCCCGGCAGTATTAAACATCGCCCCGGCGATAAGGCCATTGTTTAGCCTGGTGTATGGTCCACCCGGATTCTCGGATCGGTACAGGTAAAAGCCCCTGTTGCCGATCTCGTGCGCTGTCTCCCACTCCACGTTGACCGCAGAACCGTCGCCCTTGGCTTCAAAGCGCAGCAGCTTCACCGAAGTGGTCCACGCCAGGCTCACCTGGGCATACTCTGAATAGACGTCCAGCGGCCGATCTTTGGTGGAATCATACAGCCGGAAGCAGTAGTTCTGGCCGTCGGGGGCGCTGGTCTCGGCCTTGACCGCAAACTCGATCTCGGTGAACTGGTCGACGTCCAGGGCAATGCTGCCAGTGGAATCCCCTGAATCGATCAGGACACCGGTTACAAAGGTGGTGGCATCATTGGTCAGGCCGCTGGCGATATCCGAGGTGTCAGCGCTGCTGGTGAAATAGGCAGAGCCGGTCACCGACCAGTCGCTGAAGCTGTCCACCGCCGTGTAGGTCAGGCCCGGCGATGAGCACTGGTAGCCCTCGGCCACCTGCAGCTCGTAGGCAATATTGCCCGAAGTGACGGTGCCTTCATTGGAAACCTCAAAACGCACCCGCTTGACGGTGTTCTTGGCCAGGCCCACCAGAATCGTGTCCTCGTCGGCCGCCCAGCTGGCACCGGAACCGCTGTAGCTTTCTTCGGTGTTGAGCGTTTCTTCTGGCGAGTCCGCCACAGCCAGCACGATTTTAACGTTATCCCAAACAAAGTCCGGTTGTCCCGCCGCATACTGATCATTAGCCATCCGAATCTGATTGAGCGCAGTGGCAGCACCGATAAAACCAATGCCTGTCGTATGGGCCGTGCCAAAATCGTCAATGTAGTAGTCAAAGGTCTTGGCAGAAAAATCGGCGGCAAGTTTAAAGCTGTGGGTGCCGTTGACGCTTGTGTCGATAAGAATGTCGTCCATATTATCATCGATGCCGTAATTGCTGCCGAGTCCATTACTTTCGCCGCTGAACAACCCCATGGCGACTCCGCCTGTTCGGCTGTTTTCCAACATGTTGTCGCCAATCTGAATGTAGTTGGTCCATATCCCTTCCGTGTTGGTGGGAATAGTCCAATCAAATGTTAAAGTAAAATCATTTGCCAGTGTTCCCAGCGGGAAGCTCTTTTTAGCGCCGGCATCTGCCGGTCCGGTGTTGGTGCCGCTTAGGTGCAACGCATTGCTATATATCTCAGCATCATATACGTTGACATTCCATTCCGACCAGCCGTTGCCCACGGTCGTGCTGGCCGTGCGGTTGAAAAAATCAGCAAACCAGTAAACATTCATTTCATCGGTTGGCGGCGTTCCGGCACCGGCATATCCGTAGTAGATATAGTAGGAGCCATCGGCATCTTCTGCCAGGTTGGCACCAACTTCGGACTGCAGACGAAATTCGATGGTGGTAGCGGCATTGTTCCAGGTGTCGCCAATGCGGTCTAACTCGACATTCCCGCCGGCATCCGGTTGCCAGATCACGCGTACGTCATCACCACTGGCCAACGCCACGTTAGTCGCAGGCGCTTGAAGGGTGTTCAAACCTACTGCCACCGTAAAATCTACCGGCAGCGTTGAATGGTTTGTGCCGAAGGTCACCTTCTGCCGATAGAGATAATTCGAATCCCACCAATCGGCAGACGCCTGTTCCCCGCCGTCATCATTGCGCCAGCGGTAGTGGCCCTGGGTCAGGTTCGCCCCGGTTGCAAGGCTCACCTGTGCATAAACTGAATAGGTGTCCATTGCCGCATTGGTTGTTGAATCGTATAGCCTGAAACAATAATCTCCTCCATCGGTCGCGCTTGAGGTGGCCTGCAGGGTAAATTCGATTTCGGTGAATTCGTCGGCCGCCAGGGTGATCGTGTCGGTGGCGTCCGCGCTGTCCTCCTGCTCGCCGGCCATCCAGGATGAGCCGCCCGAATCCGTTAGTCCGCCGCTCACGTTGGTAGATGCATCGCCGTCGGTCACGTAACTGGAGTCCACGATATCCCAGTGGCTGGACGAGTCAACCGCCGTATAAGACCCTGCGGCGCAGGCATCCGTATCTTGCTCCGCTACCTGGAGCTCATAGGAAACCGCACCGGAGCCGGCCGTGCCGGAGTTGTTGTCAACCAGAAAGCGCAGGCGTTTAGTGGTTTGTTTGACCAAGCTGTGCAGTTTGGTATCTTCATCGGCCGCCCAGGTGGCACCGACTGAAGTTGAACCCGGCCACTGAACAGTCTCATAGCGATAGTTTTGGGTTTGGCCGTTATCGGATGCAAACAGTTCGACAGTGTAGGAAGCCGTCACTTCAAGTCCAAGGTTTCCCCTTGGAACAGCGGTTCCTGTGCCGGTTGAGCGGGCCGATTCACCCCAGATAGATGCCGAATCCTGGCTGGCAACGGTCGTTATGGTCAGATTCTCGTAATAGGGCTCGGCTCCTCCACTTCTGGTCCCGTTGTATCTGGCAACGCTCATAGCACCTGCGCCCGACTGGGTATTTTCAATCACCCAGACGACATTGGTCGGATTTAAAGAAGCACCGCCTTCAAGGTAAAACCCGATCTGGGCTGTGCTTGAAAGGTAAACTTCGCCGGACTGCTCATCGAGATTTCCGGTGATTGAGCGCGTCTGCACATGCAGAAAGGTTTTGCTCATATCCAGCAGGGTCGTATCGAGGGCTTCATATTCCCAGGTGGCCGCAGTTGAATAACTGTGCTCCTCCCTTTGCACGTCTCTCCAGTTCGATCCGGTAAACTCTATGACTGCGTAGGAAATATAACCTGTGTCGGTGCCGTCTCCCCTGGTGAATTGGGCTTGATCGCTGCCGGCAAGCCATTCAGATGTAAAAAGACCCCGGTCCATGGTAGCGTCAGCATTAGCAGCGGTTCCCTGGCCGGTGATGAAAACAGCGATTGCGTTGTCATCGGTAATGCCCGGAACTGTGCTGGTCGTCGCAGTAGCATTGGTTGTGCTAATTTCCTTGGCCTCCCGCACCACAATCTCGTTGGCTCCGCCGCCGGACCCGATATATTCTACAATTTCATATGTAACCCGGGTATCCCCGGTGGAAACTGCACGCTCAAAAACAATCGAGCTGGTGATGGGATTGGTGTCATCGATCCAGGCCATGGCGATGTCTGGCGGCTGGTTGCCGCCACCGGTCGTATTGCCGCCGGCCGAGAGTCGGGTGCTGACAATTCGCACAAAGGCCGTGCCGGCAGCCGAGGGTGCGGTATAGTCCACTCCTGCCGTCAGCGTCCTGGATGTTTGCCCTGCTAAAATTTTGGTATTACCATGTTGAATCTTAAAGTCGCTTGAAGTTATGTCCGTTTCCAGCCCATTATCATTGCGCCAACGGTAATGGGCCTGATCGAGTGTCGCTCCGCCGGTCACGGCCGGTGTATGGGGCCCGGTTCCGGTTCCCGAAGCGTAGTTGATGTAGTCGTCGTAGGCAAAGATTTTGTAGTAGTAATCGGTGCCGTTAGTCAGCCCGGTGTCGGTAAAGGTTTCCAGGCTGCCCACATAGCGCACCGTGCTGCTGCCGATGGTGTTGCCCACGGTGTACTCGGTTCCATCCGTGGGGGCATCGCCCACCGCCGCACCGGCCCTTCGTAAAATCACCACCTGGTAAAAATCACCGTCGCCCGGATTGGTCCAGTTAAGTTCGATCTGCTGATCACCGGGAGCAATCGTTTCCCAGGTGGCATTGGCAGGTGGGGTTTTGTCCACGGTGATCGTGGCGCTGTCCGTATCGCTGCCGGCTTGCACGTTGGTGGAGGTAAAAGAAGTCACGGTGCCGGTCACCGCGTAAGTGCCCGCTGCCAGGGCGGCATGACTTACGGCCGTAAACACCACCCGGAAAGAGGTTCCCGAGGTGGTCACCGGAATGGCGGTACCTCCGCTAAAGCTCCAGTCGTTGCCCGAGGGCGAGGATACCGTGGGAAAATACTGCTGGTCCATGGCCTCGTTCCAGATTTCCACGCTGGCAATGGCCGTGGTGTTGGCCGTGGTGACGGTCAGGGCCGTAACCGAATCGCTGCCGCTGTCGGTCACAAACGTAAACTGATCCAGGTAATGATCGGCACTGCCCGGCGCCACCGTCGAATTCCCCGGATCCGTGCCGTCGCCAAGGGTCGTCGTAGGCGATGGGCTACCTGAGTACTCATCGGCACCGATATCCGGTGTCGAAGCGTCCCGGGCATCCCCATCGATATCGTCGGTCACCGCCAGGTTGGCATCCTGATCCAGGTCCAGGCCGCCACCAATGGCGGCGGTATCCGTGCTGTCAAGGTGAAAGTCGTCACCGGACTTATCGGCAAAGGTCAACGTTGTCGAATTCTGGGAGTGGCTGCCCGGAAAGTCAGCGGAGAGGTCTGAAATGTTATAGTCCGTGTTGACATTGTCGGATTCCCAGGGATTAGAATATCCATCGTTGCTGTCCTGGGCAATATTGTTAATTACTTCGATATCGCCCAAGTATCCGCCAATTCCAGAATCACAATTAATCACCGTATTGTTATAAAAGTAGCCGGAAACATTTTGGGAAATGTTAAAAAGACAATATTGATTATTGGATGATGTTGCATGGTTAAAATCGTAAACGGTGTTATTCCAGACTTTGACAATACTGGAACCCGCATCAAATACTTCAAAGCCGCCCCAGTCGGCCGTATCGTTGGTCTGATCCGCAGCCTTTAAAATGTTGTGGCTAAAGCGAAATGTAACCGCAGAGCCTCCGGTTTCTAACAATACGCAATTTCCTGAATAAGTTGAGGGCCGCGAAAACTGCAATCCTTCAATCCAGCAATTCACTCCTACTTTCAATTGGGACTCATAATTCCATGATGGCGCTGGTTCAAATCGGTAGGCAGACGTGCTGTAGACACCATTATGACGTTGACTGGTGCCGACTTCATCAGCTTCAACCGGCGTATAAATCTTGATATAGTTATCCGTTCCGGTGGTCCAGTCGGCAGGGGAGATCCACAATGTTGAACTTGAATCAGCCCCATCGGCATAACAGGGCCAGTTGAGCTGGTAATTGCCGCTAACCAGATTGCCGGTCGCCAGATGACTGGAACCATCTGAATTGGCCACAGCTGCGGCCAGGGAGTTGAACGCCCGGTAAATTGTAATGCTCTGAGAGCTGAACGTAATGCTCGTATCCCCCGGCGTGCCACCGTTGGCCGCCGAATTCTGAATCGTAAACTCGGTGGAGGAGTTGCGCCCGGTGATGTAGTAGCGATTGGACCCCACCCTGACTTCATCTCCCACCCCGATGTTGTTATCAGCGGCACTGACCAGGGTCAGGGTGCCGTTGACGGCCGATGCATTGGCGGAATAAAGCGCTGCGATATTTGTGCCGACGGAATAATAAATGGCTGTGGCCGAGGCTGCGCTGATCGTAATCTGTCCCGGCGAGTAGTCGGTGACATCCGGGTTGGCGCCGTCATTGGTGACACCGTAGACATAATAGGATCCGGGTGTCATGCCCGTGGTGTCCCAGGTGCAGGTCACCCCCGTGCCTTCGGCCGCAGTTGCACAGGCGCCGCTGATGGCCGTGCCGTCCAGCCCGCTGTTGTTGGTGTCATAATAAAAAGCAACGGTTACCGTATCGTCAGAATCCGCCAGGTCATACTCGATATTGTAATTATCTCCCACCGTTACCGTATCTCCGGTGCCATTGGGTTCGGTGACAGTTAAAGTCGGCGACGAGTTGCCAGCGCAGGTCGCTGCATTCAGAACGACGCTGATAATGGCGAGGCGACTCGAAACTGTCCAGGTGGCGGTCGGATTCTCGGTACTACTTGTGGTGACATCCCGCGAGGCCGAGACGTTTGAGAGGTCATTGGCGGGTCCATCCAGCTCCAGATGCTCGGTGTAACCGGGAGGCGCCGTTTGGTTTGCAGGCTGCCCGTCCACGGCCACATAGATTAGCTCATCACCCTCACCCACGCTCACACTACCGGCCTGGATCGTGGTGCCCAAAGTGGCAGAGTTGCTCGCACTATCTGCAACCGGAGTGCTTTGGTCCACATTCTCATAGGTAGCCGCCTGCACCTTAACCTCACCGAAGGGATAATTCGGTTCTATGTCCCAGTTAATGGTCAGCGTATTGCCAGACATATTCCCGATGCGGGTCTCGTCCAGGTAGCCTAGCCAGACAAGGTTGTGGTAACCGGTGCCAAGCCCCGCCGTTACTCCGTTCGCATTCTCAACCGCGGTCAACGTCTGGCCTCCCAGGGTTACGCTTCCAACATCAATCAGTCCTGTGTTATTACTTTCAGCGGTCAACATTACCAAGGCCACCCGGTTCGACCCTGAACCGGGGGTGTAAGTAAAACCATTGGTGCCGAAAAAAGCCTCACCGCTCCAGCTGCCAACCAGGGCAACTGCGGGGCAGCCGCCGCCGGCATCAATCGTGATCTGTCCCGGCGAGTAATCGCTGACATCCGGGTTGCTGCCGTCATTGGTTACGCCGTAGACATAATATGATCCAGGAGTCATGCCCGTGGTGTCCCAGCTGCAGGTCGCCCCCGTGCCTTCGGCCGCAGTTGCACAGGCGCCGCTGATGGCCGTGCCGTCCAGACCGCTGCTGTCGCTGTCGTAATAAAACGCCACCGTTACGGTATCGTCGCTATCGGCTAAGTCATAGTTGATATTGTAGTTATCTCCCACCGTCACCGTGTCGCTGGTACCATCGGGATCGTTGACGGTTAGCGTCGGGGAGGCGTTGGCAGGAGCGCCGCTGCAGACAAGGGTGTAGCCCAGCACATAGAGGTCCTCATCGGTATTTTCGATTTTCTGCTCGAAAATATCGTTGTCATCGATGGCAACAAGGCCCGCATTGTGGCGGATGGCCGCATAGTAGTCATAGGTGGCCCCGTTTTTGCGCACCGCAAAATTCCGGTTGTTGGCGCCGACATCGACAATTTCGAAGATGGCACCGTTGGCATCGTCGCTTCCCTGGAGGTCAGCGGTTATGTCCACATCCACATAGCTACCGGTCGTCCCGGTCACCTTGGAGACTGCATTGGTGAAGAAAACCGCCCCGCTGGTGATGTAGCCGGTGAGATGAAGATCGATGGCGGTGTTGGCGATTTTCATCTCGGCCAGTTCACTGCTGTCGACCCCAATCAGATGCACGCTGGATACGTCGGCGCGAATTTGGCGGTAGAAATCGTCGGTCGAACCGTTCTTGCGCAGTGAATACTCATAGCCTGAGCCTCCGGTATCGGTCACCGTGAAAATGGCACCGATGGCCGTATCCCCACCGGTGTCGGAACTGATGTCCACATCCTGAAAGCTACCGGTGGTGGCCAGAGATTTGTCGACGGCATTGGTGAAAAAGGTCACACCGTCGCCGGTGTAGCCGATAAGATAGGTTTTAACTGCGGTGTCGGCCGTATTGACTTCAAAAATGCGGTTGGCATCAAGACCGGCCATGAGCATCGTCTGGCAGCCGCCCTTGGCGGTGGCGTTGGCAGACATCCAGGTATCCGTGGAACCATTTTTGCGCACACCGTAAGCAACATCGGATCCGGTGGATACCACCTGGAGGATCACGCCGGCGGCACCATCGGGAACATAGGCGGAAACGTCCACATCCTGCCAGCCGGTTGAGCCGGGGGAAACATCCACCGGTGTGTCCAGGTAGTTAAAAGCGCAGGGCGTTGCTGCCGCTATTTCAAGCGCAAACCCGCCGACCGCACACGAGGTTGACCACGAAGCACTGGGAGTGGTCTCGGCCACTGTGGGGTTCCACTCAGCCATGTAACCCATTATAGGAGTCGTACCATTATTATCATCATACAGTTCCGTGTAACCAGCTTCATTGGTCGTTGGCTCGTCTGCTCTGTGCGAAAAAAACGCAACTGGTCTATTGTTGGGATCGGCGAATGCCGCCATGCTGACTGCCAGTGAAGTAGCTGAATCCTCGTTGGTGGCGAAGTTGGCAACAGCATCAGAACCGTTCGTCCCGCTGGTCTTGGTGCCCGTGAACTCAAGGATCACCGCGCCCATTGAATCAGAATCCCCGTCTAAGGTGATCGTGACAACTCCCGTGGTGGCCCCGCTCGTGGCCAGGGCCCGCCAGGCCTGAAGACGCCGGTTGGCCGAACTGAAGGGCAATCCGCCGGCTGTCCCAATCTCAGTAAAGGTCAGTCCCGCCCCGCTGACATCAGTTACTATGGGGGCATCTGTGCAGGGAGAGGCAGATGCGCAGGAACTGGTAGTAAAGGCAATGTAAAGAACGTTGTTGGAGTAATCGGTCGAAGGAAATGTATAGGAGGACTGATTATCACTGGTGGTGATTTCGTTTATATTTGAGGCTCCGATACCAGCGCCGTCCGGGTCGCTGTCTGAGACAACTATAGCGTCTGCTCTGGTATCAGCGGTCCCGGAATACCAGGGATCGGGATTAGAGATGCCTGTGTCAATAAACGCGCCCACTCTGACTTGGGTAGGGGTGTATGCAGTACCTGTGGAGGTATCTGTATAGGTATCAATCTGGTTGCCATTCACGTACCAGGTTATAACCGGATTTGCGCCACTGTTATCAAATTTAATCTTTAAAGCATAATAAGAACCTGTAACCAAGCTTGTTCCCCAAATACCACCCCCCCAATTCCCGTCTTTTCTAAGATAGCTATATTGCAGTTGGTTGCTGTTGTGGACATTAAAGCGGGCTTTTGTTTGGTCCAGATTCGCTGTATTGAGACTTAAAACTTGATTTATTAGGTTATAGCTGCTGCTTGGAATTGTATCAAAGCGGAAATAACCTTTAGCATAAACGATATTTCCTGTCGGGGCAGTAAAATTTTTATAAGCATAACCATTATTTTCTGCATCACCAGCTGCTGTGCGGTAATAATGGCCGGCGTATGTCCCGGAATAAGGATTAGTTGCAAGAACCTCGGCCAAAGAACCCGAGCCATAAGTGTTTGTGTTTGTCCAATTGCTGTGATCGCCTGTCTCGTAACCTTCGGAAAATATCACTGCGCCATGGGCAGGAAGGGTGACAAAGAGTATCAGGATAAGGACAATAAGATACCCGATTTTTTTTAATTCTTTCATTTCCAAATCCCTAACGCACTTAAAGCCGAGTGATTCCTCAGGGCGGGTGTTCGATTTTCCCCAGAGCGGGCGGGTGATATTAATAAATTATAAAGATCTCGGTCATTTATTTGCAAAATTTGTACCATGGCAATTTCCGGCTGAACTAACTGAAATTGCAACAAATTTACGAAAACCACTCTCTATGACACCTATAAACCCGCCAATTTTTGCCTATTTTGCTGTCAAAAAGTGTCAATTTTGCAAAATCACACAAGCCTTTGAAGTTACAATTTTAACGCCACCCGCTTTTTTTAATTTTCGTCAGCCAAAACTGATTTTAACTTATAAGCTAAAATCTATACGTAATTTAAATAAGTTACCTAATACCGGGTCTGAATGTTGAAGTCAGGTCAAACCCGGCATAAAATATATATGTCGACTTTATTGTTATCGGCAGATTCGGAAAAAAATTTAGGCGGATATAAAGGAAAATAAATTGAAATAATTGCGAAATAGGGCAAAAAGCATAAAAAAAGTTTAAGTGGTATAAAAAGATTTTAAGGTAGGTTCACGGTTCAGAGTTCAAGGTTCAAATGGATTTAGGGGACATCCTATAATCCCCCTGTCAAGAGAAAACCACAAATATTTTTTATTGTTTGATTTCAATAGGATAAAGCATTGGCCATTTTCAGGACGCAGTTGTCCTTATATATTTTTGATTAAATTTCGGCGATTCCCTCACTCAACCCCTTCGACAAGCTCAGGGTTTAAGAACCTTGCATCTGATCGTTACATTTATCCGCAATGCCTACAGTTGAGGCCTGCAATCATCCCTAATCAAGATTTTGCAGTTCAGTGAGAGGCCCGGTATTGTCCCTCCAGGGGTCTTGCGCCCCAACGTTGTTGCTCGAGCTCTCTCGCCGAAGGTCAGAAACTGTTTATTCTATAATCAGGTGATCAGGATCAAATACCTCTTGTTTTTTCATTAAGGTCCAGGCTATTTTCAACATTTTCGCAGCCAGCTTTACTTTCATCTTCGTTTTGATGCCACGCTCGCGTTGCCGGCCGCGCAGCATCCGGGTAAAGTAACCGATAAAATCACGGTTGCGCGTAGAGGCCACATGTGCTGCTTGATACAGCGCATAGCGCAGTTCAGCGTTGCCTCTTTTGGATATCACCGGAACCGCATCTTCGCTTCTTTTGCCGCTGCGATTGGCTCCCAGATCATAGCCGGCCATCTTTATAACTTGATTGCTGCTGTCAAAGCGCCAGGGGTTGGCAATCGAAGCCAATACCCTGGCAGCGACATACGGCCCGAAGCCGGGGATCGTCAGCAAAAAGTTGTAATCGGCAAACTGCAGACAAACATCCTGCATTAGATCAGCTTGTTGCTTCAACTGCCCGCGGACCTCCTTGAGTTTATCCACCAAAAGAGCGGCTTCGAACTCGGCCGCCGGCCCCATCACGCATCCCACCGATTCAACTGCCAGCTGATGGATCTTTTTTAAGCGCCGTTTTTGAGCAATCCCGCGTCGGCTGCGGGTGACCATCGAAAAAAACTCATCAAAGTCCAGGCCGGCTATCCGACCCGGATCCAGGCACCAACGCACGATAGCCAGGCTCTCACTCTCACAGGCGTTGTAAAAGCAGTCCAGTTCCGGAAAATACTGGGCCAATAGATTATTGCGAATGCGCATCCGAAGGCTGTGCTCTTCTTTCTTCAAACGCCTTCGAAGCGACAATGACTGTCGCAGCTCGTTGATGCTACTGGACGGATAGTCATAATAAAGACATTTGGCCCGCGAGACCAAATCGGCGACATTGGCTGCATCCTTATCGTCGTTTTTGTCCCAGCGGCCATCGAGAAGCTCGCGGTTGTATTTAACGGCTTTGCCGGTCACCAGCACCACATGACATCCGCAACCGATTAGATGAGCACCCAGCGGCTTGTGATAATTGGCCGTTGGCTCCATACCAAAGACAACCTTGCTCAGAGCGTTTTGAGTTTTGACCGCCTCGCTGCGTTCCAGCAGCTTGCCAAAGCCTTGCAGGTTGTTTTCAAAGACCAGTTTTCTCAGAAGCGATTTACCCGTGGCGCTGCCCATAAACGCATGATGTGAATCTTTGGCCACATCAATGCCGACGATCAAATAGGCATCAGATCCTTGAATCTCGTCTTTAATTTGACAGAATTGCTCCCGCCTGATAGTGTCTTCAATGTTCATTGCAACCTCCTTTTAGCAGTTTAGGGTTTAATAATTGGTCAACTCTATGCTATCTGGAGGTTGTTTTTTTATCTACGCGATAATAATTTTTTTCTATGCTACGCGTGGCGGTATTTACTTCTTCTTCTTTTATATATAACGTTGTTTCCTAAGTTGACTTTCGGATTCCTCCAGCAATTATCAAAAGCGAATGGCTATCAAATTCGATACTCTTTGAGCTTCTGCTCCGGAAGCTGCTTCCCAATATGATTTTAGGCATTGACAC
>Ga0210060_1000530_pt1 | contig 11806 bp, 9 predicted proteins | sample Joice_CattailNLB_FD_184871 | JGI IMG/M metagenome (GOLD analysis project Ga0210060, IMG submission 184871) | Wetland microbial communities from San Francisco Bay, California, USA, that impact long-term carbon sequestration - Joice_CattailNLB_D2... | ecosystem: Environmental > Aquatic > Marine >...
TTGTTATTCAGGGCAAGATTAACGGCAATGTTGTGGCACGCCAGCAGCTCGAAATCCAATCATTGGGAGAGCTCATCGGTGATTGTTCAGCCCATTCCATCGATATCAAGGAGGGTGCAATTTTCGAGGGCCGCTCCAACATGCTTAGACCTGCTGCAACACCACCTGCTTCATCCCAGCCCAGAGCTAAAATGCGGCCGAAATAATTTCAGTCTCCTGCTTTTCTATACAGAACGGCTTAAATCATTGCGCTTACATACCCAGCGATTTACAGGCGTTACCGTTGTCGATTGCATTACTGTCAACAATTTGCCCTTAGAACCGGCAATTAATTGTGGCGCTGGGTATTTAGTTTAAATTTATTACACCATATCACTATGATAGGCTGTCCGCTGCCTTTTAAAAATCTCTTCTGAAAATCTAACACCTGGCCTGCCGGATCCACCTCATTAAAATCTGCACAACTTGCTAAAGTTAAAACATTATTAGCCGATAATACGCATAGGTCCTTTATTGTTAAATTTCGGTCTTTGGGAACTTGGTGTAAAAAGGCTTTATATCGCTATAAAAATTATTAATAGTTTGACTGATATTTTCCGAATGCGAATTGATGGATCCATTTTTTAAATGAAATTTGACCTGTCGCTAAAAAGTTTGACAGGTATAAAATGCCACATAATTTCGGAATGATATGAGGCCAACCAAAGAGATCATGACAATGTGCCGGCAGCCAACTGAAAATAGGTTACGATCTGGCATAAAACTTGCTCATAAATTACGCCGGAGGCTCAAAATGCGTAAAAATTCAGGATTTACAGTTATGGAACTTTTAGTGGTCATCGCTATCATTGCCATCATGACAAGCATCGGCGTACCTAGCTTGATCAGCTGGCGCCAGAAGGCCCAATTAGGAAGTGCCGCGCGTGATCTTTATGGGAATTTTCAGAGGGCGAAAATAGAGGCGACCCGAACAAATAGGAATTGCGCTGTCTCATTTAACAGCATCACTGCAAACGGAAAGACCTATGATTATGTTGCCTATATCGACGATAACCCCTTTAATCTGAAATACGATACCGGGGAGCGGGTCATCGCTGCCAGATCCTGGTCGGAATACCCAGGCATATCCACAAGCGGCAGCATAACATTTCCTGCGAATGTCGATTCAAAACCAACTATTGCATTTGCGCCGGACGGTCTCCCTAAAGATACAATCGGCATATTACAGTCGGGAGGCGTTAAATTGAAGAACCAGGGCGGGAAAGGCAGACTAATTAGTGTTTCCCTGACCGGAAATGTCAAAATCGAACAGGATGATGATTGATTCGGTTTAAAAAAAAATATTGTTCCAGTTCCAATAAAGACAAACATATTATTAACCCAAAGGAGCTGTAACCATGCTCTGTCGAGTTTCAATAAAAAGTTTAAAATTAAATGAGGCGCAGGGATTTACCCTGGTCGAAGTCATGATTGCCATGGCAATTTTTCTAATCGGATTCCTGGCCGTTGGTTCGATGCAGATTTCAGCGGTCAACGGCAATGCGTCCGCCCGCATGCGCACATCCGCCAGCATTCTGGCCGGCGACATCGTAGAGCAACTGTTGCGGTGCCCCTATGAATCATCCGCCTGTACAATAATTCGACCGGATTATTCCCATAGTGATCCTTTAGGGTTTGGCGACCATGGCCCGTTTAATGATGACCCGGACGGCGATGGATCCGACGGCACCTATCAGGTACGATGGACAGTGGGCAACGGTCCAGAGGTCAATTCCAAAACCATTGACGTCATCGTAAGATGGCAAAAACGCGGTAAAGATAACAGTGTTCAATATTCCTTTGTGGCAGCAGATGCCAATTTATAGAATTTGAATGTCGGCAGTTCCGAGAAGAACATTTTTACATATGGGAGAATAAATCCAATGTATCCAAAATTTAAAATGCTAAATAACGATAGAGGGTCGATATTGGTGGTTGCCTTGCTGTTGCTGGTATTTTTGACCATCATCGGTATTTCCGCAACAAACAATACCAGCATGGAACTGAATGTCACCCGCAACAGCCAGATTTATAAAAGAGATTTCTATGTTGCCGACAGCGGCTGGCGGGCAGCGGCCATGAACCTTCAGAACTTCGGGCTGGCATTTCCAAATTATCCGGGCGGCATCAAAGCACCTGGAACTCCGGACGGTACCCTGAATAATATCGACTATGATTATCAAATACAACATATAGAACCGGCGAATCCTGAGGATGCCAGAGCCCCCGGCAACAGTGGTGCCATGGGCTGCTGGAATGCTTTTTTTGATGTGGATTCGAGAGCTTTAAATACTGATGGGTCACGGACCCAGGAGGTAAGTGCCCGTCTGGTCAAACTGTGCTGTGGCTCTTACTAGTAAATTGTGCCTGATCAGGTGTTTAATCGTTGGGTGATATCAAAGACAGTCGAAAAATAGTCGCTTAATGGAAGAAAGTCGAATCAGCATCGGTGAAATCGCCGATACGACAATAAGGATATAAAAATGATTTTGAGGCGAAACAAATCCGGTTTTACACTGGTGGAACTACTTGTGGCGATGGCAATTTCTACCATCGTTTTGGCCATGATTTATCAGGTTTATCGTTCTCAGCTCAGAACCCACACCACCCAGCAGGAACTGGTCGAAATGCAGCAAAATATGCGGGCCGTCCTGTATTTGATGGAAAGAGAGATCCGCATGGCCGGTCATGCGCCCAATGGCGGAGTTGCCGATCCTGCCATCACCACAGCCCAGGTTGACAACATTGCCTTTGCCATGGATATCAGCGGTGGCACCACTCTTGATCCATCCGACGGTGATACGAATGATGTCGGTGAAAGAATCAATTATTTTCTCGACCCTGGCACCGGACAGCTTATTCGAAACGCCTCAGACGGAAATGGTAATCAGCCTCTTTTAGAAGCCAACGACTTTAATTCTCTCACCTTTGTATATAAGGATTCCAATGGTGTTACCCTGGACGATGACGGGGCCGGCAACCTGACGACAACCGCCAGCCGTCAGGCCATCCGTACGGTGGAAATCGTTCTCAATGCCAGTATCGGGACCACTGCCATGGTGGATCCCCACCAGATGCAATTAACATCCGAGGTAAAAATTCGAAATCTGGGGCTTACTCCCTAGTATTTTGGAGATTTTTTTTATATTCTACAAAAATGATCGATGAAGAAACCTGCACATAATAGAGTTGGTCATTTAGGATTTTGATTCACTTTAGGTAATTACTTTTTCAATTATCCCTCCCGGCTTTCTAAATTCTGGTTTAAGGATTTTTCCTTTCATATTCCTGAAAAAATTTTAGAGAAGATATAAAACTTTTTAATAGTTTGCTGTTTATTCAGTCTTTAGCGATAACTCGTTTGCAGCCACATTGTTAGTATTGTCTATGAATAATATTAAAATTCAGTATGTTAACGCACGATTTTGAATCTTAAAAATTCCTCGAAAAATTGGCATAAGATTTGCTTATCTGTATGTCCGAATAGAAATAAACATTTTAGATGAGGAGAATTAAAATGATAAAAAATATCAGACTGAACAATTTGTTGATTGTTCTGGCCATGGTTGGATTGCTAATGACCACACCATTTCAGGTTTTTGCAGCAACCGGAACCGTAGACATCCGGGTATCCAATGACAATGATGACGCTGAAGAGGGTTCGAGCGGGAATATGTACCTTAATAGTACAGATCTGGAGTTGATACGGGATGATTGGCGTGGTGAAGAACAGATCGTGGGAATACGGTTCCTGAATGTTTCGGTTCCTAAAGGCGCCACCATTACCAATGCATTTATTGAGTTTACCACTGATGAGACTGATTGGGAGACCACCAATCTTGTCATAGTGGGTGAAGATCAAGACAATGCGCTGCGATTTACGACGAGTAATGGCGATGTATCATCCCGGAGCCGCACCGGCGCGTCTATAACCTGGAGCAATGTACCAGCATGGGGAGTTGTGGGAGAAACCGGAGTCAAACAACAATCGCCGAATCTTAAAGCTATAGTCCAAGAAATCGTCGATAGGCCCGGCTGGTCAGGTGGGTCCATGGTATTTATTATAACCGGTTCCGGCAAGCGGGTGGCAGAATCTTACATTGGAAGTAGCGCCAAAGCCCCTCTGCTGCACGTGGAGTACACCACTGATGAATTGGTCATTCCAATTTCTTCTTCCAATGACGATGCGCGGGAAGCACCATGCTATGATTACTGTGACAATGGGCAAAATGCCGACTATGTTAGACTTGAAGAGTCATATCTAAAGCTTCCCGAAGATCGTGATGAGCCCATTGGTCTTCGGTTTCAAAATATAGCGATTCCCAAGGGAACGATCATCACCAATGCGTATCTGGAATTTGTAGCCTCAAATTATGATAGCGGATATGCCGAGTACGAGATCAAGGGGCAGGCGTCTGACAATCCGCCGGCATTTACCGATACGAATGACAACATATCAGACAGACCGCGCACAGGTCAGGGCGTTACCTGGGTGGTCACAGATATCTGGCAGGACGGAGAAACACATAATTCTCCTGATATCAGTGCGGTTATCCAAGAAATTATTGGCAGACCCGGCTGGAACTATGGCAACTCCTTGGTAATAATCATCCGCAGTCCGCTAACTTTAAGGAATCGTGATGTTTACTCCTATGATGGAGGTCACCCACCGAAACTACACATTCAGTTCGGTAACGAAACCGGCGGTGATATTGACACCGACGGGGACGGTATCCTGGATTCTGCTGATAACTGCCCCCAGGACGCTAATGCCGACCAGGCAGACAGCGATAGCAACGGTATCGGTGACGCTTGTGACACCGGCGGAGTAGACACTGACGGAGACAGCATTGAAGATATTTACGACAACTGTGTTGATGTCCCCAATCCTGGCCAGTCGGATACTGACGGTGACGGGATCGGTGACGCCTGCGATACGGCTCCTTATATTACCCTTGACAAAGAAACCCTGGGAACTTCCTGTTACGAGGGAGAAAACGCCAATAGCGTTAATTTCAAAATGACCAACAGCGGTGCGGCGACCTCAAATTACACCGTTTCGGTTTCCTATAGTGTTGGATCGGGTTGGTTGTCGCTCTCACCTTCTGCCGGCAGCAATTCTTTAAACGCCGGGGAATTCGAGGATTATTCAATCATCTTCAACAGTGCTTCTCTGACACCGGGTGTGTATGATGCCACGATCACCATTACGGATCCCAATGCGCCTAACAGTCCCGTAGGGATTATCGTCAGCCTGACGGTTTTTACGCTGCCGCAGGAAGATATTGTTTCAGCCACCTGCGGTCATGTGCCTGTCTATGTTGATAACATGGTAAGTCCTGCCATACTGGTCCTGTTGGATGTTTCCGGCAGTATGGACACCATGGTTGATGTTACCGAGGGGGATCCTCCTCAAACCCCTGATATTAAAACAATTGTCCAGGAGATCGTCAACCGGCCCGGTTGGATCGACGGCAATGCTATGGTCTTTATGCTTGAGGGCAGTGGCGACCGGGATGCCAAAACCTATGATAATTCATCTGGTGAAGCACCTTTATTGCATGTGGCGTATACCGACACTTCCGGCAGTAATACAACAATCATCCGGGTGAATCAGTCCAGTGACGACGCCGAGGAGACCAGTACTGGCAGTGTTAGATTAACCAGCAGCATTTTAGATATGATGTCAAGCGGCGGAAACCGCAGTGTCGGTTTAAGATTCCGTAACGTAACTATCCCCCAAGGTGCCACCATTGACAGTGCCTACATCGAATTTGTGGTGGCTAACTCGACCACCACTTCGACGGCTCTGACCATCTATGGACAGGATTATGACAATCCGCCGACCTTTTCCACCGCAACGAGTAATGTTAGCTCCAGAACCAAAACATCCGCTTCCGTCAGCTGGAATCCACCGGCATGGGGGGGCGTGACCCAGGAGGCAAGAATCACGATCGGCAAAGACGTTATCAGCGACCTGGTCAAAGACCGCTCTATTTCCTGGGGATTTGGCTCCTGGACCTGGGATAATAACGGGTCTGACCCGGATACCGAGTTTGATGCTCCGGATAAAGATTACACCCTGATTCACGCCGGTACCAAACCCAATAGCGATGCGCATCAGGCCCTCATGCAGCGGGCCATATCCGAACAGGTGCCAATAGTGGAGACACCTTTTATTGAATCCATATTAGCAGCCAAAAAATATTTTGAAGGCAACAAAAAAGAATGGGTTTATGAGCGTGATGCAAGTGACCGCATTGTCGATGCAAGTGGGAATCCGGTATTATACATGGATGGCAGTGATCTCAAGCGCTACAACAATAAAATAGCCAAAGGCTCGGAATCCGGCGATGCCTATATTCCTTATACCTGCCAGCCCAAGTTTTTAATCAACATCACCGATGGTCAGGGCGATCCCCTGCAAACGCCATGGAAAACGCTCAATTCAGGATGGAATAGCGGCGTCGGTACTTTGGAAACGCAAACTGCCAAGGCGGCAAACGAACTGGCCGATGCCGGGGTAACCTCAATCGGCGTGGGTTTTGCTCTGAATCAGTCAGACGCCGGTATGCTTTACGAAATGTCAAGGGTGGCCAACGAAAGGGGCAATGTATCCGAGAATGATAACCTTTATGCCCTGCACGAGGAAATCGCAGGTGTAGGCCAGCCGTTTTTTGCCTACAATAAAAAAGAGCTGATCGATGCTTTGAGAACCATTACCAACAGCGTCAAAGGGGCCGTCTTTACCGGTTCGGCCCCGGCACCTACCACCTCCTCGGATCTGGGTGATACCTTGATCGTGGCCGAATTCGACCCGTCATTTTGGACCGGAGATCTGAAAGCTCTGACCAAAATCGACACTGCCAAGGGCTGGACTTCTGACAATATGCAAACTTCCTGGGTAGCTAGTGCCCTGATGCCGCCAAAAGAATCCCGCAACGTGTGGACTATCGACCCGACCAGCCCTTACGATCTGGTCAAGTACACTGATGCCACCCTATCAGGTGACAACTGGCTATGCAAAACCAACGGTCTCGGGGATATCATCAACTCAACCCCGGTGGTGGTGGGTACGCCACCGTTCTTTTATACATTTGATAGCTACAGGGATTACAAATACGACATTATCGGCAACAACAAGCGGCCGTCCCTTATTTACGTGGGTTCTAATGACGGCGCTCTGCATGCCTTTGCCCTGGATGACTACACACCGGCTTCAGGTCCCAGCATAACTGCCGGCAAGGAAGTGTGGGCCTTTGTACCAAAGAGCCTGCACAGCAAGCTGGAAATGGCCGATGATGATGCAAACGGCACCTACGATATGTGTTCGGATGGGTACTGTCATCAATACCTGTTAGACGGCTCACCCAAGGTGGCCGACATAGCTCACGATTTTAACGGCGACAAGATAATTACCGCCGATGAGTGGCGCACCATTCTAGTGACAGGCTTTAGGGCCGGAGGCCAGGCCTATTTTGCTCTCGACGTGACTTCGGGCCAGGACTTTGCCACCACCAATTCGGATCCGGCCAAGCATCTGTGGGAGTTTACCGACGACTATGATCTGGGTGAAAGCTGGTCCGAACCAAGCATCAACCGGGTGGCCGACAATACGATGACTGCTGTGGACTCTAAAACCATCTGGGCCACTTACTTCGGATCGGGCTACTCGCCCACGGACCAGGCCAACAAGATAGCCTATTTATACGGGATTGAAGCTTATGATGCCGGCTATTTGTGGAAGGATAAAAATGGCGTGCCTATCGATAAAATTAGATTGTCAGTAGGTGGGGGCACGCTGTCATATGACAACTGGGTAAGTTCTTTTGCAATGCCAAACCAGGTTGGGGAGACGATAACCGGAGCCACATCAGGTGCTACAGGAAACATTGTCGAGGTCAGGGTTATATCTACTTACTCGAATGGCGAAATTGTCCTGGATAACGTATCCGGCACTTTTTTAGATAATGAAGTTATTACGAGTTCCGGCGGTGGTAAGGCTTTGGTAAAGGGTCAGCTGACCAGTTTGACATCTGGGATAAATGATGCCCTGGCATCTCCGCTGGCGGCGGATATAAAAGGGGATTCGATTGACGAGCGCATCTATATCGGCAATCTGTACGGCCAAATGTATAGGGTCGACAATATCGGCAAGGATCAGACACCGAAGGTTACCACCTTGTTTACCTTTGAAAATACGACAGCGGATAAAAATCCCATCCGGGCCAAGGCGGATTATGCCTATGCCTATGAGCCTGATTACATTTGGGTTTACTGGGGCACCGGCCTATATGAAAGCCAGATGCACAAGACCGACCTGAACAGCCAGTACTTTTTTGGTGTCAAAGACTGGAATGAAAATGACTTTACACCGAAAAAAAATAACAAGACCTACAGAATGAATGACCTTGTCGTGCATACGGCTGAATACGCTGACGCAACAGTGAATATTAACGGCACCGATGTGGACAAGACCTTCCGCTTTATCGACGGGCACAATCCAAAGGACAACCCCCAACCCTGGGCCATCGAGCTGTTCGCCAACCAAAGCGACCGGGGCTGGACCGGGCCGCTGCCGGCTGGCAGCGAGCGGGTGCTGGTCAAACCCCTGGTGCTCGGCGGAATGGTGTTTTTCGTCACCTTTGTCCCGGACAAGAACGTGTGCGCCGGCAATGGCGAGTCCTGGCTATTTGCAGTGGATTTTGAAACCGGCCTGATTCCGGACCACCCGGTGTGGGACATCAACGGCGACGGACTGTATGACGCCAGGGATATGATCGATACGGGTAAAAAAGATGCCGACGGTAATCCGATTATGGCGCCGCCCAACGGCATCTTCATGGGTCGTGGTCAGGCCTCCCACCTGGTCTACCACGACGGGTACCTGTTTTTCACCACTACCGGCAGCGGTGATGAGGACAACCCGGACGGTGGGGCAGGCGGGATTGCTCCCAACCTGTCGAACCTGAAGGTCAGACTGCGCTCCTGGAAACAGGGAAACTAGTGGAATGAATCCGCCTGAGGTTTATCAACCTCAGGCGGGCGGACAAGGGACAAAAAAATCACCGGAGGCATCTGAGAAAAATTGGATGTCCCCGGTTTTTTTTGGGGGGGATAGGTAATTTTGCCTTTTTACCGGTCGGAGCAGAGGCCAACCCTACTGCGGTTTATAGATGTGGGAGCGGCTTTTTGCCGCGATCTATCTAATCCGAAATGGGGCATTCACGGCTAAAAAGCCGCTCCCCCAAGAAAATATCCTCTTTATAGATGCTGTTCCATCTTCTTCTCCAGTCGACTCTTGTCCGCCTTGGATGGTCGAAGCCTTATTCTGGAAAGACTGTCCAATTGGTTAATCTCAGGCCATCTATTCTTGAGAAATGCACAACATTATTTGTAACCAGGGTCAGATTATGGGCCATGGCGCAAGAGGCGATAATCAAATCAAAATCATCCAAACGGGTGCCGGATTTTTCCAAAGTTGCTTTGAGCGTTCCGAAAATTTCGGCTGATTCCTTGGCAGCGGGAATAACTTCAAAGGCGTTTTCCAGAGTTTTTACTTTTGCCAAATTGCTTGTGACCTTTTCAGATTTGAAAGCACCATAGTACAATTCCATCAAGGTGATGACAGTTATTTTCATCGGCTCTTGGCTGTAATGCTGGAGATTTTTCTTTACCGCGTCGTGGCCTTTCAAATTATAGATTATGATATCCGTATCCAGTAAGAACACTAAAACCCCTCTTTGAGCTTGTCAGAATTTTTTCTGGCGCCCCTTAGCTCCCCGACAATATCCCCGGGTTCCCTGGCATCCTGCCATGAGCCCGAGAGCTCCAGCAAAACTTCTGCCGGAGTTTTTATCGTCTGTAAATGGTTTTTTCTGACCAGGTAAGCTTTGACCAGAAAAAGGACCTGCTGGCTGACCGATCGGTTCTCTGAAGCTGCCATGCCTTTCAAGTCGGCATATAATTGATCATCAATCCCTTTTATCTGTAGATTAGCCATTTTGTTTTTCCTTATTCATGCTTTCATGAAATAGTATACCGAATTCATGAAAATGTCAAGATGAAGTAGTGAACCTTAATTTGTCATTCGACAATATTCATTCGTCATTCCTAAGTTCATTCGTCGGATCACCCTCCCGAACCATGGCCGCCAGTATTTCCTGCTCAGGCGCTGCCGGCACAATGCCCTCCAGATCTGCTTCCAGCACCAGGACCCCATCCTCATTTTTATATTCAGCTATTGCCCGGGCGCGATTCCTGTCATCGATGTCCGTTATCGTTAATTTGCAGGCAACGGTATCGCCAAAATACACTGGCTTTTTAAAGCGAAAATTCATCACCGAAGCCAGCCAGCCCATCTGCCCCCCGATTTCCGTCAGCATCGCAGCCACCAGCAAGCCATGACAGATCCGGCCGTTAAAATTCTTTACCGCCGCGAAACGTTCGTCAAAGTGCACGGGGTTGTAGTCGCGGGTGATCCCGGCAAAGGCGGTCATGTCCGCTTCGGTGAAGGTGCGTTTGATGGTGAAACTGTCGCCGGCCTCTAATCCGGAGATGGCTCTTTGGCGGGTTTCGGACATGGTTGTTCCTTTCAGAAAATGAGTAAAATGAATCTCGAATCTGGAATCAATAGCAAAAAATGTGATTTGAATTCAAGGGGAGATTGGATTATGGTGGTTAATATTTTATGGTTATTGTAATGATATTTCTTTATTTTCCCCCTCCCTCTGATCCCTCCCACCAGGGGAGGGAGGCTGTCCGCTTTGTTTTAAACGAAAATGTGTATTATAGGTACTAACGAAATAATTTGGTGGTGGTCAGTCTGTCAAAATTCCCTCCCCTGGTGGGAGGGATTAAGGGAGGGGGATAAAATGGCTCTTGCTATATCAGGTTCTCAGGCACAGATAATATTTCTATATCATTGCCTTTAGCAACTTCGATAACTCATGAAATGACCTCAAACCTCACAAAATACGCTAAATCTCTGAGAAAAAGTTCCACCAAAGCTGAAGCTTTATTATGGAGCAAGGTCAAATCCAGACAATTAGAGGGGGTCAAATTCAGAAGGCAACAGCCAATTGGAACTTACATCGTCGATTTTGTGAGCTTTGAAAAGCACATCATTATCGAACTCGACGGCGGACAGCACGCAGATCAGAGACCAAAGGATCACCTAAGAGACAAAAGACTTACCGAAAATGGATATACAGTCTTAAGATTCTGGAACAATGACGTGTTGGAAAACATCAATGCAGTTTTTGAAATTATCAGGCGGAATTGTCTGAAATAATGTTTTTTTTTGGCAAATGAGGTTGCTTTGTCCAGATATCTTCTATATCCTCCGCAAAAGAATCCAACTCTTCATCGAGTCTTGGAAGCTTTTTCAGCATGCCTATAAGTTTTCCCAGCGCAACCGGTTCTTTTTCTTCATTTATATGATTTTCCAATACTATCACCTCCAAGTAAAATATGTTATATCATATTCTGATGGTCCTGTAAAAAGTCCGAAATTGGAGGTCTGCGATGAACAAAGAAATTTCCCTGGCCGAGGCCAAAGCTACCTTTTCGGAATGCGTCCGGGAGGTGGAAAAGGGTAAAATATTGGTTATCAAGCGACATGGAAAGCCGGTAGCTGCCCTTGTTCAGCCACAGGACCTGGATAATATAGTTAGACTCAGAAAAGTGGGGCCAGAAGGTGGCTTATCCAGTGTTTCGGGTGGTTGGGAGGGTTCTGAGGAATTGGTTCGCATTCTCGAAGAATCAA
>Ga0210060_1000534_pt1 | contig 11702 bp, 10 predicted proteins | sample Joice_CattailNLB_FD_184871 | JGI IMG/M metagenome (GOLD analysis project Ga0210060, IMG submission 184871) | Wetland microbial communities from San Francisco Bay, California, USA, that impact long-term carbon sequestration - Joice_CattailNLB_D2... | ecosystem: Environmental > Aquatic > Marine >...
ATCTTGGGGTCTTTCGCCTTCGAGGAGGCGGTCCGATACAGGTCGGCCGCCTCTTTTTCCAGCCTCAGCGCGATTTCGAGAGCGTCCCTCCTGCTTTTCAGGTCGGGAATCTTTCCGAGCAGTTCCTTGTGCGTCTCCTGCATATGTTCGTCGATGTCGGGCAACCCGTCCCTGGTCATGATGTCCTTGTAGGGAGCCCAGCACTCGGAACGCACGTTCTTGTCGTACGCGTCTTCCAGCTGAAGAAAGTGCTCCTTCTCGTCCATGGCGAGCCCGTCGAGCACCTGTCGCACGTTCTCGTCGTCTATCATTTTCGACGCCCGGCGGTAGAATACATATGCCGCGAGCTCGGACTCGATCCCCAGGTTCAGGAACTTGAGCGCTTCCTCTGCAACTTTCATGGGTGCTTCCTCCGCAAAGAAGATGGTGTGTCGGGTATCTTTCCATCTATACCATAAAACAGCCGATTCGGCTCATTCTCTCCCCGGGCGCCCCGGGGAGCCGCGTCGGAATCCACGGCCCACGGCCGCGGTCGTCACACCGCTCAGCTTCCTCCGTAGCCGATCGTCACCTTTCCGGCATCGAGGATGACCGGGACGTCGCGTCGCCCCTTGCAAAGGGTCATCATTTCGGCCATCGCGGACTTGTCTTTCTGGACGTTTTTGTACACCACCCGGGCGCCGTTTTTCTCGTAATCCATACGAGCGTTGGATGTGTACGGTCAGGTATCCTTTCCGAAAATCGTTACGATATGCGGCATCCGCACCTCCTTGGAAGTGGCAGGTTCATATGGAAGCTGCCCCGATTCCGGCCATCGCTTTCAATCGTTGGATGCGAAGAGCGGTCGAGGGATGCGTGGACAGGAGAGCCGACGCGTCGTCGGCAAAATGAAGGAGCGGGTTGACGAGGAACAGATGCTGGGTTCCCCGGTTCTCTCCCGGGACGTGGGCGCCGGACTGCGAGATCTTCTCGAGCGCGGAGGCCAGCCCCAGGGGGTTCCGCGTGAACTGCGCGCTTACGGCGTCCGCGTGGTACTCCCGCTGGCGGGAGATGCTCATCTGGAGAATCTTCGCGGCGATGGGGGCGAGGAGCGCGAGGAGGACCCCGAGCGCGAGAAATGCGACGTTTCCCCGCCCTCTCCCCGTGCCTCCGGATCGGTCTCTCCCGCGGAAGGGAACCCCCCGGAGGAACATGTCGGAAAGGAGGGCTATGGAGCCCACCAGGACCGCGGCGCAGATGTTGTAGAGCGTGTCGCGGCTCTTGATGTGGGCCATCTCGTGGCCGATCACCCCCTGCAGTTCCTCCCGTGTCAGCCGTTCGAGAAGGCCGGTCGTAACCGCGACGAGGGACTCCGCCGGCCGCCTTCCCGCGGCGAAAGCGTTCATCCCCCCGCTTTCCATCACGAATACGCGTGGCATCGGAATCCCCGATGCGATGCTCATCTCCTCCACGACGTTTCGCAGTTTCCGGTGGGCAAGCGGGTCGGCCTCCCGGGCACCGTGAATCGAGAGGACGATGGAGGATCCCCGGAAATACGCGGTGGAGGCAAGAATCGCGTAGAGGATGAGCGCGAGCGCAATGCCGTATCCGACGCTCCCGTACGCGCCGCCGATCCCTCCCCCGACGGCGAGGAGCGAGGCGAAGAGCGCGAGGAAGAGAAGCAGGGACAGGCGGACGTTCCGGGAGGCGGCCTCGTAGAACGAGAGCATGGGGGCCCCGCGCGGGACGGGAGCGGCCGGCATCGCGCCGCCGCCCGCCGACTCATCCGCCATCCGGGAGATGCCGGGGGAGTCGAAGGGTTCCTGGCACAGGTTGCAGTACGCGGCGCCCGGGTGGTTGGCGGTTCCGCAGCCCGGGCACGTTTTCTCCGCAGCTGCCATGACGGTTTTGGAGGTCCTTACCGGAGGTCCGCCCTTGGCACGGCCCGGCTTTCCTCCCCAGCCTCGAAATATTCCGCCAGGGAGAAGTCGAACACCGATGCGATCATGTTGGACGGTATGGACTGGATCTTGTTGTTGTACGTCATCACCGAGTCGTTGTAGAACTGGCGCGCGAAGGAGATCTTGTTCTCCGTTCCGGTCAGTTCCTCCTGGAGCGCGGCCACGTTCTGATTCGCCTTGAGTTCCGGGTACTTTTCGACGACGGCGAATAGGCTTTTCAGCGATTCCGTCAGGACGTTCTCGGCCTTCCCCTGCGCCGCCGCGCCCTTTGCGGAGATGGCGGCGCCGCGGGCCTCGATGACCCGGGTGAGCGTCTCCTGTTCGTAGGCCATGTAGTCCTTGACGACCTCCACGAGGTTGGGGATGAGGTCGTACCGGCGCTTCAGCTGTACGTCGATCTGGTGCCAGGCGTTCCGGAACTGGTTACGGAGCCTGACGAGGGCGTTGTACGTCAGAACGAACCATCCGACGAGTCCGACCGCGAGGATCGCCGGAATCCAGCCCATTTTTCCCCTCCGGAACGGGGTTTTCCCCGCTTTTCTCCCGAACGCTGTATCCCGGTAAGTCTATCGGATGTAAGATGAATGTCAAACGAAAAGGGGGCGATCCCACCTGCCGTACAAGGGTTTACGGCCGGACTGCACACGGGAAGCGTTCTTCCCCGTGAGGGCGCTCCCCCCCGGAATACAGGAGTTTTTTTGAAAACCTTTTCCGCCGACAGAAGGGGGCGTACGCGGCACGGGGAACATCCTCCGCGTACCCCTTCCGCGCCTGCCCGAATGCCGTTTCCGGAGCTTTTGGCCCCGGCGGGCTCGGTGGAGGCGTATTTTGCCGCCGTTTCCGCAGGGGCGGACGCGGTCTACCTCGGGCTCCAGCGATTCAACGCCCGGGAGCGCGCCGAGAATTTCACACTGGAAGATCTCTGCCGGATCCTGCCCCACGCGCGGGATCGCGGGGTCCGGGTCTATCTCGCCATGAACACCGTCCTGACCGAGGCGGACCTCCCGGAAGTGATATCGATGGTCCATCAGGTGGCCCCTCTTTCCCCTGACGCCCTCATCGTCCAGGACCTGGGACTCATGCGTATCTTGCGGGACTTCTTTCCCGCGTTGAAGTTCCACGTCAGCACGCAGGCGGGCTGCGGATCCACGGCCGCCTCCGAGGCGTTCGCGGCTTTGGGCGCCGATCGGGTGATCCTCGAGCGTCACCTGGATTTTTCCGAGGTCCGCAGGATCGTGTCGACCGCACGCGTCGGCGTCGAGATTTTCGTTCACGGGGCGATGTGCTACTCCTACTCGGGAAAGTGCTTCTTCTCCTCTTTCCTCGGGGGAAAGAGCGCCAACCGCGGGGCGTGCGTCCAGCCGTGCCGCCGTCTCTACGGGCACCCCGGCGGACAGGAGGCGGTTTTTTCCACGCGCGACCTTTCCCTGATCGACCTGCTGCCGGAGCTGGTTCCGCTGGGGTTCGCCGCGTTCAAGATCGAGGGGCGGATGCGAAGCGCCGAGTATGTTAGCGGTGTCGTATCCGCTTACCGGCGGGCCCTCGACCGGATCCGCGAAGGCAGGAAGGCAGAGGCTGTCGAGGAGGGAAGGGGACTTCTGGAGAAAGTGATCGGCCGCGGGGAGACGCCCGGCCTCACGGGCGGCGCAGGCCCCTGCGAGGTCGTTGCCGGAGGAATGACGGGAAACGTGGGAGAGCTGCTGGGTGCGGTCCGGGAGGTCCGGGAGGGGTGGGCACACGTCGCAGCGGAGGCGAACGTCGCGCAGGGGGACCGGCTTCGCGTGCAGTTTCAGAGCGACGGCTCCGGAAGGGGGTTTTCCGCACGGTCGATGCGTGCGGACGGGGAGGGGCTCTACGTCCGGATACCGTTCGACGTGTCGCCGGGCGACCTTCTGTTCCGCGTCGGCGGCGGGGGACGGGCGGAGATTACACGTTTGGCCCGGCGGGAACGGGAGGCGCTGCCTCCCGGAGGGGTTCGTTTCCGGGTCGTCGTGGGAGACGGCGTCCTGGCCGTCGAGGCGTCGTACGGCAAGGCGCGCGCTGAATTCTCCTTCCGCGTTTCCGGCGCAGGCGCGCGGGGGGAGGGAAAGGTTCCTCCGGACGCCGAGGCCCGCCTCCGCGCCGCGTACCGGTCCGACCTCCCGTTGGGCGAAATCCGGGTCGAGGGGAAAGGCGCAACCGTCTCATGGCAAGACGTGACGGCCCTTTTCCTGAAAGCCGCGAGGAAGTTCGACAGGGACTTCTACCTGTCGGGGAAGAACCTCCGCCTCTCCATACTTCCCACTCTTCGCGTCGCGGGGAGCCGACGGGAGTCGCTGCCGACCGTCTTTTTCGCAGGCTGCCGGGCCGAACAGCTCGGGGCTCTGCCGCAGATCCCGGAAATCGTCCCGGTGGTGGAGTTCACACGGGCTCTCGCGAGGGACCCGGCCCCGGGAAACCGGGGGTTCCGGGATCGTGCATACTTTCGGCTTCCCCCCCCGATGCGGGAATCCGACGCCCCTTTCCTCCGGAGGACCGTAAGGGAGGCGATCCTCAAGGGACACCGACGCTGGGTGGTCTCGGACGTGGGGCATTTCCGGCTTTTCGCCGGGTTTGTCCCGAGGAAGCAGGTGACGCTCGTCAGTGATCACTATCTGTATGCCTTCAATACCGGTGCCCTCTCCACCCTCTCGGGGCTGGGGGCATCCCGGATGATCCTTCCGGTGGAGGCGAATCTCGCCACACTCCGGTCGGTGGGGAAGTACCTGCACGACCTGGGCATCGCCATGGCGTACGGCGCCGTTCCCATGATGATCTCGCGCCTGGTCCCGTCGGCGGGCGTCCGGGGCGACGTGGCAAGTCCCCGGGAGGAGCATTTCCGCATCGATGTCGATGAGCGGGGGTCCTCCGTCCGGGCCGACGCGCCGTTTTCCGCATCGGGGTCTCTCCACGAGATCCGCGCCGCGGGCATCCGCGACTTCTTCGCGGACCTGCGGGATCTGCCCGACGGGGAAATCGAGGGGGTGTTGTCGGCGTTGTTTTCCGATCGCCCGATCCCCGGCGCCTCGCCCTTCAACCTGTTCCGGGGGAATTTCTAGCTATGGCCCACGCGGACAAGGTCCGGAACATCGGGATCATCGCGCACATCGACGCAGGGAAGACGACCCTGACCGAGAGGATCCTCTTCTACGCGGGAATAAGCCACCGGATGGGGGAGGTTCACGACGGCGACTCCCAGATGGACTATCTTCCCCAGGAGCGCGAGCGCGGGATCACGATTACCGCGGCCGTCACCCAGTTCTCCTGGCTGGGCGCGGAAGTTCACCTGATCGACACGCCCGGGCACGTCGATTTCACCATCGAGGTGGAAAGGTCTCTCCGGGTGCTCGACGGGGCGGTCGTCGTTTTCTGCGGAGTCGGCGGGGTGGAGCCGCAGTCCGAGGTCGTATGGCGACAGGCGGACAGGCACCGGATCCCCCGGCTGGCGTTCATCAACAAGCTCGACCGTCCGGGAGCCGATTACGGCCGGGTCATCACGGAGATGGAGAAGAAGCTTTCCGCCCGGGGCATTCCCCTCACCGCGCCGCTTCACGCGGGCGGGGATTTTCACGCCGTGGCGGACCTCGTGGCGATGGAGAAGCTTACGTTCTCGGCGACGGACCAGGGCACGGGCGTTTCGAGGTCTGCGCTCTCGCCGGAGGAAGCCGAACAGATCGCGGCGCACCGCGAGGCGCTCGTCGAAGCGGCCGCCGACGCCGACGACGGCGTCGCGGAGAGCTATCTCTCCGGCGAGGAGATTCCTCCCGAGGCGATCCGGCGGGCGATCCGCAAGGGGACGGTGGCTGCCCGGTTCTTCCCGGTATTCGCCGGTGCGGCGCTTCGCAACAAGGGGATCCAGCCGGTGATGGACGGGATCGTGCACTTTCTTCCCTCCCCCGCCGAGGTTCCACCCGCCACAGGGGACGACCCGAGGACGGGGGTGCCGGTCAGCCGCGCGCCCCTGCTCGACGCACCGTTCGCAGCCCTTGTGTTCAAGGTGATGATCGAGGAGGGCAGGAGGACGGTCTACCTGCGCGTGTATTCGGGGAAGGTCTCCGAGGGGGATGTCCTGGAGAACGCTTCCACCGGGGAGTCGGAGAAAGTGGCCCGGCTCTTCCGGATCCACGCGGGGAAGAAGGAAAGGATTCGGGAGGCCGTGGCGGGGGACATCGTGGCGATCCGGGGGATCAGGAACGCCCGGACGGGGGACACCCTCTGCGACCCGGCGGCCCCCATACTCCTCGAATCGATCGAGATCCGGAAGCCGGTGGTGTCGGTCGTGGTGGAGCCGAGGACTCTGCGCGACATGGACCGTCTCCGTGAGATGCTCGCGAAGATGGTGGAGGAGGACCCGACGCTTTCGATGAAGGAGGATGCGGATACCGGCCAGATCATCCTGTCCGGAATGGGGGAACTGCACCTCGAGATCCTGGTGGACCGCCTGGGACGGGACTTCGGGCTCGCTGTCCGGACCGGGATGCCCCAGGTCGTCTTCCGGGAGACGATCAACGAGCCGGGCACGGCGGAGAGCGTGTTCGAGCGTGAGATCGCGGAGCGCCTCGTAACCGTGAAGATCGCCATGGAAGTCCGCCCCGGCCGGCGGGGCTCCGGCGTGAAGGTCTCCGATCGTCTCCGGATGCTCGGGCTTCCCCAGGAGATCGTGGACGGAGTGGAGACCGGCATCCGGGAAGGGGCGTTCACCGGTGCCCTCGGGTACCCCGTGGACGACGTGGAGGCGGAGGTGACGCACGTGGAGTTTCTCACCGGGACGGCCACGCCGCTTGCGGCGAAGGTGGCTGCGGTGATGGCGTTCCTCTCCGCTTACGAGAAGGGGAACCCGTACCTCCTGGAGCCGGTGATGGCGGTGGAGATCGCGGTGCCCGAGGAGTTCCTGGGCGGTGTGATCGGGGACGTCAACGCCCGCCGGGGAAGGGTCGTCTCGGTCGACCGTCGGGGGGGCATAAGCCACTTCTCCGCCCTGGTCCCGCTGAAGGAGATGTTCGGATACGTCACGTCCCTTCGTTCCCTGTCCCAGGGGCGGGGGACCCACATGATGAAGTTTTCACACTACGACCGCGCGACGCGGAACGCCCCGTGAGATTCCCGTTTTGCCCTCGAGCGGAACGACAGCAAGCGTTCGCGGGTCTTGCTCCGCAGCCTCGGAGGGGGGCTCCGTTCGTGGCTCGCCGTGCGGTGAACCCGCACGGCTGCGCTTTACCTCACTGCGCCCCCGCTCCTTCGGCCTGCTCCGCCCATGGAACTCTCCATTGCGAGGGCGCTGGCAAGCGGGACCCGGGGCAATGCGGGGGGTTCCGCGAAGCGGCCTATGGAGCGAGGCAAATATTGCGTCGAGCGGAATCGGCAGCGAGCGGTTGCAGGTCGCGAGCGTAGCTGAGGGGAATCCCCCGCGAGCCAGGGGCCCCGGGCCCAACGTGAAGGAGGAGGGATGAAGAAGTTCGACGAGCAGTTCTACAAGGACCGGGTGAACACCTTTCCCTTCGTGAAGCTGATGGGGATGAAGCTCGTTTCGTCGGCCGGCGGGAAAAGCGTGATGCGGTGCACGATCCGCAAGGTCCTGAGGAACACCGCGGGAACCCTGCACGGAGGAGTGATGGGGGCACTCGTGGACATGTCGGTGGCGACCGCGCTCCGAAGCGTCATGCCCCTCTCCTCCCGGATGACCACCGTGGAGTACAAGGTGAACTTTCTCAAGCCGGTCTCCGAGGGGACGGTCACCGCCTACGCGACCCTTCTGCGCCGGGGGGCGACGATCGCCGCCGGATCGACCGAGATCCGCAACGGAGACGGAGAGGTCGTGGCGTTCGGCTCCGCGACGTACTACATTCTGAAAACGCCGGTGAAGAGAAACGGTCCTGCTATAATGGGCCGAACACAGGGCAGGGGGAGGAAACGCAGATGACCAGGGAAGGGCCGATCCGGCCGGAGATGTTTCTGGGGGAGATCCTCCGCCAGTACCCGTCCGTGCGTGGAAAGATCAAGGAGTTCTTCGGGGCCGAGTGTCTCCGGTGCGAATCGAACGAGAAAGAGACGATCCACTACACCTCCTGGCACAGGGGCCTCGACCCCAAACAGGTCTGCCGGGAGCTGAACGCCCTGCTCAAGGGGAAATGAGGACGTAGCGCCCTCCCTCGACGCCCGCCTCCCCGCGGGCGACCATTCCCTCCAGGTGCTTTCCCATGAGCGCCCACTCCCCGTAGTCGAACCAGGGACCCGGACGACCCTCGCCGTAGACGATCCGTTCCGCCACGATTTCCTCCCGTGTCCGGGGCCTACGGAGAAATTTTCGTAGCGACTCCTCCCGCCGCTCGATGACCGCGAGGTACGCCTCCATCTTCGCGGTGATGCTTCCCTCGTGGACGGGATCCTGGTGGGAAACGACATGCCTCTTCGCGCCTACCCCTGCGAGCATCCTCGCCGACCGGCGGAACTCCTCGATTCCTCCCGGCTTGTCGCCGTACCAGGGTCCGAAGGCGGTGAGGTCGTAGTCCGCGAGGAAAAGAATCTCCTCGGCGGGGAAGTAAAGGCACAGGTGACCCGGCGTGTGGCCGGGGGCCACGATCGGGACCGCTTCCGTCTTTCCGAAGCGAATCCGTTTGCGGTCGGCGACCCGGCGGGTCACGGTCCGCGGGCGGTAGGGGAACCTGTCGGCGAACAGGTCCCGGAAGAACGGCTCCTCGCCGGTACCCGAGACGCCGTACCAGTCCAGAAGGACGTCGAACGACTCGAGGGCGGGGGCGTCGCCTTCCGACGCCCATACCTCCACGTCCGGGAACCGGTGAAGGAAGAGGAAGTGGTCCTCGTGGTAGTGGGTCATGAGGATGGCCGCGAGCCCCTCTTCCTTCTTCAGGCGGAGGATCGTTCCGATGTCCGATCCGCAGTCGACGAGAATCCCGCCTCCGTCGCGGATATACAGCGAGTGGGAATGCGGGTACCGGCCGTCCTTTTCCCCTTCGATCAGCCAGATCCGGTCGGAGAGGCGGCGGATCAAGGCTCCCTCCCGGTTTCCCCCCCGGGGGATCCGGGAATCGGGGTATCATGAACGGAATCGATTTTCCGGATGGCGGCTGCGCGCATGATCAAGATCCTGCTGGTCCCGTTTTGCCTCTCGAGGGAAGAGCTGGCGTCGGTCGACAGGTTGGCCGGGGAACACGGGTACGCCGTGGTCGTGGCGAACTCCACGGCGAGTGCCCTGTCCGAGGTGCGCCGCCACATCTCCCGGGACAGCCGGGAAACGGTGCGTATCGTGGGGGTCGTGTGCGAGGGGCGCGCCAAGAAGGTCGCACTGGGGCTGCTCCTCTTGAAGATACGCCAGTTGGGGAAGAGGAGGCTCGGACTCCGCACAAGGAGCATCGAGCTTGTGCGGGTGCCGATCGTGGGGGGGACCAAGGCCGTTTTCGGCAGGAGGAGCTGCCGCGTGGGGGAAAACGTGGCGGACCGGGAGGCCTTGCGGAGGGCCCTTGCGGGGGAGGACACGTTCATGCGCCTGTAGCCGGCGGTTCCCCCGTGTCCGGTCCGGTCGTCTCGCCGGGCTCCGGGGTGTCGGGAACACGGGGCGGGCGGAAGAGGTCCCCCCTGGTGCGGATGCTCCTCGCCGTACGGCTTCGCAGCAGGAGCGCGGAAAGGTAGTAGACGATCCCCACGGCCGCTCCTCCCGCGGCGAACCGGGTGAGCGAGCCCGTGAACGTCTCCCAGGAGGCCCGTGGGAAAAGCGCGGCCAGGCAGTACGTTCCGCCAAGCGCAGCGGCCGTACCGGCAACGGCCATCTTGACGTATTCGCCAATCTCCGGGACGCCCTTCCTTCCCACCGTCCTTTTCATCAGGATTCCGAACAGGACCACCGCATGCAGGCAGATGCCGATCGTGCTCGCCAGGGCCAGCCCCCTGACCCCCATCCGCTGGGTCAGCCAGTAGTAGGCGGGCAGGGTGCAAAGCCACGCGCCGGTGCCGACCAGGGTCGGGGTCCAGGTGTCCTTCAGCGCGAAGAAGCCGCGGGACACGATCGTCTGGGCGCACCACATCGGGATTCCGACCGAGAAGAACGAGAGTGCGGCCGCCGTCTGCAGCGTGTCCCCGATGGTGAACGCCCCCCGCTGGAAAACGACGAGCACCACTTCGCGGGACAGCACGGCCGTCACGGCCGCCGCGGCGCATGAGACGAAAAAGACCCAGCGCAAGGTGAGCGACAGCGTTTCCCACATCGCCTCCCTCTCCCCCCGCGCGGCGAGGGCGGACAGGAACGGGTAGGAGGCGACGCCGGAGGCCTGGCCGAAGACCCCGACCGGCACCTGCATGAGCCTCCTCGCATTGTTCAGCCACGTGATCGCCCCTGCGAGGAGGAACGATCCGAAGATCCGCGTCATCCATTCGTCGACCACCACGAGGGAGAATCCGAGCATGATCGGGATCGACAGGCGGACGAACTCCTTCAGGCCGGGGTCGGATAGGTCGAACCGGGGGGAGAATGAGAGGCCCGTACGCCGCGCACCGAACGCCTGGACGACGAAGTTTCCCACGAACGATCCCGCCAGGACGCCCCACGCGAATCCTTCCATCCCGAATCTCTTTCCCAGGAGCAGGCCCCCGAGAATGATTCCGCCGTTATAGATGAGCGGGGCGGTCGCCGGGAGGAGAAACCGGTTCCGGGCATACTGCACCGCCATGAGGAGACCGCCGAGATAGAAGAACAGCTGCGCCGGAAGGACGATCCGGGTGAGCCTGGCGGCGATGCGGATCTGTTCCCGGGGAAACCCCGGGGCGATGAGGGGAATCAGCTGCTCGGTGAGAAATTCGCCGAGGATGACGAAGAAGAGCATCGCGATCCCCATGACCGTCGCGATGGAGGAGAACGACCGGTACCCGTCTTCCTCCCGCCCTTCCGCAAGGTAGCGGGCGAAGATCGGGATGAAGGTGATCGAGAGGGCCCCACCGGCCAGGAGATAGTTCAGGAAGTCGGGGATGGTGAAAGCGGCGAAGTAGGCGTCGGTCTCCGGGGTGGCCCCGTGCTGGTAGGCGATCACCGCGTCCCGCGCGTATCCGAGAATGCGGCTCAGGAACACCGACGCCATCATGACCGCCGCGGCGCGTCCCATCTGTCGCGTGGGCGAGTGGGCCATCCTACTGACTATAATCGATGGGGAAAAACGCTTCAGCAAAAAAGGGGATATTGACCCCCGTCACGCTCCGGGCGGTTCCCCGGGTGGTATCATGCAACGAGAGGAATAACGAGGAGGGTGCGATGTCCCAGGGAAATCGGCCCGGATGGGGGACGGGGTGAAGGCGGCGGAAGATACGATGGAGGGGAGACGCCCCGTCGAGGGGGTGAAGAACGTCCTGGCGATCGCCTCCGGGAAAGGGGGGGTCGGCAAGTCGACGGTCAGCGCGAACGTCGCGGCGGCCTTCCGGAGAGCGGGCGCCCGGGTGGGGCTTCTGGACGCCGACATATACGGACCGTCGATCCCGATGCTTCTGAACCTGGACGACCACCAGCTGTTGGGCGAGAACGGGAGGATCCTGCCGGCTGACGCGGACGGGATCAAGGTCGTCTCCATGGGGTTTTTGCTCGAGGAGGACTCCCCGGTCATATGGCGGGGCCCGATGCTCATGAAGGCGCTTACGCAGTTCCTCCACGGCACGAAGTGGGGGGAGCTGGACTATCTGGTCATCGACCTTCCCCCGGGCACGGGGGACGTCCCGCTCTCGCTGGTACAGATGGCGCCGGTCGCG
>Ga0210060_1000537_pt1 | contig 11639 bp, 9 predicted proteins | sample Joice_CattailNLB_FD_184871 | JGI IMG/M metagenome (GOLD analysis project Ga0210060, IMG submission 184871) | Wetland microbial communities from San Francisco Bay, California, USA, that impact long-term carbon sequestration - Joice_CattailNLB_D2... | ecosystem: Environmental > Aquatic > Marine >...
TCGCCCTGACCTTCGATACCTCCGGCAAGACGCCGGACCGCGACAACCACGCGGCGATTTCCGCGCAGGTCGCCCATGGCAAGCGCGTCTGGGAAGAGAACAACTGCATCGGCTGTCACACCCTGCTCGGCGAAGGCGCCTACTTCGCACCGGAGCTCGGCAACGTCTACACCCGCTTCGGCAACTCGACGGACGCCATCATCGGCTTCATCAAGGGCCGTCCCGCCGGGGGTATACCGGGACGCCGGAGCATGCCGCAGTTCAATCTTTCCGACGAGGATCTGGCGGCCGTCGCGGCCTTCCTGAAGTACACCAGCGAGATCAACACCGCCAACTGGCCACCCAACGTACAGGGCTGAGGGACTCACCATGCAATATCAATCACAAGCCGTTGCCAAACCCTATTTCATCGCCGCCATCGGCCTGTTCGTCGGCCAGATCCTGTTCGGCCTGGTTATGGGACTGCAGTACGTGTGGGGCGATTTCCTGTTCCCGGAGATCCCGTTCAACGTCGCGCGCATGGTGCACACCAACCTGCTGATCGTGTGGCTGCTGTTCGGCTTCATGGGCGCCGCCTACTTCCTGGTGCCGGAGGAATCGGAACGCGAACTGCACAGCCCGAGACTGGCACTGCTGCTGTTCTGGGTATTCCTGATCGCCGGCGCGCTGACGGTGCTGGGCTACCTGCTGGTTCCCTACGCGGGCCTGGCGAAGCTGACCGGCAATGAATTGCTGCCGACCATGGGACGGGAATTCCTGGAGCAGCCGACCATTACCAAGCTCGGCATCGTCATCGTGGCGCTGGGCTTCCTCTACAATATCGGTATGACCATCCTCGGCGGGCGCAAGACCGTCGTCAACCTGGTGATGCTGACCGGCCTGACCGGCCTGGCGCTGCTGTTCCTGTTCGCGTTCTACAACCCGGACAATCTGGTCAAGGACAAGTTCTACTGGTGGTGGGTCGTGCACCTGTGGGTCGAGGGCGTCTGGGAACTGATCCTCGGCTCGATCCTGGCCTTCGTGCTGATCAAGGTCACCGGCGTCGACCGCGAGGTCATCGAGAAGTGGCTGTACGTCATCATCGCCATGACCCTGATCACCGGCATCATCGGCACCGGCCACCATTACTACTGGATCGGCACACCGGAATACTGGCAATGGTGGGGCTCGATCTTCTCCGCCATGGAACCGATCCCGTTCTTCATGATGACGGTATTCGCCTTCAACATGGTCAACCAGCGGCGCCGCGAGCATCCCAATCAGGCCGCCGTGCTGTGGGCGCTGGGTACGGCCGTGATGGCCTTCCTCGGGGCCGGCGTGTGGGGTTTCCTGCATACGCTCGCGCCGGTCAACTACTACACGCACGGCACGCAGATCACCGCGGCGCATGGCCACATGGCCTTTTACGGCGCCTACGTGATGATCGTGCTGACCATCATCTCCTACGCCATGCCGATACTGCGCGGTGAGGAGGCCAGCAGCATGCGCTCCCAGGTGCTGGAGATGTGGTCGTTCTGGTTCATGACCGTCTCCATGGTGTTCATCACGCTGTTCCTGACGGCGGCCGGCATCCTGCAGGTATTCCTGCAGCGTTATTCCGATACCCCGCTGCCCTTCATGCAGGTGCAGGAGAAGGTCGAGCTGTTCTACTGGCTGCGCGAACTGGCCGGCGTGGTGTTCCTGATCGGCCTGGTCATGTACGTGCTGTCGTTCTTCGTCAAGGGCGGCGAGCGCTACGTGGCTGCCACAGACACGGCCTGACATGTGACCGATTCTGCGTACCTCCCGGCAGGCACCGAGACCGGAACTGCCGGGGGCCGCACACAACGGATGTGCGAGGATGCCGAGCCACGGATGTTCGGCATTTTCATTTCAGGCACTGCAAGTTGCTTTCGATTCGGCAGAGCGGCCGGGAGAACCTCGAGATGACACATAAGCTGGCAAAAATCCCCGGCAGCACGGCGGAAATCCCCTTTTACAAGCCCCAGCGCAACGAGGTGGAGCTGTTCGGCTATGCCTGGCACAACCAGCTGCCGGTGCTGCTGAAGGGGCCGACCGGCTGCGGCAAGACCCGTTTCATCGAGCACATGGCCGCACGTCTCCAGCGGCCGCTGTATACCGTGGCCTGCCATGACGATCTGACCGCCGCCGACCTGGTCGGGCGTCACCTGCTGGGCGACGGTGCCACCTGTTGGCATGACGGCCCGCTCACCCGGGCGGTGCGCGAGGGCGCGATCTGCTACCTCGACGAAATCGTCGAGGCACGCAAGGACACCACCGTGGTGCTGCACCCGCTGTCCGACGACCGCCGCATGCTGCCGATCGAGCGCACCGGTGAAATCCTGCATGCACCGCCGGAATTCATGCTGGTGGTGTCCTACAACCCGGGCTACCAGAACATGCTCAAGGGCATGAAGCCTTCCACACGGCAGCGTTTCGTGTCGATGCGCTTCGACTACCCGGCCGCCGTGCTGGAAGCCGGGATCCTGGTCGCGGAAACCGGCATCGAGCCGCCGGTCGCGCAACGGCTGGTGCAGCTGGCCAACGACCTGCGCAACCTCAAGGACCACGACCTGGAGGAATCCGCCTCGACACGCCTGCTGATCTATTGCGCGCGCCTCATGCGCGACGGCTTCGATCCGCTCGAGGCGGCCCGCGCCGCCCTGATCGAGCCGCTGAGTGACGACGAGACCACGGTCGCGGCCTTGATGGAGGTCGTGCAGGCGAGCCTGGGTGACTAGCCGTCACCCCTGCCGCGATGACCTATAGTGGATTTGACATGAACGCGCACACCCCAGACAGTCGGCCCGCGACGGACACGCCCCCCGGCAAGTCCCTGGCCGTGAGCGCGGAAACACTCTACCTGGTCAACCTGCTGTTGCTGCCGGGCGTCGCCTTCCTGGTCCTGCTGGTGCTGTTTCTGACCCGCTACCGCCAGGCCGCGCCGCTGGCCGCCAACCACCTGGCCCAGACCACCGGCGTCAGCGTCGTGGGCGGCGCCCTGCTGGTGAGCGTCATCCTGGCCATCATCCTGCTCGGCGGATTCGATACCGGCTGGACGTGGGTGGTCGTGGTGCTCTATTTCACCTTCATTCACAGCACCCTGATCCTGCTCGGCGTGCTGGGACTGGTGCGCGCCATGGCCGGCGAGCACTACCGCTATCCCCTGCTCGGGCGCCTGTTCCAGCCATGAACAGGACACAGCTGGCAAGGCTCTGCTGGCGCAGCGGGTTTTTCGCGCTGTTCCTGCTGGCGCCGCCGCTCGACCTGTTTCGCTATGACCTGACCCGGGGACATTTCGTGCTGCTGGGCCAGGCCTGGACACTGGGCATCGACGCCGGCAGCGCACTGCCGGCCAGCCTGAACCTGATTCTGCGCGGCCTGCTGCCGGTCATCGCCCTCGTCGGCATCGGCCTCTGGGTAGCCTGGCGCTATGGCCGTCTGTATTGCGGCTGGCTGTGCCCGCACTTCAGCGTGGTGGAAATCGTCAATGCCCTGCTGCGGCGCGCCACCGGCAAGCTCTCGCTCTGGGAGCGGGAGGCACTGCCGACCCGCCAGTCCGACGGGACACGCATCGAACCCCGTGCCGCATGGTGGGTGGCGGTCGCCGTGGCCGTCACCGGCTTTGCCCTGCTCTGGGCCGTCACCCTGCTGACCTACCTGCTGCCGCCCGCCGAGGTGTGGGGCAACCTGGTGCACGGCACCCTGACCCGCAACCAGGCCCTGTTCCTGGGCGTGGCCAGCGCGCTGCTGGTGATCGAGTTCACGCTGGCGCGCCACCTGTTCTGCCGCTATGGCTGTGCCGTCGGCCTGTTCCAGAGCCTGGTCTGGATGGGCAACCCGCGCGCCCTGGCGGTGGGTTTCGATCGCCGGCATGCCACGGTGTGCGCGGATTGCGACGCCTCCTGCGAACATGCCTGTCCGATGCGCCTGCAGCCGCGCCGTATCAAGCGCCGCATGTTCACCTGTACCCAGTGCCAGCAATGCATCCAGGCCTGCGACAGGGTCAACGCTCCGCGCGGCAGGCCGGGCGTGCTGCGCATGCTCGAAGGCGACTGCGCGCAGGCGCACACGGTTGGCGAGAGCCGGCGGCGCGAAGACACCGCCCGGGACTGTTTCCCGCGGGCACGCTGACATGGAAGAACAGGTCGGACAGCTCTGGCACCGGCTGATCACCCGCGCCGCGCGCCGTGGCTATCCGCAGGCCGCGGTGGAGCTGGCGGAAGTGCAACAGCCGGTCGCACTGCTGTTTCGTGCCCTCGGCGGCGAACCCGGTCTGCGTATCGAGTCCGCCACGGAAACCGCGCACGGTGCGCGCCGCCGCCTGATCGAGCGCGTTGCCGGCAAGGGCCGCCATATCGAACTGGCCTGGCGCGATGACGAGACCCTGCGGCTGCCGGGACGCATCGCCTGGTTTGCCGAGCGCGAACTCAACCGCGAGCTGTACCTGTGGCTGGCCGCACTCGCCGCCAGCCCGACATCACCTGACGGGGGCGACTGGCTGCAGTGCAGCGCCGCCGCGACGGCGGCGCTGCTGGCACGCTATCCCGGCCTGCGCCAGCGCTACCGCCGGCTGCTGCAGGCACACCTCGCACAGCGCCCGGTGCCGGACGGCCTGCGGCCAGCCGAGGCGGCTCGCGAACACGCCATCCGCGGGACATTGCTTGAACCGGCCGTGCCGGCCGGCCCGCTACCCGGTGCACGCACGGCGCCCGCCCCGGTGCCGCTGTGGCTGCATCCCGAACCACCCGTCATGGCAGCGACGCGGCCTGCAGCCGACGACCCGGATGAATCAGCCGGAGACAACGGCAGCCAGGCCGTGGACACCGGCAAACGCCGGCGCGGCGAACGGGTCGATCCGCCGCAGGGTCGCGGCGGGCTGCTGGCATTCCGCCTGGAGAGCCTGTTCACGCGCGCGGAACATGTCGCCGTCGATCGCAGTACGGAGGAAAACACGGACCCGGATGCCCACGCCGCGCTCGAGGACCTGGACGTGCTCAGCCTGGCGCGTGACCGCAGGCGTACGGCCGCACGCCTGCGCTTCGATCTCGACCTGCCGCCCGCGGCACATGACGACATCCACCTGGGCGCCGGCATCGCGCTGCCGGAATGGGATTACCGCAGCAGGCAGCTGCTGCCGGACCGCTGCCGCCTGCAACCGCTGCTCGCACGCGATGCCGCGGCGCTGCCGTTGCCGGGCCACCTGGCGCGCAAGGCACGCCGCCTGCGCGCCCTGTTCGAACTGCTGAAACCGCGCCGGGTCTGGCAAAACGCCCAGACAGACGGCTGTGAACTCGATATCAATGCCGTCATCATGCATGCCACGGATCGCCTGCATGGCCGGGAACCCGATGACGCCACCCTGTTTCGCAGTTTCCGCAATGCCGGGCGCGACCTGTCCTGCCTGCTGCTGGCCGACCTGTCACTGTCGACGGACGCATTCATCAACAACGAGCAGCGCGTGATCGACGTGATCCGCGACAGCCTGTTCCTGTTCTCCGAGGCACTCGCCGCCACCGGCGACCGCTTCGCGCTGTACGGCTTTTCCTCGCGGCGACGCAGCCACGTGCGCTTCCACATCCTGAAACCCTTCAGTGAACCGTATACGGATGCCGCGCGCGGGCGTATCGCCGCGCTGCGCCCCGGCTATTACACGCGCATGGGCGCCGCCATCCGCCATGCCACCACGCTGCTGCTGCAGGAGCCCGCCAGTGACAGGCTGCTGCTGCTGATCTCCGACGGCAAACCCAACGACCTTGACCATTACGAGGGACGCTATGGCATCGAGGACACCCGTCACGCGATCCACGCAGCGCGGCGCAGTGGGGTACGGCCGTTCTGCGTCACCATCGACGAGCGCGCCCGCGCCTACCTGCCCTACCTGTTCGGCAATGCCTACATGCTGGTACGCCATGCCGGCGAGCTGCCGGGCAAACTGCCGTTGCTGTATGCGCGCCTGACCGGCTAGGCGTCATCGCGACGACTGCATGGAAAAGGTGAGACGGAAACCGGTCTAGAGGCTGGCCTGGGGCCATGCAGGCGGCAGGGCACCAGCAGCAGGCGGCGCTGGAGCAGTTACCGGGGAAGGCTGTAACAAAGCAGTCTGAAACTATTGAGCCTTGCACAAACAAGTGACAACGTTCGCAACCAACAGTTGCCATTCCGGCACAGGCCGGAATCCGGTATGTGCGTGCTTTTCCGGATTCCGGCCAGCACTCGCTACGCTCGCAATGACATGAGACATGGAATAATCAGCGGTTCATCAGGACACGATACCGCCGTCGCGCACGTAGGCACGCAGCTTCTCGATATCGTGAATGCGCACCGCATTGTCCTCGATGTCGAGAAAACCCTCGCGTCCCAGCCTGGCAAAGGTCCGCGACAGGGTCTCCGGCGTAATCGACAGCCGCGACGCGATCACATGCTTGGGTGTATCCAGGTGGATCACGCTGGCATCCAGGTCGGTGCTGGGCACCTGGTCAAGCAGATAGGCAATCACCCGGAAGGCGGCGTTGTGCAGCGTCAGGCGGTCGATCTCGGCGATCTGCCAGTGCAGGCGACGGCTCATCTGGGCCATCACCGCGAAACAGGCATCGGTCGACTCCCGCAGGATGCCTTCATAGGTCCCCGCGTTGATCCCCCAGACGCTGCTCCTGACCAGGGCCGTGGCCGTGACCGGGTAGACACGGGTACCGGAAAACATCACGGCCTCGGCAAACGAGCCGCCGGGCGATATCAGGTCGATGACCTTCTCCTGGCCCTCGGGAGACACCAGCGCCAGTTTCACCTGCCCGCTGCGCAACAGGAAAATCTCCCGGAACGGCTGGTGCTGCTCGAACAGGACTTCCCCCTCGTCGAGCGCTACGGCGCGCGTATGCTCCAGGATGCGCTCGAACTGCTGTTCCGGCAGCTTAGAGAACAGCATGCAGCGCCGCAGGCGGAGTAGCGCATCGCTGCGCTGATCAGTTGTCAGCTGGCCGTATCGCATAGAACCCTGAGGGATTGGTTGACTGGCGGGCATGTTACAGGAAAGTGTAAAGAAAATGAGCAGTTTGACACACAGACAGCGCTTACTGGCGGTAACTGCCCGTGCGGATTATTGACCCGTGATATCCAAACCAATACCCTATCGGCTCGCAAGGTCAGGGGCGATTAGCTCAGCGGGAGAGCACTGCCTTCACACGGCAGGGGTCACTGGTTCAATCCCAGTATCGCCCACCAATAACACTATATATTTAAAGCATTTTTAGCAGTTCGCGCCATTCGCTAGACTGTAATTTTTCCGGCTGTAGTGTAAATGTAGTGCAGCCCAGGTGATTATGTGCCGCGCATAAAAGCAAAGGCCGCCCCACGGACGGCCCCTGCACACCTTTCCCGGCGTTGCCAGATCGCAGACTTATCCCGTCTTAATGAATCGGGCTGGATGACGATGTAGTATTCCGTATAGGAGACTGCAATGAAGAAATTACAACTGCTGGGCGTACTGTGTGCCTGTTTTGGCCTGCTTCTCAGTTTCCTCGCCCATGCAACCGCTGTACCTGGCCAGGGCTCCTGGGAGACCACCCTGCTGCCGCGTGACCTCGACGGCAACCCTTCCACTATCGAGGCATATTACGACACGGTGCTGAACATCACCTGGCTGGCGGATGCGAATGCCGCCGGGTCGTCGACCATGACCTGGTACTCGGCCATTGCCTGGGCAGCGGGTCTCAACATCAATGGTATTACCGGCTGGCGCTTGCCGGTTGTCCACCCCATCGACGGCACCACGGCGGACGATATGGACCTTTCCTACATCGGCACGGAAGATCGCGGTTACAACGTCAGCGCGCCTGGAACGCTGTATGCGGGCAGTACGGCCAGCGAGATGGCCTACATGTTCTACAACACGCTGGGCAACCTGGCCTGGTGTGATCCGGGCACTTCGACAGTGTCCAGTTGCAGCGGTCCCCAGGCCGGCTGGGGTCTTACCAACACCGGCCCGTTCAGCAACCTCCAGTCCAACCCCTACTGGTCGAACACGACGTGCTACAGTGGTACCCGCGCGTGGGACCTCCATTTCGACGCTGGCAACCAGGGCTGTAGCTCTAAGACCTATCCAGGCCCCATCTATGCCTGGGCTGTGCACGACGGCGATGTCGGCGCAGGACTACCAATTCCTCCAGGTGATACTGATGGTGATGGATTACCTAATAATATAGAGGATAAAAATGGGAATGGAATCGTTGATCCCGGCGAGACGGACCCCCTGAATCCCGACACGGACGGCGATGGCGCACTGGATGGTCAGGAGGACGCCAATCACAATGGTGTTGTCGATGCCGGCGAAGCCGATCCGCTGGACTTTGACAGTGATGATGATGGGCTGACGGATGGTTATGAAATCAATGTCATCGGCACCGATCCAAGCACATCAACAACTGTGTATAAGCTTCAGTGTGACATGAACTTTGATAACAATGTGAATCTAGGTGACTTGATTTTGCTACAGAGACAGCTTCTAGATAATTAACAGCCCTCTACCTCTTCGGCTCCGGCCTGCTGGGGCTGATTGGGGTGGCGAGGAAGAAAGCGGCTTAATAATTCTTCGCATGGCGGCCTCCGGGCCGCCTTTTTCTATCAGCGTAAACTCCCCGACCATATGCCCCTCGTCCCCGCGATGCTCGGAATACTGCATGATGTAGCAGCCGTCATACTCGGTGTGGTTCATCGTTGCCGATAGCAGGGCTTCGTATAACTCCCGTTCTTTTTCGATACTGACCAGGATTACACATGTTTTCATGGCTGCACAATATCAGGAAATGCTAAAGGACGGGAATCGACCGAGGCTGTGTGAAAACGCTGACGGCAAGATGCCTCGGGAAATACCGACTCCACCAGAGGCTCGTAGCGCTGCAATCGACATGTGAGAAGTGGTTTTGGTACCCCCGGTTTAATGCAAGTTTTGAGTCTTCACACAGTCTGGGTCGATTCCCGCCTTTAAGTCTTTGATTATATAAGCCGTATTTAAAGGTCCGAAATGGATCGTATCTACGACGTACACTCGCCCTGTTCACTCCATTCTTCCATGCATAGAATACCGTGAATGGGAAAGCGCAGCGAAACTGACAAGGCCATCCGCAATATCATGAACTGGGCGAAGCGGCCTGAGTGGTCAGAGGAACAGGTAGCTGTGTTCGACGCCCATCTCGCCCCCGTGTGCGATCGCACTGACATCACACAGGAAGTGCTCATTCAGGAGTTGGAGGAACACGGGTACGGGGGCATGCTGTTTGGCATGATGTTCGAGGATTTTGTCAGTCGACGTTTAGCGGGCGATAGAAACCTCATCGATGACTACCTGCAGCGCCGCGGCTGGCGCGAGAGCGTTCCCGGTCGGCGTTACCTGCAACAACTGCGCGATTCCGTACTTTCCCTCTATGAAGTAGTCGACGTCTCTCCTGGCCAGCACTGCGATCTGCGCGACCTGGTCCGTGGTGGCGCAACGATTCGTGTCCATGAACACCTGGGCACCCAAGGCATGGTCAGATGGGACCACATCGCAGCCCGCATTCTGAGGGTGAATGACAAGACTGGTTTTTCCGGAGGCATCCTGCCGTATCCCCGGGAAGCCTCACAGAAACTGCTCAAGGTTCTGGCAGACTCACGCAAACGCTTCGATAAAAAGCTCGCACGACTGGCTGACAAGGAAACCGTGGAGCGGGTGTTGTCACAGGAATATCTGGAGGAACGCTTTCTGCAGGAAGCCTGCCCCGCCTTCACCGGCATCTGGGTCATGCATACCCTGGAGCGCCTGCAGCAGCCGCTACCGGAACTGGTCAACCGCGATAGTGAGGCTCTGGTATTTTGCGAGACCCGCTTTCCGTTTCTTGCCGAACACCTTGATGAAATAGCGCGTCGATTCGATGATGCAGCCGACTGGGAACGCGGCAACCCGAAAGGACACACCTGGAGCTGGCTGCCGGAGACGGATATCGCACCCGAAAGACCACACAGCGGCATGACCCTCGAATCTCTGCAGAATGGTCAGCACCCGCTCAGTGGCACGCTGGAATTGACACCCGGGGTTGTCATGCTGACCACCAATTCCAGGGAACGGGCACAGCACGGACAGGCCATGCTGGAATCACTCCTGCAAGGCCTCATCGGACCGGCCCTGAGCAGTCTGCAAACGCCCGAACAAATGCTGGCCGAGCGTGACACGCGCCGGCAAGATACCAACGCTCAGGAACCGGCTGACAGCATCGACCCCGAGATCGCTGCCGAAATCATCCAGCACACCCTGGACCAGCACTACCGCCGGGTACTGGATGAACCGGTTCCTGCGCTTGGCGACAAGACCCCGCGGCAATGCGCCCGCAGCAAAAAGGGCCGTGAACAGGTCATCGAGTGGCTGAAACACCTGGAGAACAACGAACTGCGTCGCGCCGCAAGTCAGGGACAAACACCCTATGACAGCCGCTGGATGTGGGATGAGCTGAAACTGGGGCAGCACAGGGAATAACAGATAGAGAGTACCATTTCGGATTATTTCCATTCTTCACCTGCTTAATACGAATTGGTTGCTACACCCTTTCCTCACATCAGCACAGCGACAAATACCGTCGAGGCTTGTTCGCAAACAAAGCAGCACATTGAGTCATTCCACAGACCAATTTCTTGTCACACTTTTGTCACACCGCGAACAAAACTCCGCGTGATTCGGCCTTACCGGGCAACAGGCTATGTGATTCATATTGCTTGTGATAATCTGTAAATCCCTGAAACAGAACGGGCCTAACAACTGATTCACACGGCAGGGGTCACTGGTTCAATCCCAGTATCGCCCACCAATCAAATACCACCCGCAGAGCGGGTGGTATGATGAAAGCCCCCAGAGGGGGCTTTGGTCAAAGCCCTGCCAGCCGCATCTGCTCCTGGCGCTTCTCTTCCTGTTCCTGGTTCAGAATGTACTCCCGGATCATCTGCTCCTCTAATCCTACCGTACTGACGCAATAGCCCCGGGCCCAGAAATGCCGGCCCGTGAAATTCCGCTTCACCTGCAGATACTCCCGGAAAATCCGGATCGCCGACTTCCCCTTCAGAAAACCCACCGTATGGGCCACGCTGAACTTCGGCGTAATCATCAACAGCATACGGATGTGATCCCGCATCGCATAACCCTCGACCAGCTCCAGACCACCCTGACGACATAACTCCCGAAATATCCCCCCAGTTTCCATATGCAAGGTCCCGTAGATCGACTGCTTGCGATACTTCGGCACAAATACAATGTGATATCTGCAATAATGCTTGACGTGAGCCTGGCTCTGCCACTCTCACATGTTGGCCTCCTGTTCGAACTTGCCGGTTCAATGGGAGGCCAATCTTCTTACACCGCACGACGCAACGGCAGAGCCTTGTCATGTCGCACCGCCAGAGGCAGTGGTTTACCTGGATTCAATTATTGTTGCCATCATCGGAACTTATAACCCGGCCGTGGCCAGCTGGGCACAACAAGCCGTCGCGGGAATCGATTTCTCAAAAGTGGTGTTCCAGGGCATGCTTGGACTGGAGGTGATCGCCCTGTCCTTGCCGGTCAACCAGATGCTGCCGGGACTGATCGCCATCCCCATCGTGTTGTTGGCGCGCTGGGTGAG
>Ga0210060_1000538_pt1 | contig 11610 bp, 9 predicted proteins | sample Joice_CattailNLB_FD_184871 | JGI IMG/M metagenome (GOLD analysis project Ga0210060, IMG submission 184871) | Wetland microbial communities from San Francisco Bay, California, USA, that impact long-term carbon sequestration - Joice_CattailNLB_D2... | ecosystem: Environmental > Aquatic > Marine >...
GGGGGCCGAGTGGGCGGAAGGCTGGAGGGCCTGGCTGTTCGTGGTGGGGCCCGCGGCCCTGGCGTGGCCCGTGTGGCAGGGCGCGATCCGCGTGGGTGAGGAGACGGGAGCGAGGCTGCACGCGGACGAGCCGCTGGGGATCGGGTCGAACGCGATGTTCTACGGCACGGCGATCGCCTGGGCTGCCGCAGCGACCATCGCGCTGCCGCCGCCGGCGGACGCGTTTCCGCTGGAGGTCGCGCTGGCGATCGGACTCCTGTTTCTGGCGCCCGGCATCCTGCGCCGGAATGCCGCCATGCACCTGGCCGGACTCGGCGCGTTCGCGGTCGGGATCTTCGCCCAGTGGAGCTGGCTCGGCTGCGCCGCGGGCCTCTCCGTTCTGGCGGCGTTCGCCGCGCTGACGACCCGGTCCGGTCCGCTGGCCGAGAACCGCTGGACCGGCTCCGCCCTGGCCGGCGCGGCGACCTACGCCCTGTTCGGGGCGAACGCGGAGCAGCGACCGGCCGGCGATCCGGCGCTGTACGGCCGTTGGGCGGGAGCCATGTACCTGGTCGTGGCCTCGGCGGTGGGCATCGCCGGACCGCTGTGGGTGAAGACGGAGCAGAGGTGGGAGCGGCCCGGAGGATTCAACCTGCGAATGGCGACCTGGCTCCTGGCCGCCGGCGTCGCCCTGTCCGGCGGGACGATCGAGATCCCCGCCTTCGTGCTGGAGCGAGGCGGTTCGGAGCTGGCGGCCGGGCTCGCGGTGAGCGCGTACTGGCTCGTCCTGGCGGGAGGACTCCTGGCCTACGGCTTCTGGAAGAACGTGAAAGCCGTGCGTGTCACCGGTCTGGCGGTCGCCGGACTGGCGATCGGGAAGGTCGTCTTCGTCGATCTCGCGGAGCTGAGGGCTCTGTACCGCGTGGGCTCCCTCGCGCTGCTCGCTGTCATCGCTCTGGTGGCGGCGCGAGCCTACCACCGGCGAGGGCCCTCAGAGTCACCGCCGCGGGAAGCCTAGGCCGACCGCTCCGGGCCACCGGCGTCCGACGCGGACAGGGACCAGGAACTTCCGGCCGGGCGGCGAAAGCCCGGCCGGAGGTTCGGACCGGCGCCGGCGCTATTCGCCGTATCCCGGCGGAGGCACCTCGTAGTTGAACATGTGACGGTAGATCTTCCACGTGCCGTCCGGCTCCTGCCTGCACACGACGCCGTAGCGACCCGAGGAGACGATCAGTTCGCCCTCCGGCGGGGTGGCCGTCACCTCGAACGCTCCCCACGCCGCGGCAACTCCGCCCGCGGCCACGAAGTCCTCCCGCATCACCTTCAGCTCCTGCGGCACGCCGGCCGCGAAGGAGGCGGCGTAGGTCTCCGCGATGCCGGCCGGATCGAGCACAGGCGACAAAGGCGGCGCCTGCGTGCCATCCGCGGCCCACAGGTCGGCGAGCCCGGCCGCGTCGCCGGCGTTGTACGCCGCGATGTACGCCGCCTCGATCTCATCCATCGCCTGCTCGACCGCAGCGCGGTCGGCGACGGCCACATCCATCGCGACCGCCGCCATCTCGGCCGCGCCTTCCGCCTCCGCCTCCGCATCGACGGGCTTCTGCTGTCCGCACGCCGCGATCGTCGCCAGGGCCGGCAACGCCAGGAACGGGACCCACCTCGGGATCATGCTGTCCTCCTCACTCGAGTGAATTGCCGCGCCTCAACGAACCTGGACGTTGCCGCCGTCGAGGGGCCACACCGGGTTGTCGGTGGGCATGTTCGAACAGAAGTCCCACGCCACCTGCGGATCGTACTGGAACCACACGGTGCGCGTCATTTCGTCGGGCGGTGCGTTCGCCCCTTCGCCGTTGTCGATCACGCGAAGGCCGAAGTACCGGCCGATGTTGCCCTCGGCGCCCGCCTGAACGGCCCTGCCGGCGAACCAGGCCTCGTTGCCGGACACGGACATGCACCCGACCTCGACCATGATCCGCCCGCGGGACCGACGGCTGCGGAACTGATGGTGCCACAGGCCGTGAACCTGTCCATCGGGCCCCTGGACCACGTTGAAGGCGATGTTAATCCAGTTGTTGCTCGGCTCCGGTACCCACAGCGTACCCTTGCCCGTCACCACGTGCCCGCCGTTGTAGGCGTCGAACCGGGCCGTCACCGCGTCCAGCTGAGTCACCGGCTCCGAGGGGGCCTGACCGTCGCACGACAGCAGGACCATCGGGAGGGCGAGCACGAGCGCGAACAGCACGGCCCTCAGAGAGATTCTCATCGACCACCTCCGCAGGAATGCGTTGCACCGGAGGGGGGTGCGGGTCAGAAAGCGGGGGGGGTCCGACGAGTCAATATAAGGCGGCGGAAGGAGGATCGCTCGTCCGGGCCAGGGACCAAACCAAAGGGGCGACCGCGCGATCCGCGGCCGCCCCTCGAAACGAATTCAGCTGTTTGTGTCTATTTCAATGCGTAAGGAGACTTACGGGGCCGACATCTCGATGTTCCACAGGTAGTCCACGTGCCCGTTGCACACGCCCGCGAACTCGTTGGCCAGCTCCGATTTGTGCTCGCCGACCCATTCGAGCACGTTCGAGCGCGCCGTCAGCACGGCGTCTTCGCTGGCGCCGTCGGTCACGAGGAGTCGCCGGTACTTGTCTCCCATGAAGTGGGCGAACCACGACCACGAGTCGATCAACCCGGACTCCACCTGCGCGTTCAGCGGTTCGGCGTATACTTCCTCGAGCAGCAGATCGGCGAGCGCCTCGTGGTTCTCGTCGCACACCCAGTAGGTCGACATCCCGGTCGACGGACGCTGCTTCGCGACTTCCTGCGCCGGCGCGGACCCGGTGACGAAGTTCCAGATGTAATCCTCGTGCTCTCCACAGGCGTCCCAGAACGCCGCCAGCGACTCGGGATCCTTCTCACCCCACTCCGCGACCATGCCGTCCACGGCGTCGAACAGCTTCGCACGGTCCATCCCGACCATGTAGATCGCCCGGCTCCAGGCGCCGCCCGTGCCGTGAACGAGAGAGCCCCAGGCCGTCAGGTCGCCCGCGTCGATGTGGGCCTGGACGAGGGGGCCCCAGTTGTCCCGGATGATCTCGCTTACACCGGCACTCGGGCTGAGGTCGCACTTGAAGTACGCGCCGTAGATCATCGGCGTCGGTTCATCTTCCTGGGCCGCGGCGGTCGTCGGGATCAGCGCCGCCAGACACAGGGCGCAGGCCAGAACTGCAGTGAGTGGTCGTAACGTCATTCGGAGCCTCCTGGGCAATGGGTGGGCCTCGAAACGCCGGCTGGGACCAGCCGGCCGTACCTCGGCCGAGTGTTGAAATGCCGCCCGCATTTCGACCCCACCGTACTCAAACCGACACGCGATGAGAAGTGCCCGGCGGATCGCCGGAACGCACGTGGAAGGCCGGCTTCCCGCGGGCCGGCGCGCAACCTATTGTCAGGTATGACTTCCGACCCCACTCTCCCCGAAGAGTACGAAGTCCCGGAGGACGACGCCGATCTGCTCGCTGAATGCCGGGCGGACACCTTCCGCTCGGGTGGACCCGGCGGCCAGCACCAGAACAAGACGGAGTCCGGAGTGCGCCTGACGCACCTCCCCTCGGGAATCAGCGTCACCGCCCGTGAGTCCCGAAGCCAGCACCGGAATCGGCAGTTGGCCCTGGATCGGCTGCGGGCGGCCCTGGAGGAAGCGGGCCGCGAAGAACGTCCGCGAATCCCCACCCGGACGCCGGCGCGTGAGAAGCGGAAGCGCCTCGAGGAGAAGCGCCGACGGGCCGCGGCGAAGAAGCTGAGAAGGAAGCCGGACCCGGACACGGATCCGTAGCTCTCCGGGCCGCCGCCGGGACCTCGACATCCGCGCCGACCGCAGGGCTTGCTCCGGGGCGCTCCGGCCGTATACTCGCGCCATGAACAAGACGAAACTGCTCGCGGCCCTGCCGCTCGTTCTGATGATCGCCCCCCAGGCTCTCGCCCAGGACTCGTCTCCGGGAGTCGGCGACACCGCCTACGTGGCCGGCGAATACCGAGTGTACGACGGAGCCGGCCAGCCGGCCTCGATCGACGACATCATGGCCGCCATGGGCGACCACCAGGTGGTGTTCATCGGCGAAGCGCACGACGACCCTACCGGCCACATGCTCGAGGCCGAGCTGCTGAGGAGGGCTTTCGAGACGTACGGATCGCCGGGAGCGAACGGAGGCTCACCTCGCCCGGTCGCTCTGTCGCTCGAGTTCTTCCAGCACGATGTCCAGCTGGTCCTCGACGAGTATCTCGCCGACCTGATCACCGAGAAGGCGTTCCGCACGGACAGCCGGCCGTGGCCGCGGTACGAGACCGACTACCGGCCGCTGATCGAATTCTCGAAGCAGAACGGCCTGAGCGTGATCGCGGCCAACGCGCCCCGGCGCTACACGACGCGGGTGACGATGCACGGCCGCGAGTCGCTGAACGACCTGAGTCCCGAGGCGCTGTCCTACATTGCCCCCCTGCCCTACGGACAGCCTTCCGAGGCCTACCGCGACCAGTGGATCCAGGTGATCAGCGAGGTGATGGAGGAAGAAGGCATGAAGTGCGGAGTGCCGGTCGAGGAGCTCGCAGCGGAGGAGGGCGAGGAGGTCGTGGCGCGGGCGCCCGTCGGCTCGCACGGGAACATGGGCAACCAGCTGAGCAGCCAGGTGCTGTGGGACGCCACGATGGCGTGGTGGATCTCCCGGTACCTGGAGGAGCAGCCGGACGCCCTGATTCTCCACATGGTCGGCGGATTTCACGTCGAGCGCGGCACCGGCACGCCCGAGCATCTCGAGGCGTACCGCCCCGGGACGAGCCGGATGATCGTGGTGCTCCAGCCGGTGGAGGACATCGACACGTTCGAGCCGGCTCCGGCCGGCGAATGGGGCGACTTCGTGATCCAGACGGACGAGTCGCGCACGCTCGAGAAGATCGAGTGCCGGCAGTTCCTGGCCGAGCGGGAGGCCGGCGAGACGCAGGAGTGACCAGAACCGCGGAACAGGGCGCGTTCACGAACCCGCCGACGACTGGCCGCGAGCTTCGCGCTTACTGCTTGACCACCCGGAAGGTGCCGGTCTCCGGATCTCCGCACTCGGCCGCAGGGTCAGGGTGGTCGGCCGTGTGAACCTCCGTGAACGTCCCGCTCAGGGTGTCGGCGACGAACGTTCCCGAAAACTCTACCCCCGACGCGCAATCGCTGTTCGTGCTCGTCACGGTCATCTCGCCGTCGTCCACCGAGTGACCGTTCTCGGTGCCACTGATGTGCCACGACGTGTTGTCCGGCTCTCCGATGCTCGCCGTGCCGGTCAGAGAGTTGCCGTTCTGGGAGATCAGCATCGTGAGCGCCACCTGGCCCTGGCTGCTCGGGTCCGAAGATCCACCGGTCCCGATCCAGGTCCCGGTGTGCTGCGTGGAGACCTGCCCGCCGTTGATCTGGATCTGATCCATCAGGAACGAGTCGCCGCGATCGATGCCGCTCAGCACGTAGATCCCGCTGCCCCCGTCACGGGAGAAGATCACGTTCTGCGTGTCGATGCCGAACTCTCGCAGGGTGAAATTGCCGTTCGCATCCGTCTGTGTCGACTTCGACCCGATAGCGACCGTCACACCTTCCGTCCAGGCCAGCCCGAACCCGCTTCCTACTGCCTGGGCCTGGAAGGATGTGACGGTCCCCTGAAGAACGGTTCCGGTCTGGCTGTCCTCGGGACCGCCGTCGTCTCCGCCGCAGGCACCGCAGATCAGGAGGATGAAGGACAGAGGGAGCGAGATGCTGCTGGATCGTGACCTTGACATGGCTGTTGCTCCTCGCGGGGAACGAGAGCCGGCCAGGCAGGGGGCGAACGTGGCACGACTGGCGCTGCATGGAACGCATGGGGGGGTATGATTGGTAAGATATCGTGCGTGATCGTGGCGGCAACAGGCCCAGAGAGGTAGTCGGCTTGAACAACAGACATCGTGGACCGCCGGTTCCGATGTGCGCGGCGGCGGCCGTGTGCGCTGCGCTCGTCGCCGTCGCATGCTCCGACGTCACCGCCCCGGACGTCGTGGGCGAATGGGGCGGCCCCCACCTGGCGCTGGTACTCACGGACGCGGGAGGGACACTCGAATACGACTGCGCCCACGGCACGGTCGAGCCCGGGTGGACGATCAGCTCGGAAGGGCTGCTGACCGCGGCCGGCGAGCACGTGCAGGAACACGGCGGACCGGTGCGGGAGGGCGAAGACGTGGTGCCGAGGCCCGCCCGCTACGACGGGATCCTGCACGGCGACCACCTGTGGCTCAGCGTCACGCTGACGGACAGCGCCCAGGTGCTGGGACCGTTCGACCTGGAACGCGGAGAGACCGGACCGGTCTACAAGTGCCTGTAGATCGGGTGGCGGGTCGCTACTCGAGCCCGACCTTCGCGAGGAGCTTCCTGTAGCGGGGATCGGCCTTCAGAGGATCGGCCGAGTGGTCACTCTGCAAAGCGCCTATGCTGCCCGGAGCCTCCTCCGCCGCACGGTCCAGCAGCTCGAACGCCTTGTCCAGGTCACCCAGCTCTCCGTACACGATCGCGAACTCCTTGAGGAGGGCCGCTTCCTGCGGAATGTCCGCGAGGACGGCCAGCGCCGAGTCGCGCTGCCCCGCCTTGGCCCAGGCCCAGGCCAGCCCGAGCTCGTTCAGGGAATCGGTCGGGTCGAGGTCGCGCGCCTTCCGAAAGGCCGCGATGGCCTCCTGGTTCTGGCCCTGCATGGCCAGACCATATCCCAAATTGTAGTAGGCATACGCCAGGTTGGGCGCCATCTCGATCAGCTTGCGTGATTCCGTGATCGTTCCCTGCCAGTCCCCCGCCCACCACATCGCATCGCCGAGGGAGGCCCGGGCGTTGGGCGACAGGGGATCCAGCTCCACCGCCCGGCGAGCTTCCCGCACCGCCTCGTCGTTCCTGTTCAGTTGCAGGAGAAGTCGGGCGTAGCGACGGTGGTCCTCCGCCGAGCCCGGGTTGAGCTCGAGCGCCCGCAGGTTCTCCGCCTCAGCCTCCTCGTACCTGAGCTCTCGTGTGAGCCACAGGGCCCGCGCCGAATGCGCATCGGACAGGTCCGGGTCGATCTCCAGGGCACGACTGACCGCGTTCTCCGCCAGGCGGCCGCTCTCCTCGTCGGGAAGCAACCCCTGGGCCCCCATCGTGAGGTACACGGAGGCGAGCAGGGACCAGGCTCGCGCGTATCCAGGATCGAGCTCCACGGCCTCGGTCAGCAGGTCCCGGGCCTGGTTGAGAGCCTCACCGCGGGCCGCGGCGGAGAAGATCACGTATCGGGCCCGCGAGTACAGGTCCAGCGCCTCCGTGCTCTCGGTCGGATGGGCCTCGATCCGGGCCTCTTCCTCCGGACTGAGCCTCGCCTGCAGCGCCCCCGCGATCTGCTTCGCGAGATCGGACTGGATGGCGAACACGTTCGCGGCCGTGAGCTCCTCGTCGTACGTCTCGGCCCACAGGTGACGATCGGTCGCCGCTTCGATGAGCTGCACGTTGACACGCACGCGGTTCCCCGCCCTCTGGATGCCTCCCTCGAGGATGGTCGCCACTCCGAGCTCGCTCGCGATTTCGGGGATGGACTTGGTCGTGCCTGCGTACTGCATCACCGAGGTACGTGAGATCACCGTGAGCGAGTCGATCTTCGAGAGCTGGGTGAGAATGTCATCGTGCATCCCCTCCGAGAAGTACTCGTCCTGCTTGTCCTCGCTGCGGGTGGCGAACGGGAGAACGGCCACCGAGCGAAGGTCCCTGGCTGGGCTCGTGTCGGTCGAGGCGACCGCCCCGACGGTATCGCCCGACGCGCGCTCCGCCCGTCCCGGCCCGAGCAACATCCAGCCCGTGACGAGCACGCCCCACAGGGCCATGGCGGCCAGGCCGCCCGTGATCGCGTTGCGCCACGTGAACATCTGCCGGGGGGCACTCGGCGTTCCGCGTACCGCGGCCGCCGCGGCGCCGGAATCGGGGGACCGCTTGCCCACACCATTCAGGTACGCCGTAACGCCCACGATCGGGAGGCCGATGATCAGGAGGATGAGGGCGAGGCTGAACACCCACGGCGGCAGGCCGGCGTTCTGCGCCAGCACGTCCACCACCTGGAGGACTACCCACGAACCGGCCGCGTACAGTCCGAGCGCCTTCCACAGGGTGCTCTTGTGCGTGAGGCTCATCGTCACACTCGGGACTTCGCCCGGGGTCGCGCTTCCACGCTACTCCACCCCGGCCCGTTCGAGGGCCCGCTGATACCGCGGGTCGGCCTTGAGCGGATCGGCCGTCGGGTCGGAAGTGAACTGGCGCATGAGCTGGGGCGCCTCCTCGACAAGGCGATCGATGTATTCGAAGGCCGTGTCCAGGTCGCCGAGCGCGCCGTAGACGATCGCGATCTCCTTCAGGTTGTCGCCGTCCTCCGGCACGCCGACCAACGCCGCGAGGGCCGAGTCCCGCTCGCCCGCGAGCGCCCATCCCCATGCGAGCGCCGTGGCGTAGCTGGCCTGCGAGGGGTCGATCTCGTGCGCCTTCTTGAAAGCCTGGATCGCCTCGCCATACCGGCCCAGCATGGCAAGAGCGTATGCCGCGTTGTAATGCGCACCGGCGACTCTCGGCTCCATCTCGATCACGCGCCGGGCCTCCGCCAGCGATTCCTCGTAGTCACCCGCATAGAACAGTCGGTCTGCCAGGGTTATGCGCCAGCGCAAGTCCATCGGATCCAGCTCGAGGGCTCGCCTCGTCTCCGCCACAGCCTCCTCATCCCGGCCCATCGCGTTGAGCAGGTTGCTGTACCGGATGTGCATCACCGACGAACCCGGATTGAGCTCCAGCGCCTTGAGGAGCTCGTCCTCCGCTTCCTCCGGCCGTCCCCTGTCGAACCACAGCAGCAGGCCGCGCCTCGAGTGTGCCTCCGCCAGGTCCGGGTCCAGGGCCAGAGCCCTGTCCACGGCCTCCCAGGCCATTCGGCTGCCCTCCGCCAGGGAGTAGATCCCCCGCGATGACAGATTCTGGTATGTATCGGCCAGCCCGACCCAGGCCGCTGCGTAGGTGGAGTCGGCCGCGACCGCCGCCTCGTAGAGGTCTCTCGCCTCCTCCATGCCTTCCGTCGTGTTGCCACGGACGCCCCAGTAGACGTACTGCCCGCGCGAGTAGAGGTCGTACGCCTCGAGACTCTCGGTGGGCTTCGCGTCGATGCGCGCTTCGATCTCCGGGGCGAGCTTCGCCTTCAGCGCTCCCGCGATCTTCTTCGCGAGGTCGCTCTGGATCGCGAACACGTTCGCGGCCGTAAGCTCCTCGTCATAAGTCTCGGCCCACAGGTGTCGGTCGGTCGAGGCTTCGATGAGCTGCACGTTCACCCGCACCCGGTCGCCGGAACGCTGGATGCCGCCCTCCAGGATCGTGGCCACGCCGAGCTCGCGCGCGATCTCCGGGATCGGCTTGGTGGTGCCCGCGTACTGCATCACGGAGGTGCGGGAGATGACGGTGAGAGAGTCGATCTTCGAAAGCTGGGTGAGCACGTCGTCCTGCATTCCGTCCGCGAAGATGACCGCGTCCTCGTCTCCCTCGCGGGCGCGGGTCGTGAACGGGAGGACGGCCACGGAGCGGAGGTCCGATGGCGACGCGACGTCCGCCGCGGCCGCCGGGCTCCCGTCGGTCGCCCCGCGGCTCGGGCCGGGGCCGAAGAACAGCCAGCCCGTCACCAGCACCCCCCACAGGGCCATCGCTCCGATTCCGCCGCCGATCGCGTTCTTCCACGTGAAGAGCCCGAGCGTTCCGGTCCGGGCGCCGCGCGTACCGGCGGCGGCGCTGGCGGCCTTCGCTTCCGTCCGCCCGCCCAGCCCATGCAGATAGGCCGTCGCGCCGACGATCGGGAGGCCGATGATCAGTAGAATGAGGGCGAGATTGAACACCCAGCCGGGGAGGTCCGCGTTCTGCGCGAGGACGTCCACGACCTGCAACACGACCCAGGAGCCGGCCGCGTACAGGCCGAGCACCTTCCACAGGCTGTTCTTGTGCGTCGTATTCGCCATAAAGCTCGTGTTCGAGAGGGCGCCTCGTCCGCGACGCAGGCGTGATCGAAGATCGCGCCGGGCCCCGGTGCGGGCAAGGTGAATGCCAGGACCGCTTCAGCGCCGCTTCCTCGACCTGTCCGGGCGGCGCAGGATCGCTTACACATGGAAGCGGACCCGGGCCGTCCGCGGTCCCGGAAGTCGGGGAGGAAGATGAAGGGAGGTCAGCATGCTCGGACCGGTCCGCAGCGTGACGGTCGCGCTGATTGCCGGAGCGCTTGTCGCATGCAGCGGGCCACGGCCCGCTGCCGAGAACGGCGAGCCGCGCCCCGACCTGCCCCTGGCCGCGGGACCCGAAGCGCAGCGGCTCGACGGGGAGGTGCGCGACTATCTCGCTCCACTCGTCGAGGCCGGCAGGCTGAGCGGCAACGTACTCGTCGGGACGCGCGACTCGATCCTCGTCCTTCAATCCTACGGGCTGGCCGACGCCGGGACCGCGACACCCAACGACGCCGACACGCGCTTCATCATCGCGTCCATCACGAAGACGTTCACGTCGGCCGCAATCCTCACACTGGTGGCTGACGGCCGGGTGGATCTCGACGATCCGCTCGCCCGCTTCGCGCCCGACTTTCCCCGCGCCGACGAGATCACGATCCGGCAGCTGCTGCTCCACGAGTCGGGGGTCGGGGATCCCGATCCACTGGACTGGTTCGAGTCTCCGGAGTCCCCGATCTCCCTGGAGGAGCTGGTCGACAGGATCGCGGAGCGTCCCTTCCTGTTCGATCCCGGCACGGACGAGGCATACAGCAACGCGGGGTACGCCCTGCTGGCCCGGGTCATCGAGCGGGCGAGCGGTCAGCCTTACGGCGAGTACCTTCGGACGGCGCTGTTCGACCCGCTGGGCATGTCGGGAAGCGGGCTGTTTCTCGTCCCGGGCCCGGCGCCCGGGCGGGCGACGGGCTACCTGCCGGCGCCACCACCGGAGAACCGGGTCGTGACGATGGATGTCGACCTCGGTCTCGCGACCGGAAGCGGCGCCCTCTCCTCCACCGCCCCCGACCTGTGGCGATGGGCCCGCGCCGTAGCCGACGAGCGCCTGTATTCGTGGAAGACGCTGGAGTGGCCCTACGGGTGGGGACGGGAGGAAATCGGCGAGCACGAGGGAATCGAACAGACGGGCGCCCTTCCGGGATTCATGTCGAACCTGCTCGTCTTCCCGGACGCCGACCGTTTCGTGGTCCTGCTGCTGAACCAGGAGTACGGCGGCTGGATCGATCTCGGACTGGGCGTGGCCGCGCTGGCGCTCGGTGAGGACCCCGGCCCGATCGACCTTCCGCGGGGGATCGAGCTGGACGTCGCGGGAGCCGGCCGGTTCGTGGGACGATACACGGACGGCGAGCAGCCCATCCGCCTGGCCCTCGAAGACGGCGACCTGTGGCTTCACTGGGGCGACTGGCCGATCTCCAAGTACCTGCAGCCGATCGGACCCGCGACGTTCGCGGTTCCCTCGGACCGGGGCCGGATCCGCTTCGAGGACCCGGCCGCTGACGGGAGGTTCCAGACGATGGTGTGGGACTTTGGCGAAGGCGCGATGACCTTCGAGCGGACGGAGCA